>FTEL01009883.1_pt1 | contig 17626 bp, 11 predicted proteins | sample 1658911 | NCBI WGS metagenome assembly FTEL01 (sample SAMEA3914869, study PRJEB12502) | metagenome | biome: forest; material: soil | place: USA | collected 2012-03-12 | depth 0.1 m
CCCCCTCCCCAACCCCGGCGAGACACCGGCCTTGCGCTCCGAACCCCGACCGCTCATCCATGCCGCCAGGTCTTCCAAGGACCTCGCCAAAGCCCTCGGCGGCTTCTTCCAGGCGCCGACGCTGCCCCTACCTGCCGACATCACCACCATCGTTTCCAGCTACCTCGAGAAGCACGACAAGCCCGATGAGGGGTCCGGCGAGCGTTTAGGAGACGAACTGCTTGGAATATGGGAAAAGACGGTGCAGGACCACCCGGAAAAATACGCCGCCTTCCTCGCCGTTTTGCGGCAGCTCCGTCCGGGCCTGCGAACCCCCGCCAGGGTGTTCAAATGGTGGGACAAGCTTCTGGATCCGGTCCTGGACCATGCCGATAGGGAGAAAGGCCTGGCGAGGGAGGTCATGGACCACACCCTCGATCTCTTTGCTGCCGATGAATACGATGACCCCATGGCGTGGAGCGAAGACGGCCTAGCGCCGCTCGTCAACCGTCTTCTCGTGCGGTGGATGGAGGTTCGCGAGACCAAACCGGACCTCCGCCCTGCCGCCGACCTCAAGGAGCAGATGATCAAGGATGTTCTGATGGCGTTTGGCAAGAGGGACCCCAAGGGCTTCTTGACCGCCCTGAACGGCTTCGTCGTCAAGAGGGAGCATAGAAATTCTGCGCTGAGCCTCCTCTGCGCCTTTGTGTCGGGCGGACCACCGCACCTCCATCTCATCCTGCAGACGCCCCTGTTTGGGAACATCTTGCACTCGCTCCAGAAGGACGAATCAACCACGACGGTCGACCTAGCTCTCATAGCTCTGGTCATGATTCTGCCGTTTATCCCGAGCTCGCTGGTTCCCTTTCTCCCCACGTTGTTCAACATCTATGCTCGATTGTTGTTCTGGGACCGGGACTCGTACTTTGCTCAGCAGCACACCGAGATGGGGACTGAGAACGGAGAGGCCGGCGGGATCCCTTGGGACAAGTCGCTTCTGGACCCCGACTACGATGGCCACTCCCTCTCGTATCTTCCGGAATACTTTGCCGTCCTGTACGGCCTGTATCCCATCAACTTTGTTGACTACATCCGGAAACCTCACAGGTATCTCCGCCATGCCAACAACGCAGAGGACATCGACGTCCAGGCCGTGGAGATCAGGGACCGGTCGGAGCAATTCAGGAAGCAGCACTTGTTGCATCCCAACTTCTACAGCCTCACCATCGATTCCGAGAAGACAGACATGAGTCGGTGGATCAAGAGTGAGGCTGGTGAGGTCCTCGCGGACTGCCTGGCTCTGGTTATCGGGCAGACGCCCGACTCGACTCCCGTCCGCCCGCCCACAATGCATCCGGGAGCGGGAGGCCCACCCATGGGTGAGGGATTCGAACTGGACGCGTTCGATCCCGCTCTCCTGGGCAGCTCGGCCCACGGCCATGCGTTACACCAAGTGCCTTCGACCAGCTCGATGTCCATCAGCCGTGGGAACCATACTCCCTCAGTTCGTCGGGGCTCACAGTCGAGCCAACCCTCGGCATTGGACATGTCTGAAATGAGGAACAGAGCGCCAGGCGACGACAGCCCGACTCTGCCCCCGAGCCTCGGGCAGTCGGCGATGCAGGGCCAGGGCCTGGAAGCTGCCCACTCGGCTGCTCTAGCTAGAAGCGGGCTCCATCAGTCGCTTGCAAACGACAGTGTGCCGTCGCTGATGCTTAATCCTCAAGATCAAGCAGGCGAGAAGAGCCCTCTGGTGCAACCGCGGGGGCAAACCTCGGGAGTCAGGAAGGGGTCCAGCAACGGGACGGACGAACAGCTGACTCTGCTACAACACCACCGGCTTCGTGTCATTAATGACCTGCAGTACGAGAGATTCATCAAGGAGCAGCACATGATACACATGGGCGAGCTGCGCCGGCGGCAAATCCGGGTGTCGGCGACCGAAGCCGAAACGCAGAATCTCGTCATGGCCAACCGCAGCCTGAAGCAGCGGCTCGACGAGGCCAAGCGAGGAGAGGCGCAGATCAAGAAGGAGTTTGACCACCGGCGGAGCATGACCAAGAAGTGGGAAAGCGACCTATCGAACAAGCTGCGGGCGCTGCGGGACGAACAAAAGAAGTGGAACGCCGAAGGCAGCGAGCTCCGGCAGCAGCTCAGCAGAGCGCAAGAAGAATGCGACAACCTGCGGCGGATCGTCTCGGAGGCGGAAGGCAAGAGGCTCGAATCGGAGCAGAACCTCGAAGCGGCGGACATTAGCACGGGCATGATGGAGAGGCTCAAGGCGGAGATTGCGCGGCTGTCTGCGTCGGAGCGGGAGTTCCAGGGCAAGGAGACCAAGATGGAAATCTCGGCGCAGGAGACGGCGGCGGCGGAAGCCAGGGCACACGAGCTGGCGGCGGAGATGGCGGCGCGGGAGGAGCAGCTGCAGCAAGCAGAGCGACATTACGCGGCGCAGATCGAGGACCTCGAACGGCAACTGGCCAAGGCACTCCAAGACAACCCGGGCAAGCGGTCAGGCGACGTGGCGGCAGCGTACGAGAACGCGCTGTCGTCGGCGCGGGCAAAGAACATGGCGCTCCAGAAGCAATACGAGAACCTGACGAGGAAATACACGGCGCTGGAGTCGTCGCTGCTGGACATGCAGTGCGAGGTTGAGCAGACGAGCAGGAGAGGGGAGTGGAATCCTCTGGCGGATGGTGACGGCGCGGAACAGCTAACGACGGGGAGGAGCCCGATAAGCATCCAGAGCCGGCAGCGGGGATTCTCGGAGTCGGAGACGGCCGAGAGCCTGACGCAGACCATGACGATGTCGCCGCCTCTTGACCGCGTGGCGAGCTCGCCGGGATCCGGAGGCCATTCCGCCTCGAGCCCGCCCGGCAGACCGGGAGAGGCTAGCGGGTCAGGCAAGATCAGCACCAGCCCACATGCCGAGAGATACTTTGGGCGAGGTGAGTTTGCGTTCCTCATGCAATACTTGAAAGTTGGGTTGCTGACCGGCTGTGTTAGGTGGTGTTCAAAACGCTGCGCGGAAGGGGGCCAAGGACAAGAAGGAAGAAAAGGTCGAGAAAAAGGACAAGAAGCCTAGTGGGATGCGGGCGATGCGGGGGTTCGTGTGATTCCCCTGGACGGCAGCCATGGGTTCTCCCTGAGGGTTGTTCGGCTAGCCCATCTGGGCAGCGTGGGGAAGCAAGAGATGGTGGAGGGCGGCGACTGCTCTTTGTCTTATTCAGCACTCCAGCACGGATATGTCGGAATATATGCATACCTACTCGAGGCATCACCGTCAACGTCAAACTCAGACTTGCCTGAGTTTCCTCCAGGTGTGCAAGTAGGAATCAGTGAAGCGCAACCATCAAGGTTCCATCCAGGCTTGTGAGCCCAGCCCTACCAGAACATGGCCAGGTCCTTGGCATGCAGGGGTAGGAGCTGTCCCGCCAAGGCCGTTCCCGCACCAACGCGCGAGTTTATTCTGGCCAAACGAGCAGGGGGAGCATGGAAAGTGGGCAAGTGGGTGGGGTGTGCGCGCCTCCCCAGCCTCCCCCTCTCAGCGCCTGTGCCGTGCCCGTCGGATTGTGCTCGCTGATGCAGGATTCTCCCATGAAACCAACCCGCCGAGCAGAGGGATTACCTGGCTACCTGGCAACCTACCTACTTAATATTGTCTTACCTATATGCACCCCCGAGTCCATCTGATTTATTTAGACTCGGCCCATCCAACGAGACCCGCCCGCGCTGCTGCTGCTGTCTTAGTTGCACGATAACCGCCCGCATTGGCGATTGGCCGCCCGTTGTCGCAACGCGCTGGACTCGACCTCGCCTGCGCCCGCACTCGCTGCCTTGGAACCGCAACTGCTGCCTGCATACCGCAGCCTGTGACGACAGGATATCGACCCAGACCAATCCTGTATCTTGTGCGAGACCACCAGGTTGCGCGCAGCCCATCCGACACCCCCGGCGCCCTGGTTGCGCGAGCCACCCAGCTGCCCCAATTCGAACGCCCTCTGCCCCGCCACCCCCCGCCCAATTCTCACCACCCACCAAAAGCGTCAGCATCACCGACGAAGAGGGCGCGTTGGCAAGCACCGAGTCGCGCAATCTAAACTCGTACTCTTCTTCCCAACAACACAAGCACTTGACCCACCTCGAGCGCCCAGCGACCCAAGCGCAATGGCGCCCACACCCGATTCGATGCGCCCGCGCGAGGCAGCGCCCGCGCCCCTCGCCGACCCCACGACCGCGAACCTGAACGACGTCCTCTCCAACCTCCCCGCCCGCGCCATCGCCCTCCCGCGCCAGCAATCCCAAACCACCCAGATCCCCACCATCCCGTCCTTCTACGGCTCGCTCGACTCGGGCCCGTCGGCCGGCACTGTCGTGGGCATCACCCTCGGCGCCGTCGGCGGCTTCGCCGTCGTCCTCTGGCTCATCTACACCTGCATCAACCTCGGCAACCCCTCCAACCACGACACGTCGACCGTCATCACCGAGGGCACCGCGTCCGTCTACACCCGCCGCAGCAGCCGGCGCGGCGGGCATCGCAGGAGGGGCCACGTGAAGGAGACGGTCGAGATCCGCCGCGGCGGCGGGGTGCACACGCGCGGGCCGGTCATCGTCGAGGAGGTTGTCTCGTCCGTTGGCGTGCCGTCTGATCACATCGTCGTCGAGGAGCGCACGAGCAGGCGGAGCGTCAGCAGGCACAGGCCGAGCATGCCGCCGCCGAGGAGGGTGGCGGTGTCGAGCGAGAGCGGGTCGGAGGACGATGACGACGATGATGAGGTGGTGGTTATCGAGGAGCACACCCCGCCGAGGCGGCCGCGGGGGTCGAGCGGGTATAGGGAGGTCAATCCGGGCCGGTATGCGGGCGGGGAGTCGTCGTTTGTGGAGATGAGGCGGTCCAGCAGTCGGCGGAGGTGAGGAGGGGTAGAAGGGGGTGTATGACGTATGACGGTGTTGGATATGGGTTGCTGAGGGATAGATAGAGAGAGCTTGTGGATTTCGGTGGGGGGTTGGGTGTCTATTTTTTCTGGGTTATTTTGCCATTTTTCTTTGTACCTACCTTCCTACCTTTTTGATGTTGTTCGGCGTTGGGAGCGTTGGGTGGATGGCGGTTATGAGACACGAGAGATGGTTTGTAGTTGTTCGATCTACTTGTGCGGGGCCAGATTTGAATGGTTTCGGTAGTGTGGAACTGGGAGAGAGGGACAACGCACCGCCCCACGAACCACCCGGCCTCCGGCCGGAGAGGTGGGGTCCGCTTGGCGCCCCGAGCCGGGCCAAGCCCGTCACACCGCGGTGTGGGCCGGAGCTAGACGGCGGACGCAGAAATGACATCACCAGTTGACCGGTTTGAGGAGCAGAATCAACCATACCAAGTGCATAATCCGTCCCTTCGCAACCCGGGTAACGCTGGTATCCCGGCATGTCTGTATCCTCCACCACTCCAGCCCGGGACTAATACCACTATGGAGAACCCAGGTATATGAGAACACTGTCACTCGCCAACATCCATGCTTCTATCTCGCCCAAGCAGAGGCTCATGAGCTGATGTCTGCCCTTCCCCGCAGTACGTGAGATCAAGGGCGTCGTCCGCATCCTCAGTCAGGGGCTTCCAGACGAGCAGCATCACGCCGTCTACCACTACTTCGCGCCCGGAGCTACCTTTGAGCACCCTTTCTGCCGCGTCCCATCCTTCAAGCACCTGCATCTGCCAGGCGTCGGCGAGATAGACTCGAGAACAGCCATCGCGGCGCTTTATAAGTGGTAAGTCTGCCCCGGGAATGACGGAGCTGCTGACAACTAACACTTGTCCCAGGTGTAAGCAGTCCCTCGAAAGACGTCGACAACAATGGCTGCTAAACAATTGACTGTTTGTTTGGGCAGACAGGATATTGAGCCCCAAGACCGACCTCCATGTCGAATCATGTGGTATGCATCACCACCTCCAACCCCCACCTCTCGCAACATGTCATCCAACCACTCACACACCACCCGTCCTCCAGCCTTCGATGACAAAACCAACACCCTCCACCTCACCATCTCCCAAACCTTCTCCCCCTTTTTCATCCCCCTCCCCCGCGCCCGCATACGCCACATCTCAGTCCTCCACCTGTCCCAATCGCCGCCCTCCCCGCCCGCCTCGCCGTCCGCCGCCAGGCACCCGCCCCCGCCGTACCATGCCGCCCAGGACAAGCTCCACGCCGTCCAGGAGGGCGCCGAGCCGAGCTACGCCGCCGTCGCGTCCGGCGAGGCGCCCGCTTCCGCTGGATCCCGCCCTTCGTCGAGGAAGAGCTCAGCCTCGAGCGAGACGGTTGCGCCCGCGCGGTATTGGATTCGGAAGCAGGAGGATATCTATCAGACGACGGAACTGCTCAAGTTCATCCCGCTCGCCCCTGCGTCTGCCATCGTCGGGTTTTGGCAGCTGCTCGCCACACTGTTCTGTGTGTTTGCGGTGGCCATGTTGAGCCCGTTTTTGAGGGCAGCCTTTCCGGCCAAGCCGTCAGCCAAGTCGCCAGGGAGCAGGAAGGGGTGATGAGTGTTTGGAGGCGCAGAAGGGCACACAACCAGGCATATTACAGCCTCGTCAGGATCAAATTCAGGATGCTTCAGTGTTTGCTTCCAAAGTTATGTAACTGCACGATATGCAAAGCGATGCTGAGCGAGTACATGCGCGTGTAGTATGTACATACAACAATACAATCCCCAACACTGCCCGTCGCGACGCCGCCTGCTCGCCCGACATTGCGCCGCCCAAGAAGCCAAAAACAAGCCCATCAACGCCGGGGTATTTCCCTTTCCATGCTATACGCTTCTTGCAGTCTTCCTCATTGCTTCGCCCTCCGTGGGCCTGCCCATCACAGATTAATCAAATCCACCTCCGAAAAGTCAGGCGGATTCCTCCCGTACAATATCCTCACGCTGCTGTCCAGCGCCGTCCCCTCGTTGGTGATGGAGATGTACTCGCTAAAATCATTCGTCCTCCTGATCTCGTCGTCGCTGACCCCGATGTCGTCGCGCGGGAGCCACACCACGGGCCGCCTTGCCCGCAGCGCCGAGTGCTGGAACGCCTTGCGCACCAGCACGTCGCGCTCCTCGGGCGTCAGGTCCTCGATCACGTCGCAGTACCCGCCGTACAGCGCGTCGCCCATGGCCCGCTGCGCCTCGAGGTCCTTCTGCCGCCGCGACTTGCGGTACTGCGCCGCCGTGCGGATCGACTCCTCGGCCCGCCCAAACGTCGCCGCCCGGATCTGCTTGCCGCCGCGCGCCGCCCACGTCCCCGCGTTCGCGATCCCCTTGACCGGCTGCTTGAGCCGCCCGAGCATCGAGCCCGTCCCGGTCCGGACGGGGCCGCCCGCCGTCATCTTCTCGAGCTCGATGTCGTCGTCCTGTGCGTCGCCGATGCCGCCGATGCGCCCGTGCTTGTTGAGGTTGGTGGCCTCATCGTCGTCATCATCGCCGTAGAGGCCCAGGCGGCGGGCCTGAGCGCGCTGGAAGGCCTCGTCGCGGAGTACCGCTTCGTCCTCGAACGTGATGGGCAGGTACCGGAGCAGCGGCCCAAAAGAGGCGTTCAAGACGTACTGGTAGAGCGCCGTCAGGAAGAGGGCGACGATCATGATGATGCCCTGGATGAAGCAGACCCTCTTCCCGTCCTCGTCTTGGGCCAGGAAAAAGAGCCCAATGAGACAGAGCTCCATGACGTAGAGCCCGGTGAATGTCTGGTTGATAGCTCGCGGATACAGCACGCCGCCTGTGTCGGTCTTGAATCGCGTGACGTACAGCATGGTGTACCGGTGGGCAACCCACAGCAGACTGAACGTGATGATGGCGAAGAGGGCGATAAGGGGGGCGACAATGGAGTAGATCAGGGCAATACAGGCAAAGTTGGTGTAGACCGGGAAGAAGGAACCCCACGAGACCGTGGGCAGCTTGGTGTTGCGCGTCCACTTCGCCCGTGCCGTGTTGTCGACCATCCTGGCCCAGACATACCAGATGAAGAGCGTGCCAATCTGCAGGAGCGTCCCCGAGCTTGTCGAGAGCGCCTGCAGGATCATGTAGGCGAAAAAGTAGTTGGCCGCCTTGGGAAGGTTTTCGGCCAGGAGTTGGGGCGTTTCCGTGATGTTGGACGAGAGGTTGGCAAGCGTCTGCAGGGTTCCAGAGGCGATCGAGACGACCAGGAAGACCTGGACGAAGAGAAAGGCGAAGTAGTAGATCTGAACGATCTCGGATTTCCGGGAGCCCGTCTTGGATCCTTGGAACCCGGCCAGGAAGTCGAGGACGACGGGCACCAGCGCCAGGATAATGGACAGGACAAGCGCTGGAAGCACACCAGCAATCGCCTTGATGGTCTTGTTGATCACCTCGCTCTTCACCAGAAAGTCCAGCCAGCTATACTTTTTAACCAGCGCGTCGATCTGGGTAAGCGAGGCAATCGAGGCAGTCCAGGCGACCGGGAACGCCCAGAGGATGACCATGCCAGATACCAAGGCAAAGACAATGGCGCGGCGCGCCCATTCACCCCACCACGAAATGGCCATGTTGTCCCAGATGACATCGTCAGGCGAGATTTCCACCATCCGAGGCGCCATGTGCTTTGGGATATGGTGGGTGACGGACTGGCAGGCCATGTGTGCCGCCACCTGGTGGTTGAACTGGATGAAGGCCGCGTTCATGATGGGGTAGCGTTCCGGATTGCGCTGGTCTTCTTCGATCTCCATGGTCAGCCGGGCCAGCTCGGCTCGGCACCAGTAGATTGTGTCGGTCTTTTTGTTGATCAGGGGCAGGGCCGGAAGCCACGAAGGCGTCCAACTGAAGTTGGCAACCCTGTGGCGGGGACGCTCCTCGGGCTTCAGCCACTTCCTCCACCCGGCATCCTCCTCTGGCTGGGCTGCGTAGTCGTGGCTAAAGGCGGCGGGATAATCGACTGGAGGCTTCTCTGGGCCTAGGAACGGAATCGACTCCTTCACAATCCGCCAGAACGGTTTCTTCTCTGTCTGCTTCCAAGGATACTCGCCTTCCTCACAACCCTGCGGGATTGGGGACGCGTAGCTTCCAGTGGGAGGCTTCCAGAACTCGTACCACCGTGTCTTGTCGGTCACAATCATCTCTTCCATGTTGGTAGCACGGCGAGTCGTGTTTCCGAAGCTCCTAGGCTCGAAGGCCTCCCTCTTATGGTCCGAATCCTGGGAAACGCTCGACGTGTGTCGGACGTGCTTGGTGAGCGGGGCCTCGGAGGCAAACGAGGTTTTGGGTCTGTCGCCATCGGCGACGGCCATCACCTGGTCCTGGCTGGGGGAGTCTGGGTCGTCCGTGGTGGTCGAAGGTGGGCCCCGTCGGGAGGCCGGTGCCACGAAATCGAAACCGCCGGTCCTACCCAACTCTCCATCGATTCCCCTCTGTACGGCCTTGGCGCCTCCCATGATTCCGAGCCCGGCCCCGGTGACAACAGCGGCCCCCTTGCCGACTCCCTTGCTCAACCCCCCGCCAATCTTAGCGAACGGGTTCCCATGGCCGCGGACCTTCTCTCCGCCGGCGGTTGTCTCTGGGATGTCCGATAGATCGGCGTCACTGCGGCCATCCGCCTCGGCGATCGCCTCCTGGACCCCTTGGGGCACACGAGGCGTATGGGCGCTCAAGCCGCCGCTTCCCTCGGCGCGCCTCTGCGCCTCCTCGTCCTGGGCTTTGGCGCGCTGATATTTGTCGGCCCTGTTCTCGGCCTTGAGCCTGTGGATCAGACCGCCCTCTCTCGTCTGCTTCATCTGCTTCCTCTTTGCGCTACGGATTAGCTCGCTCTCGGCCTCCTCCAGCTTCTCGTGGACACGGTTGCGGTCGTTGATCTTGGAGAGCAGCGGCGTGAAGTCCCGGGTAAGCCAGACATTTCTAATGCCTCCGGGAAACACGTCAAAAAGCCCTCTCAAGGCCTCCTCGGTGAGCCACTTGTCCGGGATGGAGCTCACGAGCACCGTGTTCGCCGAGGCTCGCAGGCGGTGTTCAGCGCTTGTCAGGTAGTCCTGACGGATCTTGACATAGACTCTCAGCTCGCTGAAAAAGACGCCGCATACCCAGATAATGACCATGAGGGCAAGGGCGAGGTGGGCCCAACGGCGGTTCTGCTTGTCCGGGGCGACATTGCCCCAGGCGAGCGTGTCGAGGCCTGTGGGGGCGTTGCTGCTGGAGGTGGTGTTGCTGTCGGTGGAACTGTTGACGACATCGCGGCCCAGGCCGCCGACATAGTTGAGAGGGACCAGGACGGGGATCACCACCAGGGCGATGGGAATGAATATGATCAGGAGGGTCTGGAGGTAGCGGAGGAAGAAGTAGGCGTCGAGCCCGCACTTCTTGATAATTTCGCGGTCCTCGAAACTCATGAGCTTGTAGGCCAGGGCCAAGTGGTTGGAGGGGGGCGAATCGGTGCGCTCTCGCTCAGGAACGAGGTATGTTTTGGGTTTGCTGTGATCCAGGAAGGCCCATGTTAGTGCACTGTGCTAGGAGTGGAGAGGAAATGACGAAGGGCAACACACAATATCCTGACCAACTTGTTGCGCAGCAGCAAGAAGAAGCCCATCTGGACGCCAAAGACGACAAGCGAAGCGGCCAAGGCCGTCACGAAGGCGAGAAGGCTGATACCCGTCGAGTCTTGGGCAGATCCGGGTCCGTCTGGGGTGGAAGTCGACGACTGGGCAGCGGCTGCCGACACAGTGGATGACGCCAAGGTCGAGAGGGCGGATGTCGACAGCGACGTCGACGCCACGGCGGGCGCCGACGTGGTTGTGGCGCTCATGGGTGTCGCTGTTTGTTGTGGTACGACAATGCTAGAAGTGAGTGTCTAGGATACCGTGTGAAGACGATGATGGCCCTCGCGGCGTCTTCCCTAAAAGCCCTCGACGCAAGACTTGTCAAGGACCACGGGGGCAGGAACAGGCCATGGGGTTTGGCCCGCGAGGTGGGTGCGGGATCTCGTGGGATATTTGTGAGGAATTGGGAGCCGGAAACTGGAAATGCAAACTGGATGGAAACTGGGAATCGGGGAGCAGGAATCAAGAAATTGGGCAGCACTGAGGGAAAGCAGTGGCGGCGTCGAGGTGGGGCAGCAGCCAGACGACGACAAGCGGCCGTTGAAGCTCTGGTCTAAGGCAAGGGAGGGAGGGGAGGGGGGGTGTACAAAATGGGATACAAAAGGAAACACAAAGGGGACCACAAAAGGAGCACGGCTTATCGCGAGAGAGGCGTGTCAAGTGTCTCGAGGCGGCCACCCTGTCGCAGGACACGGCCAGACGGGCGCGAGCCCACGAAAAGCGACAGGGGGGAGAGGGCAGGCCGATGGCGTTGCGGCCTCCAGGGCCACCCGCCATGGCGCATCAGTGGACGAAGCACTGACGATGGAGCAGTTGCTTCTCATCATTGGCCCAGCGCATTGGGCCTGAAACAGGATGCGAAAGCCGCTAGCTAACCGCGCGCGGGCAAGGGGGGCCCCAGCCAAGGGGGAAAGGGAAAGGGGAACTTGTTCGTCCGATGAAACATTTTGGGCATCCCAGCCCGGAGAGCCAGGTGCGCTTGGCTGCTGATTGGCTGCTGTCAGTGACGTCGGCGGCTTACCGTCCCGCAGCCCAGGCCTGCGCCAGCCTGGAAGCCAGGCTTGATTTGCTGCCAAGCTCTGGGGATCTTTTCGCCTGGCCCGTCCTGCTATTTTGGTGGTTTAGGTTGTTCCATGCCAACCGCCCTCAACGGCTGTGCCGCGCACGGCATTGGCCGATTTAAGCTTCAATGGAGCCTTTGTTGGCGGCAAGCAGCCGCGTTGAACATAAGGTGCGCACACAGCGCACAGCCTGGACCTTTTTGGGCAGTTCATTGTTGCGGAAGCCGCCCTGTCTTGCTTTGTTCCCCGAAGCACAAAAACACAAAAGCACAAAGACACAAACGGACATGGCACTGCTTCTTTCTTGCAAGACACAAAGCTGGCCGGCCAGGTCATCAGGGCGGCCTGGGTTCCACGAGCGCGGTCAGCGAGTGCGCCCACTCGAAACATGTCTCAACACCCCCGCTCCAGGCCGCCCGGTAGACCAACTGGCCAAGCTGTTGGAAGATGGCAGAGCGAGAGGAAGAAGTCAATTGATCAATTGAAGTTGTGGGAGCGCTCGGTTTCGAGGGGGCCGTGTTCAGGGAGGCATCTCCATACATTATATAGGAAAATGTCGACGGGTACGTGCGGGTTCTTGAAAGACAATGGGAACACAATCGATCAAGTGGGTAGAATTGTACTCGGCACCACAACATCTTGTGGCGCATTGCATTGATGGCTCCCTGGTCTGGAGCCCCCACACATTGAGACTCGCAACAGATGCCACGTGAAAGGGGGCTTGGGTCCCCTGGTCGGATCAACGATCGAAGTCAAGAAAACCCGGGCGCAAATGTTGGGGAGATCGAATCCCCGGCCAGACGCATCCAACGCGGACACATGCAAGTAAACTCGCGCCGCCATCATGCTAGACTCGGCTGTCCGAGGGAATTCAGATTGTCTAACTGGGGTGTTAATGCAGGCAGCTCATCCGCGGCGGGAGCATTTCTTTGCTCCCTGCAGTCTGGCTGATCCATCGTGCTGGGTCCCGGCCGTTTTTCAATCCCCGAGAGACAAAACGCAGTTTGAGGAAAAAGCCAAGCTTCGCGCCTCATTTCGAGGCTGGATCCATTCCGACCTGGCTGCTGCTGGCCCAACAGCGCAGCACGGGCCAAACAAACGGCTGATGGCCTGGCCGACGGCGCCGAGTCAAGCAGCCCGCTGGGGGGGGGACAGGGGCTTGTCCTGGTGGCGCCTGTGTTGGGTGGCGGATCTCCCCGGGGCCTCCCCGGCGTCGTCATCGGCAAATCCATTTTCCCAAGGCGCGATGAGAGAGCGAGGTCGGTGATCCATGGCGGTCCCAGAATTCTCCCGCGGGCCTGGAGTTCTTCCCCGCACCCCCCCAGGGCCCCCAGTTCCAACCCCACACTCCATCCACATGCCCACGCCCCTCCCTCCCCCCTCCCCCCATTCTGTGCTCCCGCAGCCCCCAACGTCCTATGAGGATGGCGAGAATGGCGCGTGAGAATGGTGATATGGATCGGTCGAACGGGCGTCCACCAGCGAGGAGGGTACCCGCCCCGATCCGGCGCCGCCCGCCACGAATCACGATGCGGGGGGTCCGCGACTGCAGGTGCCGAGATCTGGATCCAGGGATATCGCGGCCACTACTTGTAACTATATGAATTTCCTGGAGAAGGCACGACTTCTTTTATTTAAGCTTTCAACTCTCCCGCCCGCATCCCGCTCCTCGCTCGACTCTCCAACTCCTGCCTCAGCCAATCCACTCCGATTGATACCTCCCTACCCAGACGGCATACCTAACTACCAACCAACCACCCTACACCATTATCGTCACCCTCCAAGTAGCTCCAATGGCGGACATCCGCGATCTCCGCATCGCCGTCATCGGCGCGGGTACGCCTCCCCCTGATTTCAGTACCCGTCCTGGTGTCCCTTACTCAACAAGTTCTGACATGACTGGCTGTCTACAGGCATGGGCGGCCTGGGCACCGCCCTTGCTTTTGCCAAGAAGGGGTTCAAGAACATCGATGTCTACGAGACGGCATCAAATCTCGGCTTCGTTGGCGCCGGCATCCAGATGCCCCCCAACGTTGTCCGCGTGCTCGACCGCCTCGGATGCTGGGAGGAGATCTATGCCGACTCGACCAGCGTGAAGGGCACAAGCATCAGGCGTACGACTCCCCTCCCCCATACTCTCCCCCCAGCCAAATGCAATCGCTGACCTCTCCGGACAGAGGGCAGCACGAACACCGAGCTCTCCCACGTGGATATGCCGGACATCGAAGAAAAGTACGGGTTCCCTCACTGCACGGGGCACCGGTCGTCGCTCGCGGGCGGGCTGTACAACGGCTGCAAGAAGGAGAGCGCCATCAAGTTTCACTTCGCCACCGCGCTCGTCAAGGTCAACTCGTTTGCCCCCAAGCCGAGCCTCACGCTCAAGCCCCGCGACGGCGAGGAGTACACAATCGAAGCCGACATCGTCCTCGCGTCGGACGGCGTCAAGTCGGTCACGCGCACGCAGATGCTCGCCGAGCTGGGCACCGAGTCGCAGGAGGAGGACACGGGCCAGGCCGCCTACCGCATCATGCTGAACCGCGCCGACATGGAGAATGACCCGGAGATGCTGGCGCTCCTCGACAGCGACGACGTGGTGCGCTGGGTCGGCGAGCGGCGGCACATCATCGCGTACCCCGTCAGCGACAAGCAGATCTACAACCTGTCGTCGGCCCAGCCCGACTCCAACTTTGCCGCCGCCACCAACGCCACCTACACGACCAAGGGCTCCAAGGAGGCGATGCTCAAGGTGTACGAGGACTTCTGCCCGCTCGTGCAGCGCATGCTCAACCTGGTGCCCGACGGCGAGGTGTGCGAGTGGAAGCTCCGGGTGCACAAGCCGCTGGTGACGTGGGTGCACGGCTCGGTGGCGCTGGTGGGCGACGCGTGCCACCCGACACTGCCTCACCTGAGCCAGGGCGCGGCCATGGCCATCGAGGACGGCGCCGTTCTGGCCGAGATCGTCAGCAAGATCCCCGCGGACAAGATGCACGACCCCGAGACCATCACCAAGTCGCTCAAGGTGTACGAGCTGCTGCGCAAGCCGCACTGCAGCGCCCTCGTGGACCTGGCGGCGCACTCTGGGCGCACCCTGCATCTCGGGGCGGGCAAGGCCAAGGAGGAGCGGGATCGCGAGTTCCGCCAGAACGGCAAGACGGGCTCGGTGCCCGACAAGTGGGCGAGCCCGGACGTCCAGAAGATGATTTACTCCAACGACTGCGTCAAGGAGGCTGACGAGAACTATGAGCGGCTATTTGCGACCCTGTGAGGGGGACGTCGGCCGGCTGGATGAAACTCTTGGACACACGGTAATCATCATCATCAGTGAGGCGAAGGAGAAGAAAAAGCAAAGAAGAAAAAAAAGGATGGAACTCGCGGTTGAACCACACCACCACCCGCCCCCTCTTGTCGGCGATGAGCCGACCACGCGCATACCCTAGACGAAACAGGTACCTAGATAATTACAAGGTTTATCAAACATGAACAAACCCCGCGAAACCGGTGACATAAGAGATCGCTGTCGTTGCTGGTGGCGTCTGACCGGGCCAAAAAAGAGCCCCGAAATCCCCTTGCGCCCGCCCCATCGCTCACTCATTTCGTAATGCGCCTCTGGCGCCGTCTCTGCCCCAGACTCCCCCCCTCCTAACATCCTCCGTACTCCGTATTTGAATCGATCCCGCTCCCTCTCCACCGATTCCGGCGATGAATTGTCACCGCTGACAACCGTCGCAAAGTCGTTTGCGTGGTGGGATCGGATCCCCTTCGAACGGTACGAAAAACCCGCGCGCGACCGCCGCCCCTCGTATTCCCGGGAAATCCAGCACCCGGTCGGTTGTGAGCGGCGCCCTCGAGCGGGCTCGATAATCGGTTCGCGCGCGCGCGCGCGCGCCGCTTAGAACAAGATGTCCAGGCAGCAGCAGCATGCCATGCCGGCAAGACACGCCTCGAAAAAGCCCTGTCGCGCCATCGTCAGCTTTGTTGCGAATGCGCACGCGCACGCCATGCCGTCTGGCTTTGTCGCATCGACTCCGTGGGGCCAAGGGAAACTCACCGGTCCGCTCTTCTGCCGTTGCTGAGGCGGGTAGTACGCCGGCTGCTGGCCGTGCTGCGGCGGGTAGGCGTACTGGCCCTGCGGGGGGTAGGGCCCGCCGGGGCCCGGGGCGTAGTGCTGCTGCGGCGGCGGCTGGCCGTAGCCCATCTGCGGCTGTTGCTGGTAGTAGCCGGCGGAGGCGCCCTGGTCGTGCCCGCCCGGTCCCGCGGGGTAGTTGTGGTAGGCAGGCTGGGGGGGCTGCATGTAGGGAGGCGGTTGCTCGTGTTTTTGGGACATTTTGAAGGTTGGAGGCGGTGGTGTTTGGGTGGTGTTGTAGGGGTTGTAGTCCTGAAGAGGAGGAGGATAGACGTTGGGCTGGGTTTAGGGAGCGGTCGGTGGGCGAGGACTTGACGATGTCGGGTGGTGGTGAGATGGGAATCTGGGAGGATCAAGTTTGCGAGAGCGAGGGTGTTGTTCGCAGGAGAATGTTCGGAAACGGAAAGTCCAGGGATGGGAGCCGGGCGCGCAGCTGCAGTGCAGATGGTTGGTTTTAAGATTCGGCACCACTGCAGCCCACTGCAGGCCGTGGCAAACGGTGGCTGTGTCAGCGGTTGTGGGGCACCTGCGCGCACAGTACGTGCCATTTCACTCAGCGCCTCGCTTGCCGACGCGGCCCTGCTCGGCAGCTTGTCGCTCCGGAGCTCACGGGATGGGATGGATGAACGGCGGATCGGGAAAGGAACCCACAATCGGAGCGATTCTGCTCAAAGGCCGAGGGGACTGGAAATCGGATGGGACAAAGGCCAGATGTAAATACGAAGCACATTGATGCAATGAGGGCTAAACAAAGCGGCAACTGGGCAACTGCTGAAGGGCATGATGGGATGATGGCCTGTCTACCTACCTGCTTGCCGCTCGAATCCCTCCCAGACGGACCGTGGACTGTGCCGTTGGAGGTGTGCACACCCGGGCACTGGGCACTGGTTGGGGGCCTGTTGGAATCAAACCCCCCTGTGTCTCACAAAGGTGCATGCTTGATGGGTCATCCCCCAACGGAAGCTCACGACATGACGCTTGCACGCTTCGCCACCCAATCGTGCAGAGTACGCGTCCAGTGCAGGCGTTGCGTGAACGTGCCGTGGCCATCCGGTGCTCTGCACTGTCTCACCAGTGTCCAGCAGCCAAAAGCTCGCCTCCTCCCAAGTAAACACTGCAGCGATCGTGCATGAGGCCCAAGTGAATGGAGGTGCTTGGCATGATCCAAATGATGGGCATTCAAGAGGTCTCGAGCATACCCGTGGTACTCCTCCACTCCTTCCCTTGGGTTAGATTAATTGGATGGGTCGTCAATTCGGCGTGCTTCGAAGTCCGATGTGTACGAAAGTCGGGCGCTCTGTGGCGGAGCAAGGTGAGAGAAGGGGGGAAGGATGGGTTCTTCCACAGGAACATCGCTGCAAGGGGAGGGCGCAGTTCATGGCAGCCGAGGATTGCTTGATTGGGCGGGGAGCTTGACTGCTTGAGTGGCCGACAAGTCCCTTTGAAGCACAGCCAAGACAGACATACAAGTAGAATCCAAGGACCCACCCAAGCAGGCATCTTTCAGGAACAGCACAGCGCCGTTTTCGAGCAGCTCGCACAGTTCTCCCAAGCGAGGAGAGGAGAGGTGCCACTGTTACATCGGTCGCGGCGCGCTGTCTCACGCCGTGCTACGACAGAGTGACACAGGGACGGAGACCGGACTAACTGCACCATCCAGCAGCAGCAGAGTCTCGTCTTGGTAGGGGCTTGTGAGATCAACATCACCTAACACCACCAAACAGCCCTGACCCCACTTAGACCAAGCAACTAATTCACCATCATCGTCACTCCTCATCTGCCATCCCTCATCCATCGCTGCCCAACCCACGGGACCAATCAAACCACCACCACCAAATATGGCATCAACCATGCGTCCTACACACCCCCAGGAGCAGCAACCCAAACAACCCCCC
>FTEL01008180.1_pt1 | contig 17530 bp, 15 predicted proteins | sample 1658911 | NCBI WGS metagenome assembly FTEL01 (sample SAMEA3914869, study PRJEB12502) | metagenome | biome: forest; material: soil | place: USA | collected 2012-03-12 | depth 0.1 m
TCCTCCACCTCCCCCCTCTCCAAGCCCAGCCCGTTCCCCGCATCCTCCACAACCGCCAGAATCCCCCGCGACAGCACCCCGCACACCTCGCACCCGCAATACTTTGCCATCGACACCATCGTGCTGAGCTGCGTGCGCACCGACGCGTACCCGCCCGCGTACGGCGGGCGCGGGTGGTCGCAGCCTCTGCAGCGGGCGGCGCCGAGGCCCGGGGTGAAGGAGGGCCACATCGTAAGTTAGTTTCGAGGTGGTGTTTGTGATGGAGTCGGGAGGTTGTGCGGGGAAGGGAGGGGGTGTCAGCGGTTCTTGGTTATTCCCGGAAGAGGTAATAACTCGTCCTCTTACGGGATTGGCTCCGGCCGTTCGTATCCCCGCCAACCCGATCCTCCTGTGTCACGTCCTCCGGGGCGCTCGGTACTAGGTAACTAACTACCCAGTAGGAGGAGTCCGTCGTGTGTTGGCTGTCAGGGTTTGAAGCAGCCGGGCGACTGCTTGGACGTCCGTGACATGCCCAAGCTCGTCCAACCGATTTCTGCATGCTGGCAGCTCGCTGTTCAAGGTCAATGCGTTGCATCATGTGCGAGGCAAAACTTGCGCCGCCAGCTCGCGTCCGTAACTCGACCGCTCCCCACGGGCAAGGTCACGACAAACGAAGCCTCTATCCTCTCGGCGATTGCAGCCACATATGGAGGGATACAGAGTATTTTCGGCCAATCTCGATATTGGCGAGATCGACCCTCATCAGTCTCTGCCGTTCCCAGCGCCTTTCTTTGAGACTACCTAGCCTCACCGTCTCTGCGAGGTGGTGACGGACCGGAACCCGCTTATTTGGTTGACTTCCTTCCGAGCCTCAACTTGCACAACCTCTTCAAGTCTTCAAAGACAGGACACCGAGGGTCCGGAAGATACCCGGCCGAGCAAATCAAGTTCCAGAGATTCAGCATGACAAACAACGTATTAGGGTCAACGTCATCAGGAACGACCCCCACACGCGAGACTCGAGAGTCGTGGGCCGATTTATCTCCAACTTCCCTGTAGCACACGCTGGGCATACCGGGGCATGTTGGGCATCGTGCTGCTCGCCTCCGACTCTTTCACATTGTCTGACTCTCTTGCCCCCCTCCCCCCCCCATTTCCCCCATTTTTGCGGTCCAAGTGGCTTGTGGTTAGGTTGTTGGATCATCCGATATTGGCCCCTAAGAGGCTCGTGGGAACTGGCCGTGAACGCTCCAAAGCGGTAAGCCGAGGAGTGACCTAGCCCATCTGCTGACGTTACTATGTAGTTCATCTGCATGCATCATCACATCCAGCCAGTGAGTGTTCTCATCTCGCGCACTGTACCAAGTACTCCGCGGTCGAGGGAGCGTTGCAACGTCGTTATCATGCAGGTCCCAGGATCCCAGGGGTCGATCTAGGCCCAGACAGATGGATTGCTCCGGGCCCATTGTCCATCCGGGGCCCCTGGTTCCCCGAGCCGCGGACATCCATCGGGTTGTCCGCTGCCGATTGGCCTGGACCGCCAGCTCAGGGGCAGCAGCTTGGCGGGACAGGCCGTCCCATCGACCCCCAACGCGGTCTAGCATGCGCATCACGCGGTCCTTCGCTGCGCCAAAACATGATAAGTTGAACCAACAGGTCCTCCCCCCCCCGCCGACCAACCTCCTCTTCCCCTCACGCACAACAGCACCACACACGCACTGCAATATTCGCACTAGTTATCTCGTCCACCGAACATCCGTCCACGATGCCGACACAGGGCTCCTCTCCACTCCGCGTCTTGGGCCAGACCCTCCTGGGCCTCTTGGCGCTGCAGTCGTGCGTCGGCGTGCAGGCCGCCAGCGGCATCGTCGAGGTGGATTTGGTGTTTCCGCGCAACGACACGTACCGCCCTGGCCGCATCCCCTTCCTCTTCGCCATTCGGAACTCGGCCCTGGCGGTGCCGCTTGCCATGGAAATCACCTGGGGCCTCTACGAGGTGAGCGGCAACATGACCAAGGGAGACGGCTTTTCTCGCACCCTGCGCTGCGACGAGCTCGGCCAGGTTGACCCCTTCTTCACAGCTGAGGGGGTCAGCACGTCGGCCACGACCGCCAGCGAGGCCATGTGGACGCTCGTCTGGAACGTGCAGTCGCAGAACTGCAGCGCGACGGACGGAGCGGACGTCACCCAGACCCTCCTGCAACGGCGCGTCACCTTCACGACCAAGAAGGGCGCTCAGGAGCCCGACCTGCTGCAGGGGACGGCGGCGTGCGCCCGCTCTCAGGGCATCACCTTCAACGTGACCGGGACGCGGGCCGTCACGCCCTCCCGCAACTTCGGGCGGAAGACGTGCAACGTGCTCGCCCCAGACCCGCCCCCGGAGGCCAACGTCTGCGCTCTCTCGCTAGGCTCCGCCGAGGCAGCGACCATGGCCGCCATAACCTCCGACGCCCTCTGGTGCGCCTCGCCAACGTCGGCGGCCACGACTACCCCCACCACCAACGCAGCGGCAGGACGAGGACCAGGACCCGCGGCAGCAGCTCATCTTGCCGGGTCCACGTGGTTGGCATTCCTATTTTTCCTGTTTTCCGTGGTCGGCGCGATGGCAGGACTGTGACGAGGGGGCCCGGGTCTCGATGGTGTCGATATCGACTGGGAGTACCCAGGGGTTCGTACAGCTCCCGCTTTTGATTCGTCCTCGCGTGTGGTGACGGTTCTTGCAACTCGGTCGGGATATTAACGTGGACTAGGCCACCGATATCAAGCCCCTTCCCCCGGGGGATGTAGATGAAGGGACCAACTACCTGTATTTTCTGATTGTCTTGAAAAACCTCCTTCCCGGCAAATCAGTCTCGATCGCCGCCCCCGCGTCGTACTGGTACCTCAGGAACTTCCCCATCGCCACCATGAGCCTAGTCCTGGATTACATTGTATACATGACCTACGATCTACACAGCCAGGCAAGTCCCATGCCCTTCCTTCACCACCTGTACCTTCTGGGGTCCGAGAGTGAGCCCTTGGGAGACCAACTAACGCCGTCGCTTGCGCGCAGTGGGATGCCACCAACCAATGGAGCCAGCCCGGATGTCCGTCGGGCATGTGCCTCCGCAGCCATGTCAACCTGACCGAGACCGTAAACGCGCTGTCCATGGTGAGTTCTGCACAAGTGAGATCCCGAGTCACACGCCACTGTCTCACTCACTCTGGGGTATTAGATCACAAAAGCAGGCGTGCCCTCCAACAAGATCGCCATCGGCGTGTCCAGCTATGGGCGGTCCTTCGCCATGGCGGACGGGGCCTGCTACGGGCCACATTGTTTCTATACCGGCACGCCATCGCAGTCCGACGCCGTGCCGGGACCGTGCACCGGCACGGGCGGTTACATCTCCAACGCCGAGCTGGACGCCATCATGGCCACCCCGGGGCGAGTCCAGCTCAACTACCTGGACGCGTCCAGCCACTCCAACATCATGGTCTACGACGGGAACCAGTGGGTCGCCTGGATGGGCTCGACGGCCAAGGCTGCTCGCAAGGCGCTGTACCAGCAGTTGTCGATGGGCGGCATCTCGGACTGGGCCACCGACCTCGAGGAGTTCCACGAGACCCCCCCCGCCGTGGCCGAGTCCTGGGACTCGATGAAGTATACCATCAACCTGGGACTGGACATAGACACGGCGGGAGCGAGGACGGGCAACTGGGTCACGATCCAATGCACCAGCGCGGCCGTGACGCAGAGGGATAACCTGACGCCAAAGGAGCGGTGGGACGGGGTCGAGGCCGCCGCGGCGTGGAACGACGTCGTCTATGCATGGCAGCACTGCCCGCATCCCGAAAACAGCCTCAACTTTACCGATTACATCGCCCACAAGCTTCACGGCCCTGATCCCGCGGACTGCAGGTACCGGGGGAACCGTGGTTGCGGAGACAGACTTGAGTGCTCGGTACACGAGGACACGGGCGCCGCCGCCCACATGGTCTGGAACTCGCTCAGCGTGGTCAATGAGGTATGTCCTTGTCCATGTCCTCCCCGACCAGCTTCAACTTGGCCACGGCTTTGATGTTGACTTGATGGTACATGGTAGATCTACTCCGAATACGTCAGGGCCCTCTACGAGGAGGCCTCTGTTCTCGGGATGGGGTTGCCATATTTTGAGATGACCTTTGCCCCAGTCCCTCCTCCACCAGATAATACGTGGCTCCAGATCCTCTTGGATCTGATTGGCATGGGGGCTGTGTTTGTCGCGGGCCCGTTCGTCACGACCGGTACGTGCTATTAACGGGTTCCCTCCTGGTAAACTTCTATCGACTAACTCCAATTCCATGCGCAAAGTCCTTTCCAGGATGGCCTCGGCCGCGGTAACAGATGGCGTCAAGGACGGCACCTTCGCTGTCATTGCTGCCACGGTCAGCATTGCCAAGGACGTAGTCACCGAAGACACAGCGTACAAACCCCCCTTCCCTTCCTCCCGCAAAGAAGTTGAAATGTGGTAGCTAATCACATCTCCTGGCCCTGAACGACGACACAGCGCCCACTGGACGGTAGGATCACAGGCCAAGTTTGGCGACTATATGGGCAAGGTTGTCACCGAATGGGCCAAGGTGGCCGAGAAGACTCTGTACATGCTATTTAATGGTGGTCAAGACGGCATTGACGGGCTGGCCGGTCTCATCAAGGACGGCAGATTCATCTCGGGTATCCCGAGGTCGCTTTCCGGCAATTCAAAACGCGAGGCCGCCGGCAACAATGTTGTGAGTATTTCCCCAGAGGACTACAATGCTGCCAACCAGAGCCTCACAGACGCCGTGGCGAGGGCCTTCTACGCCTACTCCATCCCTGCCATCTGGACTGTGTCCGGGGCCTTTCCGTTCGTCATCGATACGGGCATCCCCTGCCTCTTTCTCGGCCCGATAGTCATGCATGTGGCTAGCGATCGGCTGACGTGCGTCGGTAAGACGTGGTACGCCCTGGGGGGCGCCTCGGGCGACTACCAGACCTGTGACGAGATCAGCGGCTGTGTGGACAACGACTTCGTGACGCTGAGCGGCATGGAGCACCTCGCGGCGGGCACATTTGGGGGCATCACGACGGCCGACATCATCACAGGGTGAGCTTTGCGTTGCCCACACCCGTACCCCGATGACGCCTTGGCTAACGACACACCACGCACTAATTAGTGCCGTCAACACATACGTCGCCAACGCCAACAAGAACGGCGGGGGCCTCGCGGATCCCGCGGACGAGCAAATCCGCATCCAGCTCGACAACCAAAACGTCACCACCCCGGGCTTCATCCGCCTGCCCGTGTGCAACCCGGCCATGGCCTTCGCCGCCTGGTCGCAGGAAAACGGGCCGAGCACTACCGTGCCCGGCTACCCGTGCATTGGCCCGCAGCTGATCGGCTTCTGCGACACGTCCAGCTTCACCGGCGACACCACCGCCGCGTCGCCGCTCGTGTCCGACTGTGAGCAGCTCTGCAGGAACCTGCAGGCCGGCGCCGCCACGGACCGCGGCATCTGGACCGAGCCCAGGATCGGCCATCATTCCATCGCCAGCCACGGCACCTGCGTCTTCGGCGTCGAGGGCACCGGCAGCGCGATCGACAACGCCGACTACAAAGTCGGCGGCCAGGACGTGGTTGACCTCATCACTGACGCCATCCGCCAGTTCACCTGGGAGGGCAAGGTCGGCGCCCACGGCTTCATGGACTGCAAGGGCACTATCAAGGCCCAGTCGGTCAAGTGGTCGCTGTACCACAGTGGCTAGCCCGTCTCCAACCAGGAGGTGGACGACGGCCTTGTTCGGGGAGGATGCGGATGGAACTCGCGTTGCCCCGGAAGGATTGCCTTGCGGCTCTAATCAGCGGTAACTGAACCGAGACGGTAATGCCGTAAGGAACAAAGACTCCTGGACGCTGAGAAGGGCCAGCATCGGCCAGGAGGAGACCATAATGATGTTAGGTCATCCAAGAGGCGACTCCAACTTCAGGGGGGGGGCTGGCTAAGAGGGCGACGAGAGAAGAGAGATACCCGGAGAAGCTGGAGCAAGGCGGCCAAGTTTGTAACAAATAAGTGCGCGAGCGTGAGACACGGAGTCTACCTTATCTATCCCATGCCCTGGTGTAAATGTAACCCCCCTCCTCCTGAATAACCCCCCCTTCCCGTTCTCTCTCCCGTCCGTAAGTTTCCGCTCACATTGAGAGTCGAATCACTGGCTGAAGTCCTCACCCCCAACTTCCCGCTCCCTACTCACGACTATTATACGCCCAAAATTAGACACTAACACACAGGGCCAAACCCGCCAACATGGGCAAAAACCAAGACACCAAAATCGGGATCGCCTGTGGTGGTGCACTCGAAGCCGGCAGACAAGTGGTCGCAGTATCGGGACCACAGGACGCCTTCAAGAGGCCCGCCGCCGTCGTTTCGTTCAGCGTGACGGCGCAAGGATTCGCCTCCCCAATCGGAGGGGACGCAAGAACGAGACACGAGTAGGTGTGGCTGTCCACGACATGCAGCTCGGTCAAAGGGATATCCAGCGTGTCGGCGATGTTGAAGGCCACGCCCGTCGAGTTGACGCATGTCCCGGGGCCTTGCGCAAGGTTGGGGCCTGGTGCTCCCGGCTTGGTTGAGAACAAGAGGGGCCGATCCTCGCTATTCCGCGTGACCTTGGTCAAGCCGCCGACGCTCTTGGAGCTGTTGGCAAAGCTCAGGCCAAAGCGAACGGCCCAGACGGCCTCGGTGCCGTTAAGTCTGAGGGCGTAATTGATCGCGAAGATGGGATTGGCGGCAGTCATGTTGTATTCGTAGAGTTTGATGGCCCCGTGATGGCCGCCATCGCCGTCAGGATCAGCGACGTTGATGATGTCCCAGACAATGGTCATGTCAAGAGACGCTGCCATTGCTGCGTTTTGGACGGCGAAAACCACGGGCATGAAGGGCCCCGGGGCGTACGTGTCGTTGCGCGGAAAGATCAGGTCGACCTCGACGGTACCACCCTGCGCGGCCTGCGCGGCAAAGACGCAGGCCTGGAGGGCCAGAAAGACCCGGCCCATCAGGCGGAGGCGGTGGTGGAGAGCGCTCATGTCGTTGTTTGCATATGCCACGCGTGGAAAACGAAGACGGGAGGGGACTGGGACGATGCCAAAGGGAGAGCAAAAGGGGGGTCACGTCAACAAGGGACCGACCAACCAGCCAACCAGCCGATCTGATCACGCCTGGCAAATGCGCTTCAACAGCACCGCGTTGACAACCCCAACAAACGCGCCGCCCTGCCCTTCGGAGTTGCGGCCCGACCCAAACTCACAAGCGCACGGGCGTGACCGAACGAAACCCCTGCATGCGCTGCCCCCTTGTGTCCTGCCAAACTCCACAGGGCGGCCTGTTGGCGCTAAGAGGCCAAACATCGATCTGTTGGATGGATGGAATCTATTCCGCCCGGAGACACTAGGCCAAAAAGGCCTTGACAAGATCACATTATCCCTGGGGCTCTTTTCTTGGCCGTGGGCAGGTCAGCTTGCTGGTTGGCGTTCTCCAAGTGTTCAGCGTCCCATGTTCAACGGGCTAACGCTGGACCTGCACGTTGAGGTTGTGTCGTGTGAGCTCCTTCACTGCGACTGGCTCTGTTCTTGCTCGTCTCCAGTCTCCCTGTTGCTATCGCGTATTTCATGGCCGTACGAACGGCTTTCATGTCTGGTGACCACTGCTTCGAAGCTGATGGTGTTTTCCCTCCCTGGTAGAACGAGAGGCTCCCTCATCTTGTCGTTGTGCATTGTAGCATTGCTTCCCTCGACGTTGTCACGTCGATCCGTTACTTGGTGCGAGAGCTAGACACGAGGCTCGAGCCTAATTCGACTTTGGGCGACGACGACGCATACAGTCCATGCCACAAGGACTAAGGCTCTCGGGCATTCCCGACACTCGGGTTGTATTCGCATATTTTGCCTTTTTGGGTAACTATTGGGTGGCCTCGGGGAAGTGGAGGTATCCTTGTCGGTCTAGGCCCGTGAAGAGTGAACTCCCGTCGTGGTGGCCGCGCTGGGGTTGCAGCACGATCCACGGAATACAACCCAGGGGCTGGTATTCTTAACTTTTGAAAGAACTTGAACTTCATCTCGGACCACGAGGCGAGCAACCGGTGCTGATTTTGATCGCGGCTATCTGCTTAGCTTCGAACCTAGCCAGGAAGTTTCTTCGCGTTTCCGAGTCTCAGTCAACTCGGGTCTCGGCGCCGTCTGGTGATGAGCGATAAGACTGGTGCCCGGAGGGTACCATGGATATGGCTCGTTGGTTGAGGACAAGATATCAGGGAGGCGCGGCAACGCCCACGAGCAGCTCAAACCAGAGGTTTAGGAAGGACTTCTTGACTTGGCTAGCGCGGCTACTAACCCCATACCGTATTCCTAACCCGCAGGGAGAGCTGCGAGGACGATCGTATCTCCATGCTTCATGAGGATGACGATTGGGCCGAGGGGAAAGGATGCCGAGGGACGGGAATTCAGGCAGGCTCCGAGGTGGTGCCCGACCTGTGTGCCTTATGAAATTTGAGACAGCGACGAATGAGAGATGTTGAGCAACATATGCGTCCCTTAAGTCTGGTGTGAGATATCAGGAAGCTAAGACTGGGAAGGGACTCAATCAGCTCAGGCGGCTGCCGTCAACAAGATGACATACCTCAAACCTACTCATCTCTCGAAAACAACCCGAGAGTGAACAAATATTACAATGCCAGACACTCGAGACACGTCCAATCCCGGGCGAACGAGGCAGAGGAAAACGGGGTTGAAATTGGTTGAGCAATTCGGTGAGTGATCACAATGGGTACTTACAGGGTACCTATCTTCCCCCGCTGACACCCTACCTACCCCCCTTACCATCAAAACTTGAACTCAAACGAAAGGCTTCAACTGATCCATCGCATGCGTCTGCACCGCCCACCCATCAGCCTTGTACCCCTCGGTAAAGTATTTGGCCGCCTCCTCCTTGCCCTTGAACAGCCACTCCAGCCAATTCAGCTGCACTTTGCCAAACTTGCCCCCATTCGTGTCGAACAAGTCTCCGCCGTGACCCAAGTTCAAGTTCCCCTTCCACGCAGGGGTATTCGCCGGAAGAGCCTTGAAGTCGCGCTCGGCCTGTGTGGACATCATATCAGCCCCACCCCGTCCACCCGCTCTGCCTGCCACAAGGGGGGGATCTCACATTATTATAGGCAACATCGCCACTCCCCCCAATCACATAAAGAATCGGCTTCGTAAACGTCCCCGCGGCCGTGTAATTCGTCAATAAGCCTGACGAGATCACCCCAATGGTCGCCACGCGCTTATCCCAGCTCTGCGCCATGGATTCCACGCCGCCGCACGAGAAGCCCGACGCGAAGATCTTCGTGGCGTCGACGTTGGCGTACTTGCCCGTGCCGGCGACCTTGACGGCAAAGTCGATCGAGGCCGTCATCATCTGGGCGGTGGTGGAGCCGCTGCCGCCGGGGCGGCCCGAGGCGATGGCGAGGTAGCCGTACGACGCCAGCCAGCCGAGGAACTTGGAGTTGGAGTTGCCGTCGCCGCCGCAGCCGCCGTTGCCCCAGACTACGACGGGCCATTTGCCACCGGTGGTGGAGGTGGAGGTGGGGAGATAGATGGCGTGGTTGTCGAGGTTGGGGTCAGTAGTGGAGGACTGTTGGTGGAGGGTTAGTATTGTTGTTGTTGTTTCCTTCTGGCGCACTGAGATACGGGAGGGACCTACCGCCACACCGAACGGACCGGCGCCAGTCTGAGGTGCTGTTATTTGAGATTACGTCAACGATCGCGGTGGGATTATATTGGGACATACCTGGCGATCCTCCAGGATAGGGGACGCAGTGGCGATGCTGAGGAGCGCGGCAACGAGAAAAGACTTCATGGTGGCAGACTTGATCACAGGATGTCGGAGCAAAGCTGAAGAACGAAAAACAGCAACTAGGACGACCAGTCAGTGTTGGTATATATACAAGTTTCCTTGACACTCCAGTTGCGGTCTAGTTGCTGCATTGGAGACAATGCTCGTCTCGCCCAGACATCTCGTTCGCAACGCTAAACCTAAATGACGCGGCCATGCCCCCTCACGAACCCATAAAAGTTGACATGAATCGGTTAGCAACCCGCGGTTCCTGTGCTAAACGATGCTCAACGTAGAGTTCGGATAGGAGTATCGGCATTTGATGTTGACCACAAGGCTGACTGTAATAAGTAATCTGCGGAGCGAGGCGGCGCTTGGCGGTGGTCGTTGTTATAGTCTTCCCCCGCCTTCTTCAGTCGCACCAATCGATGGGCCAGTTTCCCTTGATCGCCCTGGAAAGTACAATTCGTTCTGGTAGCGAAGCCCGCTAGCACCGGTACTTTAAACTGGTTTGGCCCCTGCACTCTCCCCAAGGGTTCATGCACGATGAATAGGCGCGGGAAGCTGGAGCATAATCTATTCGGACCCCGGGATCCTGGTGCTGCGATGATAGCCTAATTTCGACCCAATTTATCAAGAGCCGGCCAGTTCCATGCGCCCCTCTCACACCGTTGGAAGAAAATGGGTCCGGGGTACCTTCGCAGATTGTTTACGATAAAGTGCTGTTGATGACGCCCTTTCCAGTCCACTAATGGCTTCTCGGCCCGACCTTTAGATCTGGTGGATGGGAAGTCGGGCGTATTGCCCTGTTGCGAGAAGCATGGCTGACCCGGATACAACACCTAGTGACTAATCGGTAAGATCATGCCCCGAACGTACGGGTTTCACTTAGTTACTTCCTACGCGAGCGAATAGCCGCGTGCCGTCATGAACCTAACGAACCGGGCAAGGACTCGCAACATCGACATCCGCTACAACGAGCAGGTTGCAATGGTTGGGAGACTGGAACCCCACCGCCATCTAAACGACCAATTATATCAGTAGCCGAGACGCATTCAAAATTGAATGGGTCTCGGCATATCTTCGGGAATAGATCCTCAGCGTGCCCGCTGTGGAAGAGGCTAGCCACCGCTGTGGAAGAGGCTAGCCACCGATCGCGTCATGGATCTATGCATGACGAATGGGCACGGGGTCAATTTGGCCCCGCAACGGCGGAGAAATGTCATCGGGTTTCGGGGCCTTGGGCTTCCGTGTGTACATAGTAGCGTACAGTGGCGCTGACTGGCCGCTGGCGGATGTATTCTGTACCCGCAACTCTCTCGGCATTATTAACCACCATCATTCAGACAAAGAGTCTTTGTAATAACAGCGACAACAGCATCCATGGAGAGCCGAACGCTTTCAATGCTGGCGAGGCGTCTAGAAAGGGCGGAAATTCTAATAAGAAGCCGTAGATCGCGCCCCTATTCCAGCCGTCCTGTACTCAAGGTGCTCAAGTCTCACTATTGACTACTCCCCTCGCCGCTCCATCTCTAACTTATCCATCCACGTCTTGCTCCTTCATCAACACTCATTATGTCTGTCATCGCTGTAGCCGGAGGCACTGGCAACCTGGGCCGCGCCGTCGTCGACGCCCTCAACGCCACCGGCAAGATCACGGTGCTCGTGCTGGCTCGCCAGGTAAGGCACTCGTCCCGTCAACCCTCCTTGAGCCGCTTGCGGGTCTGACCTTGCTCGTGTCCCGCGCAGGCTTCGGAAGACAAAGAGAAAGAATTTGGCGCCAAAATCATCGCAGTCAACTACGACGATGTCCCCAGCATCACCGCGATCCTCGAGAAGAACAAGATCGACACCGTCATCTCGACCGTCACCTCGAATGCGCCTGTTTCTCTCGATCTCGCCCTCATCGCGGCGGCTGAGAAGTCATCCACCACCAAGAGATTCATTCCTAGCATCTGGGCCATCCCAGACTATGAGAGGTAAGTAACTTGCGGATCTTGATCGTGCACGACCCCGTCCCCACGGCCTACACTTGCTCATGCTAGCAACAGCATGGTCGCCATTTTCCCGCCTGCCAAGAACAAGATCGACACCTTCGCCGCGCTCGAGACCTCCTCTCTCGAGTATACCAGCATCTACAACGGCTACTTCATTGACTACTTTGCTGTGCCCAGGGTCCAGTCGTACATGGCCCCCCTGGTCCTCGTCGCCGACATTGCCAACAATTTCGCCGCCATCCCTGGTTCCGGAGACGTCCCTGTCGTGTTCACGCATACTTGGGACATCAGCAAGTTTGTGGCCGCCTACGTGCAAAAGCCCACTTGGGAGAAGGAGGCCTACATCATCGGCGGCAAGGCGACCTGGAACGAGTTCATCGCCATCGCCGAAGAGGCCAGGGGCGCCAAGTTCACCGTGGAAACCGACTCCATCGAAAAGCTCAGCAAGGGGGAGATCACTGAGCTGCCGTCTCACCCGCCTATTTATTCTTTCTTCCCGAAGCCGATGCTGCAGGGCTTCTTCGCCGCGTTCGGCATCTTCTTTGAAAGGGGCCTCTTCGACCTCAAGCCTGTCCACACTCTGAATGAGGAGTTCCCCGAAATCAAGGCGCGTACGGTCAAGGAGATCATCGATGCGGCTTGGCGGGAGTAGGGCAAAAACGGGGAGTTGTCCTGCGTGTGGTCTAGGACTGATATCTAAAGTCAGACACACAATAAAGCTTCTAAACTCTCCATCTTTCCAATGCTGAGCTGTGAGACGTCTCAGAGAGATTCTGCCTTGCCATAGGCAGCGACGCAGGAGGGCTGCCTGCTCATGATGACCACGAATCACTTAGACTATCTAGACCGGGCGCTCATCTAGTCCACAGTATGGCAGAGGTTTTCGGCGTCATCGCCGGCGCTCTAGGCGTCGTAGTGCTCTTCAACAACTGTGTCGGCTGCTTCGGGCTTGTCCAATTGGGACACCGTTTCGGGCGCGATTACAAGAGATGCCAGCTCAGGCTGGACATTGCGAGGGTATGCCTGCGACGATGAGGCCAAGCGGTCGGGGTCAACGACGACCTGCGGTTGTACCCTGGCTGCAAAGCCAAATCCGTGTGTCCCAGGCTTCATACACCCGGGAACGAGCGGGCCGTATGGCTCGCTCTCGACCAGGGGCATCCCGAGGATGCGGGCGATTGATTGAGAGACTTCGATATCGCGGTTTGGCAGGTTGGTCAACAGCCCCTGGACCAGGTACATTGGATGAGTGGCTGAACCCAACAACTCTCTGAATGTCTAGCTGGCACGTCAGAAAATCGTGCTTTCAACACGGGTGAAGAGTAATACTTACTTGGACATCGTAATGTGGGAAAGCATCCTGCGATGGTTCGGCCCGGGGCCCTAATCCTTCATCATTCTGAGCCTGGCTAATGGCGACATTGGCGAGATGTTCAAACCCAAGATATGCCTTGAGCAGGTTCGATATCTCGAAGTCCCCGTCATTCTGCATGCGGTTGACCTGACGTCCAAATCCCCTCAGTAATTGAGCATCGGTTTCCGCATTGGGGTCTTCAGGACGCTCAAGAATGTATAGAAGCAATGTCATGGCTGCCGACAGTGGGTAACACAAGTTCCGCCTGTGATGTAGGATTAGTTTGATGTCCCTTGATTCAATGTGGGCAATGTAACGTAGGTACTCATACCAGAACTGCGCAAACTGTTCAAAAGGAGACTGCCGCAGCAAACGAAGCGTATGCTGCGCTGCAGCTCTGACTTTCAGTCTTGACAGGTGTATCAGCGATGAGGTTTGTTCCTCCAGTCTGCCTCCTGTAGGAACATCCCAGGCGCTGTGTCGTCGCGCCGCCCAATGGACCATCGAGGTGAGATTGTGGCAAGCGAGATGCAAGATGACGCAGTGAGGCTCTAGGGTCACCACGACGTGGCCTGGCTGTGCCTCTGGCGGGAGATTTCGTTTCCAGTCCTCGAGCGCCTTGTTTAGGGTGGCGATGGTGCTGAGGAGCTCGCTCTCGGGCATGTTGAACGCATCGCGCGAGTAGAGACGCGCCCTGACTGCCGAGTGAATCAAGGCGAGCTCGACCCGCCGTCTAAAGATGCTCGTGCATGCCTTATCATCTCCATCGTGGTGATACTCCTCGTTCGGAAGATCAATCTCAATATCGCCGGCGCCAAGTCCAGAACCGGCTAATCCACAGCAGAGAGACAGTTCTGCATCCAAAACAAATGCCGCCCACAAGGCCAACCGTGCGTTTTCTGGCTCCACGGCGTTGCGGCTTTTGCCATCATGAACTCTTAACAAACTTGAATCCAGAGTCTGTGATAGCCTGAGGGCAGTCGATAGGAGAAGCGAAGTGGTTCGCGCGTCGGCTGAATTTCGACCAAACAAAGCCATCAAGACCAGGGCTTTCACAGTCTCTGAGTCGTTTCCGTGCAGCATCAGCTCGGGAAAGGCTGCATAAGCGTTTTTGAAGAAAGCCCAGGCAAAGGGAGACAGCTCCTCGAAGGCGCGGTTGGCCATTTTGACATGAATCGACAGGGCGATGGCGGCGTTTACACCGGCCCATCGCGAGGCACTGCCACAGGCATCCATGCTAGCAGCCCCTTGGGTTCTTAGCCGATCTAAGAACTCGCGGGTATCGAATAGCGGAAACTCTTTGCAGATCTCCTCGAGAGAGTGTTCCAGCAACGAGAGCTCTGCATTTCCTGGGCGAACTGGCAAGGCCACCATCATTCTGAAAGAGCCAGCAAGGTCGCTTGCTCTGAGCTCAGCTATTCGGTCGGGGATTTGCTTGAACAGCAGATGACGAGGTAGTGGTGACTGCTCACGCGAGCTTGTAAACTTTGCTGTCTGTGGAGCGATGGGAGATTCCGGAGCGTTTCCGGATGAGCCGGAGGGCTGAGCATCGGCCGACTCGCCGTGGCTGCTGTGTTCTGGCTGAACGACAGCTGAGTGCCGGTCTCGGAGCTTTGATTCTAGGAGCGACAATCGATCTTCAAGTGCCGTGATACGCTGCTTGCTTCAGGCTGTTAACATGAAGGGCCTGGGTACTTATTCTTATTGCGGGTCATGAAAACTGTACCTTTTACCAGCGCCCCGGCGCTTCTGGACGCGAGGGTAGTGACAAGCCGATTGTCCAGATACGCAATTCGAACATGCTGGCTTCTGGCCATCGCAGCGCCGCTTTCTCGATCGACATCGTAGGCAGGCCTTACTAGGCTGTGAGTGAGACGGGTCTTGGAGCGTGGTTGGGTTCATAGTGTAAGCTCCTACCGTACTGGCGCGCTGCTTGTCCAGTTCCACGCTGTCACGGCTTTGCAGCGCTTGCACCCCGACTATGACGGCTTCGACTTGCTGATTTTCCGACGCCATATCGGGATCTTGAGCCAAGTGCAGCCGTTCGTTGTCGGTGTTGAATCAGAAGCTGCAGTGTGTTACTGGAGTTAACGGAATTTCGACATGCCACTGGCCTCTCTGTCTTTCGCACCTGGTTTGTACCGAACTCACCATTAGTAATCGCGGTCAAGTTTGTCCGCTGGCCTTCCTCTTTTGCGGATTAGCCATATCAAAAATGAGAGCTAATGCAGGGAAGGGCGGATGCATTTTGCTTCCGGCTTGATACCCCACAAGCCATCTTGGCCAACACCCTGGGCTGATGAATCAGCACGGTTAAGTGGAGTCTCACGTTCGGTACCTTATCTTAGAAGCAGGGGCGCGGAAGCAAACTGATTCCGCTTCCCCAGGCGGAGCAACTTACAAGAAGCATGTCGCCACATATTAACCGTTGCAAAACATGCTTTCGCGTCGATAGAGAGAAGCGTTTCCATTCACAACATACATTCACCCTCGTTTTGACGCGCCACGCCGCGGTTGAGCTATCCCACTCACTGTGTTCACTATCATTATCGTCAAAAGAGCCAGCTTTTGAGAACTTGTTGGCCCGAATCAGGATTCGGGCCCCTCGACAGGTCCAGAACTCGAGATCTGTCCGAGCCATACTGTCGTAGCCAGTTCCTGTGGCTGATAGTGCCTGCTCAGCTCTTGGGAGATGTCATGGCAACGCGTGAACGGCTAATATAAGCAGCTGGGATGAATGGCTCCCTCTCCTTTGTCATGGGAGCTCTGCACTGCACTCTTTGTAACCTCCTGGCATACTCTACCACTCTCTCATTGCAGTCACACATACAGACAGACGCATGGCAAGTCGAGGCACCCCTATCTAAGGCTTGATTTGCTTACAGCTGGCATCTTGCAAACCCATTCGGATTCAGCCCCGCCCTCCGCACAATCCACCAACCATCTCGCCCAAGCCACTCTCTTCATGCACCAGTTCCAGCCCGTATGACCGACGTAACCAGCAAACACAGGGCCATCCTCGCGATCTTTTTTCCAACTCTCGTCGTCATGCCCACCCAGAATGACTCCCAGCCTGAATACTGTCCAGTCGAGTCCCCTGGCTTCTTCCTGAAACACGTGGCCGATGTTGATCATTGTGCGGTAGGTAGCCGGAAGCCAACAGCCAACAGGCAGGGCGGCGGAGCAGTCTTTTAACGGGCGGCAACTTCATGGGCCATGCCAGGCCGGGGTGGCGTCAGTAACTGCAGTAGCGTCAGCCCATGATTTGTTGTTGTCCCCATCGCAGCCTCGTTGTCAACGCATCCAACCTAACCCGGGAGCCAACAGTCCAGCTCGAACTTTGCTAAATAAATAATCACCGCTGGCCCACCGTCGAGTGCGGCTCAAGCCCAGGTCAAGACCTCAGTACTCATCTACCCTCACCGCCGTCATCAGCGTCGTCGACAACCCAGAACAGCAGATGGAATGGTTCGCCGAGACTCGTCTCGTCACCAGAACGACGAGCCTTGAGCGTTGTTGTTGGCTGCACGCGGGCTCCTTGGGCGGGCGGCGCAGCAGAGCCGCAGCTCAGAGGATCATTTGTGGCGTGGGACTGCGCCCTCCTTCTTTAACCTAACACATGCACTCGAGACATCGCAAGGCTTCCCACCTGCAGGAGCTTCTTCCACACCCCTGCATGAGCTGATAGCCCGAGACACACAATATTGCGCAGCTATCGCCGCTTTTGCAGCCTGACTCGCCCGATGCCTTTTTAGCCCATGCCCATCCAGGCCCGCCCATGCCCAGGTGTGGTCCCAAGCGCTACCTATCTCGCGCGACTCGCGCCCCTGGCCTGGGCTACAGCAGCACTCAGCGTGTCTTCAGCCGTCCTGCGGCCCGTCCCGGCGTGGAACCAAAACGAGACCGGATCTGGTCCAGGGACTCCAGGCGGTGGCTGTTTGGGTGTGGTTCGCCGCGCCGCACGGTGGCGTTGGTGTCGACACACCGCTCAGAACACAGAACCCACTGCATACTAGGCACTCGGGGTTTGGCCTGGGACAGACGCTGTGCAGCGGCCATCCTGAACGGGTGTAAAATCTCCCCTCCACTCCAAGACCGTCGCCGTCTCCATCACGGCAACAAACGCCGGTGGTGACAGAGGCCGGAAGGCGTCGCCCGTTCTACTTCATTCCCGCCGTCATTCGGGGCCGTCGTTCAGGCCCATCGTCGAGGATACGAACTGCCAGCTCCGCAGTAGAACCAGGGCACCGTTCCCAAAATAACTCTCGACGGCTGTTATCAACCTTGGCATCGATGCCAACCTACAGCGCACCCCAGCCCGACCCCAGCCCAA
>FTEL01009672.1_pt1 | contig 17524 bp, 10 predicted proteins | sample 1658911 | NCBI WGS metagenome assembly FTEL01 (sample SAMEA3914869, study PRJEB12502) | metagenome | biome: forest; material: soil | place: USA | collected 2012-03-12 | depth 0.1 m
AAAGAAGATGGAAGCTACGGACCAGCAAATGCCGTGAAAGACAAGCATCCCCCCGCAAACCGGGATCTCCCCCCCGGATCGCAGCCCATGTGGCGTCACCCTCCCCTCTCCCATGCCCATACTCCCCATCCCCATCCATGGGGTCGCGAGGGGTCCATAGTGTACCTACCAATGTACCCACTGGTAGACCTGGGACCACCACCCAAACCACACCACCCCGCGCCGCACAGCCCGGATCTGGAACCATCGCGTGCGCAGGATACTCACCACCCACCGCATCACGCCACACCACCACACACACACAACCCGCAGGGCAGGGCAGGACAGGGCAGGACAAGGCAGGGCAGGACAGGGCATGGCAAGGCAGGGCAGGAAAGGCCCTCCCAGTTTGTCCCACACACGCAACTAACCGGAGCACCCTCCGGCCGATGACAGCAGCACACGGCTATTAACCGGTTGGCTCCATCAGTGTTGCCTGACAAGAAAGTGTGGGCAGACAAGTAGCAGCAGACAACACCATCTATCCAATCATGCGTGTATCACCTGCCCCATGACAGGGGTGTTAACTCAACCTCATCGATCCTCAGGGCACAGCAGCATTGTCGGGTAACAAAACTCCCGAACTGGGTAATAATGCAAGGAGTTGGTGTATTAGGTTTTACAGAATCATAATCTCATAGAAACCCTGGGGAAAACTGCTTCATTTTTTGCGGTGTAGTTAGTGGCCACGGCGCGGCTTTGGAAACAGCCTCGTCGGCCAACCTCTCGCGTTTATCAAACCAAAAGTAACAGAATAGAATCGACCATCAAACAAACGGCCAGGGCGGAACACCAAGCCCGACCGAGTCTATCTTTCCCCCTCTTTACGCAGACTCATTCCCCATCACAGCCGCCCGGGCGTCGACATACAGCGGTGTGATGCCCGTCCAGAGTTGGAACTACCCCTTTCGTTAGCACTCAAACATCATATCATGGCTGTGTGTGGGTTAAACATACCTGATACCACCCCTGCGAGGTAAGCACCTCCAACCCGGGAGTGGTCTCCCACCCAGCATCCTCCGCCAACTGCATCAGCGGCGTGTGCCTGGGCATGTACGCCATCTCCAGCAGCACGCGGGGCTCGCCCTTGGCCTTGCCGGCCGCGCCACCACCCTGCAGCGCCGCGACCAGGACCTCGCGCATGCCCGAGTCGATAGGCTTGTCGGCGGGGATAGTGCTGATGACCACGCACGGGAGCGCGTCCTTCTCGGCGACACCGGCGATCTCCTCGGGCACGGCGAGCCGCTGGATATTGTAGTCCGCAGGGAAGCCGTCCGAGATTTCCTTCACCCGCTCCGGCGTCCGGGCAACCACGTAGATCGGGGAGTAGCCGAGTGAGTGGAGCGCGTAGATGGCGGCGCGGGTGGTACCACCGGAGCCGATCACCATGCCGGCGCCGGGAGACGCCTCGGTGCGCTGCACAAGGCCGGCGGAGCGGAGCGCGTAGACCATGCCCATCCAATCGGTGTTGTCACCGATGAGGGAGGGTTGGCCGCCGTTCGCCGACGGGACTGGGATGATGGTGTTAACGGCACCGATAGCCCGCGCGGCGTCGGAAATCTCGTCCAGGAGCGGCATGATGTCGAGCTTCAGGGGGATTGTCACCGACGCGCCCCCAAAGTAGGGGGAACGAATGAGGTCCTTGACATCAGTGGCCTGGTCCGTCTCGAAGTTCGAGTAGTGGTGGGGCAGGCCGGTCGCGGCGAACAGAGTGTTGTGCAGCGCAGGTGAACGCGACGCGCTGATCGGCTTGCCAAACAGGTAGAACGACTGAGACTCGAGCTCGCCGGTGAGGGCAAGTGCCTGCCGGATTTCAGCAGCGGAGAGCTGGCCGGGAGCCGCCTTGGCCGGCAGCTCCGGGTGAGAGACGGGCGTCATGAAGCCGTTGAGCACACGGCTCAGCTTGCCCGCGGAGCCCATATTCAGCGCAATGATGGGCGTGTCGTGAGCGGCGAGCATCTTCGTCTTGAAGTTAGTCAGGGCAAAGTTGTCGCCAATCTCGCGGGCCATGCCGACAAGCTTGATGATGTCGCCGTACTGCAGGGCCTTGTTGTAGAAGGGAACCCAGGACCCGTTCCTCCACGACAGCTTGGACTGAGGATCGTGGTGCGACGCAATAATGCTCGTGAAGCCCTTCGCCGCGGTCACGGCGTCGAGGATCTCGGTCGGCATCGTCATCTCCAGGTCGAGGTACTCCACTCCAGTACGCAGACCAACCTCGTACAACTGGCTGGCGAGCTTGAAGTCGTCGTCGGGGAATTTGCCGCCTTGGCTGGCAGTGCGCACCGTGTAGACGATGGGCACCTTGGCGACAGATCTGAGCAGGGCCACCTGGCGAGCAACGAACTCGGGGTCGAAGCTCTCCAGCAAGTCCACGCGCAGCTCGACGGCGTCGGACCCCACAACCGCCTTGGGGATGATCTCCAGCGCAGTGGAAACGTTGGGGACGGTCAGCGAAACGAAAAAGCTGTGCTTCTTGTTCCGGGCGTCCTCCAAGTGCCCAGACTGGCCGCAGATGACGGAAAGGAAGCGGCTGAAATCGGCGGGAGGCTCGAGTAGGACCTCGGAACCGTCCAGGTGGGGGCTGTGGTACTGGAAGTTGCTGCACTCCTCGAACCAGGGCTTGCGGCGGTAGTAGACCTCGCGGATATTCTCAGAGTAAGCCGGGCGGGTCTTATCGCGCATCAGATACTCAACGACTTGGTCGGTATCGCGATGCACCATGAGGACGCAACCGCCGTTCTTCTGGTACGAGATGAGCATCTTGCGGGCCTCCTCAGTCTCGACAATGCCGCCGCCGCAGGAGAAGATGTGGCCTCTGGCCTGGTTCTTGATCACGTCCTCGAGGAGGTCAAGCTCGGCCTTCCTAAAACCATCCCAGCCGCGCTCGCCGCGGATAATCTCGGGAATTGTCATGCCCTCTCTCCTCTCCAGCTCAACGTCCAGGTCAACCAAAGGCCGCTTCAGGATCTGGGACATCCACCGACCAGCCGTCGACTTGCCGGCACCCCTCATGCCGATGACAAAGATGGACCGGTCAGTGCCCTGGCGAGAAGGCTTGACGACCACGTGCTTTGCCGTCGGGTCTTCCTCTCCCTCCAGATGCACCTTGAAGGCTTGAGACATGATGTCCCACCAGCCGGGCCAGGTCTTGGCGGTGCACTCGCGCTCGAGGATGAGGACGGGGTGCGGAGAGACGGTGGACAGGACGCCGAAGCTCATGGCGACGCGGTGGTCGTCGTAGCAGTAGATTCCCTCGGCAGGGTTCTGCAGCTCCTGGTAGGGTTTCCCGGTCACTTCGATGCCGTCCTCAAGCTCGTTGCAGTGCACACCAAACTTGGCGAGCTGGTCCTTCATGGCGGCAATGCGGTTGCATTCCTTGACCCGCTGATTGGCGATGCCAGTGATCTGGGTGGTCCCCGAGGCGACGGCAGCAAGAACCGAGGCAGTCAGGAAGGCGTCAGTCATGGGCTCCATGTCCACATGCTTGATGGCCTTGAGGGTCCCGATGGGCGGCCCGGTGACGGTGGTCGAGGTTCCAGTCTGCTCAACGGTGCAGCCCATGGGGCGGAGGACGTCGACGGCAAAGCGGGCATCACCCTGGAGCGAGTTGGAACCGATGCTCGGGATGGTGCAAGTCGTGCCGGTGATGGCGGCAACAGCCAGGGGGTAGGTGGCCGAGCTGGCGTCGCTCTCGATGACGTAGTCGGCCGGGTTCTGGTAGACACCCTGCGGGATGTGGTAGGTGTTGGGGTCCTCAGTCGACCTCTCGACCTTGACACCGAACGCGGCCATCATGGCAATGGTCATGTCGATGTAGGGCTGCGAGATGGGCTTGCCGCCGACGAGGCGGAGCGTGACGGGCTTGTGGGCGTAGGGGGCTGCCATCAGGATCGACGAGACATACTGCGACGAGACGGTGGCGGCCAACTCAATGACGCCGCCAGCGAAGCCGGCATTGGCATCGACCTGGACAGGCAAGCTCTTTTCCTTCTCGAGGTACTTGACGGCCACGCCGTTGGCGCGGAGGGCGTCGACAAGCGGGCCGATGGGCCTCACCTTCATCCTGGCGTTGCCCGTCAGGACGGTGGAGGACACAGTGGTGGGCGAGCAGAGGGCGACGACCGAGGTGAGGAAGCGCGAGGCCGTGCCGGCGTTGCCGAGATACAGGGGCTCGCCGCTGGCTTGCAGCTTGCCGCCCTTGCCCTTGACGACGAGAACTTCTCCCGCATCCTCCCAAGTGTAGGTGGCACCCTGGAGCTGGCCAATCGCCGTGAGCATGAACTGGGTGTCATCCGAGTGGAGGAGCCCGTGGATGCGTGTGGTGCCCTCGCCGAGGGCGGCGAGAATCAGAGCACGGTTCGAGATGCTCTTGGAGCCCGGCGGGGTCACGCTGACGGTGAGGCCCTCGGGGACGCCTGGGGTGACGCGGATGGAGGGAGAGAGGACGATGCGGATGGCGCGGTCGTCGACGACGGTGGCCTTGGGCTCGTAGGTCTTGCCGATGGCGGACAGGAGGACAATCTTCTTCTTACGGCCCTCGTTCTTCTTGTCGACGGCCATCTTCTGGAGGAGCACGTCGACGGGGCACTCCTTGCCGGCCGAGAGGCGGGCGATGCGCTTGTCGTGGACCGAGGTGGGCAACTCGTAGCTGGCGATGCACTTTGTCAAGCGGGCGACGGCGCCGGGGCGGAGGACGCCGAGGAAGCGGGCCAGCTCGGCCTCGCGGACCATGCCGATGGCGACGCACTCGCCGTGCAGGACCTGGGGGGCGAGGATGGCCTCGTAGGCGTGGCCGATGGAGTGGCCAAAGTTGAGCAGGTTGCGCAGGCCGCCCTCGCGCTCGTCGGACGAGACGACCTCGGCCTTGACGCGGGCGGAGCCCAGCACGATGCGCTTGAGTATGTGGCGGATGGGGGCGAGGCGGGCCGAGGGGCTGGAAGCCTTGGAGCGGATGGCCTCGAGGATAGCGGCGGCGTTCTCCTCGAGGGCGGTGAACTCGGCTTCGTTCCAGATGGCGGCGGTCTTGATGACCTCGGCCATGCCGTTGATGAACTCGCGGACGGGGAGGGTCTCGAGGAAGGCGAGGTCGATGTAGACGCGGCGGGGCTGCCAGAAGGCGCCGATCAGGTTCTTGCCCATGGGCACGTCGATGGCCGTCTTGCCGCCAATGGACGAGTCGACCATGGCGAGCAGGGTGGTGGGGACCTGGACGAAGCGCACGCCGCGCATGAAGGTGGCGGCGACGTAGCCGATCATGTCGCCAATGACGCCGCCGCCGAGGGCGATGATGACGGTGTCGCGGGTGCAGGCATGGGCGAGCATCCAGTCCTCGATCTCGGCCTTAGTCTCGCGGCCCTTGGAGTACTCGCCCGGGGGGATGGCGTAGGTGAGGAGGCGGGCATCTTTGGGGGCGGCGGCGTCGAAGACGGCCTGGAAGGGCGGGACGTAGGTCTGGTAGAGGTTGGTGTCGGTGATGAGGACGTAGGTGGACGAGGGGAGGTGCTGCAGCAGGTCGTGAGTCACGAAACGCAGCCAGATGCCGTGGTCGACGACAATGTCCTCGTTGCCGAGGATGGCGATCCGCGTGGGAGCCGAGTCGCTGGAGTCGCTGGAGCCCGCCATGGTTCTCAGACGGTGCGAGGGCGCGCGGTTGGGCCCAGCATGCGCCTGTGGTGGTTTGGTGATGGGCGTGGACAGGCAGGAAGAGGATGGAGGAGGGGTGAAAGAGAGGGAGAGCGAGTGCGGATATCGGACAGTGGCTTCCCTTGCCCCAGCTAAACGTGGTGACTGTGACTGACTGGACTGGGGGAGGGAGGGGCGGTGGGCAATTTGTGGGTTTTTTGGTGGGGGCGGGGACTGTGGAAAAAAACTTAAGCGGAGCCCATGCCGCCAATTGAGCAATGTGAGTGGTCAGCGGGCATCGCGAAGAGAATCCACGGCAGCACCTGTGGTGGTGGTCCCTTTTGGTGACTCTTCAGTCCACGCTCGGGTGCACAAGCAGATTCAAGCAGCACCTCACAAGCAGGCTGGTGTGCTTGTAAGCTGGTCCGTCATCCAGCACTGTTCCTCTTTAGCTACGACGGGCATCCTCCGGCCTCCGTGCTCCGTCCCCGTCCCAGAGATCCAAACGCGGTCTGCGCCATGTAACCTGCCGCTCGCTTGTGCACCTTTCCCTCCCGCCTGGGGGTGATTGTTTTGCCGCCTTGATCTCCTCTGCGGCGGAGGTCAGAGGCCGCTTCAGCTGCTCGCCAATTGCCATCAAAGCGCGCCGCATTGGTGCTTTGTGGCTGGCTCATAAGCAGCGCCTCAAAATGAACTCGGGGAGCAAAGATGACGATGGGGAATCCCCAAGCCGCTGTCGGAGCTGCATGGTGGGGTTGCAATGGTGGGCTGTCCAAGCTGTGCTCCAGCGCTCCAGAGCATTCCACGTCCCCCACCTGGTCTGTGCGTCAACGGCGGTCCTGTCATCTGGCCACCTGGCTGACGGGGGTGGAGCCTGGCTTGGCAGGGCAGCTCTTCACCGCTTACCTAAAGCTGAGCAGGAGCATCACCAGAAGCAGCAAACAAAAGGAACACAACCCAGTTTTGCAGGCAAAAGTGTTCATGGGATTCCTCCGCCGGACATACGACTGTGGCTTGTCTTCCAACCGAGCACCGAGGGACAGGGATCTAGTCAGAGTGCAGCGAAAAAGCCCAACAGAACAAAAAGAGTTGGAGGCCAAGAGCGAAGCTATTCCGAAAGCCGCCCAGCCCCACCGGCTGCTGCCTTCCCCAGACACCCTCTGCCACTCGCTGGCACTGGCTGCCGCCTTGGCGCTCGCTTCATCAAAACCCAAAACCCGCAGCACTGCAAGCCACAGCAGGCACCACAGTCACCACAGGCCTCTCGTCTCGTCTTCTCCCCTGCCATCTCCCTGCCATCTCCCTGCCGTCCCCCCTCGTCTTGGGCAGTCATCGGGCTGCTGGCCCCACGAGAGCCACGAGGTGCACGATGCATCGACACATCGCGTTTGTTCCAGGGCCAAGGGCCCCCTGTGGCAGTTTGTGCCAATGTGCTCGTTCTGCCTGGGGCTGAAGTCTTGACCGCCCGATTCTGCTTTAGCGTTGAGGAGGGCATCCCGGCATGCTTGGCTTCAAGAGCTGAGAGACGTGAGATAGATAAAAAGGGGATTGATCGGTCAAGAGGGTTGCGTTGCGTTTGTCAACACTCACTCAAACAACAAGATTCATTCAAGCTTTGCTTCTATCCACACCTAAGAACACACACCCCTTATTTCGTAGATACCCAATTCCCCCTTAGGTCCTTTTCACTACTCCCTCCCCACCACCACCGCCACCACCACCACCACCACCATCATCATGGCCACCCCCAAGTCCGTCCTGTCCAAGACGCTCCAGAGCATCACCCTCAGCAAGATCCGCGAGCTGGAATCGCGCCACAAATCCTACGAGGCCCGCAAGCGCGACTACCTGGCCAAGGCCGACGCCGCCGCCGACGAGCGAGACCGCCTCGCCTGTCTCATCGAGGCCGTGCGGGAGCTCTACCCGACCGCCTCCAGGGACGCTGGCCTCAACAACCTCCAGCGCTGGCTGGACCAGTCCCGCTACGATGCCTCCATCCCGACCTCCAAGCTGGTCAGCTTCAACACCCAGCTGCGCGCCAAGCTCGACATCCAGAGCCGGAAGCTGGACATGGCCCATCTGTACTCGCGCCTGCTGACCGGTATGCCTGCCTCCTCTGTTCTCTCGAAGTGACTTGGTCTGATGTGTGCCCTTTCTTTGCTCTGTATTAGAGTGGATGGAGCAGCCGCTCGGTGAGGACCTGCCCGCCTCGGAAGATGACCCGGACAATGACTCGTTTGAGCTCGTCGAGCGCCAGCGCCAGCGTCTGAGTGAGCTCGTCGACAAGTTCGAGTCGGTCGTCTTCACCCCGCTCGAGACCGACGAAGCCGAGATCACCAGCTTCCTCGACAAGCTGTTCCCCGACGAGGACAGCCAAAAGGAGCTCGAGAAGCTGCGAAAGAAGATCGCCGACGTCAGCACCAAGTTCATGACTGAGACGGCCCCCTTCAACGAGGAGTCCCTCACCAGCTGCATCAAGGGCCTCCTGACCGAGGACATCCTCAGCGACGAGAAGCAGGCCATCCTGCGTGACTTCCTCGAGAGCGATGTCGCCAAGTCCGAGATCGCCGACGTCCTCAACATGCGCTTCTCCGACATCAAGGAGTGGCACTGGGACGCCGGCGCCGATGGCATCCGTGTCATGCCGCGCCGCGGCCTCAACGGCAAGTATCGCGTGTGGGCCGACGACGACATCCTCCAGATGATCTTTGTCCAGTACATCGGCATCCGTCTCTGCAACCTGCTCAAGCCCGCCCTCAAGTCCTTCATGGAGGTTGTGTGCTCCAGGGACCTTGAGGGCCACATGGCGCCCTCGTCCGACGACCACGAGCGCCGCCGCTTCTACCTCAGCAACCGCAGTCGGCCGCCCACGAGCATCGAGGACCGCCGCAAGTCCGACTACTTCAGCAAGTTCTTCCTCTCGCAGCTCCCGGCCACCGAGACCTCACTCTTTGACGGCGACAACAAGTACGACGACGATGACGACGACGACAGCGATTCCGACGCCAGCTACGTTGCCGATGTTACCACCTCTCCTCAGAAGCGCTCCGGCATCAAGCAGCAGCTCCTGCGCCATCTCACCGCCGAGCTCATCGTCCACCGCCTGCGCAACGTCACCCACGACACCCAGGGAGGTCCCGGGAACGGTGTTGCTCTGGTCCAGACCGATCTGCAGTGGTATGCGACCGGCCTGTCGCACAGCACCGTCTTTGCCGTCATGCGCTACATCGGCTTCGGCCAGGACTGGATCGACTTTTTTAAGAAGTATCTCGAGTCGCCCCTGAACCTGGACGCCGCCTCGGACGACCGCCCCCAGCTTGGCCCGCGCACCCGCAAGAGGGGTGTCCCCATGGCTCACGCCTCGGAGAAGTTCACGGGCGAGCTGGTGCTCTTCTTCATGGACCTCGCCGTCAACCGCGAGACCGGCATCCTGCTGTACCGCCTGCACGACGACATCTGGCTCGTGGGCGAGCCCGACCGGAGCGCCCAGGCCTGGAGCTGCATGCAGTCCTTCGCCAAGGTGTTCGGCCTCGACTTCAACAAGGCCAAGACCGGGTCCATCTACATCCCCGGCTCGTCCAAGAAGGACTCCAAGATTGCTGCGACCCTACCGACGGGCACGGTCAAGATCGGCTTCCTGGCTCTCGACCCCGAGTCCGGGAAGTGGGTCATCGACCAGAAGCTTGTCGTCGCCCACGTCGACCAGTTGAAGAAGCAGCTGACCGAGTCCAAGAGCTTGCTGTCGTGGGTCCAGACGTGGAACAGCTGCATCGGTCGCTTCTTCAGCCACACTTTTGGCGAGCCCGCCTACTGCTTCGGCCGCGACCACGTCAACAACGTCCTGGATACTTACCAGAGCATGTTGAAGAGGCTGTTCCCCGGCTCCAACGGTGCCGAGGGAAGTGTCGTTGACCATGGTAAGTTGCTGCAGACCACCCCTTTTCCCCCCAACACCAGACTAACAATCCCCCACAGTCAAGGAAATGATCCAGCAACGCTTCGGCGTCTCCAACCTCCCCGATTCCTTCATCTACCTCCCCGAGCAGCTCGGCGGCCTCGGCCTCCGCAACCCCTTCGTCGGCCTCTTCCTGGTCCGCAACAAGATCACCGACACCCCTGAAGAAATCACCATCGAGTTCCTCAAGGGCGAGCGCGACCGCTACATGGAGGCGCGCAAGGCCTTCGAGGCGACCGACGAGAAGATCCTCCGCCGCCGCCGCCGCATGTTCCACTCGGACGACGAGTCGGCCGAGAACGGCCCCATCTCGGAGCTCGACCTCAAGACCTTCTTCTCGCTCGAGGAGTACAGCCGCTACCGCGAGCGGCAGAGCCGCAACTTCTTCGCCACGTTCGAGCGCCTCGTGTCGGTCCCCGAGACGGAGGAGATTGCGCTGAGCAAGGAGGTTGAGAGCGGCCTGCGCGAGTTCCTCGCCGACAGCGTCCGCCTCGACTCGGAGAAGAAGTGGTTCCTGCAGCTGTATGCGCGGGAGCTGCTCGAGGACTTTGGCGGGCTGAGCCTGGTTGACAAGCAGTTTTTGCCTGTCGGTGTGTTGGCTATGATGAGAGGCAAGAAGGTCAGCTGGAACATGATCTTGTGAATGCCGGACCCCCCCGAGAGCTGCGGGACAGCGAAACAGGAGGATATTTTCTACCGCGCATGTCACTTTCTCTCTCAGTTGGACACGCGCACACAAGTTCTGTTGGTATTTTTGTTATCACCAGAATGGTTTGATCTCATGAGACAGTCAATGCAATGCAATCCCGAAATATACTGGGTTCAACCCCCCAGGCCCCGTCCCAGTCTGAATGCTCCCCCTTCGCTACTGCCAGAAACACAAAACCCCAACTTCTCACACCTCTCTGCCCTCGACCCTATATTCCTCACTCTCATCGTACCTCCCACGAGCCAAGTCAGCCGTGGCTGGATCAACCCGAGGCAGTCGACACCAAAACTTGTGAGCCGCCCACAGGAACCCAAACAAGATGAGGCTGATGTACGCCGCCAAGAAGTCGCTCGTGTTCCAGTCAACAAACACCGTAAACCCCTGCGTCACCGCCACCAGCACCGTGAAGCCCAACCCATATATCGCCGTGTATGGCTGACTAGGCGACTGATACGGCAGCTCCGACCACGGCACCCCCTGCGCCTCGAGCGCGCGCCGGAAGCCCAGGTGCGACAGGCACACCGCCGCCCACGTCGTCAGGCCCGCCACCGCGCAGACATTGAGCAACCACCCAAACACCTTCCCCCCACCGGCCGACAGGTTGAGGAACCCGAGCAGGCCAAACACAGCCGTGGCCATAACCGCGCGCACGGGGATGCCCCGGCGGTCCGTCTTGCAAAACATTTGCGGCGCGAGCCCGTCCTCGGCGAGCGCCACCAGCACGCGGCTGCCCGAGTACACGTTGGAGCTGGCGGCCGAGAGCACCGCCGTCAAGAGGACCGCGTTGATGATGTCGGGCAGCACGGCGACGCCCGCGCGGTGCGCAGCAATGACCAGGGGCGACGCCGACGCGTCCGCCGCGCCGCCAATCAGCCGCGGGTCGTCCGACGGCACCGTCATGGTCAGCACAAAGATGGTCGCGACGAACAGCGTCATGACGCCCCAGTACGTGAGGCGGACGGCCTGCGGGACCGTCTTTTTCGGGTCGCGGGCCTCGCCGGCGCCGACGGCGACCAGCTCGGCGCCCTGGAATGCGACCGACGCCTGGACCAGGACGGCCCAGAACCCGACGAACCGCCCCGCGTCGCCCGGGACGAGGTACTCGTTGAACGAGCCCGGCTCTCGCCAGTATTTGAACCCCAGGACGCCCTCCTGCCCAGCTCCCGCTGCTATGCAGACGCCAAAGATGATGAAGCCGACGATGGTGATGACCTTGAGGCTCGACAGCCACATCTCGAGCTCGCCGTAGATTCCGACCGGGAGGCAGTTGACGAGCGTAAAAACGATCCAGAAGACGGCAATGATGATGCCAATGTCGGCGTCCGGCTTCCAGTACTGGATAATCAGCCCCGCCGCGACAAGCGACAAGGCGTACGTGATGGCCCCTATATGTTCCCCCGTCAACGCCGGCCCCACCAAAACAAACCCCCCTCATCCCACACCACCACCACAATCAAAAAAAGGGGCCAACCCAACCAACACAAACACAAAAAAGCACTTACAACTAAACCAATACAACCACCCCACCGCAAACCCCAGTCCAGGATCCACAAACCTCCCCGCATACACCGAAAACGCCCCCGCCGTCGGGCAGTACGTCGCCAGCTCCCCGAGGCACGCCATGACCGCCCACAGCGCCGTCCCCACCACAACAAACGCGAGCAGACAACCCGCCGGGCCCGCCCTGGCCAGGGCCGGGCCCATCCCCAAAAAGAATCCCGTGCCGATGGTGCCGCCGATGGCGATGAAGTTGAGGTGGCGGCCTGAGAGTTGGCGGCGGAGGGCGGGGGTGCTGGGGTTGGCTTTCTCGTCGGGCTCGAGGGGGTTGTTGGCGCCGGGGATGGGCTCGGTGGTGATAATGATGGGGCTGGGGAAGGTTTCTTTTTCTTTCTCGTCGATGACGATGGTGGCGGGGGTGATGGAGGAGGGAGAAGGAGGCTCGGCGGGGAGCGCCGGCGGGAGGCCGTTGTCTTTGGTTGGCATCGCCATGGCTGCTGTACTGGGCGATCTAACGGTCAATTGTCACCGCCAGGCCCTCAAATTGAGTGTAAAGACAACACCAGAGCAAACAGCAAAGGAAACGATTGGCAAGAAAGAGCCAGTGAGCAGAAAAGAGAGGCGGGGTGGCGTGGGTCCGATCCAGATGTTGGCCCGTCTTCCCAGCCCAGTCGACCTTCACAATGCCTCGGGATTGCCCGATATTAATAATAAAACAAGAAACAATTGGATGGTGCTGTGTCTCGGTTGACAGCAACAACACCATCACCCAGACAGATCGGTGGGAAAGGCCCAAAGTGCCACGGATCTGGTGCTGACATTAGCGGGGGCAGGCGCCGCTTCCTCGGGGGCGAATCACCCAATAATGTGTGTCGAATCTAAGCTAACTGGGTAACCGCTGCTCCCTCGGGGCGAATCACTCGGTGATGGTGTGTGTCGAAGCTAACTAGGTAGGTAACTGGGTGTCCGTTGCACCCAGACACAAGCCCATGTGCGAGTTGCGAGTTGCCACTGCGACGGCAGCGGCAACTCCGTCTGGGGGAGGGACAGCAGGCGAGCCGGGCCCAGTCATGCCGGACCAGGAACGACCATATTGTCTGACAAGGCCGTTTCTCGGTGTTGAGACGGAGTTGGTGATCGAGTCGGCCGGCAAGACCTGGATTCCACACTGTGCATGCTGAGTGTGACATGGGCGCGATCAAGAGGCACAGAACACTTGAACACCATCTCACAATCGCCATTCCAGTCAATATCCGCAGGGGCGAAAACCCCCAAGGCGCAACGTTGCCGGCCGCGTCAACCGGTCAATGGTGCGAATAACATCGATTGCCTCGTGGCCTACTGTGTAGCGAACTAACCACCCTACTCTAGCTATTTGTATCATTACAACCTCCTGCGCCCTCCAAGCAGCAGCATCAAATAGACGGTTGTGTGCATGCCAAAAGTAAAATAACAATGCCGTGTATCAAGCGTCCGTGTTTCCACCAACGCCCCCAAAGCCAGAGCACGCCCGCAGCCCCCAAAACAGGAGCACATCACCAACAAAAACATGAGCACATCACCAGCCCCCAAGACCCAGCACAGAACTAGCCCCCAAACCTCGAGCACAAAATAGCCCCCAAAAGCCTGAGCGCAGACCTAGCCAGACCCCCTGCAATAGAGAAGGGGGGGTATTACAGCCCAGCGAAACAAACCCCCGACGCCTGCCCCCGTCCCGTTGCGCCCATATTAGTAGACTTCCCAGAAAACTTTTCAAGGACTCTCGACCTGCTCCTCGCCGTGGTCGGGGTCGGCTTGGTGCGAATGCCCGCTGCTGGAGTCACCGCCCTCCGTAGCGCGCTTAGCGCTCCACTTGCTGCTCGTGATGGGGTTGACGTGGAGCAGATACATGGTGTCGATCTCCTCCAGGCTCCGGTCTTTGCTCTCCATGACGAAGAAAAAGACCACCATGACGAGCGCGGCGCAGCAGCCGGCAAACACCAAGCCGTAGAGATAGCCGATGGCGTCCGTGATGAAGCGGGTGAAGAAGCTCATCAAAAAGTTCCAGAGCCAGTTGCTCGCCGTCGCAACGGCCATGGCTGGGGCGCGGTACTTGGCGGGGTAGAGCTCGGCGACGACGGCCCAGACGAGAGGGCCCCAAGTTGTCGCGAAGGCGGCGATGAACAGGCACGAAAAGACGATGAGGACGTTGCCGGCCACTGGTGTGGCGGCAGGGTTGGTTTGGTCAAGCTTGAAGCGGCCGATGAAGGAGTAGACCAGGAAGCACACCATCATCCCGGCGGCACCCCCCATGAGCGCGTTTCTCCGGCCGCACTTCTTGACAACCCACAGGCCGCCGATGGTGCAGAAGACGTTGACGGATCCAAGAATAATCTGGGTAACGTAGCTGTCGCTCAGGCCCGTGGCCCTGAAGATGGTGGTTCCGTAGTAGAAGAAGAAGTTGGCGCCCGTGAGTTGTTGTCCTGCCTGTTCAACAGTTAGTGCCCGAAGGGAGACAGACAGACCAACCCTGCTCCTCAACTTGACTCACCTGCATTGCGATGCCCAGCAATGTCCGGTACAGCATGCGAGGGCCGGTAAAGATCTCGTACCAGCGAGTGGCGGCGCCGGCTCTCTCCTCGTCGAGCTTCGCGCGGATGTCGTCGATCTGCTGGTTGACGGAGCTCGCAGTGGGGTCAAGACCGGCCAGGCGCGCAATGGTTCGACGGGCCTCCTCCTCGCGGCCCTTGCGATAGGCGTAACGGGGTGACTCGGGTAGGACCAGCATGCCGGCGCCGAGGATCAGAGCCCACAAGAAGGACAGGCCGTTGGGGATGCGCCACGAGGCGGAGCTGGCCATGCCGTGGGTGCCGTAGTTGATCATCTCGGCGGTCCAAATGCCGAGCGTGATGAAGAGCTGATAAGTAGAAATGAGGACGCCGCGGAGGATGGCAGGGCTCGATTCGGACTGGTACATGGGCACGGCGACCGAGAGCGAGCCGATGCCGATGCCCGTGACCAGGCGGCCAACGGCAAACTGGACCCAAGTGGCGCTGGACGAGATTTCAATGATGTTTCCAACGCAGCAAAAGAGGGCCGAAGAAGAGATGGCCATGCGACGGCCGAGAGAGTCGGCAATGTTGCCGGCGATGAGGGAACCAAAGAGGGCGCCGGCAGGGAGGAGGGCGACGATGGCGCCCTGGCGAGCAGCGCTGAATTCATACAGGCCCGTGGCCGAGTTGTACTCTCCGAAACGACTGCCGAAGTCCTGCATATCGAAGAAACCCGAGATTTGGCCGCTGTGAGGGACATGATTAGCCCCGACTGAACCACAAGCCAACCAGTGCCACTGCAAGCCCTACTCACCTCACGTATCCGAACATGAAGCCGCCAATGCTGGCAACAACGCCCAGGAAGAGGGCCAGGGCCGTGATCTTTTGTTCAGCAGCGATAGCTGCGGCGGCCAGGGGGGCCTCGGGGGTGTCGAGGCCCTCCTGAGAGGGCCGCTTCTGGTGACGTTTGAACGCCATGATTGTGTCGAGGTGCGGTCGAGGGTTGCGGTGGTATTACAGGGCGGTGGTGTGTGTGACGTGACGTGACTACCGAGTCAACAGGCCGAAAGCGCTTGATCGTAAGATGAGATGAAAGCTCTGAAGGAAAATCGGGGAACCATGAAGCTGGGATCGAAGGTTGCTTTAAAGCCGAAACTGGATGTGGAGGGGGGAGAAGACAGGAGGCCGAAGCCCCCCGCGCGGACAACAACACCACGACATCGTTTGCGAGCTGGGGTCCAAGTTGTGGTCAGCTGCGCAGTCGGTGGGCAGCCCTTGGAAGGAAGGGCCAGAGAGGGCAGGCATGACGGGGGCTCGAGGGTCGTGAGGGGCCTCCGCCCAGAGAGTCATGGAGTCGGAGAGTGCAATCGCGGCCGAGAGCCACCTGCCCGCCTCTGAGCCGGGCCTGCCCAATGCGGATGCTCCGACTCGCAGTGCGCCTTCCGCCACCGTCCGGCACTCGACAACCTCTGCCCTCCACCGCTCCACCGCTCCCGGTCCTCCACCATCGCCCATTCGCCATGCATGGGCACAACACCACCCCCTTCGCCCAACCCCCTCGGTGCGGCCGCCTCCAAAGTCGTGGCTCGGGGACGGCCTGCTGGACGGAATTGAACAGTGGTAGTAGGTACCTATGTCGGATCTGATATGCTCTGGCCCGACTCCACCAGAAATTGCATTCGCCACCTGAGAATTGAAGCACCCGGCACAGACGCGGACGGGCCCGTGGGTGCGTGGATCCTGTATCCTCCTGTCGTCATCAACTCTTTCTGGTGGAGTGACGTTTTCGGCTGTTCCTGTCCGGGCGGCGTGCGCCCCAATCGGCTCCCGCCGCCGCCAACAACCCAGGGCAGCTGTCCCTTTCTCGGCCGCCCGGGTCCGAGGAGCACCCAAGCGACTGAAATCCTCCGCCGCCGACAGCTCTCCACCGGTCCCACGTGGCGCTCAGGCCCGCATCAAATTCCCGTGCTGTGCTGTGTTGCACCAAAATTTGGGAACACTGCGCACCGGGCTGCTGATGAACGCCATGGTCCTTAAAAAAAAAACCATTTCATCGCCACACCCGCTGCAACGGCCATCTGAACCCACAAAATAGGTACGTCCGCCCCCAACAGCGGTGGCCAGTGGATATCCGTGGTAGACAGCCAGCTCTTTCCCATCAAGCGGCCCCACATCCAGGCGAGTGAGACCGAGAATCGGGCCGGCGTCGCATCTCCACCCGAGCTTCCAGGTTTGCCAGCCTCAACTCGCGATCTGGCAGTGACGGCCACTAGCCGGACAACCGACCACGGTATGGTGTTGGGGCTGCGCGGGACACTTGGGCCCGGTGGCGTCGAGGTTGAAGCAACTGCCGTGCGCTACTCCCAGTGGGGCGGTATGGGAGTGGAAGCAAGAGCTCATCCCTGCCCGTGCTGTCTTGGGAGCGAACAGCTGGAGACCGTCCGTCCATCCAAGCTGCCTCACAGAACACTCGTTCCGTCAGGTGGGTACTCTCCCACGTTGAGACGCATTCAATGCATGCACAGGATCGAGCCGCTCTGCGGTCCTCGCTTTGTTCTGTTGCCTCCGGGTATCTGACTCGGTCGGCTGCGAAAAGAGTACCCAAGAGTAAACCGCAGCAGATGGGAACGTCGAAGCGCCATGTCTGCTGTCTGCGACGTCAGCATCCATGATCCATCGCGTGGGGGTCGGTAGGTGCGGGGGCGAGGCGGTCCTTGCGTGTCGAACATCAAGAAGGAATGCCGCCGCCGCTCCTGCTCGCGGTTGAAGCTGAGCTCTCGCCTCGATCGCCATCTGAAGGTCGCGAGCTCGACCTGGAAAGGGAGGTGGAGTGAGTGGGTGTTGGATGGCAAAACACGGGCCCTCATGCCCACGGCGGTTGGAAAGCAAGCTGGCGCCACCGGGCCCTTGCCCGAACGGGAAAAACTGGGCCACCCCGGCCAATCAAAATCGGCCTCCCATCAAGACCCCCCCTGGTCGACACGAACGACGCGCGCGGATCCGCGTCTCATCTCTTCACCCGAATCACTCACCAGCTTCGCAAACCATTTAAAAAGGCTTCGCAGATGCCCGGGCTCTTTCTTTCTTTCTTTCTCTTTGCTCTTGTTTTTGATTCTCTTTTTCCCCCTTTTTCTCTTGATGTTTTTATTCTCCTTTCTCTTTCTTTCT
>FTEL01010585.1_pt1 | contig 17496 bp, 18 predicted proteins | sample 1658911 | NCBI WGS metagenome assembly FTEL01 (sample SAMEA3914869, study PRJEB12502) | metagenome | biome: forest; material: soil | place: USA | collected 2012-03-12 | depth 0.1 m
GGCCGGGGCGGGCGGGGTCGGTTGGGCGGATGGTGAGGAGGCGGATGTCGTTGGGCCCGAGGGGGAGAGAGCGGTAGAGGTCGTCCATTTCGGTAAGCGATGGTGAGTAAAGGAGATCTAGAAGGTGGTGGAGAAAAGATAGGTGGTGGTTGAGGTGGTGGTAAGGAGTTCCTTGCACAGCCGCAGTCGTCAGTTAGGCAGCCGGCTAGGGCGAGGAAGCCTCGCCGTCAGCCTCACCACACTAACCGCCGGCCGCTGGCCTCCCTCCTGGGTTTGTCATATTAGAACTTCATTCGTCAAACAACATCCTCGGGCGAGGGTTTGAAGATGAAATAGTCTCATGAGTGGACGAGTCTGATCATAAACTAAACAAACCCCTGAACCAACACCCCACCCAGCCTCCCAAAACCTAGAATACCACAAGCGTTGTCTCCTGACAATGTATGCACTAACACAAAGGAAATCCTACAGAGTAGCGACTGATCAGCGCGAGGCTGCCACGAAAAAAACACAGACCCCAACTCCCCCAAGCCCGTTCCTCAACCTGGTTTCCCGACCCGGGTATAATGAACCTGACAATTTCCTCTGATGAGCCCATCACCAAACCTTATCCCACTTCTCCCTTCCAACCTTCCATCCCAGTTACACCCCAACCATCCTCACCACCCCTTCTCAATACGCAGTCGGCGCAGCAGGGTCAAACGCGGGCAAATGCGCCCTGAACCCCCCACCCCCATTAAACCCCTTCCCACTCATCGGCGTGCCGCCCACAGCACTTCCGCGGTCTCCCCGCCTATGAAGCCTCTCCCCATCCCGGGACCCTCCATGCGTGCGCGAGCTCCCGTCCGAGATATTCCCATCCCCATTCGCCGTCCCCCCACGCGAGACATTACTAACAGCCGGGCTGAGCCCCGGCTTCCTTGTCTTGCGCACAATCGCCGGGGCAGGGGGTATGTCGCGGCTGGGCGCGGCGTCGCCGATCGAGAAGACCGGGCTTTCCCATTCGTGGCCCTTGTGCGCCAGGTCCCGGTACTCTGCTGCTTTGGACGATATGCCGCCGGGCAGGCAGATGTGCGGGAACATGCTCTTCTCCTTGGTGACGGCGTAGTTGATCTTCTTGTCGGATGCCGCTGCCTTTGCGGCGGCGTTTCGCGCCTTCTTCTTCTTGCCCTGCAGGATCCGCTTCTGCGCGGCCTTGACGTAGCGCTGGTAGATGTTGGGCGTGTTCTCGGGGTCGCCGTGGGAGCGCTCCAGGGCGCGGTCGGCTTCCTTCTTGATCTGGTAGAGCATGGCGTCGAGCTTCGCAGCTTGGTCCTTGATCGCTTTCTCCATGGCCTTCTGCAGCGCCGGACGCAGGGCCTTGAGCATCAGGGGCTTGAAGAAGGTGAAAAGCATCTTGTGCTTGGACTCGATGAGCTTGATCTTGAGGTTGTTGACGGCGACGTCCACCTCGTCGATCTTGAAGAAGCTGTGCTTGTCTTTCTTATCCGGCGACGACAGCTTCATCCGGAACGCGAAGCCGTCACCGGCGAGCAAGAAATTGGCCACGCCCTGATCGGTGATGGCGGGGAAGCCGTGTTTGCGCTTGATGTAGTAGCTCACATCGCGGAGATCCATCTGGATCCCAGCAACCTTGACGTCGATCGAGTGCTGGCTCTTGCTGGCGATCTTCTTTCTCCCGAAGCGCATGTAGTTCTCGCTCGCAATCTCGAGTACATTGGGCATAAAGTTGTCGCTTTCTATGACGAGGTTTTCGATGACGGCGTCGAACTGCGGGTCCGAGTACTCAATCCGCGGGATCGGGATGTAGGCAACCTTCTCGAAGATGCCCGGCAGGATCACGTCGGTGAGGTCCTTGATCAGGTGGGGCTTGAAAGTGGCACTGCCCTTCTCATCGTTCCCGAGCGCGGTGAAAAGCTTCGTCAGAGAGGCAGCAAATGCCTTATTGTGGGGGTCTTGGTCGAATTGGTCGGCCAAGAACTTGATCTCCTCCACGACACGGTCGGTGTGGCCGCGGTACTTGTTGCGGAGGAGGTAGGTGCCCTCGTCATGCAGGGAGGTCCACTCGAGGTTGGACTCGTCGGTAAGGATGTAGCCCTGCTCCTGCAGGCAGCGGCGAATGTGGCCGTTGACCGCCTTGAACCAGTCCTTGAGTTGGGGGTCGTGGTCCGCAGCGTCGTAAATCTTGCTCACTGAGGCCCACAAGTCGTCAGTCGAGGTCCCGTTCGCGAACCGTTCGATCAAAGTCTTGAGATCCGTTTCGGCCAGGACCAAACTCGCGTGAGCATCCCTGACAGCGCCGGCACTGCCCCTCGCCAGCCGGTTGGCGCGGCTGCCGTACTCCTCCGCGATATCCAGGAGCGTTTGGACCGCCTGGTAATAATCAGGATGTTGCTGGCACTCGAGGACCATTTTCTTGACTCCATGTTAGCGTATGGCAGGAGGTAACGGGCAGCGTATCAAGTTGACATACCTTGAGGCGCCAGATCGTTTGGTCGCGGCGCTCCTGCGGCAGCTTGCGCGAGAAATAGTCCTTGGCACGTTCCCGCAGTTCTTCCTTCCTGGCTCGGGCTTCGTCCTTGGGCTCGGTGACAACGTTCTCGTGCAAGGTAGCATGGGAGTCCCTGGTAGCCATAGTGGCTCCGATCGAACTCGACCCAGAGGAGGATACATTCTGGTGGTCGTGCTCTGGCGCCGCGGCCGTTTCCGTCCGACCACGTGAGCGACCACGTTGAACGTCCGACGTCTCCTCGGAACTGGAACTGCTGAGTTGCGGTCTCGGGCTACTGCTGTAGTAGTCGTGAAGCTTGCCCTTCACCGTGCCCTTCGATACATCTGGGGGATCGTGCCAAGTGTTGTCGGCGGCGGGGGTGTCAACTTGGCTGAGGTCTTCCTGGCTAGGCCTGATCTTATCAGCAGCGTCGACGGCAACGTCACTGGCCATATCCCGGAGGAGCAGCGTGGCATCCTTGACTGCGCGGTGTTAGCATGCCATCCAGGCCTAAGAGTTTGACTCGAGAGCACATACGCAACTTGCGGAACTGGCCATTGGTGATGATCAGGGTGCCCAAGGTGCGCAGGCCGTCGAGGACCTGGCTGCCATGTTTGTGCACCTGCTCCCTGCTGACGGAGGCATTGGGGTGGGAGATGGCCTTGGGGTCGAATTGCTGGGTCTGCCAGATGAAGTCCTGCAGCAGGTTGCCCTCGTTCTTGGACAGCAGCAGGTTCTTGGCGTGTTTCACCACCTCGTTGACATCGGCAACAAGGCCCCGCCCCTCGGGCGACAGCCTGGGAGACGGGTTGGAGAGCGGCTTGGACTCAAGGAAGCTGTTGAGGGCGATATCGATTTGCTCATTCTGTTTTCCGTGTGAGTTGTTGCCCACATCCCACGTGTACGCGGGAAGAGCTGAGAGGCGGGGTGGTGGGGGTTACACACTGAGGGGACCTTGCCAGCCTTGAAGGCGCTGATGATGCCGTAGAGCTGGAGCTTGCGGTTGACGTCGGACTCTTTTTGCTTGATGTCGGTGGGCTTGTTGACGCTGGGGGCCATTTTTGCTGCGACGATGAGGTGGATTGGCGTTGGCGCTGCGTCGAGGTGAAGCGGCGGGGTGACGGCGACAGTTGGGCAGGGGGTGCTCCTCCGTCTCAATTAGGAATTAGGCGGCCGGTCGAAACGTGATATCGTGCGATCCAAATGGAAATGAGCTGCGGCGTCAAGAGCCTGGGGTAATTAATGAGAAGAAATTAATAACAGAGTTGTTGCTGCGGGCCATGTCGCGCGGTGAGTGGTGTTGATGATGGCATGCTCTGAAGAGATGGAAGACGATGAGGGCGGGCTGCTTGAGAGTTGGGTTGGCCGGGCGTGTGCTTGGTTGAGTGAAGGAAGGAGTTGGAGGCGTTGTGAGACGAACTCGTTGCATGTGAAATATGGGCCAGGAGTCGGCCCAGGACCCTGCCAGCCAATTTTGCCTGGGGGGGGCCGCATCATGCTTGACGTGATTGGCCCAGGCGCGCTCAGCCGTGCGTCTCGGCAGGCAGACATGGAAGTTCAGAGCAGAGAGAGCAACGCGGCGGGCCACGCGACCAAAAATCGGGAGAATGGGGAGGGAATTGCGGGATTGCGGGACTGCGGAATTGCGGCACAGCTTCAACCTTGGCCGTCGGGGTCCTACACGTCCAACAGCAGCCACCAGAACTCAACCGAGGCCCTTCAAAGTCTTGGAAGCTGGAACACTCGGAGCTTGGCCCGAGGACGAACTCAGACCTCTCCAATCCCCTGCGCTGTGCTCTTCGGTACCAGCCTAGGCATGCAACACAGTGCGCTGATTCTTTACATTGCAGCATTGCAGCAGGGTTACATCAGGCATTCGAGAACGTCCAGATGCCGACCAGCAAGACGTCTAGAACCTGTCCAGGGTTTTTTTTTTGGAATCCTGGGGGTCTTGCTCGGGATGGGATGAGAATCGCAGAAAGCAAGATCCATGACGTCAAGCGCTGCTGGCTCTGCATCGAAAAAGCCCACAGGGATCCACGCGACTTCGGATGACAGCCCCACCGCGCTAGTCCGGCGGCGTTGGCCCCTAGATTTACAGGGCGTCAGGGGCTGTGAGCCCCTAATAAATCAACAAACAAAGCCCCTTTTCACCCAGCGACACTTGCAAGCCCCTTGGCCACCAGGCCACACATAACACAACCGCGGTTACATTCAGTGCATTGGAACTCTATTCGAATGGGTGTTTACTTTCCAAAATCTTTGTGCCATCAATTGCATGAAAAGAAACCGAAAACAAATACGCCAAACAAAACACCATTTATCCAACTCGTTAAGCCTCCCCTCAATAGCCACCCCTCTGTCCTTCCCCTAACCTTTCAAACCCACCTCCTCTCTTCAGCCGCTCCACAAATCGCTTCACAAACCCCCAGCAACAACAATACTCTCCCCAGCCTCCCCTCCAAGAGCAGCGATCCTCGCACTTCGACGTACAGGCGCATCTCCCCCACCCTGTTTGGAGATGCCTGTCTTGGGCCGAGGCTGAGGCCGTCTCGCGCGGGGAAAGGCAGTCTTGCGGCTCGCTGCCGCCGCTGCCGGGCTCCCGGCCCCACGAGCGCTCCGCCGGGGGCTATCCTGGACGTTGTTGAGCTTCCGCCGCTTGGTGGATGGCGTGGCGGGTGTGTCTTCGTCGTCGCTGGGGCGGGTTCTTTTCTTGGTGGAGGGCCCGGTTTGCAGGTTGGTGTTGGGCGTTGCTTTGCGGGCAGCGGGCGTCTCGTGTTGAGGGACTGGGTCACCCGAGCCTGCCTTGGCCCGGGCTCCCGCCATCTCAGCCTCGATGAGAGAGATCTGGTCGCGAATTCAGGAAAGGAGGATCTGGTGGTTCTTCGCGCTTTCTTTGGCCATCCGCAGCGGCCACGCGACGCGGTGGAAGTTGTCGATGAGCTTCCAGTGCCGCTTCGCCATTCTGGCTGCCGCGCGAGCCGTTTTCAGGTTTTTCTTTGCTTGCACTAGCACGGCTTTCCGGCTTTTTGACTGTTTTTCTGGGGCGTTTTCCAGTGCCGATTGAGCCGCTGAGACTGCTTTCTCCGCCTGCTTGACTGCGTTTTGAGCTGTGTTCTTTTCCTCCTCGCGCAGGGAGTCATGTTCAGATTCGATGATGGACTCTTGCGTCTCGCCAGGACGTAGCGCATTGGCGTCCAGAAGGGCTTCCAGGGCGGCGTCGTATTCGGGCTGCAACCTAGCCCCATTGTCGGCGAACCCATCATGGACCCAGAGCTCGTAAGCCAGGTCGGTTCCCTGGGCCTTTTAGCTGCCCTGGCCGACCACCGTGTTGCTCCTGGGTGGCACAAAGGTGTCAGCTTACACCCTCGTGATACCATCGCTGCAGTGCTGACACCGTAATGCTGTTGCCGAGCGCCACTGTAAACGACCAAGCCTATCCTCCAAATCTTAGTTCTGACATCTTGGTTCTCTCAGAATGCCACTTAAATCTCCCTACCTAGTTAGCCATGATCAATACTTGCTTCAATTCCTAACTTGGCACAAGGTCAGACGACGCAACGAGTCCCAAGAAACCCCAGCAACCAACATGGCAGGATCTGACTGTTTACCCCGTCCTTAACAACTCGGCCACGAAAACTATCTTCGGCCTGAACCCCTCCCGTCACTGCCCAGCCCCGACTGTCTCCAGCGGGCTGCTCCAACGATATTCGGATGACAGCAGCCCAGACAACACCCTGGATTGCCTCGAATTCACCTTCAGCAACGAGCCCGCCACAGACAGTGGCTTTGTCTTTGGTCGGGATCCGAGGTGCGATGTTGTCCTTCCGCCCAACTTGGCCGGCATCAGCCATCGTCACTTCGCCCTCACCTTTGAGCGCGGGTTCGACGACACGAATTGTTTCCATCTCGTCGTGAGGGACCTGAACTCGGCCAAAGGGACCGTCGTCACATACGATGGCAAGGGGGAGCACCCGCGCCGCCGATTCCGATGGATCCTCTCTGGGCATCCTGGTGTTAGGGAGGCCACCATTGTCATCCGCGTCCACCAGCTCGTCCTTCTCCGGGTTGTCGTGCTGGTCTCGAAGATGACTGGCGCCCTCCGTGCCCGCGTGCGCAACTTTTTTCGCGGAGGGCTGCCCGAGCCTTTGCTCGCCAACCTTTCTGTCCACAACCATCCTCGCATCAAGGCCGCCGGCCCCGAAACACCTGGATCGGGTCCCATCTTGATCGATACTGCCGAGCTCGGCCGGGGCGCATTCGCTAGAACGATTTGCAGCTGGAATGTCAGCACCGGCCGCATGGTTGCCTGCAAGCGGCCGCTACGAGCCTTGAGAGAACAGGACCGAGTATTGTGGAGGAGGGAGGCCAATCTGCTGGCTAAGCTGTCTCATGTAAGAGTCTCCCCAAGGGTTTACTTCTGGGGTTTGAACCAACAGTTGCTGACATTGTGACAGAAAAACATTGTTCAGCTGTTTGAGCTGATCGACGGCCCGGGTGACACCATGGAACTCCGTCTCGAGCCTGTCCTGGGCGGGACACTGACTACTCGCCTGCCCCTGCCATGCTATCTTCAGGGCCTGCAAGTCATGAGCCAATGCCTCTCGGCCGTGGCCTATCTTCACGGCCACACCCCGCCCATTGTCCATCGCGACATCAAGCCGGCAAACATCCTCGTCAACGATGGCCCACGTGGCATCCAAATCAAACTCGCCGATTTCGGCTTGTCGCGAGAGGCCCGTGGCCTGATCAGCATTTGCGGGACTCAAACCTATTTCCCACCTGAGTTCTGGACGGTGAGGGAGTTGAGAGACCACGGCGGCGACGCAAACGGCTCCTCGCCCGCCATTGACATCTGGTCGCTTGGTGTTGTCGCCTTCGAGTGCTTTCACAAGCTCCCACAGAGGCCGTCCTTTCTAGACATCCAGTGGTGCAAATGCATCAGGCAGACTCTAGAAGCAAACCTTGGTCCACCAGGGCACGTATCCCGGTTCATCCTCTCCGACATGGTTTGCATGAAGCCCAAGGATCGCAGCTCCGCCGAGGAATGTGACGAACACATTGCCTCGGTTCTTTCCTGGGAGAACCGCCCCGCGCGACAAGGCCCGGTGGCTGGCCCCAGACGAAGCAGGCCCCTGGAGGAGAGTGGCACCCCCAACCCCCAGCGCGGCGTGAAACGCTTCCGAGCAGACGAGGACTGTTCCGACGCCGAGGAGGACGTCGCCGTTTGCCCTCCCCGCCGGGTCAAGTACGCCCAACGCGTGTCGCCGCCGTCGGATGAACGTCAGCACCATGGCGACCAGTGGAATGTTCGCGTGCCGCCAACCATGCCCGCAAGAAAGAACAACCCGCACGCGATCTCCTCGCCGCTGGTCACTAAGGAGGCCCGCCCCTGCCGAATCCTTCCCGTCCCAAACCTTGCCTTTGTCCCGCCCTCCCGCGGCGCAACTAGGCTTGCATCCATGGCTCCAAGGTTCGGTGGAAGAGGGTGCAGTGGAGGATGAGGGCGAACTTGAAGGCCCGAGGACGCAGAAGAAGAGGTTTTTGTACCATGAGAGCAATATGGTGCCGAGAATAATTAGGCGTGTAGTTTAGACTTTTCGACGAGGCCGAGCCGGGAGCTCAGGCTTTAAGCATGGAGAAAGGGTACGCTCCTGGAGAGCGAACCTCAATGTTATCTTGACTAGAACAGTCCCTTTGCATCTTCCACCACCATCCATAGCTCATTTACAAAGCCCAGATGCTGCGCATACGCCGTCATACCCTTATACACGCTCGCCCCTTTGGACCCCAGTTGCTCTACAACACCGCTACCACCCCCATCACGTATCGTCCCGTCCTCAGCAGCAGCAGCAGCTGCCACCTCCCGCTCCGCCTGCCCCAATAGTTCCTTGTACTCCCTTAACTTTGGCATCGTACGCTTGACCCTCTCCACCGCGGCCGGCTTTGTAGGTATAACCCCCGGTGGGACAATATCCAGAAACGTCAGCGTCGGTCACTACGCGGGTATTCCAGTTGATGGCTTCCAGAAATTTGGTGGCTCGAGTGTAGTCGTCCGCCCCAAGCCATGCGTCGCTGTCCAGGGGGGGCGACGAAGGGTCAGCCATGCTTGTGTCAGGGATTTCAAAGGGCTGTTCGCGAATTGTAAGTCAGTGCCGCTGAATATGCGAGGGACAGGTTTTCTGTCTTACTTGTGCCATGGGGCAGATGGGTTGCGCTCTGCTCACGCAGGTTGAGTTGATGGCTGGAACTGGGCTGAGCTGAGGGCAACTAAGCGCCACCAAAGAGGCAAGCGGGGAACCTGGGAAAATTAACTAGCCGATCAACCACGCAACAAAGGACCTGCAGTGGTTGTCTCGAGCTTGAAAACAAGTAGACAACCATCCGCACTGGCAGCATACGAACCGACAGTCACACACACCCACACACCCCTGCACAGTACACGCGGCTTCTGTCATGTCCTCCCAGTCTTTACCCTTTGAACCTCTTGTCGCCGCAGCGAGCGATTTGCAAAAGCTGCTCGATGACGGCGTCGTCACCAGCGAGAATCTGGTCAACATCTACCTCGCCCAGATCCAGAAACACAACCACCATGGCATGAAGTTGCATGCTGTTATTTCCACGGCACCAAGGGATACCCTCATGGTAACTGCCCGTGCTCTTGACCAAGAACGCCGGGCCAAGGGCAAGCGAGGTCCCTTACACGGGATCCCCGTCATCCTAAAGGTCTGTTTTTGTTTACTTTAGCCCCTTACCAGTGGCCCCCTGACACTGACGATCCAACAGGACAGCATATGTACCCCGTCAGTCGGCCTGCCCACCACATGCGGCTCTTATGCCCTTGCTGGGGCCACCGCGATCAGGGATGCTCCCATCACCACCCGACTGATCCAAGCCGGAGCTCTCATCATTGCCAAAGCCAACTTGTCGGTATGTATCATACGATACCCAGAGGATATCTGTACATGGAATCCGTTAGACTAAAAGGTGGTTGTAGGAGTGGTCTAATTTTAAACAGAGGATGATGACGAGCGGTTGGAGTGCTGTTGGTGGCCAGGTACGCCCTCTTGCTTGCCGGATCCCACTGTTCCTGATCTAATTTCTCTCGAACTACAGACACATTCACCATATGTCCGGGGCGGAGTCCTGCCAAACGACACCCCTCTTGGTCACAGTGTGAGTTGACCTCAGTATATTGCCCCCTTCTCATGACTGACTGACAACCCTCGACTTGCACAGACGCCCGCCGGCTCGTCCTCAGGCTCCGCCGTCTCAGTAGCCGCCGGATTCGCCCCCGTCTCCATCGCCACCGAGTCCGACGGCTCCATCGTCTACCCCGCCGGCAGGGCCGCCGTGTACGCCCTGAAGGTGACCGTCGGTGCCGTTCCCACGGATGGTTGCCAGGCCAACGCTCGGTGGCTGACTACCATCGGTGCCTTGGCCAAGTCGCCGCTCGATCTCTCCGACACTGTGTCTGTTTTGCTTGGGATGAACGACCTGTCTCGCCGCCTGACCGGCTCCTGGGCTGGGATTCGGCTTGGGTTTGTGGACTTCAGCGAGTGGAGGCACAGTCCGATCTGGGTTGAACCTTATGATGAATTCTTTCGGCGGCAGGTAGTTACTGCCCTTCGTCCCCCTACGTTTGAGATTATCTAACATACTTTCCACAGGATGAGCTTGCCGAGGACGCAATCCGCAAGATCACGGCCGATGGGGCAACGGTCATCCGCAATGTTGACCTGATAACGCCAGCGGAGATCGTCGCCGGGACACCGCTCCCTGATACCAAGCCTCTTTCAGGTAACTACAAGTCTCAGCACTCCACTATATTGCCCTCACTGACACACAACCACTCCAGCCTATCAAGCACGCGCCGGCTTTGCCCACTTCATGTCCAACTTTGAGGGCACTCCAGTCCGGACCCTCGACGATCTGATCCAGTTCAACCTCTACCATGCAGAGCTGGAGCTTCCCCCTGGTGAGTTTTGTTTACTACCCCTTTTCTCCATGCCCCCTACCCACTGCTCCCTGCCCTTCCTCGAACTTGGCACGTTTTTAGTGCCCTTCCCACAGGTTTGCCCTCGATCATATCCCTCCTACCCCCGCATCGTCCATGTTTCTGAGCCCAGCATGTGTTGCCCCAAAGGGATCTAACCAGCTTCCAGAACATCCAACCCAAGAATCAATCCTCGGCGCGGCCAACCCACACAACAAACTCACCCCAGAAGCATTCGCCCAATACTCCTCAACCGTCCGCTCCACTGCCGCCTACGGGGTCACCTCACTGCTCGCCCAGCACTCTCTCACCGCGATCATCGGCCCAACTGACTCCCGTATGGCTGGGATTGCTGCGGCGGCCGGCTTCCCGATCGGCAATGTGCCGTTGGGGTTTGCCGATGGGATGAATGGGCGGGCGATCGGGCTTTCCGTGATTGCTGGGCCAGGAGATGAGAATAATATTTTGAGGGTGATGGCAGCATGGGAGATATCATTGCCTGGGGCGAGGGAGGCGCCGAAGTTGTTGGCAGGCTGGGGGAAGTAAGTTGAGTTTAGTAGAAGGCGGAGCTCCCGAGAACGTATGACACAAAACAAGAATTAGATCTCTATTACCCTCATCCATCTATCTCCAGAAGAAAGAGGGATAACTACCGGCTATCTGCCAACAAAAGCTCCACCACCGGCCCCAAGACCTCCTCAGTCGCTCCCAGAGTTGTCAGCTGCGCCATCTTGACCGCCGTGGGCCGATCCGCCCGCGCCACTTGCCACACCTTGTCCTTGAGCGCCATGTCGATCTGAAAGCCCATGAGCATGTCGCGGATGCGCGGTGTGGGATCCAGCACGCTCAACTGCGGGTTCTCGCCGAGGGTCACCACGATTGTGGCGCTGGCAGGAGCCTCAGGGATGCGCACGACCAAGCCGGGGGAGTCGCCTTCCCCTTGGACGGCGGCGTCCACTTCAGCCACAGCCACGCCGTCGACTGACACCGCCAGCGACGCCGGGACGTGCATAACTGAGACGAACCGCACCGTCCAGGCCTTGCCAGACGACGGGAACGTCAGCTGTCCATTACCCTGGCTATACTCGAGGCGGATCTTCCGGAGGTCACCCTCGCCGGGCACCTCATCATCCCGCGGGTCCTCCCAGATGACCGTTTCCCCATCCCTCCCCACAACAACAAGCACCTCGTACGCCTCCGGATTGACACACCCATTCCCCGGCGCAAGGTTCCCATCCAGCGGCAGGATGGTCCCCTCAGGCGCCAGCACCGGCAGCTCCTCAATCGTTCGGTACATCGCGATGTCCCTGTCCCCGTCATACACCGTCCCACTAAACACATCCACATGCCTCCCCGGCGGCACCCACACATCCACCCTTGCCCTCCCCGTGCTCCTCACCCTCTTGGTAACAACCGGCGCAACTACCAACCCTTCCCCAAAATAAAACTCCCCAGGCCTCCCATACGCCTCCTCCCTCTCCGGAAACTTCCAATACAGCGGCCTCACCACCACCCCCCCCTCCACATTCACCCCAAACAAATACGGCACCAACCGATGCCTCCACCTCAACCACCTCCCCATCACCCCCTCACACTCCCTCCCATACCCCCACGGCTCCTTCCCCGTAAACTCCCCGCACGACGCATGCAACCTCAACACCGGCGAAAACACCCCCAACTGCACCCACCGCGCAGCCAACTCATCATCCCTTTCCCCGCCCATATGCCCCCCGACATCGTGGCTCCACCATCCATACCCGATATTCGCCGCCGTGGCGGTGAACTCGGGCTGGAACGCCAGCGACGCCCACGTCGCGAGGGAGTCGCCCGAGAAGCCGACGGGGTAGCGGTGGCTGCCGGGGCCGGCGTAGCGGGAGAAGATGAGGGCGTGTCCCGGGGGGGATTGGTGGGTGCTGTCGAGGTAGTGGAAGTGGTTGAGCAGCCAGAGGGGGTCGACACCCGGGATGCGGGAGTACGGCCCCTGCTGCCAGTCGATCCACCAGAAGTCGCAGCCGTCGTGTTCGAGGGCGCGGTGCAGGGTGTTGAGGTAGGCGTGGAGGAAGAGGGGGTTGGTGGGGTCGAAGAGGATGGGGGTTTTGGTGGCGGGGTCGAGGTTGAGCGTGGCGGCCATGGCGGGGTATAGGGTTTCGTGGTGGTGCACGCCGCCGTGGGGGTGGTCGTTGAGGGTGACTTTGAGGTTGCGGGCGTGTAGGGCGGCGGTGAAGGCGCGGGGGTTCTTGATGAGGTCCGTGTTCCAGGTGTAGCCTGTCCAGCCGGCATGGGGGATGTGGTCGCCTTTGACTTGGTGCCAGTCCATGTCGAGGACGGCGACGGAGAGGGGGATGGATTCGGCGCGGAAGCGGTCCATGAGGGCGAGGTACTGGCCGTCGGAGTAGGCGTAGTACCGGCTCCACCAGTTTCCGAGGGCCCAGCGCGGGAGTTGGGGCTGCTTGCCCGAGATGGCGAAGAAGGCCTTCATGGCGCGTTCGTAGTCGTGGCCGTAGCTGAAGAGGTAGCCGTCGATGCGGTCGCCAGGCCGGCGCGGGGCGATGAAGCCGTCGGCCTCGAAGAGCATGGACTTGCTGTCGTCGAGGACGGAGTATCCGGCCCGGGAGAGGATGCCAGGCTCAAGCTCGCAGCGGCCGTCGACCTCGTCGAGGGTGCGGGCGGTGCCGCTGAGGTTCTGGGGCACCTCGCCATAGCGCCAGTCAGCACCCCAGAGGGTGTTCTTGTTGCCGAAGCTGATGACGAAGCCGTTGCGGTCGAAGCGGGCCTTGTTGTAGGTAAGGTGGAAGGCCTCGGCGCGGATCTCGAGCTGGTCATCGGTGTCGATGACGGTGAACTCGGGGGCGGGAAAGTTCCTGTTGAGGGCAAAGGTCGAGGGACGGTCCTCGAACACGCCATCGTCGGACCACTCGTACCGCAGGACCGTGTCGTTGATCAGGGTGAAGCGGAAGCGGTCTCCAGCCACGACGGCGGCCGGGTTCGGCACCGGGTCGTTGGGGAAGGTGTACTTTTCCATGATCATCAACTTGCCCTCCACTTCTCAAGAAAGATGTCCGACTCGAGACAGACTGCTGCCGTGCTTCTGCCACCTTCACGATTCACCGAGGCGGTCTGGCTGGCGCTTTTGTACTCGCAGGCCCCGAAGCTGCAGGCAGCCGGGTACCTTCAACCCGAGTCCGAGACACGGACAGCATGGCTATGGCTGTGTGATGAATAAGGTGGGGGGGCCTGGATGTGGGTTGGATGTGGATTGGAGATGGAATGAATCATGAACGGGTCACCGCATCCCAGTGATCTCCAGGATCGGACTCTTGCCGCTTCGTGAGCCCAGGCCGGTGCCAAAGACGAGTGCACGGAACGTTGCACCCCAGCAGCTCTCCACGAATCCACAGCTTCAGGCACCATCTTCCCCTCATCCCAAAAGGCCCCTGCAATCCTGTCGTGTGGTCTGTCACGGCACAATTGTTCGCCAACAATTCGGCCCGTTGTGGGTTGAAGGGGAGAGGAAGTGCTGCATGGGGAAGACCACTAACAACTAGCGGCAAAGATAGCGTCGGCAAGCAATTGTGGGGCGCACTAGGGGTAAATTTCTCGGGAGAACCAGCGGTGGAGCTCTTGTTTGTGGTGGCACTTGCCGATCGGGGCAAACTGGCAAACAGAGAGGGGAGGAGGAAAGGGAAGGAGGGGAACAACCACGAAAGGGGAGCCTTGGTGGACCGGGTTTGACCGAGAAAGACAGTGAACTGGCAAAATCAGTGTCTCACAGGAGGAATTCCACTCCTCCCTCCCAGGCCACTCCTCGCTGTCCGGTCCGAGGTTCCGCAAAAGGGGGACAGCAACACATCACGGACGGAAAGAGACCTGGGATCCTCCGCAACTGAACTTGGACACATCGTAATTGGTTAGAGAGAGAAACTGTCGTTGCATCAAGAACGGGACCGATGTTTCACGTTGTCGGGTTCTTGGACTGGATCATGGATTTCAAAAAGTGACTCCAGCTGCAAGCTCCTGCATCTCGTGACTCTTGATTCAAATGTCGTCCATTCATTGCTCGATAACGACTCCCTTAGGGATAAATTATCCGCTACACGTCCCAAGACCGCCTAGATATCAACCGCCATATTCCAACGCCGATTCCCAGTCCCCAATCCAAGTCCTCCCAACCCCCAAACCCGTTGAACCCAATACTCAAAACACCACCTCCCCCTCCTCACCCACCACCCCGCTCCCGTCCTCCTCCGCAGCCGTCAACGCATGGTACGGCCACGCGCCAGTGTCCAACTCGAGCTGCGACATGCGGACGTGCAGCTTCTGCAGAAACACCGAGTCCCGCCCACCTACCGCCGCCAACACACGCCGGAACGAGTACAAGATATCGCCCGACATGACCAGCATGGCATCGCTCCGCGCCGTCGCCGAGGCGCACGCCACCAGGTCCAGCAGCGAGTCGGCCAGCCGGAAGACCTTGAGTTCCTAACCATCACCCCTCACATTAGCACCGCACCACCCTGCCCCCAAAAAGAGAGAGACTTACCATCCCATACCCATGCGTCTTCACCGCCCCCTCCGTGACCCCCGCAAACATCCCCAGCAACTCATGCCCAATTTTCACCGGCAAAAACAGCGAAAACGCCGGGTCCGCCGCGCAGCACGCCATTGCGAACCGCCGCGCCGTGTACTCCCACAGCAGCAGCCGGATCCACTGGCGCGTGACGAACAGGTCCACGCGCTGCGCCTCGCCGGGCGCGCCGCCCGCCCCCGCGCTGTCGGCGGGGAGCAGGCTGAGGCTCGCTTGGTAGGAGGCTACGCGTTGGCGCTCGAGGGCGAGGGTGGTGTTTGGGGGGGTTGGGGTTGCTGCTGCTGCTGTGGAGGGGGCGGGGGCGGAAACAGGGGTGGAAGGGGTGGTGAAGTCGCCGTCGAGGTAGACGAAGAGGCGGGAGAGGGCGCGGAAGGCTTGGGAGAGGCCCGGGTTGGTGTGGTTGTTGCTGGTGTCGTCGTCGAATTCGGGGGGGGTGTCGATTGGGCGGAGGATGGCGGGGACGAGGTGCTGCACGCAGTACGTCCTTCCGTTGCCATGCGCTGGTCAGCTACGGGGCCTCATCATGCCTCGTCGGGTCTTACTCACCTCTCCGAGATAAACAACAACCAGTAAATCCGCAACCTCAGCGACCTCTCCGCCCCCGCCAAATGCCCGTACGTCTGCGGCTGCCCCAGCTCCATGGCATGCACGTACGTGATGGACTCGCGCAGAAAGAACCCGGCCGTGCGCAGCTTGTTGGTGTTCGCATAGTAGATATGCAGGAAGAACGGCACCAGCACCGCCGCGGTCGAGTACGTCTCGCGGTAGTCGTACAGCTCGCGGAACCACAGACACTCGGTCGCGAACTGTGCGGCCAGCTGCTTCGCGTTGGACGCACCAGGGGCGTCGTGCTCGGCGAGCCGCAGCTGGGCGATGGTAGCTGCGCAGAGGGACGCTGCGAGCGCAAGGGTTTCCGGGTCTGGGTCGGGCTGGCTGAGCCGGGTGAGGAGGTCGTCGGCGTCGACGACCGGCCAGATGGGGAAGGCTTGTTGGCGGAAGAGGTGCAGGAAGTGGCGGTATTCGTCCATGAGGATCGGGTTGGGGTGGACGGTGGGTGGCCCGGGTGAGCCACGGCGTCGGTGTCGCATGGGGGAAGGTGGTGGTGGTCCTGGTGTTGGCGTGGAGTCGGGTATTGTGGAAGCCGCCCACTCGGGCGAAGGGGGAATCACTGGTGAGCTGTTGGCCAGGCCATTGCTCGCGTCACCATCGCCGGTGGCCGAGGGCGAGGATGTTGCTGACGGTGTTGCCCCCTCCTGCCCTTGACTCCGAGAATCCTCCAATATCTTCCGCTGAAACTCGCGGATCCTGTTGCTGGTCGCGTGGCGAGGACCGCCCTTTGGCCCTCGCTTCTGGCGGGCTTGCATGGTGGTGCACTGGATCCCCCTGGCGCGGCACTGGTAGCACGGCTTGGTGTCCTCGCACTTGACCCTCCGCAGAGTGCACCCGTCGCACGGGTTGCGGATCCTCACCCTCTCGGCCATGGTGGTTGATTGTGGAGCATGCGCCTCGGTGTCTGGTGTTGCGGATTCTCTGGCTGAGGAAACTAAGACGAATGGTCAAGATCAGATCAGGAAAGGGGAAAGGGGGGCCAAACAGGGAACCATGCCTTATACGTTAGGGGCTGTATGCACCCCACACTTGCCCCAGAATAGCGACTTGCCGGTGGCGCTGGGGATGTGCCCCAGGATCGTTTCAGCGGGCCGATTGCGCCCAGCAACCTGGCACCCACCCGATCCAACCAATCCAACCACCACACACCTTCCCACCTCGACCACCTCCCCTTCTCCAACCACTTCAAGTCCCACCCCATTCCAGCGACGAGGGCAACAAAGGGAAAGGATGGAGGGGTCGTGTAGGCTGTGCGGGGAAGAAGAGAGCGGGTTTACCGAGGGCTACCGTTATGTACGACATGATAGTGCAGAAGTGTAGAAATGGAAATCGACCTCAGTTTAAACTTTGAAGGTTGATTCAGCTAAGTTGTATGGGGTTTGCTAAATATGGGATCACGAGCGTGCGAGCGAGCCGGCGCGCGCACCGTTGAAATTCTAGTCTAAATCTATTAAATCTATGCCCTCCTCTGAGCTAAACACGCACATCTCCCTCATCTCGCTCTATTTTATCCTTGGCAGATCGCGCCGGATATCCTCCTCGCTGACCGGCGTCCTTCACCCATGACCTCAGCGTACACCACCCCGTCACCCCTCTTCACAACCACCATAATCTCCCTCTCGACCCCTCCAAAAGCAAAAGAAAAAGCAAAAGCAAAAGCAACGCGATCTATTATTCCGGATTCGCGCCAGTCATCAGCTCATTGCGGAATACAAAATGAAAAAGACCTCCCCCCGTTGACTGCGTCATCCGGCAATCCCCTTTCTCCAGCAAAAAAACAATCAAAAAAAAAGAAAAAAAAAAAAAAAAAAAAAA
>FTEL01002686.1_pt1 | contig 17487 bp, 16 predicted proteins | sample 1658911 | NCBI WGS metagenome assembly FTEL01 (sample SAMEA3914869, study PRJEB12502) | metagenome | biome: forest; material: soil | place: USA | collected 2012-03-12 | depth 0.1 m
GTGTAGTGTTGCGGGGGAGGGGGAGGGGTGGAAGGAGGTTGAGGCTGATGGGGTGTATGTGATGGAGGTGGGCTCGGGGGAGGAGCCGAGGAGGCATGAATGGGTGGTTGGCGAAGGGACGGGTGACTATGTGAGTGCTGCTGGTGGGTGGGCGGGCGTGCGTCGTGGTCGGCTGTCCTGTCGGACTTACTTTACTGGTTGCAGGTCTCCGGCATTGGCAGGTTCAACAAGGCGCTTCCACCAGGCGATACCCCTCGGTTGACTGCGGACTCGCCCTCGGTACAGATGCTGAAGGGGCAGCTGCTCGAGTCGCTGAGGCTCAGAGTCCTCAACATCCCGCTGCCGCCGGCCTCGGACGTCGACGGCAAGATCCGTGTCGCGGTTCTATTTTCGGGAGGGCTCGACTGCACCGTTTTGGCCAGGCTCTGCCACGAAGTGCTCGACCCGGAACACGGGATCGATCTCCTCAACGTCGCGTTTGAGAATCCCCGGGTGGTCGCCCAGCTCCAAAAGGGGAACGGCGACCTGCCCGACTTTTACGAGGCTTGCCCAGACAGGATCACGGGGAGGCGTTCGTTTGCAGAGTTGCAAACCGTCTGTCCTGGGCGAGCCTTTCGGTTTGTGGCGGTAAGTCTCCTGCCCGATCCCGTCTTGCTACCGCCGGCGCTGACTCGATGGCCAGGTGAACGTTCCCTACACCGAGACACAAGCGCACCGCTCCCAGGTGATCTCCCTGATCCATCCGCACAACACAGAGATGGACCTTTCCATTGCGTTCGCTCTCTACTTTGCCGCTCGTGGTGAAGGGTATTGTGCCCAAGACCCGAGTACAGAGTCATCGGTACCATACACTACCCCAGCCCGCGTTCTTCTCTCCGGCCTGGGTGCCGACGAGCTGTTTGGCGGGTACTCCCGACACCCATCTGCCTTCCAGCAGCGGGGCTACCCGGGGCTTGTCGATGAGCTTCTGCTAGACGTCGGCCGGCTGGGCAAGCGCAACCTGGGCCGAGACGACCGGGCCATGTCCCACTGGGGCAAGGAGGTGAGGTTTCCGTTTCTGGATGAGCGCCTGGTAAAATGGGCGATCGAGACCCCGGCGTGGGAGAAGTGCGATTTCGAGAACGGGGAGGAAATCAGCGGCGTCGAGCCGGGGAAGAGGGTGCTCCGTCTACTGGCGCTGAACCTGGGAATGGAGAAGGTTGCGAGGGAGAAGAAGCGTGCTGTGGGTGCCTCCCCGTGCCAGGTAACCGGTACCACCCCCTCGTGCTAACAATCGGCAGATCCAATTCGGGTCCAGGACGGCCAAGATGGAAAGCGGGCGGGTCAAGGGGACCACGCTGATATCGTAAGACCTCACCTCGCGGACGGCCGGCGATACGCAGTACGAAGGCAAGACACACGGCGGTGATGATAGCTTACAGATACTTCTGAGCCACGGTCGCGATGCCGGACGCAGGTGGTTGGTCTTGGCATTGAGGTTTCTTCGGAAGCCCTTTCCGAGCCGGCTGTCTGTGTCTGCATTGCTCAAATTTGGCCATGAAGTTAAAAGGCAAATCTGAGCCGATGTCGTCGAGGCCCGTGATGGTGGGGGTGAGCGGGGGTCCCGAGGTGGTCCAGGGCGGCCCAGGGTACTCGTATGGAGCCAAAATCACGGACTGAGGGATCGTGGTGCCGGCGTGCCCCTCGCTTAGCATCTTTTTTTGGTGTCACTGCCCTGTCCATACCCTGGCTCCCTGGCTCTGCCCTGGGGCTCCGCCAAGTTTCTCGAATCAGCCATCCCGACGCCAAATCTCCCCAGGGGTTGCACCCCCAATGGCTGGGATACCCATTGGACGCGGGGAGCAGCTGACCACGACCAGCTCGTTTTGTTTCTTCGCGAATGCCCTCTCGTGACCGGCAAGTGTCGGTTCTGGAATCCGAGAGACCTTGGGGATGCGGAGGGACGATTGGACGGTCGCCAGGGGTGTGCCTGGCTCCCCCAGATTGCGTTCCCGCGTTTGTTTCCTCTGGTGGTCTGAGCCGAGCGGGACCCCTGAAATCTGGATGCAGTGCTTCCGCCCGCCCCTGCAGCCGTTGGGATGGACCCGGCACGCCCCGGCCTGCTGCCCTCTGGCCTTCCCCAGCCAGCCTCGGGGCATGGCGTCTTGGCCCGCCAGTGAATGCTACGATGGGATCTTATCGACCATGTGCTAAGTTGTTATTTTGCCGCGGGCGTGCCTCGCGATTTTTTTCTTCCCGTTGCGACATGGTGTTTTCCCTTGCGACTCCCTTCGACACGTCGAAGGGGAGCCTCCTCGCCTCTCCTGGACGCTTCGGGACCGTGACGAGCTCGTGAATCCTGAACGGGGCCCCAAGGAGCGAGGTGCCGCCCAAGCCAAGCATCATCGTGTTGGCCAACTGGTGCTGTGCCGTTGTTGGACGATACGGACACCTCCTGTGCCTCGCTGCTCGCGCCGCACCACGCCTTTGAAACACCACGGCGGCGGCGGCGAGACGCTTCGTACCCTGCCGCGAAGGAGGAAGGGAGTCGGGGTCAGAGTTGCTCTGTCGCCGTGAGGAATCTCGAGCATACGAATTGGGTTGGCCCGGATCCAAGACGGCGAAGCATCCTACCTCTTGAAGGCCACTCTCCCGGGCTCCGACTTGGCTCACTCTTTCAACTCGAGATATCCTCCGCCAACTCGAGCATCGATCGTATCGAGCTCCGCCGCTGGCCTGCGATGCGCCGTGGTTCTCGGTACCCCGCTGCCTAGCCCACGCCCCAACACGCTCTCTCTCGACGACACCAGAATCCACATTACCGCCGCTCCTCTCTCGTTCACGACCAGCAGCACGCCATCGCTATCCCCCAACCGGCCATGGCCGACCCAACGACCAAGGAGGCGGGGCCGGTCCCGGTCCCGAGCCTGGGGCCAGCTCCACCGCTGACGCCCGCCTCTCCAGACACCCTGTCGCCCCTGACCCCGACCGGGACGCGGCCGCGACTCGGGCCGCGACGGCAGTCGCGGTTTACCGAGGACATGACGGAGCGCACGCCGGCGGCCTCAGTCTCGGAGCGGTCGCTGGAGCAGCAGTCCTGGTATGGGCCGTCAGCTGAGGATGTGAATACCAATACCAACAATACCCCCGCCTTTCCGACGCCGAACCCAACGCCTCCCCCGGTGGTGACTTCCTCTGGGGGAAAGAGGACATTGGTGCGGGTTTTGAATGGCGTGTTGCATGCCGTCCCGTGTGGGGTTTTGCTGGGGATCTTGGGGTGCGCGATGAGTGTGTTGAAGGAGGATATGGGGAGCTACATGAGGTGAGTTGAGGGTAACGAAGATGATAGAAAAGTGGACAGGATGCTAACCACCATATCCGCGCTGGCAGCATCGAAGCAGTCATCCTCATTAGTGTTCTTTCCGCAGATGTGGTCGTGGATGTGATCACCCTCTTACGGGCGCGATCACCGTGGTCGATGTGGGGCTTGGGGTTGAGGTTATTCTGCGGCCTCTCCTACATCGCCCTCTTTCTTGTTTACGTCGGGATGGGAGGCCCGTTTCCTGAAGGGTACACTTACTGGGGCGTATCCACGCGTTTTGCCGCGCCGGTGGTGTACATCCTGCTCTGTGTTGAAGGGTAAGTCAAGAACCTCTTCCCCCTCCCAGAGACGCCACATGCTAACACAACCTGCAGCATGTGGAACCTTCTCCACGCGCCAGCCTGCCTCTTCCAACTCCGCTCCGGGACCCTCCTCCGCCGCAGCACCCAAACCACCTTGACCACCTCCCCGACCTCCAAGCACCGCTCCACCCCCACCGCCAACCCCAACTGCAACAGCCACCTCAGCGACCGGCGCACCAGCTTCCCAGCCCCGCACCGCTTCTCGGTCGCAGGTACGGACAACTCGTCCATCAGCCTGACCTGGCGGCGGTGGGTGCGCACGCGCAGCACGCAGTCAACACTTGGCGGACGCGGCGACAACGAAGACGACGTTGAGACCGGCTTTTACCACCGGCGGCCGACAGACCAGCAGGGGCCGTCGTCGGCGGATCTGACGCTGCGGGAGCTGCCTGGGAAGGAGGGAGAAGGTGATGAGGGAGTGGATTTTGCGGAGGGGGCGAGTTCGAGAGGCTGCAGTAGCCATGGGGAGAAGGAGGACACAGGCAAGTGGGGTGGGAAGGACCAGGAGGACGGGAATGGGGGACGGTTTGTGAGGGGGGCGGATATTGGGCAATGATCTCAACCCATCCGATGAAGGGGGATTGGTTTGAACGGCGTTAGGTTGGTTGGGGGTATGTGGAAGGGGAAGGGGGGAAAGGCGTCGGTGAGGAAAGGGGGAGTTGGATAATACCCATAGATGGCTTACTTGGTTTTACATCCCGATACGCGTGATGCAGAGTAATGGTAAAGAGATAATGAGATTATTCGCCCGCTGGGTCGTCACCTACATACTCTCTCCACGGGGGGCCAACGTCACTGCAATATCTCGGGCATGGTGCAGTTTCCAGCCGGCGCTGATCATCAACACCACCACACCACTCATCCCATCCTGCTCCCGCTCGCATCCATGGTCACCTATTCGTCCCAAGCATGATCGACAACACCACGAACCGTTTCCTCGCCCACCCGTCCCGCCCGTCCCAACATGATCGACAACAACCACCCCATCCGTATACGATATCTGTCCCACCTACATACCTACCTAGGTACGGATAGTATCTCCCGACCATCACATGGCATGATCCGATACCAACGAACAACACACAACCAAACTTATCACCACCGCATTAATTGCCTCTCTTGCCCCCACAAGCTACTATCTCTGTACCAACCAGACCTACCTACGAACAGGAAGCAAGAAGAAGATGCTGCAACCCGTCGGAACCCCCCCCGGACCGACCAAAAACCTCGTACCCGGGCACGCTTGGGGTCTTGGCGGGCGGGTCACTGCCTCAGCCACCAGGTTCGTGTCACCAGTGAGGGGGCATGGCATGGCATGGAGGGGTTGATGAGGGTGATCAGGCGGTGGTCGGGTTTGGCTTTTGAGGGGTTTTGGGGGGTTAGGGCTGGGATTGGGGTTCGGAGATTTCGGTTTGGGGACTGGGGCATTGGGGTTGGGGTGAGGTTATTTTTACCTCTTTTTTGGGGGGGGGTGTTCTCTTTGGCTCGAGTCTCGTCTGTTGCTGTGGGGTGAGTAGGGGCTTGGCGAGGTCAAGTTCATGCGAGGTGACGGGGTGGAAGGCAGCCGTCGGGGTGGTGGTGGTTTTTACATGGCGGATGATGGTGATGTGGATGATTATTCATTTGGGGGAGTGGCTCTGTTGGAGAGGAGAGAATAGAGCTCCGGTCTGGAGGAAGAGGGGAGGTTGTGTAATTGACGGACAGCAAAGAAACAAACACCCATACGGAGCACGGCGATCAGCTGCACGTCGATGGCGGCCGATTATGCAACCGAGAGGGAGGTAAGCCCTCGCCCAGGCGCGGTCCATCCCGAGTCCGCCTTACGACGAAACAGACGCCAGGCGATCGGGCGGGTAAATAAGCTCTGGCCGTCCCCCGCGGCCAAAGGGCTCCCTCACAGCTCAGTCAGAGAGAGCCAGAGTGTGCCAGAGAGTTGCAGGGTGGTAATAACTAAACCGGAGGTGGCATTCGCCGACGCTGTGCTACAGCCCCGCGCTGCGCCTCACCTGGGCCTGAAGCGAAACAGCCCGCCTGCCTGCTTGCCCTCTTTCCGGCGGCTGTTTTTGGGGCGAGAGGGCGGAGATCAAGAACGGGGATGCAGCCCGTTGGGAGGACACGAATGGGAGGGCTTCGTCTCGATCGGGCCCCGGCATCCAGCTCAAAGCTGGTTAGCGCAGAGCGGTCATGCATTACGGGTTGAACCCCGGAGGGAGGGTGCCATCGCCCTCCAATTATAGAAGCCCTCTCTGTCTCTGCGCCGCAGCTTCACCCATGACTTTGATAGTGCCTGGTTACGTCTCGTGTGCGCCCCGCGGCGTCTTGGGCTGAGAGGAGGGCGCCGTGGGTGGTTATAATACCTGGGCGATCCCATCCGCCAGGGCAGGGCTGATGCTCTGTCTGCCTTTGTAGAATGGATGCATACGATACCATCCGGGCTGTGAGTTAGTTCCTTCATTGGTTGTCATCACCATCTCAACAACTGGTGTTGTTCACGTCCACTTGCACCGTGTTTGAGCCCCCATCCCCATCTCCACCACCACCATGCCTCTCGCCAACTTCAATGTCGGTATGCGCGAGACCGCACCACCCTTCGATGCTGCCAACGCCGTCTCTTCCACAGGGGACAGCTCAGTGGTGTGGATCGTCGCCTCGGTCGTTGGCGGCGTCTTCTTCCTCGGCGCCATCTTCTCCATCATCCTCGTCATGTACACCCACCGGCGGCAACAACTCCTGCGCCAGCGAAAACCCCACCACCCCTACCTCACGCGGCACGAGATCGCCCGGCGGCGCAAGCTAAGCGAGAGCGACTTCTCCATCGAGGAGGAGCGGCGGCGCAGCGACATCATCCGCAAGTCCCTGGCGAACCGGTCGTCCGTCTCGGGCGGCAGCGGATACTCGGTGGAGGGGTTGGAGCAGGCGGAGCGCGAGCTGGTCGTCATGGAGCGGCAGGAGTCGGTGCGGTTGAAGGACGACTGGAAGCAGTGGGAGGCGCGCGTGCGCCAGGAGCGGGCGGTGTCGCCGGGCCAGCACCCCGCGGCCAGGCCGGCGACGGGCGAGGTGCCCATCCTCGCTATCCCCTCGCCGGCGAAGCATCGGTCCCAGGGCCGGACAACGACAACAACGACGCCAACAACAATTGGCAGCCGGCCGAGTAGCCCGCCAGCGCCGCCCTCCTATACCGGTTGAGCCTTGCCTCCCTCGGTATCAAGATCAACAAGAAAAAAAGGCTTCGATGGTTACCAGAACAACGAAACAAACGGCAGCAACAGCCCACTCGGCACGCGCTGCTTGGGACTGAGCGGGGCAGGAAGCAGAGTACCTACGCTCCGCCTGCCCCAGCGGCTCGCTCTTTCGCCATGGCCATGACCTAGGCAAGCTGAATGGCGCATGCCCACCTGCATCCCTCGTCCGCAGGACTTCACAGGGCACGGTCTGGGGCGGGTGATGAAGCCATGGCGCGAGGGGAGAACGCTCCAATGTGGAGAGAAGATGCACTGTTGGGGACTCGGTCTGCAACGAGGCAGATGTCGCGGTGTCGACCAGAACCCAGCACTGCGGTTGGCCTCAGAGATGCCGATGTACAGGGCGTGTATCGAGCCCGGCGGCGGCGGACCAGGGAAGGAATCGGGGTTGTATATAGGTAGCTTGTGTGAATACTGTCCATTCCGGTCATCAATTGTACATACCACTCGTGTCTGGGAATCCAGACAGGGAATCATCGTCAACGCTCGACTGCTTGTGCACATATGTGGCAGTGGCCGTCCTTGGGTGGCAGATTCCGAGCCCGTGCGCTGCCTGCGCAATCGCTAGACGTCATGTTGTTATTGTTTGCTGCTTCTCCGGTTGGAACAGCAGAACAAAATCCCGAGGCGCAATGGGCATTGTTGAGTGGGTTGTTGGGGGCTTGGTGCTGCTGGGAGAGGAGCTGCAACAAACAGCTGCAGCACAGAGCACAATCGGACGCGCAGGCACGTGAGTGGGCGAGGCAGCCTTATTTAGCGGGTCTCGCCCCATTTGCAAGGCGCACGTGGCTGAGTCACCTGCCAAGACGGTGTTTGTTGGTCGTGCGCTGCGCAGGGCTGCAGCGCTGCAGTGTCAGCAGCTGACTGATCGATAGGGACCTCCTTCCAGCGCTGATTAGAAACCTGACGAGGAACAGGGTGCATAAGTTCCTTCTTCACCTTCCTTCCTGCGACCTTTCTGCTGCAGCATCCCTCTTCCGCCTTCCTCTCGTTCTCCCCGACCGACTTCGAGTCCCAGTCGACGCTCGCTACCGTCTCTCACTCTTCCTCGAAGCCTCCAGTGCCGCCCGCAGTCAGTTATTCCAGGCGTTTCGAGCTGCGACACTCTCGCCACTCGCAGGTCCCTTTCGGTTTCGAGACACCCAGCGCCGCCCGCTTCCAGCCATCCCTTGGCTCGCGCCCGCGGCACTCTCCCGACTGATCCGACTGTTCTTTGTTCTGAGGGGCCGGAGCCATCTCGGACGCCTTCACTGGTCACTAGAACAGTCCCCCGAGGCATTCACGGTTCTCCAGTCAATTACAAAGCCCGGACCAGCTCGACCACAGGGCCCAAGAACCGCAGCCTTACAAATTTCCCCGACGCCCCGATCCCGTTTCCCTCGGTTTCCAGTCCCTACCAGCGCGTTCCAGCACCGGTCCAGCGCCTATAACCACCGGGAAACACGCCTGCTGTCCGCTCCGCTCGCGGCCACCGAAACAGCAGTCGTCTGCGGGGTGTATAACCACACTTCCTCTGCTCCTGCTGTAGCACGGGAAGTCGATCAACTTCCCCGCTTTTCGCAACCTCAACCCACCGTGCCAGCGCTCGCCCGTCAGAGCCTCGCCCCTCTCACCAAGATGGCGACTGCTGGTTTCACCCCTTTCGAGGAGGGCCGCCAGGGCGGCGAGTTCAAGGAGGACCTCAACCGCATCCTCATTTGCAAGGACTGCAAGGAGGACCCGCCCAACCTGGTCGAGGAGTACTCGTCGGGCGACATGGTGTGCGGCTCGTGCGGCCTCGTGCTGGACCGCATCATCGATACCCGCTCCGAATGGCGCACCTTCTCTGGTGACGACAACGGAAACGACGACCCATCCCGTGTCGGTGACGCTCCCAACCTGATGATTGACGGCGATCAGCTCCAGACAGCCATCGCCTTCGACGGCAAGGGCGCCCGCAACCTCGCCCACCTCCAGAACAAGATCAACCAGGACAAGGGCACCAAGGCGCTGATGAACGCGTACCGCGACATTCAGGCCCTGACGGATAGCATCAATGCCGGCAACCAGGTCGGCAACACCGCCAAGCACATCTTCAAGATGGTCGAGGACAAGAAGGCCCTCAAGGGCAAGTCGCAGGAAGCCATCGTCGCCGGCTGCATCTTCATCGCCTGTCGCCAAACGAACGTGCCACGCACCTTCCGCGAGATCTACGGTCTCACTAAGGTCTCCAAGAAGGAGATTGGCCGCGTCTTCAAGCAGCTCGAGGCCTTCCTCCAGAAGATGGGCGGCGAAGACGCCGTGGCCAAGGCGACCGGTTACGGCCAGCAGTACACGGGCACTGCCGCCACGACTGCCGACGAGCTGTGCGTGCGCTTCTGCGCCCAGCTCGGCTTCACCAACCCGGTCTACATCGAGGGCATCGCCCGGCGCCTCGCGGCTAGGGCCTCAGAGGTATCGGACCTGGCTGGCCGCTCGCCCCTGTCGATCGCCGCCGCCTGCATCTTCATGGCCTCGTACCTCGCCGGCCAAGGCCGCACGTACAAGCAGGTGTCCAAGGCGGTGGACGTGAGCGACGGCACAGTCAAGACCGCCTACCGCTTCCTCTACGCCGCCAAGGACGCTGTCCTGACCAAGGAGGTCTTCCATGAGGAGATCTACGCCGGCGCCCTCGCCAACGCCGACAAGGTGCCCTCGAGCTAGGTGCCTCGTGGGCAACGCTTCGGCTCGGCAAACAGCTCGGCAGACAGCTCGGCGGATAGTTCTGCGGACGGCTCCACGGACGGCTTGGACGAGACAGAGTGAGGTGGCAACTGCCATGATCCACTCGGGAAGGCATTTTTTGTTTTGCTTGTCCAGCAACCGCCTGGTTTTCGCGAGGTTGAAAGGTGGCGCCATGGCCCACATTGGGGAGGTTGCAGAGAGCACCATTTGGTTTCCCACAGCACGGAACAAGGTCCTGCGTGACAGCAGATGGCACCATCCGTGGCGGAATGGGGCAAGGACGACGTCTTTACTGGAAATGTATCGACAGGCGACAAGGGCGGCTGGACAGATTGATGGCTGCCACGCTTTCTTGCTCATTTTTTTTGGTCAGACTGGCCTTGGTCCCCGGCATTCGGGTTGGATGGTTGGGGGACGATGCGGTCAGTCGGAATGCATCCTCGCGCTGCGTTGTTGTTGAAGGGTGGCCCGTAGGAAATGATACCTCGTAGGGAGGGTTTCAAGGCTGGGTCGATCTTTCGGTTGGTGTCTTGGTGGTTATTGTCTTTGATGGTTCCCCGATGCAGTTGCTTGCAGCGCCCTGCCTTGGGGACAGCGATGCATTTGTACACTGCAATATTGCAATAGAATGGAAGAAGCGCGATACTCACGTTCCTGTTGATTTGTAACACTTCCGTGCAGTGAATCGAATGATGTGCAAAGCGGTCCACCAGCGCAGAGCAGTCTGAGTATGTCCATGAAGCACAGTGCAAGAGTGAGCAAGTGTGTCGAGATGCACAGTGCTGCGGAGTGTGTGGCCCGAGCGTCCTGCTCCCCATGCACCGCCAAAATCCACGTCCAATGCTGCAGCGATCGCGTCGCAACTCCAAGCCCACCATCCAAACCCACTTCCCAAAGTTATCACCAACCGACCAGCCCACTCCTCCTTCGCCGCCATCTCCAAAGTGCCCGGTGCCAAAGCTTTTGGCCCGCATCACACAGTTCCCAGCGCAATTGCCAAAAGCCAGATTTACCGGCATAATTTTACAATCCGCAACCCGCCAAACCGGCACAGCTCCTCGAGCGCCGCCGACAGTTTTGCATCATGGCTGCTCGGCGCACCAGCCGCGCCGCTGCAAAGCGCGCCCAACAAGCGCTCGGTAAGCCTTTTTTTCTGTTTCCTGTTGCTGTGATGTATCCGCGCGGTATCCGATGCGCGCAGCTTCTTGCCCGCCCGTGGCCCTCATGCGACCAAAATGTTCCGACTTGGGGTCGGTGCTACCAGGCCGCTTGCACCTGCACCAGCAAGGGAGACTGTAGTCGCTGCCAGTTCCACAAACAAGCATTTGGCAGCAGCGGGGAGTGCACGCAGGCCGCGGGGAATGATTGAGAGAGCCAACCGGCTGCTCATTCCTCGCGTGCCTCGCCGGTTGCTTCTGCCGGGGTGCTTTCTGAAAGGCTGCACCACACCCCGCTGCATCGCTCCGGGATCAACGCCATTGTTGCATCTCACTACGTCTCCGGGCGACTAATACCATGCCTTGCTTTCCAGAGAGCACGCCCAAGACCTTTGAACCCCTCGACGACGAGGATGAGCCCATGCCCGATGCCGTCGCCGAGCAAGAGGACGCCGAGCCCGAGCAGGAAGCAGAGGAGGAGGCCGACAAGGACGACGGCTCTGCCGCCGAGGAAGAAGCTGCCGAAGAAGACGAGGAGAAGTCGCCGACCCCGCCCCCCGAGCCCGTCATCCGCCGCCGCCGGCTGGGACGCCCCCCCAAGAACCGCCCGCCCGACTGGGACTCGCTGCCCATCGAGCCCCCCAACCCCGATGCCACGCCGCGCCGCCGCGGTCGTGGAGGATGGCGTGGACGCGGCGGCCGCAAGGGCCAGCACCACCAGCCCACGCAGCAGTCGATCGACAAGGACGGCACCGTGCTGGACATTGTGAACGACGAGGTCGACCTGCCCAAGGACCCCGACGGCGAGAAGAAGGTGGACGATCTGGGCAACCTGCTCGACGGCCGCGAGTACCGGTGCCGCACCTTCACCCTCGCCGGCCGCGGCGACCGTCTCTACATGCTCTCCACCGAGCCCGCCCGCTGCGTCGGCTTCCGCGACTCGTACCTCTTCTTCACCAAGCACAAGAAGCTCTACAAGATCATCGTCAACGACGAGGAGAAGCGCGACATGATTGAGCGCGATATTATCCCGCACAGTTACAAGGGCCGCTCCATCGGTATCGTGACGGCCCGGTCTGTCTTCCGCGAGTTTGGCGCGCTGATCATTGTTGGTGGTCGCCGCATCGTGGACGACTATGATGTGGCCAGGGCGCGCGAGGAGGGGCTGGTTGAGGGCGAGATCGCTGATCCGACGGATGTGTACGCTGCCGACCAGCCGTACAACAAGAACCAGTATGTCGCTTGGCATGGTGCGAGTGCTGTCTACCATTCTGGTGGTCCGTCGGTGCCGCAGCAGAGCGTCAAGGTCGATACGAAGAAGCGGAGGGTTGCGGTCAACGATGTCAACTGGCAGTTGGAGCATGCCAGAGAGGCCAGGTGAGTTCTCAGTTACTTCTCGCTTGCGGATTTCAGTTCTAACCTCGCCACCCGCAGCCAATTCAACAGCATCCTCTCGGCCGTCCGCCGCGCCAACCTCAACGGCGTCTACGACATCCACACCAACCAGATGCACTACCCGTCCATCATGCAGCCGACCCACGCGCGGATCGAGCAGATCAACGACAGCACCCCAGACGACGACAACAACACGCCCGCCTCGACAACCTTCCCGCCCATCAAGCCTTCCATCTCGCGCAACTTCCTCGTCATGGACACGCACCTGGAGACCCCGCCGGCGGGCATCCCCCCCGCGGCGTACGACGTGCCGTTCCGCACGTCGCGCGCCGACCACGACGCCTCGGCGGCGGCGGACTTCCTCGCGCCGTTCAAGGGAATGGCCGCGGTGCCCGACGACATCCGTGACCTGCTGCCCGAGGAGTGCAAGAAGGCTTTCGACGCCGCCAGAGAGAAAGAAGGGGAATGGTTCAGCCGGTGGGGCGACGAGGCCCAGGCGACTGCTAGACGTGAGCCCGTGGTGGATAAGGCGATTGTGCCTTATTCGATGATGATTGCTTGATTGCGACAGTATTATTATGATTATCATTATCATCAAGGTGATTTTTGGAGCTCTTGGATGGTTTGGTTCTGACCTTTGGCCCGTCGGGGTTTCTTCTTCTTTTAGCGGAGGCTCTTTATTACCCTTGGGGGCTGGGCGATGCTTATGGGTTTCGCAAGGACGCGCAAGGCCTGGATGAGGAGGACGAGGAGGGCGGGCTCGGCCGCTGGTAGCGGTTGGGCTTTGCCTGTCCGGATCCACACGACTGCGCAAGGTCTCTTTGTTTTCTTCTCAAGGTCTCTCAAGGTCTCTTAAGCTCAAGATGACGACAACAAGAGGTGGTCATTCCTCAAGGACTTAGCTCGATACTCCCCCTTTTTTTTCTCGGCAATTTCTCTCAAGGTCTCTTAAGGTCTCAAGGTCTCTCAAGGTCTGTCCTCGACACAGAAAGTTCTGAAGGTCAAGGGACGCCTGGATGGCATGCGGAGGATAAGGACATATGGGGACAAGGACTCGAGAGGGATGGTCGGGAAGCATGGGGAGGACAAGCCTGGTTTGAGGAAGAAAGACTTTGGGAGGGAAGACCTCGGGGAGGGAAAACGTGGTGATGGATTTGGGGGTTTCTGTTTTGACTTTGTACAACAACGACTTGGTGGACTTTTTTTGGCCCCTTCTCGGCAGGGGGGATGGGAGAAGGAAGAAGAGGCTTCGCGGGAGACGGGTGGAGGCCGGAACATGGCGGGCGTTTACCTGGCTGCTAGAGAGGGGGACTGTATGGATGACATTTGACTGGGTGGGTAGTTAAGGCAGGCGTTTTTGGGAGGGCATGAGACGCGATGGGTTAATTCACTGCTGGTTGGCTGACTTGATTGGAGTTGACTTGACTCGACTGACTTGACTTGACTTGACTTGACTGACTTGACTGGAGCTGACTTGACTAGAGTAGACTACTTTTGAGACTCCTCTGGGTGGACTGTTTACTTTTTGGAGATTTGGAATATACGGAACTGTTGCCCGTTAGACGTATCATGTTTACTGACTTGCTACCACATCTCTTGTTTTATACATTTCCCCGTCCCTTATCATGTCTAAACTGGGCAGCAAGGGAACAAGCTGGGCCATCCCTTGTACGTTGCCAAAGCAACAAGACGCTAATACGATTCCTCGTGGCCAGTCAAGACAGCCACGGCATCCATGCACCCAGTTCTGTACCCAGGGTGTGGCAGTTACACGCCTGCCTGAACACTTTTGACACCGTGGACCGGTCTGGTCTGGTCTGGTCTGGTTTGGTCTGTTGGCTGGACGGTTCTTGTGACTCGTCAGGAGACACACACACAACCACACGGCACGGGGCGTTTTTGTTTCGGGAAGTTCCTGGGAGGAGCCTTGCTCGTGGCATGTCTCTATCACACTTGTCAAGCGTATCAGGGCGTCGCGTGGCTGGGGAGTGTTTCATTCTGCGTATGTGAGCTGTCAATTTGCTGTCTTGGAATATCGTGGACGATGAGCAAAAGATAGAGACAGGAGTACAAGACATGGCACTGGTCTGCCATCACCAAGTCAGTCTAGGGACAGATGGAATACTTGCCCAACAAGCTTCATGCCTCATTGTGCACTTTCACTCAACCGGAACGAGTTGAGCTTGTCTTGCATCAGATCAGGCACAGAAAGATCTCGGGTTATCTCCGCCCGGCGTGTGCCTGTGTGAGTGTGGCGTTGGGCCAGGAAGGCAGATCGTGCCATGTCACTCATTGCTTATCATTCAGGTTCAGATATCTGAGCAACATAAACGATCCCAACAAAATGCATCATCATTCCTGTCAGGCAAGTTTATCTCACTGCCCCTCCCTATCTGCCTATATACCCGAGGCCAAAAAAAAAAGCCCAGGCAGTTGGCTGCAAGAGCTGCGTCTGTGCCCAACCACTTTTTCTCACCGGCTGGCTGGCTGGCTGTGTTGGTGGTGGTCATCGGCGTATTGGCTCACCACGAGTCCAAACCGCCTCGTTGGATTGGACCTTGCTGCGACAACCACCAACAAAACGTCGTGCGCCCGTTCCTTGTTTCTGGGGAGTCACTCGCTCCCATCCATCCCGCATGCCAGTCCCTCCGTCCCTTTCTACCAAAATAAAATAAAAATAAAAATAAGAAAGCCCAACGGCGACAGCGGCTTGCACACAGCATACGCAAGCCATCAAGTCACAAGGCACAGCAAAAGTTCCCGCCCGCACAAGGCAGCCGTGGGGTAGGAATCCCCGAGATCGAACACCACCCCAGAGCGTGTGTTACATCACATGGTCACTCCTGCAGCGACATCATCTTGGGGCGGGACGGGCAGACAAGCAAAGCAAAGCAAACGTCTTCTGTGACATGTGCCTGCCTGCCCTGCCTCCCTGCGCGGAACATCCCACGGAAGCTCTGCCTGTCAATCCAGCCCTGCGATCTCGAAACCAGATCGCCCTGGTGCCAAAACGGGAAACTCATGATTAGTTCACGATTGTGAACAGCCTCGCGGAGTGGCCGTGTCCCGTCCATTCCAGATGCAGAATGGATGGGATGGGGAACTTGTGGCAGGCATCCATCCCATCCATCCATCCAGCCATCCGCCAGGATGGCAAATCGCCAGGCTGGGCTGGCTGGCTGGGTTGAGATCGATGATGACTGGTGCCCGGTACGGGTGTGTCAGATCTGTTGGTGCAGACAATTGGTGATGGATGACTTGTGGATTTTGCTTGCGCGTTGTTTTGTAAGTCGGTTACAGTACATTCACACCACCTCCACCACGGTTTCCAGAAAGGAGGGAGGCAAAAGCTAGAGTAATCAAGATCGGATGACAAGAGAGACAGGTACGTCAAGCGGAAGCCCCCCTGGTCGAGAATCCCTAGGCAGCCAATGATCAGGGTGGTGATGATGATAGAGTGGTCCAGGCCGCATCATGACTGTTGTTATTGTTGGGGGCTTGTGGCTGGGAGTGATGACCGGACACGACAGCTAAAATAAAAAAGTGGGTTTTGTCGATGCTGCGGTTTTAGTTTTTTTTTTTTGCCATCTCATACGTTGGCTGACGATGTGTGAGCGGCATGATCAACCAAAGAAAAAAGGAGGGTTTGACGTTCGTTGTGATGATGATCGAGGTGGCCAGGCCAGCCATCAGGGTGTCACCGAGTGCCACCTGCCAGTGGCACGAGTGAGTGACCAGCTGCAGGATTCGAGGGTTTCACTCTGGAAGCCTCGCCGCTGATTCCCTGCCCACCCACACCAACCCTTGCAAGCCACGCCCACACCTCGACGAGGAGCGGTCGGGCGGCGAGCTCCGCGGGATCGGCGCCGGCAAGTGACGGTGCTGCTCCACTTTGTCCCGAAGGGCTCGGTGGAGGCATTGTGCCGAGCCCAGTGGATGGGGTCGTCATCAGTGGAAATATGGGAGGGCTGGCTGGTGGGCTGGTGGGCTGGCTTACTCGGTGACTGAGGGACGGACTGCGGGACCGCCGCGGCGGGTTCCAGCCTCGACGGTTCTCGACACCCTCAGATCGAGTACGTATCTTTGTCCTCTCCTCAACGGTGGGCATCACCCGTCCACGGCGACGGCGACAGCGACGGCATCATGTCGGCAATGCAGGAAAAACAGAGAAAAATAAAAAAGTCTGCTCTGGCCGTGACCCTCTCCCGCTCACCAGCCGCCCGCTGCCCCCCTCACTCCATCTCGGGTGTGTTTCCTGGTGTTACCGACATTGTTCCAGAAAAGACCCCTAAATTTTAACGTGGGTTGACGACCGAAGCGCCGATACGACCCGAAAATATGGGGTTAGCTACCACCTCTCCTCCCAGCGGTCGAGCCCCGACGCGTCCGATTTGCATCTCGAAAGGGGAAGATGAGGGGAGCCGGGATTAGAGAGGGGGGGAGGGGGGTTGGAAATGGAGACCCCGCCTTTCAACTCGCAGCAACTAGCGCGCTGCAGAGGACATTTCCGTCGTCTCAGACTGGGTGAGGCCAGAGAGGAGGAGCAGGGAATCTTCTCTTCCGGCGCCGGGGGCTCGCCCTCTCAAAGCAGAGAGCAAAAAAAGACAGCTGCTGCAATGCAACATGACCCGGACCGGGTCCTGCTGCTGCTGCTGCTGCTGCTACTGCTGAACCCTGAGAAGCCCACACACACACACTCTCGCCCGCCTCCCACCGCCTCGCCTGCTGCTGCACCCCCGCTTCCCATTCTCCTCCGTGACCGTCCCCCCTCGCGCCCATCCCGGGTTTGGCTCGGAGAGCTAACACCTGCAGGAGGTTCGAAGCGGCGGTCTCGGCTGATCAGCGGCACAGCCGCCGTGGTTTCTCACGAGGAGCAGAGCGTGACCCTGAAGAGAAAAGACCAGAATTCGACAACACACGCGGCCGTGAAAGAAAAGAAAAAAAAAGTTTTTGCAAGGACAACCCCTCCACCCCATTCTCCATCAGACCAAGCGGTCGGTCCACTCAGTCCAGAACAACAAAACACAACAGGCACACAAGGGAAAAAAAAATCCAACAAACCCGCATCCCTCCTGCGCCAAGCCCATTTTAATGGCCAGTGGCCAGTTCCAGCTTGACCGTTGGGGTATGGGTAGGGCCAGGCCAGGCTCCACGACAGACAGGGATGGCATCTCCTCTCCAAGAAGAACACACCTCAGTGAATGCGACTGCGGTATATTCTTGCTTTTTCTATCCTCCCTCTGCAGCACTGAAAAAGCAGCCCACGTTTTTCGAAGGTTCCACCCCCCCCCCCCCCCCCCCCCCCCCCCCCCACCCCCCAACCCGCA
>FTEL01011086.1_pt1 | contig 17479 bp, 25 predicted proteins | sample 1658911 | NCBI WGS metagenome assembly FTEL01 (sample SAMEA3914869, study PRJEB12502) | metagenome | biome: forest; material: soil | place: USA | collected 2012-03-12 | depth 0.1 m
CACTGGCACACAGCCTCATTCATCTGCCAGAAGAGCCAATCGTCGCGCCGCGGCCACAACCTCTCGCCCGAACCAAAAAAGGCGAGTCTATGGCTTTGACTAGCAATCAACGGGTCTAGACATTCCTACTATCTTCGCCTCATTTCCTTCTCCAGGGAATGATTTGTAAAATCTGCAACTATGTTGAATTCCACCAAGACATTTCTTGGACATGCAAAGCTGGCTCGCACAAGAGCTCTCGCCAGAGCGGTCCATTCGTTGCGAATCACCGACGGCAATAAGAAGAAGCTCGATTGGACCGAAATCGGTGCAGCGCAAGATGTCCTTCTTCTAGAGCTCCAGGCCATGTTCTGGGATGGCGTCCAGCATGAGCTCAAAGACATGATTCGGACGCTCAGGGAGTGGCGGAGCGAGGAGCTTAAGGATGTCGGGCTGGAAGACGAGAAGAATGAAAACATCTACGGCTTTGATACGTTTGTTGATCAGGTTATCGAGAGCTCACGCGAGTTTTCTGTTCAGTATGGTTCGTGCCGTTGTTACAGCTACCGCGTAGGACGGAGAGCTGACAGAAAGCAGCAAAAGAAAAGGCCAGCAGCATGTTGAGAACGGCAGAGGGCGATTTCCGGCCGTCGGACTACCGGCTTCAGAGTCTCGCTCGACAGTTTCGGGCTAATCAGACCAGCGGGCGACTCAAGGACGGGATCACAGAGGCTCTAAGAGCGCGTTCTATTGAACCAGACATGTGGAAGCGCCGGGCCCGAATGTTACTGCAGTCCGCTGGCTGGCTCGACATTGACAAGTTCATCCAGCATCGGCCCCCAATCGACAAAGTCGGCTTCTGGAAACGGCCCACTGCCCCCCAACGTAAGTCACGTCTCACACCATCCATTCAATACCTCCCATCAAGATCTCTTGAAACGCTAACGCGCCTCCTCGCAACCAAAAAGTCACCCTCGACCACTTCTCCCCTCACAACAACCCCGTTTTCCGCCCAACAACTTGCTCCACACCTGCCTGCCGCCGCCCCATCCACGGCAGTTCCTTCACCTGCACCCTCACTCCAGGCCAGTGCACCGCCGCCCACGCGGCCGGTCCCATCTGCCAGGACTGCCAAGACGCCGGCGGCAGCAGCCGAAAGCGCAACAACACCGTTGAGAACAACCAGCACGCCTCGGATCGCGACGCGGACCGCCACCTTGCCAAGCACTACAAGACGTGCGTTCTCACCCCATCAGCCATTCCTTCCGCCACGAGCCGCGCCATTTGCCGGTGCAGTACTGTTGCGCGGTTCGACGCTGAGGGCCGTCCGCGCGAGCTGTTCCCAGTTCGCCATGGGGACGCGCACCGCGTTGCACCAGCGCCGTGCGGGCTGCTGGTTGTCGGAGATGCGGTTGCCGAGGCTAAGTACCTTGGAGTGCGGCAAGGTGGTAGCCATGGCGGCGGTGCAGAAGGGGGGGAGAAGAAAAAGGATGGGAAGACGCTGGAGGCGGAGAGGAGAAAAGCAGAGCGGAAGATTGAGGAGGAGAGGGCACGCCTGCGGACGGAGGGGCGGTCTGGCGTGGTGCAGTTTGGGACGGAGACAATTAATGAGAAGGAGGCGGATGCTGATATCCCGTGGTTTCTGCGTGGGACAACGGATCGAGTGCCGTTTGGGAATGTACACATGGCGTTACGGGTCGGACCGGTGATGGTGGAGAACGGGGTCGAGGACTCTAAGCGGGGCGCGTTACTGACGACAAGGCAGATGCCGAGTTGGTCCATGTCCGGGGAGGTCGGGGACGGTGGAGGCGAGTGGATGCTCGCGCTGAGCGAGAACCGGCAACTCTTCAAGCACCGCAGCCCGCCACAACGGCCGAAGCGGTACAAGACAGCCCTGAAGCAAGTTGTGGGGGGGTTGTTTGCCGGGGTTTGCCTCGCAGAGCTGGAGGCTGACATCGTGAGTCTTGTTGCTGACGCCAGCCGCAAAGACTTGGACGGCGACGATAATGCTTGGAACCGGAGGCAGCGCTGGGACCGAGTACTCGAGCCCATTTATCAAAAGCTGCACGACTTGATGGACTCCAGGGTGGCCATCATGCTTGGCAGCGTTGTCGGCAAGCTGCTTGACCCCGGTGTCAAAGTCGGCTGGGACAGGGAGAACAACAATTGCCAGATGTTTTGCGACGCCCTGATTGACTACTCTCTCTATCGCGGCCTGATCCCAGCCAACCGCCCTGTCTCGCCGTCGGCGGCCGTCGAGGAGGAGATCCCGCCCTACCTCATGAGTTTCGTCTGCCACCCGGAAAGCTACCGGCGCGAGCGCAAGGTCCAGACCAAGTTCGATGTCCCCTCGGGCCTCTGCGAGGAGTACCTCCTCAAGTTCCGGTTTGGGTTCCATCTGGACTCGGACATCATCGACACGATGCACGAGTACTGGCACGACTGGGGAAACTTTGGCGGGCCCCTGTACTCGCATCAGCCCCTTTTCCCGTGGGACTGCACTGAAGCCTATGGACGGTCTGCAGTCCGCTGCGGCGAGTGCAACACCGCGAAGCATGCCTGGGCATTTCCTTTTGACTCGTGGTCCGTTGCCGAGCTGCACCTCACGCGCGGCGCCGTCATGTACCCCCGCCCTGCCGCCGACAGCGATGGCGCGCTTGTGCGTGCCCACTGGATGACCAATCGCTTGTCTGTTCTGTTGGCGCAGGACGCCCTCCTGGCTGGTGCTAAGGCCATGGCCACCAGTGCCGGATTTCGGAAACAGACGGCCTGGCTGGCTGCGAACCCTGACCGGCGATTGGACCGGCTCAAGCTGGGCGGCATTCACCGTGCCCAGCCCTTTAGCCACCAGTGGGAAGAGGGCAAATACCACGAGTACTTCATTGCTGAATGGGCGCATCTGGAGCACGAGGATAAGGTGGCCGAGTACGAGCGGCAGCGGGAGGAGAGACGGAAGTTGCCCGATGTCAAGATTGGTACAGGGGATGGCAGCAGCGAGAGTCGGGATTGGAATGATGACGACAGGCACATAGGTTGGTCTGAGGACTGGGCCGCTGTTTGGATGTTGAGCTGCTTTGATCCGTTCTATGCGGACGGGTGGGATGGCGGGTACTGCCAGGAGGAGATGATGACTCGGCAGGATCTCGCGATGTTGGAGAGCGCCGATGCTGCTCCTGACGTCTCAGACTCGCGGGATGATGACCCTGTTGGAATATCTGTCGATTACTTTGATGACGGTGGCGGCGATGGAGGATGTGGTGGAGATTAATGAAGAGCCGAGAGATGGTACTCCTACATTCAGAAGCATAGGGGTTTTGGAGAGAGTGTGACAACAGCAGTGAGAAAGAATCATGAAGACGAGGGAAGAGGATGATTGAGAAAAACGCTTTTCCTTCTCTCGTATGAAACAAATAGCAAGGAGGAAAAGAAGAGTTCGTGATAGTCGATACAAGACTAGGAGTATGGCAGTTACATGTATATTGGTAGGCAGTAGATCAAGTTTGTTTTGCTTTTCGAGGAACAGCTACACAGTTTGTCTCTTATCCTCTCTTACTCTTTGAACTCAGGTCATGTCTCTAGACCCCACGCAGGATGATACTCGCTCTTGCACTCCATCCCGCATTTGCAAGCCCACCATCTCGGCCCACTCCCGGCTATCCTTCGGCCGCACGACTTACATTTCAAGTTCGACCGTGAGAGATGCCTCAGCTCCTCTACCTCTTGGGCCTCTCGGGCTTCCCGTAGCCCTTCCCGAGTCAAACCTGCGCATGGAGGGCAGACGTCTTGGACGTTCATCAGTACCACCGGTTTGCTCGCCTTTTCCGGGGCATACCCCCCGCCGTGAAAGACACAATTCTTGGTTGGGAACGATCGCGGATTCCTGCACTCGCTCTCAAAATAGCATTTGGAGCACTGCGGCGCGCAAAGTTCAAAGTGCTGCGCAGTTCTGGGCGCGTCGCATGCAACCTTCCTCGCACAGCCCTGGCAAATCTGGATTCCGCATGCCCAGCATGACGACTTGCTTCCGGACTCGCAGGTTCTGAGCATCATGGCCTCGATCCAAGGCTCCCCTCGGGTGAGCTTAAAGGAGAACATGTGTTTTTTGCCGTCCGGCTGGCTGGATAGCTGGGCTGGCTCGAGCCCAGCCGGATCTCGTCCCAGGTTGCCGTCCACCTCTGGGCTAGGCTCTGCTCCTTCCAGGTTGAATCGTCTGATGGATGTGCTGTTTCGGTGTCGCCCGTGCCACTTCACCTTCCGCGCTCGGAGATATCGAAATGCTGGTGCGATGGTCGACAGAATCCACCAAAGCCCCTTGAGCGGCAAGGCGACGAGGTTCAAAAACGGACGCAAAAGATTGAGCCAGAGAAAGGCACATGTCTTCCAGACACCGATAAAGAAGTACTTGACGACACACCCGAGAATGATGCCCATTGTCTTCAACACGGGCTTCAGCATCAGCCGCCAGACGGGTTCGAGGATTGGCCAGGTCGCCTTGCTTATGTGGGACAAAACCCAGCCCAGGCCTTTGAAAAAGACCCCAATAGCATAGAAAATAGCCACGATAGTACCCCAGACGGGGAATGTGACAACGGCAAAGACCTTTGTGTGTTGCACGACGCCGAGAAGTCCCGAAATAAGGTGGACGATGCTACAAATAAGACATTGTTAGGCCTTGTCTCTCGGTCGGCACAAGGGACTGCTGCGTTCTGGGTCTCAAAAACTCACACCATGATGACACCGAAGATCCACTGTTCAACCCACGCGGCGCAGGAATCGTTCACAGAATCCGCGTCATCCGATCCCATGAGCCGGAACATGTCCTGAACCGCCGCGGGACCATTGTAGGGATAACACGCCCCAACGCTTCGGGGTAGATAGTATATGTGCTGCAGACAAATCGCGGTGATAATGATGATGCACATGCTCAGATCCCACAGACCAAGCGTGAAGACGGCGACTCGCATTCCTCGGTCCGAGAGGTTCGGGGCATAGCTGCAGGAGGATACTACCAAGATTACTCCCCAAAATATGCACAAGGATACCGGGAGGAGTATTAGGACGGACTGTGACCATAATGAGAGTCAGCTTCAGCTAGGGAAGCGGTAGTGTGAGCTTGTGAGGCCGGGGACGAGGCGTACCGCGATGAACATGAGTTCTTGCGAAGTCCATACCACAGGTGGCAAGGGGAGACTGTCAGGCAAGGCGCTGTAATCGCGTATTGCTATCCATTCGGTTGCGGAGATGTACGTGAAGTAAATGCCCATTTTGAGCCCAAATATCACATGAATATATAAGATGGCGGGCATGACAGCGTCCGGGTCGGCCATGGCTTCAATGTGCGCGCCGGGACACGGCGCCTGTCACCGTTTCCACGCGGCGAGACTTGAGAGACAAGAGTGTAAAAACAGAGACAGGCGGCATAAATCTTACACTCCAGGCGAGCTGTAGCACGGCAGTGATTCTTTGTGGAAAGACTTGGTGGTGCAAGAGATTCAAGGTATGGCATGATGCAGTGGTGTGGCCGCTGAACTGGAGTGGAAGATGCCAGGAACTTCTTGGCTTTCGATGCGGCTTCAACACAACAGGGGCTTCACACCAGTGCCTCCCAAACCAACCAGAGTGGGGGATGAGCTGGCAGACCAAGAGAGCCCACCGAGGTGGGCTGAAGCAGCCAGGCGAAAAAGGCGTCCCAGTCAGTGTTTGACGAGGCAACCTTGCATTGAGGCTTGGCGCAAGGTTGATTCCCCCCAGCTGATCTGGCGCCCGGTTGCCCCTGAAGCGGGGAGCTAGCCAGTAAGGCATGCAGCGGCAAGGAGGGTGTCAGCCGCCCGCTGTAGCTCGGTTCCCAATACGGAATATGTGCTTTGGTGTTCCAAACTTCTTGACGGACAGGATAGTGCATGTCTATGCGCTCAGCCACCACCGGCGGTACGCCCGGGTCAAGACTCAAGCTGCTGTGATGCACCGCCCGCCCCGTCACGCAAGGCTTCGGCGTGAGAATGGCATTTGGGCCAACCACCAACCTGCCAAAAACAACATCTCCAGCATCTTCATCACCCCCCCAGTGTACTGCCGCGAACACGAGCACACAACCGACAGCATGGCCCTCGCGTTTCGCTGCCGCCATTACCCATCGGGGCAGACAAAGGCGGCAACAGATAACATCATCAAGAAGGCAGGTCAGGAAGAGAAGATTAGGCTGCAGACAGCGTATCTTGAGTTGTCAAAAGACGACGGCGGTCTTGCCTCGGTGGCTGCTCACATCCCCGACCCAGCCATATTCTCCACGTTCGACCGCGGCACAAACCTCCCGAACATCGGAGAGTGTGGAACTCACCTCGAGCTACTCGAAGCGTTTGTTATTTTGCAGCAAAGGGTTCTGACCTCGAATTCTCTGGATCGAGCGTTTGGTATCGTGCCCAAACGCACGGTGCGGATGGGTTTTGGTAGGCGGAGGAGAGCTACAGTCGAGCCGGATGGAACCTTCCAAGACCGACGAGAGATTAAATGGGCCATCTTCATTCTTCTTGCTGCTGCGAGGTTCCGCCGCTGGTGGCATTCGGTGCCCGAGATTCTGGAGGCAAATGGGGGCGCCGGAGGCATGCAACTCGACGCGCAAACGATGCCGCCGTTAGGTAGGTGCTTGAATAGTTTCACGGTGCGGTAGTAGTTGAACAGAAGCTAACCTGGCGTTCATTGCCGCACCATCAGACATCCTGATGGTCTGGCACGCATTCATTCTACAACCGGCTAGCAGCGAGAACACACAAGATTCTTCCCAAGCAGGCCAGCGGCCCCTGAACCTGAAGTTTCCCTGGAAAGTAATTGTAAGTCACGCCCAGGGGATTTACCTAGTAACTGCACTTCTCGGCCAACATAAGCCCAGCATTCAAACGCCATCATTCCACCATTCTGTCCAGCCCCTGGTCTTACCTATAAACTGACCACCTCCCAACGCAGCACACCTCCCTCGCCAACAGCAACACCAACGAGGGCGATCTCTCCCCCACCCCGGCTGCCAAGGCCCTCTTCGAGCAACACGTCGGCACCTACGACCTCTTCGCGCTCCTCGCCAACCACCCAGCCCACAGCCCCTCCCTGCAAAGCGCCCTCCGCTCCCATATCGTCCCCGCCGAGTACCCCGGCCTCCACACCCCCTTACTACCCAACCCCGCAGCCGGCCCTCTTGCCATATCCAGCTTAACAGCCGACGTCTACCGCCAGGCCGACTTTGCTCGCACCATGACAGGCCATCTCTGGCTGCGCAGCCCGGCGGCACACACGACGTTGACGCGCGCGGTGGTGCGGTACGGCCGGCTCGCGGGACTGGCGGTAGGCAACGGAGGACAGAAGCTAGCACTCACAGCGGACGTGGAGCTGGTGCGGCGGACACGGGCTCTATCGCTCGCTGCGGAAGGTGCGCATGGAGAGGAGTGGTGGGATGTGTGTGATGTTGAGGATGGCGATGATGGAAAAGAAGGGCGGAGGAGGGCGCTGGCTGAGACGGCGTTGTTGTATGAAGGGCGGTATCGGGAAGAGTATGGGGCTTGTTTGTGCTGGGAGTGTGAGGAGATGAGGAGGGTGTGTGAGGAGATTGGGGGCGGCGAGACTGGGGAGGAGGAGGATTGGGATGCGCTCGCTGAGAGGGTGCGGAAGAGGGTTGAGTTGTACATGGCCGTTGAGATGGGGAGACGCAAGGGCATGAATCGGGGACCTAATGATGCCGCACGACGGGAATAAGGTGGGAGAATAACGTCGAGGATGCCATAATTCTATACACTTGACTAGACCTCAACGAGAACGCCACCGAAACAGTTTCCTTCAACCCTACCACGACTGTCGGTAGTTGAACCGGCCTTGTAGAAGCATGTTTAGCCTGTCGTTGTAGTACGAGCGACTGTGTGTCCGCGTTCCGCAATACAAAAGCCTCTGGAACTCTCGCTGCGGCATCGTCTGCGCGAGGAGCACACGGTCCTCGTCGTCCCCTGCTTCTGTCTCGACCAACAACTTCCTCAAGTGAACCAACTCGCCAAGGATGTGATAATCCGGCAATGGCAACTTCCACTGCCGCCCGTCATCCTCCACAACCCCTTGCTTCAACCCTTCTTTCTCTTGAAAGCTCAGTGGTGGCAAGATGTATGAGTCGCTCTCGTTGTGAAACGAAATGGGGCTCGCCATCACGGAAGCCAAACCGTGTTTAGACCGATACAAGTCAATGAGGGACCGCGTGTATGCCTGGTCTGCGCGAGGGACGACATCGGACTCGTTGACAAAAGCGAGGATATGGTGTCGATTTGCGGTAAGTTCCGGAGCTTGGCGAAGCGGACCGGTGATGTCGGCACTAAGAGTCGGCGGCGAGCCAAATGTGATGCAGGACAATCTGAGGCTAGGGTCTTCGTGAACAGAGCATGCTGTCAATTTCTTGATCCGTGGTTTACTCGTCTCTCTCGGCCCTGGTAGCATGGTGTTGAGTGGAGTGAAACTTACAGTTGTCCCGAGCTTCGAGCAGCGAGTTCAAGAAGAGCAGGCTCGCCACAGCACCCCCTGCTGAATGCCCTGTAAAGATGACATGGAGATGTGGCGTGGCTTTGTTCGCTGTAATCAGTTGACGGGTCACTAAGGATAATAATCTTTGGGCGCTGTTGATGAAACCCCCGTGGACGGTGAGATCTTTCATATGGCTTGTCAACGATGTGGGAGGTTCTGCTGTCTGCAATCATGGACTTGTTAGTCTCTGCCAGCTTTTCTTTTGCAATCAAGGGTGTGTAGACACGAAGCTCACTAGGAAGTCGGCGAGGGAGCGTGGCCGGCCATTCGCGTTTACAATCGTGTCAAGGATGCTCTCCGTACCACGACACGCGATGATGAGGGCGGACAACTCTTCGCAAGGCAGTATTGAATCTGCATGCCAGATCCCCAAAGCTTTGGTCGTTCCGAGAAGACTCGCGGAACCATACTGGACTTCTCTGAACTTAATTCCATCAGTGCGTGGATCGCGATGTTGTGATTGGAGTCCAAGAGCCGATGTTCCAGCGTCGTGAACATCCAGTGACTTTGGCCCTCCCTTGTATACTGCAGCTGCACAGTTAAACGCGGCTACAATAACCAGCGCAAGTGCCGGCGAACTAGCCACAGCTTCCCATTAGCATATCATCACATATTAGGGTTATGTGGACTGAACACGAAGGTACAGTGGAGACCAGAGGTAATGAAACAGCTCACCCGTCCCAGTTACCCATCCCAGAGCAGCAGTCGGAACTTGAGTTTTCATACTCTCCAGTGGCTTCTTCGAGTCGACGAAACTCGGTCTTAAACGGCCCTTCATTGGGGGTCTCTGTACGGACAAGCCCAACTCTCAGCGGTTGTCTTTCAATGGCGCGAATTAGAAACCACAAAACTTCGCACCTACCATCTGTCAAATCAACGGCGTGCACCACACTTGACAATGCGTCGCTGAACTCGGCCAATGTAACTGAAGCACCTCGCGAGTTGTCCAGCCAGGGGAGTCCAGACGTTGTAGGCAATGCAGCCGAGGTTGCAATACTCGCGGTCACCGGAACTTGGACGACCTTCTGGCGCAGGAGCTTGAGTTTGAAGCGTTTCATCCTTGCTTCTCGTTCAGCTTGATGCCCAGGCGCTCCCTCTCCGTTGATTTCAGCGAATTGATACCTGGAGATAAGGGATACTTGGGGAGTATGTAGTATAGGCACTCCCAGACAAAGAAATGCGGGAGATAGATACGGAAGCGGGTTGTGACGCCGTGGCGCCAGCAGAACGGGGCTGTGAACAGGGGTCAGCGCTGCGCCCCTGCTTTGCCCTCGCGTAAGGCTGTCTGTCTCTTCACCATGCTCTCCTCCGAGTGGATGGGAAATGCTCGCTGAATCTATCTCGCTTGACGATAAACTACTTTGTAGACCACAAACCCAGCCGTTGGGCCCATGTCTGAGACTTGCAGATTTACACATTTCTCCAGATGGTATTTAGCGTTTCTTCTAGCAGTATTGGACTCTGGACAGGTAGTCGGCTTATTGTCATGACCCAACGCATCTTGAACTCAGGCTCAGATGTTCTAAATATGCCACTCGTTCACGTACGATCCCATCACAGGGAGAGGCGGGAACCTGAAAGCGCAGCCCTGCTGACCACCGAGGTTACGTCGGGAACTGGCGATGCTTGTCGCCGTTCTGGATCTCCCGGTTGCTCAATTAATGCCGAAAGCTCTCCGCACCGGTGGCTTGGTCGGGTTTCGGAATCCGGACCTGTAAGAGCGTCGACCACGGCGGTCACGAGCGTCCCCGCATGCGAGCCGGGGGCCGTCGAACGCCGGCAATACGACGGGAGGGGTTTGTTGTGGTACTGGGAGGACATCGTGCAGGAGCTCGTTCCCTGCCTCTGGGATTCCGGAAATGGTGTGTTGGGTTTATAAACAGCTTTTCTCCCGACTCTTTTGACAATACCGGATGCCTTTCTTCGGTTCCGGGCCCCGTCACGGGTTTGGTATAAGTTTGTGAAAGCTCCTGGCGATTATCCGTTCTCCAAGCAGCCAGCACCCCTTACTGGTGTCTGGAAAACGCAATACATTTTAAAACTTCAGTTGAATTGACCGCGGGTATCGCCCCATCCGCAGAATGGCATCCGACACCAATGAAAAGCGGCTGGACTCGGGTCGCATCCAGGCCCAACATGTCGAGGACGAAGCCCTCGATGTGGACATGCATGTCTACTTGGGCTGGCGCTCGTGGGTAAGGCATACTCTCATAATACAGAGCTCTGTATATGGTAATTTTCAGCAGACAGCTTGAGTTGACTTGCCTGTTTGTCTCTAGCTTGTCGTGTTTATGAGCTGCTTTGCGTGAGTCGGGCTTTTCCATCTTTACTACCAAGCGAAGACTAACGCGAGAACCATACTTGGTTTCCAACCAGCATCATGGCTCAAGTCTATGTCGTCGTCGCCGCCGGATCCGTCATTGCCTTCATCATCCGAGACGTGGGCGACGCCTCGCTGGCCGGGTGGATTATCCAAGGCCCGCTGCTCATGCAGTCGGTCCTCTCACCCATCGTCGGGCGTCTCTCGGACGTACTCGACCGTAAGTCGCTCGCGACGATCCCGCCGCTGATTGCGTTTGCCGGCGCCGTCGTCTCGGCGCGGGCCACGAGCATGAACATGCTCATCGGGGGCGGCATCCTGATTGGCACGACACTGTCCACCATCTCCATTGTGCAAGCCATCCCGTCCGAAATCCTTCCGCTCAAGTATCGTACCCTGGCAAACGGATTCGCGTTCGTGGGCGGCGCCGTAGGAGGAATGTACGTCGCTCTTGAGTTCCTACATTTCCTGTGAGACGGATTGCTAATGACGAATCTTTGTTATTCGGAACAGTGTGGGCGGAATGGGAGCTGGCGCGGTGACCAACGTGAACTCCGACGGCTGGCGGTACATCTTCTGGATGCAGGCCGCTTTTCACGGGGCCACGGCTTTGGGGTTGTTTGCCTTCTACTGGCCGCCCAAGGTCGAACGGCCCAAGTTCACGCTGCGGGAGATCCTGTGGTCCATCGACCCCGTGGGCTCGTTCCTCTTTGTGACGAGTGCCACCCTGATGCTCCTGGCGCTGGACTGGGCCAGTGGCGCGTACTCTTGGTCGGATGCCCACGTTGCGGTGCCCCTGGGTGTAGGGCTGGCGTTGCTTGTATTGTTTGGGCTGTATGGTGAGTTTCCCCTGAATGTGACCGTCTCGGACTCCACTTTGTCTTGGGAACTGACGGGACTTCACCGTTACGCGCAACAGAGTGGAAAGGCCGCACCGACGGGTTGGTCGCACACGTCTTCTTCCAGCGCGACCACAACTTTGCACTCTCTGTCTTCGCTTTTGCGGTCGAGGGCTGGATCTTCTACAGTGCCGTCAACTCTATCACGCCGCAGCTTATTCTTAACCTTGGTTTTGAGAGCAACTCTTGGGACATTGGCGTTCGCCAGCTATCCTACGCTCTAACCACCCTGGTCTTCTCCCTGGTGGTGACTTGGTACTCGACACGGTTTAAGGACCTCAAAACACCATTGCTTGTAACCTGGGCCTTTTTCCTCGTCGTGTAAGTTTTCTCTCCTCTCGGTAACCCTAAACCCAGTACACCGTACTTGGCGAGGACAAACTGACGACCAACCTTATCTGCTCAGAACAATTTGCTACGCAACCATCCAGCCATCCTGGAACCACGCGCAAATCGGGTTCAACATCATCGCGGCTATCGGCCAGTCAGGCCCGTTAACGTTACTCGTCGCCGCGGTGCAGTTTAGTGCACCGCACGCGTTCCTGTCGACGGCGACGGGGTTGGCCTTCTCGGCGCGGGCCATCGGCGGCGCCTTCGGCTCGGCCGTGATTGACGCTATCATTAATGGGCGGCTTAACTCACACTATGCCCCCGCCGTTAGCGCTGCGGCCACGGCGGCGGGTTTGCCGAGCGCGAGCGTCCCGGCATTGCTCGACGCGCTGGCGGCTGGAGAGCCGACGGGAGTTAATGGCGCCACCGACGCGGTGTGGGCGGCCGCGGTCAGCGAAAGCAAGGCACAGTATGCGGCGGCGTACCGCCTGGGGTGGGCTTCCATCATTCCGTTTGTGGTGCTGGCTACGGTGGCGATTGTGTGCATGCGCGGGGTGAGCGACCTGATGACAGACAAGGTGGAGGCAACAGTGGAGAGGGCTGCGAAGGACCATGTGGGGGAGGAAAAGACGGTTTGAAGTGAATGGGTGGGTGTGAACTGTGAATCTCCTAGTTAGATCTCGATCTCAAATGAACCGCAATCAACAATTCCGATCAGGAACCCCTGTGGCTGACCATGGGTCGCCAGTCAGTCGCATGACGCGTTACCTGGCTGTGCTGCATGGGCTGCTGACCTTGTTGTGTCCAAGGTTTCATTCTGGCCCGAGATTCACAGCCCTTGAGTGGCTCACGTTCCCACAGCCCTGGAAACAAGCCGCCAACGTTTGCTGGCTTTGCTGGCCAAGCCGGGACAAGCCTGAGGCCACGCAGTCACCCCCTTCAAATAGATCTCAAGTATTGAGACCACGTCAGAAGGCATCGAAGCGCGTAACAGATTACTCGGCCCCAGTCGTCAACCGAGGAGAGAATACGTGTGTCTGGTCACACCTCCGCCCAGAGGTTCAGCTGAAGTGAGCCTGGCAATGGCCCCGCTCGCCAGCCCTCGTCTCTCGTAATTGGCTGGCCTGGGCAATGCCCAGAGATTCACTCGCACGGCGACATCGCCCAGAGAGAAGCTGCAATGTGAGAAAACCGGCCTCGTATTAATTGTGGAGGTAAGGTAGGCGAGGAGCCGCCTCGTACACTCTCTTCAAGAAGGATGTTGCCCGCCCCCGTTTTCCTCCTCTCCTCTCCACTATTCCCGTCTTACTTTCTCACGATCCTGAAGCTTCGACCTCCATCCACCGGTCCGTTAACAACAAATTATACACCGTTTCCTTTTTTTTTTAATTGGGCGGGCAGATATCTTACTTCTACATCTCGATACGACAGTGCAATGTTAGGTTTCGGTATGTCTTCACTCTTTACGGCGCTCTACTGCACCCACACTCAGCTCAGCCATGTTACCCAACTAAAGCTTACGTTCTGTTGACCTCCTCATAGGCGAAGCACAGAACGCCCGCGACGCGGTCTACGACGGCCAACAAGGCCAACCGGTACTTTCTCACAAGTTTCTCGGCTCAGCTGCTGCTTTTGAGGGCATGCGCCTCTGGGAGCAGGAGCAACGTAAACAAAGAAATGCGGTCGAGCACTGCGTAGCCAAGGAGCTGCTGGCTGCTGCCGTTGGCTCCGAGATCGACAAATTGGTCGAGACCAAAGGCATTGACTATGTGGCCGGTAAGCGAGCCAAACGGCATGCTCAGCAGCAGGCCGAGCACCTGTATGATGAGCACTACGGCTACCAAGACTGTTACGACCCGTGAGTACTGCCCCATTTCTTGCCATGCCATCGTCGACGATGAGTAGGAGAAAAGCCGTTGCTTATTTAGTTGTCAATTCATAGGAGCCAGCAGAGGGAATCGCACCACTTCAGGGATTATTAGTCATACATCAGTTATGCAGAGGGAGATGTCTCGGCCCTGAGACAGTCGGCGGAAGGACATCCAACTTCAAATCTTTCTAGCTGGTTATGTATTTGATCATGTATAGGTACCTATATTTCTTCTTCGCGTTTTAAAGGGGTCCGCGTCTCAAGCCTGGCTGATGTCTGGTGGTGTATCAACCAACCGTTGAGGAATCATTGGCTCCACAACCGTGCCCTGCAGTTGGCTAAGTTTCTTTGCGTTACCTTCCATGTAGCGCATGGTTAGTCTCACGTGCTGCCGTCTTCTTTGGCCTCGCTTGCTGCCTTCGCCCTACGGCCTTTTACCACTCACCCATCATCACCTTGGACGGCCATGGCAGAGTCTCCCTTCAAGCTTCTGCAGCTCCCCGGCGACATTCTCACATATTTAGCTTGGGAGCATCTCCAACCACCCTCCGCTGTCGCGCTGTCCCTCGTGTGCAAGGCCAGCTTTAACCTTCTCTTTCCCTTCCTCAAAGCCTCACGTCTCCCCCTAAACGATCGAAACAAGGCAAATCTATGCGCGCTTCTCGAGAAGGATGTCGGCACCAAGTATTACTTCTGCCCGATCTGCACCTCTCTCCATCCTTTCTCGCCCACAGACGGGCCACGGGCTTCGAGTCTTGACTTTCCTGCTCGCGAATCTGGCTGCCGAGCCCCTCGTAACCGCCGCTGGTCCTTGGGGGTAGATCGGTTTACCATGGAGCTACACCATGTGCGTCTCGCCCTAAACCGTCATTTGTTCGGCCCATCGAGCGGAATATCCCTGGACAATTTTGACGTGAACTACCTTACCGAGACCAATCCCCGCTTTAGCGAGAGCTGGTGCGCCAAAGTCATCGACGGAGATCTCTTCCTCTCCTCGATGCGAACAACCATCTGGAGCCTACCCTACGCAGAGCTACTAGACGGCCTCCTAGTCCACGACTACCGGCTTTGCGAGCATACGCGGCTAGACGAGGTCTCAACTCTCCGTCCCCGCGGCAATATCGGATCCACAATGGAGCCTTGCACCGATGTTCTCGGCCACTGCCGGTTCTGCTTCACGGATTGGACTATTACAGCCATGCGTTATCCGCCAGCGAACCAGGAAAGCGAAGAGGCCGCCGAGCGCTGGCGGCTGGCTGTCGCGACGTACCATCGGTTCCCAACCGCCCGGCCGCCATCTCCATCGTCGTGGACGGACAGTCGGTTTCAGTATGAAATCGAGGTGGTCCCCCTGTATCGTGACGCTGGTCTCTTGAGAGACATTTGGCAAGGCCACGCCACAAGAACTGCCAGGGGTGGTCGATGGGTACAAAGGGGCGGGCCTGTTTAGCGAGCATCCCGGCAGCTCATGGCCTACAATGTTTGGTACCTTACATACCTATATGATCAAACAGTCTCAGACTATTTTTTGTTTATCATCTGATATGTTTTGTATAGCCTAGAAATTCCAGCCCGATCGCGATAAGATCCTAACGATTGGTACAGCGGACTTACCGATTATGCTGGTGCCCCGTGGCCACAGCAACGTCTTAAGATACGTGTACTTCGTGGTAAACGCCCATCTTCAAAACACTGTTATGAGTCAGGTGAGCTTTTAGGTAATGTGGCATCCAGTCCACCCAGAGAAGTATAAATGCACCCTTCCCGCTATGCCTAGGTAGTTCTGCTTGTTCCTCGGTATTTCCATCAATATTTGTGGTCTACATTCAAGGTGGCAACTCGATAGTACCGCTACAATTGCTAATATCATTCAACATCTCAACAGCAAGGGTACTTGAACCTTCCAACATGTCGGGATCAGGCGGTTTCTACAAATACCCGTGCAAGTATGTGTACACGTACAATTGCCCCAACTGGGTCTACGCCAACGGCCATCCTTGCGCTATGTGTTTGGTAAATTCCAACACCTTCCCACAATCTGCGTCTACTAGGTGCTAATAACTACTTGCCACAGGCCGAAGGCCGTGAGTAACCCAAGTCTGGGCCGTTGGGAACATGGTAGGATATTTGTTGAATTACGTGAGAGGGGAATTGCCTGATTTCACGAGCTGCGAAGAGTTGAGTCAATATGGAAGCATTGATTTGGAACTTGAGCCTTTTCCAGTTTCTCCATGCATCGGCATAACCTGTGACACAGACACTCTTTGATTCACTGATGAGCTCAGGAGTTAGTCCTCCAAATGCGACACAAGGCAACAGTCCAGCCATAATATTCAGGACTGGTGCCTGATGTTACGACCCTAGAGCTTTGTATCTATTCAAGGGAACCGATGTCGTCCGTGTTGTGGAGTAATTCGCGATCAAGCTGCGGAAGCCAGGGGGGGAAGTAACCGAACTCAAGGAGTCAATTTCATGAGGACGAATGCTAGAGAGTGATAACGAAGAAAACCCACAGACGAAACAAAAAGAAACAACCCTCTCCTCGGTGCCACGGCCTCGCCATCACCCTAGACCCAGAATCTACAAGATGCGTAGATACATAATCTGGATACCTCCACCACCTCCCTGATAGACAGGAGGGGTATGGATCCGACCCAGCCCCGGCCCTGAACCCTATACCAGCGGGGCCCCAAGATATCGATTTCTCACACAGAGCCGCGTCGGTTTGCGCGTCGGCTGACGCGTCGTGCTTTGACAAAATCGTCAACCTTGTTCGCCGCTCCATTTGTCTGCATCCCCCGCTTTTTCTTGCTCGGATTATGATAAACAACATCGTATCCCAGTGCGGTGTAAATGACTCGCGCGGGCCCCGGTTTGTCCCCATTCTCAAAGTTCAAACTTTTGTGAAGGGGGAATTCCTGCCAGGGCCCGGAGCCAGGAATTGACAAGTCCAGCTCGTCCTTGTTCTTGAACGTATGGGGGTACCGGGTTCCCCGACTTGACAGGACCTTGGTTCGTAGGGAACGTGCATACCGCAGCTGTCTTTCAACGGCCGAAACAAATATCTTGAAGTAGTTGCTGGGTTCGAGGTTGTCGCATATCAAGTACTGGAAAAGATAGGTTTTGTCAGCGGAACGTTTTGGATAACCCACCAGGCAGACAAGAAGTGAGGAGAACGAACAAAAGACATCGCCTTGGGCTGCCTCTTCGCTTTGACAACTGTCCAACTTCCATCACGCTCGACATCGGGGATATCAATCATTTCATCCGTCGGGCTGCTGTCACCTTCGAACCTGTCGGGATACGGAGTAGCCATGAGAAGCAAAACCGCAGATTGCCGAAAGTAGAATAGATGAGGTCAAGTCCTTGAAATAAGGAGCTAAGTAGGGAACTAATCAACTCAAGTTGTAAAATAATATGCTTCGTTCTTATACACTTCGTGTTGGGTTTCCCTATCAACTCCACATCGCAAACCATGTGGCTGTGACTGACTGTAGTTTGAAACACCGTCCGAGCAATATATCCCAACAATCC
>FTEL01006837.1_pt1 | contig 17475 bp, 11 predicted proteins | sample 1658911 | NCBI WGS metagenome assembly FTEL01 (sample SAMEA3914869, study PRJEB12502) | metagenome | biome: forest; material: soil | place: USA | collected 2012-03-12 | depth 0.1 m
CTAACCCCCACCCCCCAGACGCGCGCTTCCACGGCCTGACCCGCTTCTCCGTCTACCAAGGCCACTGGTCGTGCGCCTTCCGCGACATGGAGCGGGAGATCATCCCAATGTGCGAATCTGAAGGCCTCGCCATCGCCCCCTGGGGCGTCCTCGGCCGCGGCCAGTTCCGCAGCGCCGAGGCCTACGCGCGCGAGGGGCGCAAGATGGGACCCCAGGACGAGGCGCACATCCGCATGGGGACCGTCCTGGACGGGCTCGCGGAGAGGAAGGGGACGCTGCCGACGAGTATTGCGCTCGCGTATGTGATGCATAAGGCGCCGTATGTGTTTCCGGTGATTGGGGGGCGGAAGGTGGAGCATTTGAAGGGGAACATTGAGGCGCTGGGGGTGGAGTTGACGAGGGAGGAGGTGGAGGAGATTGAGGGGGTGGAGAGGTGGGATCCGGGATTTCCGTTGAACTTTTTGTTTGAGTCGCCGGGGCAGAAGTATCGGGGGGATATGACGGCCAGGCACATGTGGCAGGTGAATTGCAACACCAGGTTGGAGACGGTTGCGAAGCCGAAGGTAAGTCGATCGTCAACTTTGGGGGTTGGAACTGTGGCTAACGAAGTGAACAGCCTATCGAGCCGATGCAAGGAATGAAGCAGTTCGACATGTGAGGGGAGAGTCTTCTGGGTAGACGGTGGCAGGGGGGGCTGGAACTTGAGGATGGATGAACAACCCCGGATGACGTGATTTGGGTCTCCTTTACGTGTAGCTGAAATGACAATCTCTAATGTGATGAGCTTTTCTTTCCCCAATAAAACTCTCTGCTCATGAATCCACCACACCCTTAAAGTCTTGTTACCTAACTACCCTTGGGTTGGTGACTTAATGGGCGAGTTTTAGCCAGGCATCAAACAGAACTTCCTTGGTATCGCGGCTTAGTTGAACCAGACAACACCAGAAATATGGCAGTTCAGTGATAGCAGAGCCGCAGCCATTACTGAAATTCATCTGCAAGGGCATATTCAGGGGTATACCGGACTCAGGGGCTCCCGCCCTGATCGCGCATGTATTCGTGCAACGCAGTCACCCATGCCCTCATCGATAGTTCGTTATGTCCGGCACCACGAGGCCGCCACGGATGTCACACCGCCAAGCGAACAGCGAGACCAACCGTGACCCCGACGCCGGCACCAGGACGGACCGCGAAGTCAACCCTAACTCCGGAACGGTATCCGGCTGCCTACTGACCACATCGGGAAGCACTCGCTGCCACAAACCCGGAACCCGAATGTCATACAGCGCCGCCGTAAGACACATGCGACCCTTACTTAAGCCGAGTCAAGATTCACATTCCTTGAAAACGAAGACAGCACAACCCAACAACCCCAACCCACGATCCAACCCTCCTAACCCCTGTCCCCAAGCGTTGTCCCCACCTCCTCCCACCATGTCCCCCGCGAAACCCGACCCCTTCCGCCTGGACGGCAAGGTCGCCGTGGTGACCGGCTCCGGCCGCGGCATCGGCGCGGGCATCGCCCTCGCCCTCGGCGAGCGAGGCGCCAAGGTGGTCGTCAACTATGCGCACTCCTCAGGCCCGGCCGAGGCCGTGGTGGCCCAGATCGTCGCCTCGGGCAGCGAAGCCATCGCCGTCAAGGCCGACGTGAGCGACGTCGCGCAGGTGTCGAAGCTGATGGATGCCGCGGTGGAGAAGTTTGGGAAGTTGGATATTGTGTCTTCTAATTCCGGGGTGGTGTCGTTTGGGCATCTCAAGGATGTCACGGAGGAGGAGTTTGATCGGGTGTTTGGGATTAATACGCGGGGGCAGTTCTTTGTGGCGAGGGAGGCGTACAAGAGGATGGAGGTGGGGGGTAGGATTGTGTTGACGAGCTCGAATACGGCGACAGTGAAGGGGGTGCCGAATCATGCTGTGTATTCTGGGAGTAAGGGGGCGGTGGAGAGCTTTGTGCGGAATATGGTAGGTTGGGAGTGGCTACGGGGCAGGGTTTGGGATGAGGCTGATGATTGTGGACCAGGCTATCGACTGCGGTGACAAGAAGATCACGGTCAATGGTGTGGCGCCGGGCGCTATCAAGACCGACATGTTCAAGGCCGTCGTCCGCGACTACATTCCTGGCGGTGACAAGCTCACGGAGCAGGAGATCGATGAGGTAAGAGCCACTCTCCCCAACGACACTCCGTTGTTGCTAACAGGACGGCCCACGAAGCGAACTGCGTGGATCTCGCCGCTCTCCCGGGCCGGGCTGCCGGAGGACATCGCCCGGGTTGTTTGCTTCCTTGTGTCGGACGCCGCAGGGTGGATCACGGGCAAGACCATCGGTATCGATGGAGGAGCGTACCGGTGAACGAGGGCTTTGGAATCGGGGCATCGGGAATGACACGCAGCATTGCATGCAGATCTCGGGTAGATCAGGTAGAATAAAATGTCAAATGCATCAGGTCGTCTGCCGCGCTTCGCTTGCCGATGTGGCACCGCATCTCGGTCAGCGATGTGATCACCGAGCACCGAGAGCCAACCACCACGTTGCCGAGATCACCGTGCCGTGACGATCTCCCCCAACTCACAACATTGTACCGAGACACCGAACTTTTTGTTTCGCGACGATTAAGGGGTCAGGGTTGTCAGGGTAACCTGTCATGCTTCAGGGAGGTCAACATCAAATTCAGGGTGGATGTAACAATCGTCATGAGTCCGACGGTCAAGGGGTTACTAGTTGCTGATGCACCCGTTACTGTGGCCCAGAAACTCAACATAGCTTAGAAACTGTATCTCATGAAAGACTGTAGTAGACACCAAACGCAATATGGCCTCCTCACTGCCCACCCTTCCGCTCCGTCGGCGGCACACTCTCCATCGCCTTCTCCACCAACACCGGCTTCCCCCCCACAGCAACCATCATCTCACTCCCAGCCACCCTCTCAAACCACGCCGTACACAATTTATGCTCCCCCCTCCAATCCCGATCCAAAAAGAACATAAACGCCCCGGCCACAATCCCCGCCACAAACAGATCCGCCAGCGTGAGTTCCTCTCCCACTAGATACTCCTGCCCCGTTTGAGCGAGGTGGTCTTCCAGAATCTGGAATTTGTGCAAAGTCGCTGCGCGGTGGGTGTCGACTTCCTCTTGGATAAAGGGGCGCCGGCCGATGAGCGGGTTGAACCACCCGCCGAGAGAGGGGAGGATCTCGGTGTTGGCGAAGGACATCCACCGGAGGACGGAGGCGTGGGGTTCGCTACCGGGGGGGCCGGCAAGGAGGGGGCTCGTGACCGGGGACTGGGCGGTTACTGGGTCATGGTTAGAAATCGTAGACAATCGTAGACAGCTGGAGGTCAGAAGGGAAAGGGATTCGTACTGTGGACGGCGATGGCGATGCACTCGGTGAGGACGAAGCCGTTGGCGCTAACAAAGGTGGGGATTTTGCCGAGAGGGTTGAGCTTGAGGTATGAATCAGGGGCCTCGTCGGAGGAGGTGATTGTCACCAGGTCGAGGGGGAGGTTGGCTGCCTTGGCGACGGCGAGGATGGCTGTCGACCGCGGGTTGAACTTGGCCAGGGGTTAGACGACGGTCCTGAAACAGCATTGGCTCAGGCTTACTGGTCGCGTGTAGAGGGTGCCGAAAGCCATGGTGGTACAGGGAAAGGGGTTGAGCTGAGGGTAGGGAGAAGCACTATGAAAAGAGTGAGGTTGGTTGATATTGTCTGGCCTGTGCTTGTTTTATGGCCAAGTGCAACTCACGACATGTCCTCCCCCACGCCCATTTGTTTGGAGCTCTCTAGTCCCTTGTCGCAGTATGTACAGACCCCAGAATCACAGTCCTCATCTTCTCCTTGACCGTAAACCTGTCCTCATCCTCAAGCACCTCCGGTCTTGACATGGTCGGCAGGAACGCATACAGTGCCGCCTCGTTCTCGAATGTCACCATCGTGAAGGCATCAAAGTTGATGGTCCCTGGATCTCCGACTAGTATGCGCAGGGGGTAGTCGGGGGCCGAGGGTTCCCGAGAGAGGTAATGTCTCCGATGCGAGAGGGGGAACAGGGGACCGGCTAGGGACTTGAGGAGCGGCACGTGGACGTTTTCCCAGTGGTGCTCAAACTCGGCCGGCGAAAGCGTCGGTTTGCGAACAACAAAGACGAGGAGGGTGACTGGGGCGGAGGACATGGTTGTAGTGGGGGTGGCTGGTCGGCCGGCGACTGAGTACTGCAGAGGAGCTTGCGGGCCGTACCGCGAGACAACGACACCCACACACTATTAAGACGGATTGTACATGCGGCACGGCATCCGGATTCTTTCCGTCCCGTAACTCCGCATTCCGTATTATATCCTCGGTGCCCGGCTCGGTACTGGGCTGGACTCCTGCAGCTGTCAGCCGGCGTCTGCAATGACTCGGCATCAGATTGTCCGGGCAGAACTGTTGTACAGGGGCGGGTGGTTACACAGCAGCCAGAGGTTTGTGCCCATGGGCAGGAAAGTGGCAGTTGGGAAACACGACCATTGCCCAATGTGAGCAGTAGTCTGTGGATTGGTTGTATCATCGCTACGACTACTCCACAGCGTTGAAGCTACCCATTTTGATGCAGTCAAGTCGTCACATCACTCGCAACAAATTGACAAAACCCAAACAACATCGGCATGAGCCAGATCCAGATTGTTATCATCGGTGCGGCATGCGCCTTCCTTTACCTCCTGGCTAGGTTCTATGCCGCCAGGGCGGCAGTGTGGAAGCTACAGAGGTCAAACCTCGTGAGTCTACACACCCCATTCCCAGTAATTACGGAAAGGGGGAAGGAAAGCTCACACCCGCGTAGCCTATGCCGGAGTTCGCCCTGCTCGGCGGTCACTTTGGCGCTCTAAAGGAGATCATCAAGACTCTGCCTCCTAAGGCCACGATGCACACCGTCATGAACCAGCTGTCAGCTCAGTTCCCCAGTGGCATGTTCTATGTCAACATGTGGCCCTTTTTCGGCACATGGCTGATTGTGACAATCCCGTCAGGGGCTGCCCAGTGTCAGGCGCTCAACCTGCGCAAGCCTGACATCCTGACTGCTCCGCTGGAAGTTGTCGCTGGAGGGCCTACCCTGGTCGCCATGCATGGCGAGACGTGGAAGTGGTGGCGTAGTCTCCTGAACCCTGGCTTCAACCCGACTTACATGCTGGGCCTGGCACCCCTGGTGGCACAGGAAGTTGCCGTGTTTTGTAAACTCCTACGAGAGCGAGCCAGACAGGGGAAGGTCTTTCAGCTGGAAGACATGACGCTGAGGCTGACTGTAGACACCATCGCCGCCGTCGCGTTGTGAGTACCCCTTTCATCCCCCATCGCCGTCTTCATGCTCACACTTCCATAGGGACACTCGCCTCCACCACCAAACCCAAGACAACCCCCTCGCCAAAACCCTCCAACGCCAGATCGAATGGACCTCCTTCGGCACAACCCTCAACCCCATCAAGCGCTTCCTCACCATCCGCCCCTTCGTCCTCTGGTACAACAACCGTCTCATGGACCGCCTCATCGGCGCCGAAGTCGACAAGCGCTACACCGAACATCTCGCCGAAATCCAGTCCGGCATACCCTCAAAGCGCTCCAAATCCGTCATGTCCCTCGCCCTGGCCAAGTTCCTCGAAGAAGCCACTCCCACCGCAAACGGCTTCTCCAAATCCACCCCAGCCACCACCGAGCGCCTTAGTCTCCCCCAATTCAAACGCCTCCTCGGTCCCCAACTCCGCGGTTTCCTCTTCGGCGGCCGCGACACAACTAGCAGCACCCTCCTCTACTGCTACCACCTTCTCTCCACCAACCCCTCCTGCCTCGCCAAGGTGCGCGCCGAACACGACGTGGTCTTTGGCCCCGACCCGTCCAGCGCACATGACTTCATCATTTCCGACCCACAGCGGCTAAACCAGCTGCCGTACACGACCGCCGCGATCAAGGAAGCCCTCCGTCTGTTCCCGCCGGCGGCTTCGATGCGGGAGGGCAAACCCGGTGTGGAACTGGTTGATGACGAAGGGAGAAAATACCCGACCGAGGGGTGCAACGTGTGGAATTTGACGGTAGCGTTGCACAACAACCCGCGGTACTGGAAACAAGTCACCGACTTCATCCCCGAACGGTGGCTCGCCGGCCCAGAAGACGAGATGTACCCCGTCAAGGGCGCGTGGCGGGCGTTTGAGTTTGGGCCAAGAGGTTGTATCGGGCAGACGCTTGCTATGACGGAGTTGAAGGTGGCGTTGGTGATGACTGTGAGGGAGTTTGATATTAGACCCGCTTATGATGAGTGGGATGAGATGTTTCCGAGGGAGGGGCCGAAGACTGTTGGTGGGAATAGGGCGTTCCAGGCGGAGAAGGGGGCGGGGGGGGCGCATCCGGCTGATGGGTTTCCTTGTCGGGTTGTGGTTAGGGTGTAGATCGGGGAAGTCATGATGAGGTTGGCGGATGGTGATGTTACGGAGTTGGTATCAGAACTTAGGAAGGCAAGGATTTGAAATTTGGGCAATCGCCCATCAGTAACGTGCTCAGGGCCTCTGGCTCGGGTAAAATATGACTGCTAGTAGGAAGTCGACATAACCAGTGCGAATGAGAGCTGGTGTGTCAGGCGTTGAGGGAACCACATCTTGTGGCGAAGAAAGCCAATTCAGGTCAGGGCAGCGCATCGTTAACAAAAAGAAATAGTTACGGATTAACTAGAGAGTTACGAAAACTATCGACAAACAGTTCAAACAAAATACCGGAATCGCCGGCAATCATTCTGGCCCACCTGACATTTACCCCTCACATCTTCCGAGTCAATTTCGCCCTCTTTCCCCGCCACCACCCCCTGAATGTTTTCCACAACCGCACCTCCCTCCACGCCAAACCTCCTCCCTCGCGTCAACTCATGACCCGGTCGATTGTGTCACTGATCAAGTGAACATGCTCCTTGCTCTGTTCAACCCGTTAGCAACAGCCCAACTCAATGCCGGACTCGGAAAACTTACCATCAGCGTAAAGTGATTCGCCCCGGTCGCCCTGACAATGTCAAACTCAGCCCCCGGCAACACTCCGTCCCACCCATCCGGCCCAAAGTCCATCCTCTTCTGCACCATGAAGTGCATTCCCTTCATCTTCGGTGCCTCCGCCTCCTCCAACACCGTGTCCGCGGCCCAGATCAACCCAACCTTGGGCATCCTCCTCGTCCTCAGCGGCGCAACCTGGTAGTCCAACATCACATCCACCACCGCCTGAAAATGCGGAATCAAATACGCCGGCGGCTCATACCCCCCACCGGCCCCGGGCTGATTCGCAAACAACCCCACCGTATTACAATGCTGGTAGAAGCTATCCGGCAGTTTCTCCATCACCTGCGGCACCGGCGCATCGATAATCACCAGCGAATGCACCTCATCCCCCTCATTCACCAACGCCTCGGCCACCACGTACGCAAACGCCCCGCCCGAGGACCATCCACCCAGATGGTACGGGCCGCGGGGCTGCCGGCGGCGGATCTCGGTCACGAAGCTCGCGATCATGGCCTGGTGCGTGCAGTCCATGTTCTCGGGGTCGCGCGCGTAGGGGCAGTTGAGCCCGACGACGGCGACGTCGGCTTTGAGGCGCGGGATGGGGACGTACGAGGAGGCGGAGCCGCCGCCGTCGGGGAGCATGAAGAGCGTCTTTTTGGCGACGCGCGGGAGGCCTTGCAGGATGACGGAGGTGGACGGGCGGCAGTGGGGTTTGCGTGGGATGGAGTGGACTGCGTAGGTTTCGGGGGGGTTGTCTTGGAACTTAGGGGGGTGGCCCGAGGAGGGCTCGTTGGGGGGTGTCGTGGTGGTGCTTTCGTGGTTGCTGGGGGTGTCGGGTTCGGAGGAGGAGGAGGAGAGGCTGGGGTCGAGGGCAGTGGCGCCGAGGAAGGAGGCGAGCTTGGCGACGGTTGGGACGTCGTCGAAGAGCGAGAAGGCGGAGTCCAGGCCCAGGCCGAGCTCCTCGCGGAAACGGCTGCTGATGACCATGCTGCTGAGGGAGTCAATGCCAATGTCGGAAAAGACGGTCTCGGCGGTGAGTTCATCGAGGGCGACGCCGCTTTCTTCCGAGATGACCTTGAGGGCGGCGGCGAACTGCTCGCCATCGAAGGTGATGGCGCTGTCAACCTCAGCAGTGACAGGGGCGGGGGCTGGTGTGTGAGATGGGGCAACTTCCATGACGGTGGAGTTGACTTGGGCGGGCTCGGGAAGCTCCTGGAGCTCTTCCTCGTCATCCTCCTGTTCCTCGGGCTGTTCTTCGCCCTCTTCAGCAGCCGGAGCTGCACCTAGCCACGACCTCAAAGCACCAACTGTCGGGCAGTCAATAAAGAGAGAGAACTCCGAAGCCATGTCCATGCCGAGGTCTTCACGCATCCTGCTGCCAATGACCATGGAGCTCAGCGAGTCGATCCCCATGTCGACAAAGTTGCTCTCGTCAGTGAGCTCGTCGAGCGCCACGCCACTCTCCTCAGAGACGACACGGAGCACAGCCTGGAACTTTTCGTCGTTGGCCGTGCCGGCTGCCTTAGGTTTCGGCTTGGGCTTGGGCTTGGGGGCCTTCTTCTTGGGTGTGGTCACCGACGTTGTGGTGACGGTGACGGGTGCCGCTGCCTTTGCCGCCGCAACCACAGGGGCAGGCTTTGCAACGGCAGCAGGCGGCGCAACCACCTTGGCCGTCTTTGCCGGTGCTCCCGGCTTGCCACCACGCTGCCGGATGCCCTTGTCAAGCGCCGACTTGAGCACAACATGCAGCGCCTTGCGCGGGACCGACCGAAGCTGCATTTCACCAAGTCAGCAAAGTAAACAAACCCCTGAATCCCCAAGCGAGCACTCACAGCGAGCCCCTCAAAAAACGCCACCACCTTGTCCCCCTCCAAGACCACCACATCTCCCCTGGCCATCTCCCCCTCCGCTTCCTTCTTCCTCTCCATCTTGACATACACCTCATACGCCCTCCCCTTCTCCAGCTTCCCCCAAATCTGCAGCCCACCCCACCCATGATTCACCCACACCTCCTTGGTAATATCCGTCTCATCCTTGGCGTTCATCGCAAACCCAGCCACTTGGGTGATGGCATCGACATAAGCCGGATGAGCCGCAAAGTCTCCCTCAGTCTTGGCGTCGTCGAACTTCATTCCACAGATCGCCTCGTTGCCATCTTCATCAAGCACCATGTCATCAAGCAACTTGTAGTCCGGATGGAACGTCGCCATGCTGCTCATCAGCTTGTAGCCCCGCTTGCGGGTGAAGTGCACAAACTCGCCACGGCCCATCCCTTCACGCAGACGCGCGATGCGCGCCTTGTACGCCGGCACGCGGTTCTGCACCGTTTTCTGGTGCGCGTCGGTGGTGAAGCGGACTGTGCAAGTGGCGTGCTCGGTGTCGACCGCGCCCGAGGGGAGGTAGCTGACGAATTTGACCGTAGCCTTGCGCGTGGTGGCGGCGGCCTTGGGCGGCCAGGTCATGGACAGCGTCGTGCGGAGGAGCTGCGGACCGTCGCCGTGCGGGATTAGGGCTTTGTCTACGACCAGGTCGGAGACAGAGACGAGTCCGTCGATGGCGCCTGCACCCGGGTGGCCGGCGCGGAGGCGCGCCATGGAGTAGGATCCGAGTTGGAGGGCGATGTCCGCGTAGAAGGAGGGCGTGGCGAGAGGGATGTTGTCGACGAGGTGGCCTTGGGCGATGGAGTTGACAGAGGGGTGGGAGAGGTCGGTTTCGACGGTCAGGGTCGCGCCGAGGGGTTCGGTCTTCTCTTCGACGATGCGGTGGATGGTGGTGGAGAGCTTGAGAGGCGGGAAGGCTTCCTTGGTCGGGTCGAGCTTGGACGGTTTCTTGACGGTGGAGTGCTCCGGCGGGAACTGGTAGGCGGAGGTGGCGATCTCCTTGCCTGTGTCGGCGCAGTTGCACTTGATCTCGTGCCGGTGCAGACACCAGTCGCCGCGGTAGGGAATGTAGTACTCCTTGAGGTCCCAGCCGTAGTCGGGGAGGGGGATGACGCGCTTGGCTGACTCGAAGGGGGCGTGGTACGCCGTCCAGTTGACATCCAGTCCACCAGCATACACCGTCGACAGGATGTTCTGCAGGTTTGGCCAAACATCCGCGTTGGGCCCCAAGGTCGGCAACGTCGTCATCTGCGTCCCCAGCGTCATCTTGACCATCCCGCAAAGCAACGGCTTCGGGCCAACCTCCACCACGATCGTCTTGTCATGCACAAGCCCCTTCTCCCTAGCCACCTCCAGCGCCTTCACCACATCCACAGCCTCCCTACAATGCCTCGCCAAGTAACTTCCCCCAATCACCCCCTCCGCCTCCACCACCTCCCCAAGCAACGGCGACAGCACCGCCACCTCAGGCTTCATCACCCTAACCCCCTCCACCAACCCCTCAAAATCCCCCAAAATCCCCTCCACCTGCGCGGAATGAAACGCAAACGGCAACCTCAACACTGTCGCCTTCACCCCCCGCCCCGCCACCACCCTCGCCGCCTCCCCAACCTCCTCCACCGACCCGCTCAACACAGTATCATGCGGCCCGTTCACACACGCCACCTCGCACCCCGATCCCCGCGGCAACATCCCCTCCAGCTCCTTCACCGACGCCCGCACAGCCAACATGGCGTGCGTCCCGCGCTGGCAGCGCTCCTGGAGGAGCTCCGCGCGCCGGCCGACCAGGTAGAGGGTATCCGAGGCGGAGAGCACGCCAGCGGTGTACAAAGCGGCGTACTCGCCTAGGCTGTGGCCTATGACGGCGGCGGGGGTGAGGGAAAAGGATTTGAGGAGGTCGGAGAGGGCCATTTCGAGGGCTGTGAGGGCGAGTTGGACGGTGACGGGGAGGAGGTCGTCGATTGTGGTGGTGGTAGAGGGGGTGGGAGGGGTGGAGTAGATGTGCAGGAAGGAGGGGAAGCCGTGGGATTGGGAGAGTTGGTCCAGGCGGTGGAGGGTGGACCGGAAGGGGGGGTAGGTGGTGAAGAGTTGGTGGCCCATGCCGAGGTATTGGGAGCCTTGGCCGGTGAAGGCGAAGATGAGGTTGGGTTTTGTTTTGGGGCGGTTGATGCCGGCGCCGGTGGAGATGGCGGTTTGGAGTTTGGTTTTGATCTCCGGGATGGAGGAGCCGGTGAGGGCCACGCGGTGGAGGTGGTGCCAGCGGCGGGCGGTGGTGGTGTAGGAGAGGTGGGAGAGGGACATGGTGGGATTCTTGTCGATGTGGGAGAGGAGGCGCTCGAGATTCGTCTTGAGGGACTTGCCGACATGGCCGGAGACGGTCACGGTGTGGCTCGTCCGCGGGTCAAGGGTATCAGAGTACTGCCGCACAGGGGCGTCTTCCACCAACAGAGCAGTGTTACCGCCAGCCGCGCTGAAGTTGTTGATCAGCACACGCCGAGGCAGGTCTGTCCGCGGCCACGGCTTGGGCTCGAACGCAATGTGGACGTTCCTGGCGCCAAGGTCAGGGTAGTTGTGGTTGATCTTGCTGCCCGGCTTGATGCCGCAGTGCGGGACGATGGTGTTATGCTGCATCATGAGCAGCACCTTGACCAAGCTCGTCACACCAGACACACCCTCACCGTGGCCAACATTTGCCTTAGCTGAGCCAACAAACAATGGCTTATCCTGCGGACGGGCCTGCTCGTTAGGGGCAAACACAGACAACACCGACTCCATCTCGACTGCATCGCCAACTTGCGTCCCCGTTCCATGCATCTCGATGTAGCTCAGCTCGCTGGGCCGGACACAAGCCGAGTTGAGCACCGCGGTCATGTTCTCGATCTGGGCACCAACATGCGGGCGCGTCATTGAGTCGGACATGGCCGAGTGGTTGGTCTTTGCGTCAAGGATGGTGGCCAGGATCGGGTCGTTGTCAGCCAGGGCATCTTCCAGCCGCTTGATGAAGACTGTTCCAACACCCTCGGCGCGGCAGTACCCATCGGCAGCATCATCGAACGGCTTGCAGTTGCCGGTACGGGACAGGAAGAAGCCCTTGTCGAGCCCCGTGTGACCGTCAGGGGTGAAGATCATATTGGTTCCACCCGCCACGGCGGTATCGCAGTCCCCGCGCCACAGCGAGTTGCACGCCAGATGGATCGCTGCCAGACTGGATGAGCACGCCGTGTCATTGCTGTAGCTGGGGCCGGAGAACTCAAAGCAGAAGTTGATGCGCCCCGGGATGAAGCCACGGTTACCGCCCGTGATGAAGTGGGTGTCGATGTTCTGCGCCGTGTTGGTCTCCATCCAGTCGTTGCTGGTCACGCCATGGAACACGCCAATGCGGTTGCGCTGCGTCGAGGGCGTGGTATCTGGTACAATACCCGCGCGTTCCATGGCCTCATATGTCGACATCAACGACATGCGTTGTGCAGGATCCATCTGGGGCGCCTCCTTGGGCGAGATGCTGAAGAAGCGGGGGTCAAACTCGGCAGTGAAGTCGAGCCAGCAGCCCCATCTAGTACCGCCCTTGTTGCGGGCCTTGCCGGTCTCGTCGACGTGGGTCTTGACATCCCATCGCCGGAGGGGGACCTCCTTGCACGTGTCGATGCCCTTGTACAGGAGATCCCAGAAGTCGTCTGTGTGCTGGGCCTCGGGGAATCGACCGGACATGGACACGATGGCGAGCTTGCACCTGGCTGGGCCCGGGCGGTGGGAGAACCTCTCATCCGCAGCCGTGGCGGCGTCGGTCTTGATGCCCACCGCCGTGAAGGCAGCGGCCAGGCTCTTGTGGGCATTGGAGATGACTGGGGTGATAGTGGCAGTCGCAATGCCGCGGAACTTGAGCAGGCGAGGGATCTCACCCTCGACCTTGTCCCACCCGATGGGCTCCAGGAGGCACTGGTTGAGGGCCAGTTCAGCGAGAGCCTTGAAGTTGGCTGCCCATGCCGGCTTTCCGGTGACGCTTGAGAAGAAGGGGAGTTTGGCCGAGTACCCAGCCCAGGGGGCGTCTGCCGTGGTTTCGAGGATTGACTCAATGTCCTTGGGCGTGAACAACCCACGGGTGTGAGCAGGGACATAGACGGGAATCTCGGTGGACTTGAAGCCCCTGAGGGGTGCGGAGCGCAGTAGCTTGTCCAACACGGTCGGGGTGCCGCTGATGGTTGTGGACTTGGGGGCAGTGGCTGTGACCCAAGGATGGTTGGTCTTGGGTAGAACCTGTACCATTGTGTCAGCAAGCAGGCAATGTAAGAGGATATGATCTCGAGACAGACAAGGACTCACATTCTCTTGGCAAAATGTCCTGATGGCAGCCTCGGCGGCATGGGCCTCCAGCCCCGGGACAACCACCGACCAAGGCCGACCGCGGTCTTCATCCGACTTCACCAGCCGGTCTCGCACGTCCAGTGCGCAGAGGCCCAGCCGGAAGGCAATGAGGGATGCCTGGACCGCCAGCGGCAGCAACTCAGACAACGAAGTGCTGCAGCTCACAGCAGCTGCTGCCACTGAGCCGGTACACACTCCCAGCACGTGGGTGTTGTTCGGGAGTGGGTATGGCCTGGCACTGTCCTCAAACTCTCTATCAACTGAGTTAGATTCTGTTACAGCAAACCAACTTCATGAGACAGAGTAACTCACTGCATGAAACACCCCAACTGACAAATACACAACAACGCAGTCTGAAACGCCGAGTTGAGCCTCCCATCCGCATACTTCTGCACCATCTCCGCCAGGTTCGCCGTGCGCGAGGCCTTGTGCTCGGCCGGCGGCAGCGCCACCATCATCTGCGCGCGGACGACATAGTGCGCCTGGTCGAGGAAGGCGGCCAGCAGCGGGTTGTCGCGGACCGCAAGCAGCTCGCGCAGCTTGGGCACGATGTCGACGGTCTGGTCCCCGAAGAGGAAGACACGCGTGCTGGTGTGGGCCATCATGGCTGTTGGAGCTTGCGTGGGAGTGATTCAGGGGAATGTCATTGGAAGGAGTGGAAGGCTGAAGTGATTGTAGGCTCGGGTTGGGTGAGAGGGTGACGAGGCTGGCGGAGAATATTCACTAGCAGCGGACGGATAAATACACCAGTGTCTAGGAGCGGGCAGGTAACACCAAACTGTCCCGGTTCTATTTTCCTGATCCCGACCCCGACAACCCTCCCGCGGGGGTCATCGCTGTCCGTTGTCGCGGCTGAGCTGACAACTCACACGGGGCTGACGGCGCCGATCGGCCATGTGTCTCGAGTAACTCGCCCCGAGCGTGCTCCACCGCAGAGGAGACCGAGACCCGGCCCTGAGACCTGACACCGCAGCTCGGGTTTGGACCCTTCCCGAGGGTCGTAAGTGAGTCAAGCAACAACGATACTTGACGCCGATCCAGCGCAGCAGTGTGCTGCTTGTTTTCGTTTCCGACCCTGCTGTCTTGACTTTGGTTGCCCCCTGGGGTTTCAACACAGCTGTGCCTTCGCCCTCCTATCTCTTTCTCAACGAGGACAGCACCAGCTGTACGACTTCCGAAAATGGCAGACAAGGTCTACAAGTCCATCTTGGACACCACAACCGGCGCACCGCTGCCATTCGTGTTGGGCCTGTTGGCCCTCGCCTTCATCCTCGTCAAGATAGCAACCGCAAGTCCCAACACCCCTCACCACCCTCCCCACCACCACTAACGCCCCTCCCAGACTATCCACACCGCCTACTTCACGCCCCTCTCGCGCGTCCCCGGCCCCTGGCACGCGCCGCTCACCTCGCTCCGGCTGGCCTACTCCGTCTTCTCCAACAACCGCATCCACTACGTGCACTCCCTGCACCAGCGCTACGGCCCCATCGTGCGCATCGGCCCGCTCGAAGTCGACGTCGCGGACCCCTTTGCCGCGCGCGAGATCCACCGCATGGGCTCGGGCTTCAACAAGGCACCCTTCTACAAACTCTTGTCGCCCGGGCCGGTGGATAATATCTTCAATTTTCGGGATCCGAAGCTTCACTCTGCGAGGAGGCGGTTGTATGCGAGGGGCTATACGTTGGCGAGTTTGAGGAGGGAGTGGGAGGGGACGGTGAAGGGGATTGTGGATGCTGCGGTGGGGGAGATGAAGAAGGAGGCGGGGAGGAAAGGGACCGTGGAGGTGATGGGGTGGTGGACGCTGATGGCGAACGAGGTGGTTTGCAGGTTGACGTTTGGTGGGGGGGAGGGGACGGTTGAGAAGGGCATCAAGGAGCCGTTTGTGTTGATGTTGGAACGGCGGATGGGAGATCTCGCACACCTGCTGCTGCACTTCGCACCGCCGCTGTACTATCTGGGGCGTGCGGTCGCGATGGCGGTGCCGCAGCTCCAGGATGTGTTTTACGCGCAGGAGATGATGTTCGAGGCGGGGCAGGGGGTCGTTGAGCGCGCGCGGGCGGAAAAGATCGGCGGGGAGAGCAGCAAGAATCTCTTCGCCAAGGCGCTGGCTGAGGACCAGGGCGATCACCCGCTGACCGACACGGACATCATTACCGATGCGGGATCGCTGCTGCTCGCGGGGTCCGACCCGACGGCGATCTCGCTGACGTTTTTGATGTGGTGTGTTCTCAGCCGGCCCGAGTTGCAAGCCCTGGTGGAGGCCGAAGTGGCGGGTATTCAAGGGGAGGTTACCGATGTTGTGTGTGAAGGGTTGCCGATTCTCAATGCGGTGATTGATGAGAGTCTGAGGTTGTATGGGGCAGCGCCGGGGTGCATGCCGCGGAGTGTGCCGTCTGGGGGGGCCACGCTGGGGGGGTACTTCATCCCGAGCAATGCTGTGGTCGTGACGCAGAACTGGAGTCTGCAGCGCGACCCGAACACTTGGGAGAATCCCGATGTGTGAGTCACAGCTCACCCTCCCTTGCTTTCTGTCACGCATCACTAACACCTCCTCAGGTTCGACCACACTCGCTGGCTGCCCGGTTCTCAGCTCTCGGAGCGGGCCAAGCTGTCGTTCAACCCCTTTGGACACGGGGCGCGGCAGTGTCTCGGCATCCACCTCGGCAGGATGGAGATGCGCCTTGCGGCGGCCATATTCTTCCGGGAGTGCCCGGGGGCGAGGTTGGCGCCGTCGGCAACGCCGGAGAGCATGGCAGTTGTCGACAGCTTCATTGCCGGCACTCCCAAGGCGCGGCGGTTGGAAATTGCCTTTTGAGGATGCATGTACGGTACTTTGATGACTGATGTAAGTGGCAATGTAACGTTGGTAGGCCATTTTGTTTCGGGGATCGCGAGATATCTTAATTCCGTCATGTCAGAATGCATGATACGGTGCCTACGTGACTTGGAGGTTGAGGCGAGACAACTTTTTCACATGACATTGTCGCCCACTCGAGGCCTAAATCCAACCGTAGCCCTCAATCTAGACCGATGGCTCAGCTGTTTCATACCGCCTTGAGTACCAGACCGTTGTAGCAAACAAGGCGAGAAGGTAACAATCGGAAGCCATGTGACGAGAGCAGAGTTTGTCAATTATGAAAAAGAAATCGTCATGGGGAAATCTATTGGTTGCACTTTGTGTACCCGCACACAAGAACCCAACATCAACTGAGACAACTCAAAATAATAATCCGAGACCCTGCAAAACAGTCGTAATGAACTCGGCATCTCCCCGACGCCTCGCAATATCCAAGCCAAATAGTAAGACAACCAAAAAATGAAATACACCGAACAAAATGAAACCATCACATTCATGCCCACATCTCACATCTCACTCACCGCCCCTCACTCTCCCCACTCAACTTACACCCCCGACTCCAAACCAAAGTACCCATGAATCCCCCTCGCCTGCGGGCACTTCTTCCCATTGCAGTTCTTGTCATCATCATTCAGCTTCTCCGGCGTGACGAGCGCAATCTCCAGCACATCGCTGGCCATGGAGAACCCGCTGATCTGCGTCGTGGGGGGACGCCAGCCCTCGTTGAAGGGGAGCCGCTCCTGTTCTGTTCCCCCCGTTAGCAGCCATCCATGAATAATATCAGCGGCGAGGGGCCGGAACTTACCGAACAGGATCTTGACAAAGTTCGTGAGGCATTTCCCGGTGGCAGGCTCGGCCATGGTGCGCAGGTACTTGTTGGTCTCGCCGTAGCTGGTGATGCGCTGCTGGACACCATAGGTGAAGGTGGGGTTCCTCTTCCGCGAGTCCACGACCATCGCATAGCGGGCAGCAGCCGCCGTCTCGATGTCGATGTACTTCATGCCCTTGAAGTGGTCAAAGAACTTCTTGAACACCTCCGGGCGGAAGGTGCTCGCGTCGTGGTGGTAGTAGTAATCCTCGCGGGAGAGCGACGCGTCGTGCTCGAAGAGGTTGTGTCGGTTGAGATCGTCGAGGGTGAAGACGCCCTTGGACGGGTCGGGGGCCGTGAAGAGGCCCAGGTTGGAGATGATGGAGGCGAGCTCGGGGGAGAGGTTGAAGACCTCCTCGAGCACGGGGACGAGAGAGGCGACGGTGATGTTGCGCCCGTCGCGCTGGATGAAGCCGTGGTTCGCGAGGGAGTTCATCGCCGGGCAGGGGGCGCGGAACTCGCCGGGCTGGCGGGTCTTCCATTTGGAGAAGTCGAGGGCGGCAGTGGCCCC
>FTEL01007647.1_pt1 | contig 17473 bp, 9 predicted proteins | sample 1658911 | NCBI WGS metagenome assembly FTEL01 (sample SAMEA3914869, study PRJEB12502) | metagenome | biome: forest; material: soil | place: USA | collected 2012-03-12 | depth 0.1 m
CGGGATTGTGGGCGCGGTGGATGTTGTTGCATGGGAGGAGCGGTCGCGGGGATAGTATTGGGGGTGATGGGGGTTGTTGTGGTAGTCGGTTTCGTCGGAGGACGTGGTAATCGACTCCTCCTCTGATTCGTCGGCGCTGCTAATGTCGGTCGAGGACGACGTCTTGTACCATGTCAAGGGCAAGCCTTGGTCGCCTGATGCGGGCCAGTTGAAGCGGGATGGCAGCGTGAAGCGCATCGAAGGGAGCGTGATCAGGCTGATTTTTGGGGTAACGACGGCGCCTGAACGACTCTGTGTTTGGGTTCGCGGGCGCTGGTTAGGGTAATATCGAGAGGGTCGTGGGAGCGTCTGCTGCACCGGCAGCGTGTGTTCCCCCCGATCGAAGATGGTCTCAGGCACGAGGAAGATGGTGGCCAGGAAGGCGAGCCCGGACATGCCGGAGCCGATCCAGAACTGGCCGAACCAGCCAAGATGATATGCCACGTAACCGCCGGTGATGCCCCCAACCACGGAGCCGCTGGCGAGTAAGGCAGTGTAGAATGACTGTGAACGGAGCTTGTGTCAGCCCAATGCAATGAGGTTAATCCCAAGCTGAAGTAACAAACCATCCACCGCCCTCGCTCGTGGACAAAGAAAAGGTCGCCAACCACGGCTGGGACGACTGTCTCGGACGCCGAGCTGCCGAAACCCTGGAGGATCCGGATGATCAACGTCACAGTGAATCCCGTAAAGTGTATTCCGCAGGCGGTCGCGCCAAAGAGAACCATTGTAGAGAGGATGAGTGTGAGCCGGCGACCGAAGACATTGGATAGCGGGACCCAAATGATGTTTCCGAGGCCGAGGACCAGGACGTTGAACTACGAGCCCCCAAGTCAGCATGCTAATCCCTTAATCTCCGGAAATGTACATACCGCAACGAACCCCATCAACTCCCTCAACGGCCGACGATCATGGGGGAAGACATAGTTCCACACGGGCAGCACCGGTGCGATGGACGCCGAGATATAGTTGGCGGCGAAGGCGTAAAACGAGACGGTGACGAGGCACGCCAGCTTCCTCCACAGCGCCCAGTTCAGCGGATCGGCAGGGTCGGCGGTGGGAATCGGGAACTTGACGACGCGGTCGACGTAGCGGCCATTCGGGCGGCTGAGTCTGTGCTCTGTAAGTTACTGTCAGCTCAGGTAACTTGAAGCTATTCGACGACGACGACGACGAGGAGGCCATACCAATGAGCCGGACAGTGCCCGGCGGTGTGGCCGCCTTGACGGCAGAGCCGGCGAGTGAAAAAGCATATTTCCAGCCAGGCATCGCGAGAATCGCGTCTGGATGGATCCAGACTGGCGTGCATGCGATGAGGAAGAAAAGGTGAGAAAGATGTAATGAAGGCAGCTCGGAAAGGGGAGTGGTATAAGCAGGCATGTCTGAGAGCTCGGACTGGGCCTCTGATTGTGGTTCTGTTTATATGTTTGGCCCACATGCTGCTGATTTCAAGTCACAAGTCGCCTCAGGCGGCCATAGCACGAGCTGGTGGACCTGGGGCACCAACATAGTTCTGGGGACTTGCATGGTACGAGATACAAACCTGGAAGACATAGTTGCTTGATATTTTGCAGTGGAGCGGGCACATGCATGGACGCACCCCCTATACCCAGTGTACATCGATAATATGGAGCCCTTATACTCGTCTCCGCACTGACCGTGTCTGATCCTCAGGGCACCGATACAGAATATGCGAAAGCTGGGTCGCACGTGCATGTATTCTGAATACTCAGGCCTCACCTCACGGACCCTCTTGCAAATCTAGAGCTCGTTTTGAATATCTCTCTCTTGTTCCGCTCGAAGATATCGAGAACGACGAGTCGTGATGGTGACAACGATGAGATTTCCAATGGTACCCAAGGGGTAATTAATTTCGAACCCTGGACCCGAACGCTTCCTCTTTCAGGATAGGCGGCGGGGACCACGTTTGGGGAATCTCAAAAGCGGCACGGGCGGACGGGGATGTGATAGGGCTTTCACCAGTTTCATCATTCGAGCCCTGGGGGCATCGGACGTTGTGTCGGACGGTGTTGATATCTCCTTGGGTACCTATTAGGTAGTGCCAGGGCAGGAAACAAAAAAGGAAATGAGGAGGGAATAAAGCTGCATTTAAAACACTTCGCGATATATATTAAGACCCAAATCTAATTACCAACAAGCCATTCTATCCAAGAACTCCTCGCCAAATTAATCCCAACCTCTCCCCCATCCTCCACTCCCTATCCTCCCCCCGCTGTCACCAATCTACGCCGCCCCCCCACCATTCTTCAACGTCTCTGTGTTCAACTTCCTAAAGTTGCTGAACAAGCTCACAACAAATGCCACACCTACCGCGCCCACCGCGATCGCCAGCGCCGTCTTAATGCCCGCCATGTACGCAACAATGATGCCCGGCACCAGCTCCGGCGGGAAGACGGCGCGGATCTGCGTGGCGCCCGTCGCGAGCAAGACCAGCGGGTCGACGTCGGGCGCCGACGTGGCAAGCCGCCCGATCATGGTGTTGACAAAGGCCGACTGCGCGGCCGAGACCCAGAAGGCGCCGCCGACTGTTTGGAAGACTGTGGAGGGGAGGTGTTAGTTCGAGTTGGGATGGAAGGGGGACTAGGGGAGCTTACACAGGATGATGGCTGTCACCGAGGAAATGTCATCGGGTTTGGCGGTAGCCTGGCCGATGACGATGGGCACCTGGAAGGCCGCGCCCCAGGCGAAGCCGCCAAGGATCTGGTAGCCCACCCACTTGCCAGTGCTGGTGTTGATGTCGAGGGTGTAGAGCAGGCCGGCCGCAACGGTCGCGAGCGCGGCACCGATCACCGCAACGGGCGCGGCGATGCCGGTCGCCGAGATGGCACCTCCCGCAACGATCGTCGCCACCGTGACCGACAGGATCAGCGGCAGGTTCCGCACGCCCGACTCGGTCGGGCTCGAGTTGTCGACCGACTGGAAGTAGATGGGCAGGTAGTAGATGACGACGAAGTAGGCACCGGCAAAGAGGAAGGTGAAGATGGAGGAGACCCAGACGTCGCGGTGGAGGAACAGCCGCGGGATGATCATGGAGCGCTCGCCGTTGTAGGCCTCCCAGAAGCCGAAGGCGACAGCGATGAGCACGAAGCCGACCAGCAACCCGATGACGGTGCGGTGGCGCCACTCGAGCGTCTGCCCGCCATACTGAAGCGCTAGGATGTATGAGATGACGCCGCCCATGACGAGGGCGGTGCCGACGAGGTCCATCTGCAGAAGCTTCTCCTTCCACGTCGCGGGCACCGGCTTGGCGCCGCTCGGGGCCTTGAAGAAGATGGCGATGATGAAAGCCGACAGCCCGCCGATGGGCAGGTTGATGTAGAAACACCAGCGCCAGGTGATGTGGTCCGAGAAGGCGCCGCCGATGAGGGGCCCGACGACGGCGGCGATGCCGTAGGCAGTGCCTATGATGCCGGTGAAGACGGGCCGCTTCTTGGGCGGCGCGCTGAAGGCGACGATGGTGTAGGCGCCGGACCCGATGCCGGCGGCGCCCATGCCGGCGATGGCGCGGCCGACGATGAGCGCGGTGGAGTTGGGAGCCACGCCGCAGATCAAGCTGCCGAGCTCAAAGATGAAGATGGAGATTATGAAGCTGATCTTCAGCGGGAAATATTTGAACACCTTGCCCCATGTTGACTGGAACCCGCCGACAGTCATGAAGAAGGCCGACCCGTACCAGGCGACGTCGCCAAGGCCTTGGAACTCGTCTGTAATCTTGGGGATGGCGGTGGCGACGATGGTCTGGGAACATACTTGTCAGTCCAGGGGTAGGTGATAGGGAGGGGCAAGGGAAATAGTAACACACGTACCATATCAAGCGAAACAAGGAACACACTGAGCACCAGCGCGACGACAATAAATGTAAACGCCCATCCCGTCGGGTATTCCCCCTCGTCCATCGCCTCAGGTTGTTCCTCCTTAACACTCCCCTCTACTTGTTGTTCCTTCTTCTCCTGGTCACCCCTTGCCGGCGACCCAGCTCGTGTCGAGGCACCACTTAGATATGCATCGTACTTGGATGACGGGTTCGGGGGTTGGAGGGTCGACGCGGGTTGTTCGCTCGAACTCGGCCGGTCCTCTTGCGCAAGGGTCGTGTCGGATGACCGGGGCTGGCCGGCCGGGGCGGCTGGTGGTGTCATGGTTGTGGCTTGCTGCGACTATCGGGCGACGGGCGGGTAGGCGGGAGAGGGACGGGGGAGGGAGGGAAGGAAGGGGTTTGCAAATCAATGCTGCGATGGGGGTTTGATGGGATGCTGAGGCCGGGAGGGTGTTGACAACAGTATGACCGGGCGAGCATGCACCTCTTATACCTGGTGGAGCCAGCAAGGGGAGCCGTGTCCCTCCAAGCCATGTAGGTCCCTTCAGAAGGCATCACTCTGGCCCATAGCTCCAGCAGTCGGTCATCTCACGCACTGCGGCACGTCTGCCTGTGCGAGCACCGTACCCGGCTTTTGGAAACCCAGGGCCCTACATCCGGCGGCGCTGCTGTCTGCTCGGCGAGTTTCCGAGACTGAAGACCAGGGGGGTGCCCCAGACACGCGGGTCGAGGTGCCCCGTGGTGACCATGGTGCTCCATGGTTTGCCATCTCGGACAAGGCATGTGTCCGGGCTGCGATCTTGGCTGCTGCTTGGGACGATCTGACGTTATTGCGGCCCAATAAGCTTCGGGGGTAACCCACAGGGGGAAACAAGGTTATTGAGCAAGGCCGGGAATCTTCCCTGGGGCCAGGGGGTGTGAGTGTGTGGTGGCACTCGGCTGGGACAGGTGGGCGAGTGCCGCCTCAGCCCAGAGCGAGCCAGACCTCGACCCCCTGTCTCAGTGGCCCACCAGCACGCCAACAGTGAGCCCAACAACAGTCGGCACGCGCCAAGGCAGGCCCTGCTTTGGTCAGCGAGACGGACATAACCCACCAAAAGTCTCCGGGCCCATCTCTTAAACTCCGCGTGGGCTTCAACCTGCAGCAGTCGTCAGCACAGTCCATTACTAAACACCGCCCAAAGTCCGTCCAGCATCCCCACACCCCATACGAGTCCGTTCTCCCTCTGTACCAGTTGCAGGCCACGCACAGCGCCTGGGCCCAAGGGGTGACTCAGCCCGTGCGAATACCAAATGTCCCCTCGGAGGACCCACTCACCCAAACATACTCGGAGGAACTCAGCAATTGTGTCCGAGCAAGGTAAACACAACCAAACGGTAGGGCAGAAAAGAAAAAAAAGGCGTCAGATCGCGCACAAACGGCGTCCCGGGTACCGATTGGCCAGCCCAACCCGCAGCCCAAGATGAGCATCACCATGAGCCATCGTGTGTCATTGGCGCAAACCCGTAACGAGGGGTGAAGCTGGATCCTGGTCGACGAGCATCAGCTTTCAACGTGCCATCGTGGTCTTGGCTCCTTCGGACTTTAGTCCGCCAACCTCCGGTCTCGCATCACTCACCACTCGCCATCATCCACGCCGCCCCAGAGAGGAAGCGAAGGAAGCCGTCCCCAGCAAGGCATCCATCCCAAAAGCCCACACCCATCCCAATCCAATCCATCCCAAAATCCAATCCATCCATCCCAAGGCAAAAACCCACCCAATCTGACACCTCTCCAATCCATCCCAAAAACCCACCCTCTCATCCCAAAATCCAACCCATCCCAACGCAAAAACCCACCCAATCTTACACCCCTCCCCAATCCTCCCGCGCACCCTGTTCCAAACACCCGGCTCCAACCCCCCCGGAACCGCACCCACCATTGGCCCAACACCGCATCCCACCGCCGCGCGCGCGTGCGCCCGCTTCCTTCCAGAAAAACCCAACTTCCCCCTTCGGCCCTGACGCTCCGGCGCCGTGGGACGGCGCAACCATTCAGCCTTGCTCTTGCTCCTCCTGAGGTGCCGTGCGGTGTGAAACACCCCGTGACACACGCGCATTTTTTCTACCCTGGCACCTCACACCCAAGGGCGTTTGGATTTTGCGCTGGCCGCTGCAGGGAGCAATAGGCGCGTGGGATCGGATCGGGCTGACGTTATCTGCGACGGAGGCTGTGTCGACGCAGACTTTTCGGGTACGCCGGAGGTGAGTGAGTATTAAAGTGAGCCTGCCGAATGGGGGGGTAACATTCACTCCATTCATTCAATTCACTGATCGGAGATAAGGAGGGGGGGGGAGGGGGAGCGGAAGTGGTGGGAGCATGAGGGAACCCCTTTTTCGCTCCGCGTCCCCCTCATTGTGGTGCATCAACGGAGCTCTATTTCTTTTTTGTGTGCAAACGCGCGCTACTCGGACCAGATACAGACCTCTACAGCGAGTTTATAGGAAGACCTCGAGGTTAATCTCCAACGTGCTAACCGGGTATCTGGTGCGGGTCAGCATTGGTCGGACCTCGGGGGGTAAGTGTGTGCGGGGACATACCTCAGATCAAACTTCTCCAGCACAGTAGGATGCAGGACGCCGAGCTCGCCAATGCGCTGCAGTTTGCCGCCCAACCTGACGTAGATGGCGGCGGCGCGCCCGTTGAAGAAGGTGGGCTCGTCAATCTCCTGGATGAAGTAGCCGTCCTTCGCGCTCGGGTTCTCCTTGACCTCGAAATCGATGCTCTTGCCCGAGAGGCCTTCCTCGTGCGTGATGAAGGCGACGCGCAGCATCGTCATGACGCGGTCAAGGAGGCCGTGGACGACCTCGAAGCCGCTGGTCTTGCCGTAGTAGGCCGCCGCCCAACGACGCTCGTTCCTCGCCCGCCTCTCGGCCGACTCGTCCTTGAAGACGACATCCGACGCCTCGAAGATCTCGAGGGGAAGGCGCATAGCCTTGTTCTCGCTCAGAGTCTTCAGGAGGCCGGGGAGCAGCGATGTCCGGACGACCTGGTACTCGACCGTCTTGGGGTTGGCAAGCTTGACGGCCGTGGTGCCATCGTCCTTGCGGTTGAGCCACTCGAAGTTCTCCTCGTGGGAGCAGAGGATAAGCGGCATGACCTCGGCCCAGCCGGCCATGGCGCACTCGTGGCGGACGATGTCGCTGAGCTTGTTGATCATCAGCGGCTTGCCAATCGTGACTGACCGGTTGGGCGACGAGCGGGGGAGGTCGTTGAAGCCGTAAGCGATCGCAACATCTTCCATCTGCGACACGTCAGAATCTATAGGAACCATCCGGAGAGGAGGGAGGTGCGCAGAAACGTACCACATCGCAAGGGTGAAGGACATCAGCTCTTGTGGGCGGAACCGTCACCTGGATCAGCTTCGGGTCTTCTGACGGCTTGGCAGAGTAGGCCATCTTGCTCAGGAGCTTGGAGAGCGACTCGGGCGACTCCTCGAGCCCGCACACCTGGTTCAGATAGTCGACCTCGACGTCCATCGTGCGGGTAGCCAGGCTGGGGGTGACGCGCGTGGCGCCGTTGTGCTCGGAGATGACCTTGACGGGCTCGATGGTGAAGGGCTCGGCGCAGTACTTGGAGAACATGGCGACCATGATGTTGCACACGATGTCGAGCTTGGTTTGGTCCGTCGCCGTCATGTCGATGAAGACGTTCTTGGTGTTGAGGGTGATCTTGGAGCGCTCACTGTTGATGATCGGGGGGAGCGAGCAGATGTTCCGGTCGGCGTCGAGAATGACGGGGTAGACGGGCTTGTCGCGCAGGATGTGGAGGTACCTGCCGAGATGCCTGTCGGTCTCGTAGAAGCTCATGAGTTCCTCGCCGTTGATCTCCTTGGTCTGGTTGAGCGGGACGAAGTTGATGTCTTTCGGCGGAACGGCCTCGTATGTGAAGGGGCCCTTGATGGTGTCCATGTCGTGAGTTCCGATGCTGCCCGCTGTCAGTATCCCGCCACCCATCGCCATGCGTCCTCTGGATGCCACTCACGCCACAAGGGTGCGCTGGCGCGCCAGATTTTGGTGCAGCTTGTCCTGGAGGCTGATGAAGGACTCGTACGACGCCGGGGTGAAGGTGATGTTGCGGAGGATGGCGGCGGCGGCGTAGGGGCGGACCTGGGCCGTCTCTTTTGTGATGGTGAGGGTCTGCATCTTGTTTTCGGGGATGTCGACGCGCTTCCAGTTCGGGGTGCCGCACTTCCCGCGGAAGATGTTTAGGTGCATGGCGATGCCTGGTGATTTCCTCGTCTCAGCGAACTGCCCCATTAACCCTGTGAGTCCTCCCCCCACGCCGGGACTATCCTACCCTCGAAGCACAGCATGTCGTAACGGTTGGCGGGGATCTCGATGGCCAGCTCGGGGGCCTGATCCTTGGGGCGGGCGGGGTCATTCTCGGTGTCCTTGTCGAGCTCGATGCCGAAGTCGAAGCACAGCTGCTGGAAGCTCTCCTCGGTGAACCTGTTCCGCGGCGGCCACCAAGTCAGTCAAGTGCAGGGTTGGCGCATCGTGACAGTGTCAAGTCACAGCGGGGTAGTTGGGAGCTGCCTTACTGCTCGCCGAGCTCCTCGAAGAGGGCGTACTTGTCGACGTTGATGGTCGGCATCTTGGCGGATTCCGAAGACTTGTCTACGTGTACTCTCGAGGGTGGACCGTTACGGCGAATTGGCTTGGTTCGGGACCCTGGACAAGCTTGTTGACTCTGGCCGCACTCCGCGCTTGGGTTTCGAACTTTTGTCGACCACAGCCCAGCCCGAATCTGAGTCGAACCCCCTCCAAGCCAATCTGCTCCAGGATGACTCAAAATGCGGGGCACATTTTCTGCCGCCAGAACCGCAGACCGCCAAGCGCGGGTTGGTGGGGCAGGGACCCAGGGCGGGGTTGCACAGGCCCCCTTGGAGACTCGGAACCAAAAACACCCGGGCTCCGAAATCTGTAGCCCCACAGCAGAATTGCAGACGTGCACAGACCACGCGTTTTGGTGTATAAAATTACGGCCACTGCGCCAGATTCTTGCTCTCTTCTTTTCCTTTTCTTCTTCATACTTACCTTGATTGGGTGCACCTGGATCAAGAATCAGGGGTACCAGTGTGAAAGGCCTGCATTGCACATCGCGGAGCCGGTCATTCTGAATTGTCCTTCGGGGCCGTTCCGGTCGGAATTTTTGATGTCAAACCCACAAACCTTTTTTTCGCTGTGATCGCGGCTGAAGTCGCGCCATGGAGAAGGAAACCGCATGTTGGGTTGCCAGACGGGAGAGTTGCTGAGGCTTGCGGGTGTTCGCTGCGCCCTGTGGCCGCGTCGTGACCTGCTGATCATCACTGGTTGATCCTGTCTGGGGAGACGCGTTCTGAGGCACGACACGCGATTGTAAACATTCCAACTTGGCCCAGATCTCTGCAAGCAATTCCCGTGAGATTCGATGCTGTGGTATCTATCCTAAAATCCCGACCTCTCCGTCCGTCCAGCCAACCCAGATCTATGAACCGACCGTACAGACCAAGAGTAAACAAGCAAGCCGAAGGCGAGTGTTGGGGCTGCCAGTCTGCATCTGCATCCAAGCACAGCCAGCCAACGCCGCGTCGCCACAGAGAACAGGAAGAAATTCCCACCAACCACTCGACGCAGACACACAGATAGTTGCATGCAGTCCAAGAAAATAAGACCACAAAACCACACAGAAGAAGCTGCCAGCAACCAAAATTATCCAAACGATCAAAATGCGAGGTATCATAGACAACAGGAAACAATCCCACATCATCCCATCACAGACAGAAAAATGCCAGAAACAAACACGAGAACATAAAACAAGAGATACACTGACCCAGACCGTCCTCCCTCCCAATCATCCCTCATCATCATCACCCAGCATCGCCGAGATCATCACCCCACAGTATCACACCACCACCATCCTCCCCGTCACCACCATCCTCCCCATCACCACCAACCCCCGTCCCATCAATCCCATCACCCCATCAACCCATCAACCCCATCTCATTCTGCGCCATAAACGTCCTCGCCAACTCATCCCCCCCACGCTCAGCCGCCTCCATCCAATGAATAGCAACGCACATCAACGCGGGATCACTCCTGACATCCCCCAGCCCAGCCTCCTTCCCATTCCCACCCGTCCCAGCAGCACCACTCCCCCCCTGCGCCCCCCCAGCCCCCCCCTGGTGTCCATACCTCCCCGTGCCCCCAGCCAGCCCCGACCTCCCACCCCCGGACCCACCGGCTCCGCCGTATTTGTCTATCACGGCTTGTTTGAACACTTCCCTGGGTTTTGATAGAGGGAGCGTGGTGCGCTGGACCAGTTCCGGGTTCGATAGGTAAAAGATAGCCAGCTCGCGCTGCGCGGTCGGGTCGCCTTCTTTTGCCGTGATGGTCCACATGCGCGCGGCGTCGGCCAGGGAGTGTGTTGATAGCGGGAGGGGGGAAGGCGGGGATTGGGGCGGTGGGGAGGATGGCGACGGGTCGGTGGGTGTTGCGCCGTCGGAGGTTGAGGCGGTGCTGCCTGCGCGGGGGTTGTTGGCTGCGGCGGCGGCTGCGGCTGCAGCGGCTGCGGTCGCGCCGTTGCGGGACTGGGTGTAGTTCTTGACAATCTCGTCCGCGACTTCGACCATGGTGCGGCAGACTTCTTGTTTGAGGGAGAGGGCGGCGATGGCGGCGTCCCAGAAGGCCTTGCCGCGCTCTGTTTTGTCGAGGACGGCGGGGGGGACAAAGGCGGAGATGAATTGGAGGTCGCGGAAGAGGGTTTTGGGGCGGAGGGACGGGTCGCGGAAGAGGGTTTGCAGGATGTTGGCGATCGCGTCCGTGTTGGCGGGGTAGACCGAGACGACGGAGCGGGTCTCCATGTTACCGCCGCCGCCGGAGACGCGGCCGGTTTGGGTGTGCCCGCCGGGGCCGAAGGTGGGTGCCTGCATGAGGGTGTGCGAGCGGCGTTCCTTGACGTTGTCGAGTGTCTCCTCCAGTGGTTGAGAGCGGCCGCCCACCCCACCAGTTGGGTGCTCTTCGGTGGCGGACGACGCGGAGCCCATGTCGGAGCGCACCCATGCCAGCCGAGCGCGGCGCGAACCTGAGTTGAGGGACGCCGTGATGAGGTGCTCGAGCTCGAAGAGCGCGTTCAGCTTGACGTACGGGTTGGGGTGAACGCAAAACATCTTGAGCAGCCGCTGGTAGGCCTTGGTGAACGGGAAGTCGGGCATCGACTCCTTCTTGGACTCCTGGTTCTGCCGCCTCGCAGAGATCGTATCGCTCGTCGCCGAGCTCTCATTGCCGTGAATACTCCCTCCATAGACGCTCCCCCGCTGGCTGCCCCGCTGACTCCCACGCTGACTGCTTCCCGTCCCCTCCAACCCAGCATCAGACAGCGCCCTGTCACTCAGCGCATCATTCCCACCCGTCCCGCGCAGGTCGCCAAAGCTCCTATTGTTCTCGAGAAACCGCTGCTTCAGCCCCGACTTGGCCGACTTGCGCTTCTCTTTCACCGCGGCTTTACGCGCGCGGCGTTGGATGGCCTCCCGGCGGTCGATGCACTCCTGGCCCAGGCCCTCGAACCACGCGTCCGTTTCTGATCCGCGGGCGAAAACGAGGTTGCCTAGGTCGGAGAGGAGGAGGCTGGTCAGGGTCTGCCTCAGCTCGGCGAGGAAGCGCGCCTTCTCGTCCGACAGCCGCTGCTGGTACACCGTCTCGTTGGACGAGGCCGATGTGCCCGGGCGGCCGGTGGATTGAGTGTGCGACGGGAGCGGCTGGTGGTGTGGCGGGTGGAACGAGCCCGAGAGATTGGTCAGGCTGGTGGTTGGCGAGTGGGCGCGGGACGTGGTGCTCGGGGAGGTGGCCTGGTGCTGGAAGGGCGACCAGAACGTGGCGTTGGGGTCGATCTGGTGGATGGGGGACGACGCGCCAAAATACTCCGACCCGTCCAGGATCTCGGACATGGCCGTGCTGGCGCGCGAGAAGCCAAAGCGGCTCGAGTCAAACGACATCTGGCTCATGTGGCCAAACCCGCCGCGGTCCCGGCTGCTGATGGAAGGCGGACGGCTGACGGAAACAAACCTCCGGTCGGGCTCGCTGATGATGCTAATGGAGTCGTCCCAGACGGACTGGTAATCTCTGTCGCGATCTCTCGGGGTCTTGGTGTTGCTGGACTCGAAGGCCCTCCTATCCCGGGCAAAGAGCTCGCTCGACCACAGCACAGGCCCGTCGATGATACTGTCACCGACGAGTTTGCCGACACAGGTGTCAACCTCGTAGCTGAAGCGGTGGATGCGCTCTTCGCCCTGGCAAAAGTTCTCGATGCCGCCCTGCTGCAGCCAGCGTGCGGTCGTCTCCGCCTGCTCATCCAGCAGCTTGTTCGGACCGCCCTGGTCTTCGCGTGCGGCTAGCAACTCCAAGGTCTGGGACTCCGTCCGGAAGATGTAGCTGGATGCGGGGCCGCGCTGCATGTGGCTCTTGATGCGCTGGAACGAGGACCAGCGACGCGGCACGCCCATGGTCTTGAGCGCGGCAGCCACATTCCGCGAGTCCTCGTATGGAGCAGAGTTGCGCACGTCGGTGACGTACCACATCTTGTCTCGCAGAGAGCGCAGGCGATGCATCATCCTCTCGATGAGTCCCTCTGCACGCTCTTGGCTCTGCTTGAGCCACACCAGCCATGCGTCGTACTCCTCAATGGCGGCGGCGGAGCGGCGGATCGAGTCTCGCGGGCCACGAGAGAAGATGTTGAGCAGGGTTGAAAAGCCGTCACGTTTGAGGGAGTCAGACGTCAAGGCACCAAGCTGCTGCAGGGTCCTCCAGTACAGGTGCGCGGAAACAAAGTCAGACTGCGCCCGGGACTGAGAGCAGGCGGCGGTCAGCATGGTGATGAGTGGGGAGGCGTTGTCCGCGGCCTGGTCGGCGTCCTTCCCCTTGTCACTCTTTGGTGGGCTCTCGGCGAGACTGCTGGCAATGCTTGCGGTCCTTTGTCGGTAGGGATTCCGGCTCCCCATGGTGGTGATGATGCGATTCTTGGAGCGGTATTTCTTGAGGGTCGACGCGCGGTTGCTAAAGGTTTGCTGCTTGGTGGTGTCGCTCTCCAGGCTCTGGGGGATCTCGTAATCCTGCACTAGCTTAAGGATTGAGTCCCGCAGCTGATGGTAGTCCTTGTCGAGCTCGGGGCGACCTTCATCCGTGTCCTCGCCTTCCGTGTCACTGGTGGTTGACGAGTTCTCTTCCTCCTCAATTTCATCATCCGGATCAAAGGTCATCTGTGTGGACAGCTTATTTCCATCGGCCGAAATGAACAAAACTGACCACCTCTCGGCACACGGGTGGCAGAGGCCGTACACAACATCGTGGCCCAAGATCTGGGTCATCTCGTGCATGGCCAACCGCAGACGGTCCCCGTCTTCCTCGTAATTGTTCGGCTTCGGGGGTTCCTGGGGGGGAGATAGGCGACGAGGCGGGATCTCTTCGTCAATAAGGGGCTCCCTGGACGTGGTGGCATCGCTGAAGGACGACTCGGCGCTTGTGCTGAGGACGGACATGGTATCAAAGGTGCTAGGGGCCGTCCGGATTGACATGGGCTGCGAGATGGCAGAGAATCCAGAGATCGAGGGCGCACCGGAGCGCAGACCACTTGAGTGCGCCGACTGAGGCCTGCGTTCGGGGAAGAGGGCGTTGATCAGGGTAGCAAGATCCGCTGGGCTGAGCACGAGATAGGGCCGGACCTCGGCCGTCTCCCTGAGGGATGTGATGGATCGCGCGGGCAGGAGCCTGGGCTTCTTGCGGAACTGGGCGGAGTTCTTGAAGCGGCTGACGATGTTCTCAATGTGGCCCTTGACCTTGGGCGGCGTTGACACGGGAGTCTTGCTCTGCAGCATGTCAACGACGTACTTCTGGGCGTGCATGGCCACAGTCTTGAGGATCTTTTGGCGTCCGTATTCCGTGATGTGGTACTCGGCCATCATGCCGTAGGCTTCTGGGTGGATGACGACACCGAGCAGCCAGACGGTAAACATGTACTTTGCGATCAGCCACCGGCGGGTGCTCTCGACGTATTTCTTGTCCAGGCGTTTGAGCATCTCATTCCCGAGCTCCATGAGGCCTTCCGGGATGCCTGTGGCGTCTTCATCGTCAATGACTTCAAACAGCTCGTCGACAGCCCGGGTGTAGAACTCGTCGGCGGCGATCTGGTCCTTGGTTGACCAATCCGAGAGGTTGAATCGGGTCCCATGCTGGTCCTCGGCGCGGTCAAGCAAAAAGGCTCCATCCTCGAGGATTTTCATCAGGTACCACTCCATGTTAGACTTGCCAGCCCAGTCACGCATTGAGACCCAGACATTCAGGACCGAAATGATGGTTTGCTCGCTTCCGCTGGTCTGTGTGGAAATCAGGCGGGCACAGGTGTTGGCCCAAGTCACAGTCCGGCGCTTGTCCTCGGCGCTGTCGGGGCCGGCAGAATTAGCAAAGCAAGTGTAGATGAGGGCCGAGATGGCGTCGTGTCGCTGAAACGAGAGCAGCCGCTCGATGGCGCTGCGTTCCTTGCCCGCACCCCCACCTCCACTGGGGAAGGCGGCACTCCCGGAGGTAGAGCGGTTCGAAGAGCGGCTGCTGTGGTAGGGGAGGACGGATTCGATGGGCTCCAGTGTCTGGTGGAAGCTGGTTAGGGCGGTGAGTTCGGATTGCTTCAGGGACGCGATCCGCGTCGCCAGGTAGTCTGGGTTGGTCCGAATCTGGCTCAGGAAGCCTAGGATGGTTTCGCGGGCCGCCGCGGAAATGTCATTCAAGAAAGGGACCATTGCGCTCGGGGCCGGGCTCGACCCGTTGACAGATCCGGTGGGGGTATCCAAACTCTCGGACGAGGTGATGCTCGGGGGGTGCAACAGTTCCATCTCTGGTTCCAACAGGGCAAAGCGGCGGGTCTCGTCACAACTCCTCCGCACATCGATGACGGCGTTGTACAGGGCGGCAAAGGTCTTCTTGTCATCTCCGCGGAATCCATCCACCAGGTTGCGATGAGCCATCTCACCACACCTCATCAGACGGGCTGAGAGCGCGGTAGAGACCAAACTTCTCTGCAGGCGGATCCTGGTGTTTGCGCGCTTGCGCTCCTGGTACTTGGACAGGCGCACAAGGTGCGCGAGTTCCTCCAGGCTTGTCCCCTCGTCCTCCGGGCCGAGGTTGGGGTTTGTGTACAGTGACACGTCGGTTAGAAGTGGCCGCAGAAACTTCATGTTGCCATGCTTGTCATCGGGTCGCGGCGGGGGGAAACAGGTACTCTCGAGGCTGTCGGAGGAGTCGTTCGGCGCGGCGGCGGCCGACTGGTGGCTTGGCTGGTCGACGATGGGCCTGGAGCGGGACGAGGTCGAGTTCGGGGCATGGAGGACGGAAGAGCGACGAGGCAGGTCGTCATTGCGTCGGGCGTGGCCGTTCACCGAGTCCTGGGTCGCACGGGGCGGACTCCTCGAGCGCAGGCGGCGCGGGCGCGAGACCTCGACATGGTTGTCGGACGGAGAGGGAGTCGGCGACCTCGAGGCGTGGCTGGCGGGAGCCGAGCGGGCTGTGGTTCCGGAGAGGCAAGAAGTCAGCATGGCGACGCCCTAGCAGCTCCTGACTGACGTGTGTATCCCTCCCAACATACGCGACGAGGGGTGGACGGCGACGGGCGACGAGAGAGAGCGCTGCATGGATATCATAATGGGCCCATGAGGGGGATCGAGGGGGCGAGTGCGATCGCCCATATGCCGCCGAGTCGTGGGGAGGGTATCGGGCTAAGAGTTAAGGCTACGAGGGCGCGAGGGCAGGTTGTCGACGATCTAGTGTGTGTCTGGCGAGGCGGGTGCTGTCGCGAACACGTTGGTTGGGCAGGCAGAGCAGCAGGTACCCGCCCAAAGGTGCTGCCGTGTCGTCGTGGCGTGTCGTGGCGGGTCGTGTTGTGGACGGGGCAGAGGGAGGCGGCGCGTGTGCGGCGACGCAAGGAAAGCTTCGGCTCTGGCCGGCTTGCGACCAAAGGTGAGGGCTCAGGTGTCGCGAGGGGACATTGTACCGTCAGGAAGGGAGCGGCGGGGGGTGGTGTAATGTGTGTGTGGGCTGGTCGTGCGGCAGTCGTGCTCTCGTGGAATCGTCGAATTCGTGAAATGACGTTGCAGGCGGCCGCCGAGAGGCGCTGGGAGGGCTGGCGGGTTGATGGGAGCGAAGATGAGAGGTGCGTGTTTCCCTTGCAGGCCACACACCTAATGTTGGCAAGCTGCTGGTTGCTTGCCCTGCCCCATGCGCGTGTTGATGTGTGTGGGCGGGCATGTGTGAGCGTGGGGTAAGGGACGGCCAGCCACTGACCCGCTAACCCAGGCCACGGGGCCGCTAATCCCAATGGGGGCCCCAGCGAGACCCCAGCGAGACCCCAGTGAGAGGCCCAGCGACAGGGTGGGACCAACCCGTTTGCTGGCTGCCGGGTGCTGCTGGCTGGGGCGCGCTGTTGTTCGCTGCTGCGTGTTGCCACGCCCCGAATCCATGTCACCCGCCTTCCTGCGTCCTGCATCCATCCATCCATCCACCCATCCACCCATCTCTCTTCTGCATGCTGTGCTGTGTCAACCAAGCAGTGAGACGGACCGCAGGAGCTGGTGTGAGCTGGCCGAGCTGGCGAGCCGCAGCACCGCATTTGCTCCCTCGCACAAATTTCTGCCCCTCGCCCGATTTGTTGCTGCGAGGAATGGCTGTTCGTCGCCCCAGCCAGTGGCCAGAGTTGGGTGTTCGCAGCATTCCCAGCATCGTCCCCTGGCGAGAGCCCGATACAGCCCAACTCCTTGCCCAGGCCGATCTCCTGTTGGCTGGCCCATCGAGCTGGGAACCCTGATTTTGTCGCTTCAGGCCCGGATCAGGACGTCATCTGAACTCGGGAGCTCCCATCCCTCCCCTCCCTCCCATCCCGCCTCACTCATTTCTTCGCAGCTCGACGACACACAACCCTCCTCGGCTCGGTCTTTTCTCGTACATCCTCGGGCATTCGCCTCCCACACCCCCTTTTTGGTCCTTCCCGTCCAACCACCACGCCCAGTCGAGGGCGTGTTGAGTCACTGGAGGGCCGGTTGGCCTCAACCCGTCGCAAACTGCCAGCTCACCACGCTGAGCGCAGGCAAACGACAGCCGCCGTCCGTCCACGTCCACGTCCACGGCGCCTAATGTAGCAAGAGGCCGACTCCCCGAAACAAGCATGCGTCGTCACGACCGAGCATTTTCGTCGGCATTCCCGTCAACACCCGCGGCTGTGTCTCGTTCTGTCGAGGTGTCCGTCTGTCCGCCCGCAGTTGGCAGTTCGCAGAGAGAGCCATCAACCCGGCTGGCTCTCAACAGTTCCAGCATGGCCAGCAAGCAGCAGCCTCCCCAGTGAGTCCCATCCTCACAGCCCCGCTGCGCTGGCCTTGCATGTCGCCGCCCCACCCCTTCCGTTGCGCGGGACCCAGTTTTGGCGGCAGGCATGCTGGCGCGCTGGCCAATCTGCGCCGCCCACGACCCAACACAGGGACGGAACCCACTGCATTGCTTCGAAGCGCAGCCATGTCCGGCATGCCAACTCAGCTGCCCCCCCCC
>FTEL01004177.1_pt1 | contig 17469 bp, 21 predicted proteins | sample 1658911 | NCBI WGS metagenome assembly FTEL01 (sample SAMEA3914869, study PRJEB12502) | metagenome | biome: forest; material: soil | place: USA | collected 2012-03-12 | depth 0.1 m
AACGGTCACAGTTACAGGGCCGTTCACAACGACGGTGACGGTTGCAGGGCCGTTTACAACGATAGTTACGGTGTCGGTTGCAGGGCAGTGCACTGCAACAGTCACCGCGCCGCCGACATCGACAGTGACGGTTACCGCGCCGCCGACATTGACAGTGACGGTTACTGCCCCGCCAACATCGACAGTGACGGTTACCGCGCCGCCGACATCGACAGTAACGGTTACAACTTCGATTATAGAGCCGTTTACAGCGACAGTGACGTCCTCGGTTACGGAGTCGGTGACAGCGACAGTGACGGACACGCTGACGGAATCCGTGACGGCGACGGTGACGGACACGCTTACGGACACGCTCACGGAGTCGGTAACAGCGACGACGACGGACACGCTCACGGAGTCGGTAACAGCGACGGTGACGGACACGCTCACCGACACGGTGACGGCGACGGTGACTGACACGCTCACGGACACGCTCACGGAGTCGGTGACAGCGACAGTAACGGACACGGTTACGCAAACGGTGACAACGACACGGACAGTCACAGTGACATCGACACCAGAACCGATTATAAATCTTAGGGCGCCGGCAACGGCGTTAGCTGCGACAACGACTGTTAGGGCGCCTTAGCATCGACGGTGAAAAAGACGGCCTCGGTAATGCGGTTGTGCTTGACGGCAGCATCAGGGGATTGTAGCTAGCACACTGTATTGTCGGCCACGAAGTTGCGTTGGATGCGAGGCATCTCACATGCAAAGTCCTTGTTAGGGAAATCCCCCATGAATCCAATTACTGTGTGCTCTACTTGAGAGGACAATTTGTTGCGGGACGGAGGGTTTGGCGGTCATGGGCAATGTCATTGGAGCTTGAAGGCTTTTCATACCTGGGTAGTTGGGCTCTGCGCGTGGCTTGTATAGAGGGTAGAGGCGGCGCAAGGCGGTCTCGGTATACATACGTGCAGTTTCAAGGTACCTATTGCTAAGAAAGAGTTGATACGGGCTTGTATGAGCCACCTCCGACTCTGATTGTTGATTCAGATCGAGACCAAATGCGATCATGTAGAGGGCTAAATGCCAAAGGTACCTAGTCACGTTCCCCCAGTTCTAGAAATTTTGCGAAGTGATTAGAATTATTATTAGACGACAGTAACACGCAGCGCTTGACACGCGGAACCGGGTCCCCTGCTTCCATAGACCTCCGCTCTGGAGTCTAGATTGTACCCCTTGCAACCGGACTTCGTGTAGACCGAACATGGAAAGATTGCGTGTCAAGCTCTCAAGCGTAGGTGCTGTACGTGCACTTGACGGGATCCACGGTATTGATGGTGCGGGCGCTGAAGCCCAGGCAGCCCTCCTGCCCTGCGGGCTTGTCGACCCCAGCAGAGACCCAAATGTACCAGGTGGCGTCGGTGGTGCTGGGACAAGCCAGGAGACCGGCACCGTTGAAGGTGAGGTTGTCGTTTTCGTCCACAGCCCAGCCTTTCACCTCGAAGTGGCTTCCCAGGCCAGTCTCGCCCTTGTTGTAGTATTGCAGAACGCCCTGGCCTACACCGTTTCTCCTTGTCAGTAAAGCCATCATAGGGACGGGGGCGATTTGCGCGTCCTCACCCATGCCGGAACGGTCGACGAAGATCCCCTGCACCTTGTCCTTGCCGCCGTAAAGGAGCAGCTCGCCGTCCTTGATGTAGAAGATGGCATCTGCCCTAGCTTTCCCATCGGTGCATTGGGCATCGAGCTTGTTTTCGGGGAGGTGCAAGACGAGCTTGCTCTGAGTGGCGCCAACCTCGGCGAAATGGATTGGGGAGGCTGATCGCAGGGCCATGATGCCGAACTTGCGTGCTGGAGCCGGGCACGATCCGCTTGCGGGGGCTGCCGAAGCCGCGGCCGCGAATAGAGAGAGAAGGGCGGTGGTGAGCTGCATGTTTGGTGGTGAATTCGAAATGATATCTCAACTCGAGAGGAAAAACTTTGAAGCTATGGCTGGTGGTGAAGAATGAGGAGTGAGAGGGACCGGACCTCTCCAGCCGTGCCTTTTATATGTACAAGTGTATCTTACCTTTCTTCACGCCATCCCCGGTTGTGATCTGCCACAAAGCAAGCTCGGCAAGGTCATGACATGCTTGTTTGGTGCATAGTGCGAGGTTGAGCTCAGATTGGCGGAAAGGCCGAATGGAGGCCCGCTGGCGCTCGTATTCGACCCTGCGTGACCAGCCAGGGGCTTGGTGGCGGGCCGTTGCACAGGGCAATTAGTGGGCAACAACAGGACGGCCCGGCCTTGGCTCGGTTGGGAATCCAAAAGCCGGCTGCTAAAATTAGCTCCTTCTCAAGCTCAGGGCTTCTGCAAAACCATGCCGGGCCGGAGAGTCAAGCGTGACTCGTGAGCCAAGCCTCATGCTGGCTCCTCACCCTGCTCACCCCGTGCTCACTCGGCTCGCCGGCTCCCCTGGCTCATCCCCATTGGCCGGCGAACTGGGGCCATGCGCGCATGTTGGAGCGCGACTCCATCGCCACTCTTGGTTCCGTGCAGGCCGTCCATAGCCCACTGTCGATCATGATGGACGCCGAGCGGTTGCCTCGTGTCCATGAAAACAGTTTTCTCGGCGGGTCGTCGGGGCCTTCGAGGCGCAGCCAAACTGCATCAGCGGATAAACCCAATTCCAGTGCATCTGATCGTCAATCAACAAGACAGCGCCGACTTGACCGAGCATTCAGTGTCGTCGGAGCTGTCAAATACGGCGAGCAGGGGCGTATTTGGCTGTTGGGAGCGAGTCGCGAAAGCCTAGATGTGGGTTCTCGGTAGGATCCTTCGGTAACGGTGGAAAGGGATAGAACGTCTCAGGCTCCATCGTCGAGTCGATAGGTGCTGCCCATAAGGGTGGTTTCCAGAGAGAGGTTTTGACACTGGGGTTGCGCGAAAGTGCTGGGTTGAGACCGTCTCAAAAGATAGATACCTAGGTAGGTAGGTAGACAGAGACAACTTACCTCAGGGCTTGCTGTGAGCTGGATCCAAAAGCTCCCCGACTTTAATGTTGGCTGCTGTAGACCAGCTTGCTAAGGGTACGATAGCTGCGATGCACCGGGTGGCCATCCTCGAGTCAGAGGTCTCTGCGCTTCGCAAGGCTAACGAGGCACTAAGCAAGCGCCGAAGAGCCAGAAGGAAACGTGTACAGCTTAGAAGATCACTTACTCCGCAAAATGCAATGGATCTGCTAGGCCCAGGGGCCGTGGGTAGGGAGGGAGTGCAAGAAACGCAGCCAAGTGGTGGTGGTACAGGGGGGGGGTCGTACGAAGGTTCGGTGCTGTGGGGTATGCGGCAAGCCTGGCCATAATGCCCGCACTTGTCAGGATGCTGCAGAATCATCTGATTCAGCTGCTTCTGATGTAATTATAGTTGGTTCCTAGTGTTGTTGTATTGCAATTGAGGATAGTTGTCGTAAAGTCGCGCAAAGTGTTCCACTCGCTGATAAAGTACGTTAGTCTCCTAGGATCATCCAATAATCTGGTCCCCTGGTCATTTATTCCTTTTTCGCCGAGCCCGTCTCAATATCGCCCACGGCGGGAATTTTCTGCACCACCTCTGGCTTCTTCGTCCTCACGTCGTTCCAACCCATTCCCCATCCTGTCACGAAAAGGCCCAGGCTCGCCGCAAGCGCTACATAAAATACCTTGTCGATGGAGTCCGAATATGCCTGTAACACGATGGTAAGGTCATCACCGAAAGCCACATTCCGAATCCCGTTGGCACCGGCCGCTACAATCTCGTCGACTCTGGGTCCTGGAAAGTCCTTTGACAGCTGCGAGCTCAGGCTGTTGGTAAAAACCGTCTGTGTTACAGTCAAAAACAAGGCACCGCCAAAGGTCTGACTGAAGACCAGGAGTGCCATCGCTACCGAGTTTCTCTCTTGGGGCAGGACGCATTGTACGGCAATAACGGGCTGCTCTACCAGTCAGCACAGATGCAAACACTTGACATGAACGTGGGAAAGCTTGCCATCTGGAATGCCCAGCCTCGGGCACCGAGAAGGATCTGATACCCAACCCATTTGGCTGCCGGGGTAAACGGCGTCAAGGTGGACAGGAGGCCACTGGCGACGGCACAAAGTGCGGCGCTTCCCACAACCCATGGCAGATAATAGCCCAGTTTTGAAACTGGACTCGATGTTAGCAATCAAAACAAGATGGATCATCGTCGCCGGCCGTCGGAAGCAAAATACACGCAACGGAGGGGAAGAAGGGGGGTAACATACCTAAAACACCCGCGGTGACAGCCATCAAAATGGAAGACAGGATATTCGGCAGAACGTACAAACCACTTTGCAAGGGCGAGACTCCCTTGACTGCCTGGAAGTAAATGGGGAGGTAGAAGGCAAACACGATGACGATGCCGCCAATCAGAAGCATGCCTGCCAGCATACTTGTCCAAACCTCCCTGATTCTAACCAAGGCCAAGGGGAACATAGCTTCGTCCCCCTGCCGGCGCTCCCAGAAGAGAAAGATGACGAACAGGGCAATCCCGCCAACGAGAAGGCCGATAACGACTGCCGAGTTCCAAGGGTGCTCCCTCCCGCCGAATTCGAGGCCCATTAAGAACATAATGGCTGCTGGGGCGAAGAGAACAAAGCCAGGGAGGTCGAGTTTGGACAGGAGAGTCTTTCCAAGGCCGTGTCCAACCGGTATGGGACTCTCAGGGATATGGATCACAGCGAGAAGAGCAGTCACCAAACCCGCTGCTGGGAGGTTGATGTAAAAACCTGTACGGCCCTTCAATATTAGCAGGGTCGCCCATCGGCTTCTCTGTCATTGCAGGCCGCACTTACACCACCTCCATGTCGAGTATTCGGTAATTGCACCACCCATGAGAGGACCGACCACAAGTCCCAGCTGGCTGACTCCAATCAAAATGCCGAGCAACGCTTAAAACCAGACTATCAGCAATTGTCACAGGCCACGGTCGCCATTGATAGGGCATGTTTCCTACGAGGGCGTTTCTCCAAGGGAACCGAGTTGGCGAGTATAGTAAAGGCGCCGTTTTGGAGGCCCGAAGTGCCCATGCCGGCAACGGCACGCCCGCAGATGAGCATATTCGACGAGGTTGCGACTCCGCAGATGAGAGATCCAATGGCGAACAGGAACAGGAAGAAGATGAACGCCCACTACTGGTCTGTTAACCCAAGGTGAAGGCGGCACGCAGGATCGGACTTGTGGTCAAACCTTCGCCTTGAAGTGGGTGTAGATTTTTCCTGCGAGGGGTTGCAGGGCGGCGCTGGTTTCTCAGCCGTAAGCTCTCGATGTCCTTCATCGGGGCATGTGTGAAGGCTGGAAGACTGACCTGCAAAAATTATAGGCTGCTCCATACCAGCCAACATCTTCGAGGGAATGGAAGTCTGTCGTGATTTGCGGGATGGCCTGCGAGACAATGTTAGAGGTACAATGCGCGACGTAATTGAAGAGGTGGAGTTGCAGCATTTACAGTCGCGATAATCGACATGTCTAGGAGCATGAGAAACGCGGCCAGAGTGACGGCGAGGATGACGAGCCATAGCCTCATTCCGCTGATGTATTCGTACTCAACTGGCGGCTCTCTCGACGGCGATCCAGAGGGCGATGTCTCGACGGGCTTTTCGGGGGCATTTACTGGAGTTGCGGCAGAGAACACCTCGACTTCTGGGTCACTGCTCGACCCGTCGCCCTTGTCTGACGACATTTCGTTGGCGTCTTTCCTCGCTTCGAAGGTGTATGGTGAAGGACGGCCGCAACAAGAAGCGAAAAGCAAGGGGTTCAGAACAATCACGGCAGCCTGGCACCCAAGTCAAAGTTCAGGCGATGGGAGATGGCCAAGAAAGTGATGCAGGAGGTGCACAGAGCAGCAGATAATCGAGGTAGTTATCTGGTCGCCCAGGTAGTTATTGATCCTTCTTTTTCTGCGATTGGCGGGTTTCGGGATTCTGACAAACTCGAAAGTCAAGATTTCCGAACGGGCTCATTTTACCACAGCAAGTGCTTGCTCAGACAATGTTCCTGCGGCACAGACTAGCCCAAAGTTCCATGCCTTGGAAAATAACGAGTCCCGCAATTGCAGGAATTCCGCAAACCCCGTGAACCCCGCTAACCCCTTTTTGAGGCCAGCTCCCTCATCAAACTTTTCGGATTTCCGCCATCACACTTTTCGGATTTCCGTTTCCTGGTGAACCCGAAGCACGCTATTACCATTCCCGCTGCGGCCTTCCTGCGATGCAAGCGCTGACGACCGAGTCGGAGTTCACCAATCCTGCGCCCTACGGACAGGCTTGCATCCATTGCTCGCGAGCAAAGTGCAAATGCATGCGACGGCCTGCCGGTGGCGCCTGTGAGAGGTGCGTCCGTCGCGGCCGCGAATGCACATCGCCGGCCGGCACTCGGCTCAAACAATCGGGCAAGAAGGTTCAGTCCCGAACCACGGTGCTCGAGGCAAAATTGGACAGTATCGTTTCCCTGCTCCAGTCGTCAGCACTACCGGCCACAACTTCGCCAAACATCTCGACGGCCATCAATGCTACGCTGCCGGCAACCCGCAACCCGCAAGATTCCGCGAGCGATAGAAACGTGGTGAGTAGTTCTGGTCTATTCCTCCCGCGATCCTCACATATCCCAGCTCGTACGGAGTAGATGAGGCAGTATCCAAGTTATCTCAACTCAAGCACTGCCACGCAGTCTAAAAGACACGCATGCACTAGAAAAAGCGGGCTTGATTGACAGCCGTAAAGGGCCAGAGTGTTTCATCGACCAGTAATACCTTGGGCACATTTGGAGGTCTTTCTACGCCGGCGACACCAGCGCACCAACATACAAGCCATGGCTCTCCTGCGCCGATCGCGCCATCAGACAACCCAGAAGACATGCCGGAACCAGAGGCAGAAGAGTGCCTGCTGCGTTTTCGAACCTCGCTGCGCCACTTTCCGTTCATCCATATCCCAGCATCGACGACAGCGGCGCAGATACGGCGAGAGCGTCCAGTCCTCTGGCTATGCATCTTAGGCATGTCAACCAAATCGGCGTCGCGGCAAAAGGCACTCGGCACAAGAATCCGAAGCGTTTTCGCCGAAAGGCTGATCGCCCAGAATGAGAGGAGTCTTGATGTCCTCCTAGGCCTCCTTGCCTACATGGGCTGGGCGAACTTCCATCCGGGCCCGCAGCACCTCTGCTTATCCCTGTATTGCCACCTCATCATAGGACTTGTGCAGGATACAGGTCTTGACAACCCACCACGACGGCCGGATGAGAATCACCCATTATTCTGTCTCAAGACACCAGGTTATGCCCTCAAACCCACACCGAACGTCACCCGTACAATGGAAATGCGGCGCGCAGTCCTTGCAGCATATCTTATCACCTCGGAGTGAGTAATCGACCCCCCAATTTCTTGGCAGAGGAAAATAGGTTTCGGTTTCTCACACTCTGCTAGGGTGTCCGCTTTTCGAACCATCTGCTTCGGCAAAAGGGTCGACGCGCTGAGCTGGACTCCCCAGATGGATGAAGATGTGGGGATTCTGGAGGCGGCCCAGGACACGCCCCTCGATGACATACTTCTTGCCATGGTCAGACTGAAGCTGCTCGCCAACGAAGCCCGCATGCCACAATTTCTTCGCCCCTCACAGCCATCAGAGCAGCTCCGGGCACTGCAAACCTTCCAAGCCAAAATCATGCAGTCACAGATAGAACAACTCAAACGGCTCATGCCAGCTAGCATGCAAAGCAATGGTTGGTGCCCCTCATCACCTCAGAATCGCAAAAAAATAGTGGGCATCCGCTGACCAATCCCCCGTTTTCCCTCCTTTTCGGTATCAGACCTCATGCAGATGAACTTACTCGACGCCGAACTCGGGGCCTACGGAATCGGTCTGTCCCAAGCGCCATCCCGGTCACTCGGCTCCGACGCATGGAGGCTGGCCATGCTGAGCGGCTGCGTGCGGACGGCCCGAGCCTGGGTCGACATCTTCCTGCGCATAGAGCCGGCGCAATTCATCTTATTCGGTTTCTTTACTTGGTCCCAGCTCGCGCACGTGCTGACCTGTTTATACCGTTTAACACTGCTCGACGAGCCGGGCTGGGATCGGGCGGTGGTCCGGGAGACGGTCGACTTGGCTCAGTTCATGGACGAGATCATCGCGCGCTTCAACCGCGTTCCTGCCGAGGCGGGCTTGGTCAGCGATCCCCTCGACGGTGCGAATATCATGCGCGATGCCGCCAGGTCTATCCGCTCCATCCAAGCGGCGTGGGAGCCTAAGATTTCGCCGGAGCGGGTTGGTGCCGCGGCATCTGCAACCGAGGGCTTTGGCACGGACATGATGGACCCGAGTTGGAGCCCGGGCTTTCTGACCAGCCTCGGCTGGATGTCGGATATGTTTATGTCTTGGGAGCCAATCGCCGCAGGAGATCTTGAGGAAGGCGTGAGGAGCTAGCCAGAGATAGCCCAGCGGTAAACAGGTCACTGCCACCTCCTGGGCGGGTCAAGTTTGCGGACCTGCTTGATCCACCTCCACCCAGCACCGCTAGACTTCTCAGGAGCATATCCCCGCCGCTGGCTACCAACCGCCCGCCCGGGGGACCATGACCGGTCAATGGGCAGCGTTGGGAGGGAAGCACACCAGCTGCGGGGGCTGACTGACGCTGTATCTAGCATGGGAATGGTTGGTCTGGAATGCGTCGGCGCCTGCAGGCAAGTGGGTACATTCATGGCTTGAGTCGGGCGCGCAGAACCACCGGATGGTTGATGAGGACGTCGTTCGGCGCCATGGCCGCTCTTGGCGTTGAACCACAGCGCAGCCTAGTTCAGTTAAAATTGAAGCAACTGGACTGGACGGTATGAGCGAGGCTTCAATGCGCTTTTAGAACTCCATCGCGCCGGAGAATTCGCATGAGTGAGTTGCATCTACGATGTTCCCGCAGGCTAGAAACCCTCCAACCCAACGACCCAATTACCTACATAACTACCACGGACAAGTGAACCAGACCAGACGGAGAGACATGTGCGATGCCGGAGACGCTCGCGTGGCCCGCTTGAACCAGTCGGAGCCCTGTGTGGCGGTGCCTCACAGCCCGCCTTGGCATTTCTCGCAGCCATCTGGCTCGCCTCCTCGACATCAGCTCGAACGCTCGATAGGCACCCATCTTCGACATCGGTCTTACCAAGACTGCAACTCCACGACCATTATCCACAGCAATGAAAGTCCTCGAACTGCGAGACATCATCCGCAACACAACCTCTCCCGACGACGCCGTTCTCGTCGACTGGGACCCGTACGGCACCACATCCTCCTTCTATGGCCCCGGCGCCGTGCTCTGCTGGCTTCTCATCACCGTTTCATACCTCACAAAATGGGGTGTGGCCGGTTTGCTCCTCCCTGGGGGGCTGCCGGGAAACATGTGGCTGACGAGCGATTTTGTCGCCATGCTCGCCTACCCCTTCATCGCCGCCGGCGATGCCATCATTCGCGCTGCCGCGCTGTCGCCGACCGAGCGGCCGCGCCTCATGGCAACCATGATTGCCGTGCGGAGCGGCATGAACGCGACAACCATCACGCCCGATGTGGCCACCGACATGGACACGCTGCGGTCGTGCGTGGGCCTGGCGGCGCCCCTCCGCGTGTGCGAGGTGTTTCTGCTGCCCGGCTCCATGATCCTCCTCTTTCTCTTGTGTGACGAGCAAGTGCGAGGGAAACCTCGCTTTCGGAATCCGCTTTTGTCGGCCGACGTTGCGTGTGTCGTCACATACCTTGGCCTGCTTGTGGCTATCATCGTCGTTGCGGCAGTCGGTACCCCTGGACCGGTGGTAACCTATGGGATGGACGCTTTTATATCGCAGTGCATGTCATATGTGATACTTGTGGCTACGCCTGGGATGGTTATCCATGCCGGTTGGCATCTGGTAGACTTCTGGCCGCATTACCCTTTGCACTTGCAATTCACACCGGAAGATCTACTCTTCTTATTCCTCGGCACCCTCATGGTTATTACTTGGGTCTGTCTGTTCATCACACCCGCTGTCATTATTGGGCTCTATCCCACATACATTGTTTTTTTCCTCTCCCTTGCCATTCCGGACTCAGGGGTCGGTCTGGGCGAGCTGGATCAAGCCGCCGCAGCATGTGTCGGAGTTATCACGCTAGGAATTACCATGTATGAGGTGAGCAACGACATTCCGGTGGTAGCTCGATTTGTGAGGGGGTGGAAGATGCGGTTGGGCTTGTTGAGGGAAGCGAGGGAGGATGAAATGCCTTTGACGAGCGAGTTGGAAGAGTCGCAGAATGAGACGGAGCGACCTTCTGCCTCGGAGGTATAACAAGTACCTAATTGGAGAAGGTGCTTTGCAGTTATGCTGGCGACGCGTGGGTTAAGCAGAGGCGGGTCAGATATGTGCGGGTATGGCAGAATTGATAGAGCCTTCTCCAAATGGACGCTCGAACGTGAGCACACTCAGCGGACCATATTCCATTCAGTCGAAGTACGATATACAGTATCAAGAACCTGAGGGAACGAGCAAGTGCAACTTGTCCGGCAACCCCTTTTCCGTGCCGTCCTCCATACTGTACAAGTGTACATGACTGTCCACGCTCACTCCAACCCTTGATCGTGCAACTTCTTCGCCGTGAGGAGATCTGCCGCCGCATACTGACTCAGGGTTCTCTCCAGATCCGCGTCATTGATGTTCTCATCCCTCTTCAGCCGCTCCAAACCCGTTTCGGTAAGACACTCCTCGGGCTGCTGGAAATACCACGAGTGCGCACCGACATCCAAGCCCGACGTGCCCGCATTGCAGCTAGTACTAGAATACCCGGTACAAACAGTCACCGTGCTCGCTGTCACAGTGGCCCTTGTGTTGGCCGAATCAATCCCTGTCCTACAATATCAGCCAACAATTTCCTGGTTGGGGGTGACGGGAGTAGGTTGGGAGCAACTTTGCTCCCGAGGGCTCCCGAGACAGCTGAAAGGGGGCATAAAGAGCTCGAATTTGACGGACAGTACTCGGGTGATACGTGACGGTAACTGAGGAACATCGGTGGCACCTGGGGAACAGGGTCGTCCGAGTGCGTGACGCGGTATTCCTCTCCGTCCTGGTTGGTAATGAATGTCACAAAGGCCAGGTTGCCCACGCGTGGCGAGCCGTACGTATACAAGTCGATGAAGAAGCCTTCCTGGCGTAAATGGCCGGCGGCGATCGTGGCTACGGCGCCGCCAAGAGAGTGGCCCGTGACAATGATGTCGTGGGCCGGATAAAGGGCCGTAGCGCTCTGCAAGGCGGCGAGAACATCGTCCGAAATCTCTTCCCAAGCGGTCGCAAAGCCCGGGTGTATGCCACAGCCGGAAACGAAGCTGCAAGAACTCAAGGGTGCTAAGAGTAAACTGGGGCAAAACATTTTAGTACATGTATGAAGAATGTGTGTAAGCTGGCCGAGGACGGCCAGAGAGTAAAGACGTGTACTTGCTCTGTAACGATGTTCTGAGCCGAATGGGTGCCGCGAATTGAGAGGACGATCTGGTTGGCAGCAGAGTCAATAGCGAGAAAGCCCTGGATGTCGGAAAGCAGTCCACTATAGTTTTGTTAGCTACTCTACTAGGGATACATCATTAGAGTCAGAGGGACTGTACTCGAATGTCGCGGTAATGACGGTGTTGGACGTGGAGATCAGGTCACATTCTCCCGGGTTGCAAAGAACCGGCTGCCCCACCGGTCTCTTGCTATTACAGTAGGCAGCAAAGGCCCACTGAGCAAACCGCTCCAAGCCGTCAAGCACTTGTGTGGTGACAGCTTTTGTACTATTAGTGAAGAGATACCTATGTGGGGGTGATAAAAATGGGTGGGCAGACCTCTTCCCTGGATCGGCGTTCCGACGGTGAGGGGCACCAGGAAGAGGCAGGTAACAAGGAGGTTCTTCATGGCAGCTTGCTGAAGGACTGGGGTCTAAATGGTGTCTGATCTGTCGGAGTCGGCGGCTTCTGTTCAGGGCAGTCGCTCGTGTCACTAAGGACGGATGTGATTTCACAGCGAAGTCTCTTCACCCTTATATGCCGCCTTGGGGCGGCCGATGAGGTGCGACGATACATCGAGGATGGTATCGACTCCCCAATTCACCCTGGTATTCTCATCAGTTGTGCCTGGCTTCTGTCATGCATATGCTTTAGCCTTTTTCCAGCGCTTACCATCTTCAACCCTACCACGCCTCAACTCAAGCGCCTGCCGCCAGGATATGACGATTCATGACGGAGGACAGATGGCGCCCCTGGCGTTTATGGCGCCCTTCTGGTCAGCTCTAGTACTGTCTAAGTGACAGTTGTGTCTCAGTCTTTTCCACCCTCCGCATCACGATAGGTTGGCTCCAAGCGCAAGACCCATTTGCTGACCGAAAGGCGTTAACAGGATTGGCGGCTGCCTTCCAAAAGGAAAGGAGGCTTCTCACACCACATCCAGATCGAGGATACCGTTCGTGCGAAGGAAAGAGTTAAGCTACTGCGGCGGCGGCGTGGAGTGTGGGAACAGGCCTCAAGCAGCTAGCCCAATGCTTCGCACTGACCGGTGTCTCGGAGATAGAGCCGCGGAGACAGCATATCCGGTTCATCCCCCAAAACTGCATGGGAATGAGTGCCCCCAACATCCACCGAGATTCCCACTGATCTTGGTGTTCTGGTTTTCGTGGTGGAAAAATTACAATATTGCACATCCATCCTTAAACGTCAAGTACGCATGCATGATGACTTCGCATAATACTTCATAAGCACAGTAGCAGGAGACTGCCGGTAGTTTGTCATCTGCTGGGCTGGAACGCGCGATCAAGCCAAGAAGAGGACAATCTTCAGCTTCACCTTTTAGGGTGCCAAGGGTCAACGCAATTGGCCACCAGCGGTGCGCCCCCGTGTGCCACCGTGCCGTCATTGTTTAATCACCTAGGTAATTTGCATTGCATGTCCGTATATTCACGGCAGATCTTTGCCCATCCCGATCTCAAATCACTCCCCGCCGTGATACGCTAGACTGAACCGTGTCGAGGGATCCGATGTCTCTGCTGCGGCCTTGGGGGGGACCCAGCAGGTGTGATGTTCTGGCGAAGGTTCCCTGGCTCTTGGTTCTTGAAAGAGGGGCAGAGAAATCGTGCTCTCATCATCTTCCAGGTGTGATAGGACCAGGAAGTTGACTAAACGGTTTGACTAAAACCCTTACCAGAGGTCAGATCACTCAGAATGAAAAGCTGCTACACAATCTGGTGTTGGCTAGAGAAACCCAACACGAACTTGGGTCTTCCAAAGGCGAACCCTGGGGTTCCCGAAATCGGCGGCCTTGATTGGGGTGCCTTCGGAGACATTCCCAAAGCAATGCAAGTGGCAAGACAAAGACCCCACGGGTTATACCGGGTTGGCGCCACTCCTACTATCCTTCTTCCTTCCTGGGAGGGCAGAGTTCTTCCTCCCATAACCGTTTCGAACAACAAGACACGCAGTATCGCCGGTTCTTATGCCGTCTCTTTGTACTTCACGCCAGTGCATGATCAGCATCTCGTAACACCCGGCGACCTCGAGTTCCTTCGCCATCGCTCTCCCGCAATACCGACACGCAAATCCAACACAAGGTGTGTGGAAGTCTCCGAACAGCGGGCCAAAATCCAGCCGGGCCAGACCAAAAATGGACAAGAAACGGGGACAACTGAGGTGGTCATCCTGCTGCAAACATCCCAGACAAGGATGGAAGAAATCCGGCCCCTAGCGCTTTCCCTTCCTCCAGATTTGCATCCTTGTCTTAGGTTTTTTGTATCTCATTCTTTGAGAGAACTCGCTGCATGAGCAATCGATAGACACCACGCCTCCATCCACTCTCCGCTCGCTCCCGCTTCTCTCCACCATAGAAACGAAAACACATCATTGCCGGCCCGGAAGTATACAGGTAAACCCGCATCATCTCGGCCCTGACGCCTCGCTCGCCAGCCTCGGCGCCGCCCGCGGGGTGATGGAAGTGGCTCTGGTTTTCCTCCACAAGAGTGAGTCTCAAAGACGCCAGTGTCAACAGATAGGGGTCGTCAGTTTCCGCCATTCACAGAGTGCAGGTCTTCTAATTTGATACGGCGCCACCCAACATTGAGAAGACGGGTCTTCATGACGCCAAGGAGAAAGGGAGAGAGAAATAAGCCGAATTGGTTGTAAAACGTGGGGATGTCGTCCTTTTCGAGGGTTAAATGACCAGCCCGTCCGTAGGATCGTGGTAGCCGAGTGGCAGTGCTGAGCGAGCCCCCTGGTCACCTGGCGTCATGTTGTGAGTCCGTGGGATTATTATTAGCCGCAGATATCACAAGGCAGATTGAGTTTCAAACGGAAAGGTGACGAGGCCTGCCAAGCCCTTTGGCGCATTTTCTTTGGAAACACAAATGCTAGGTTTGATCAGTCCATCCTTCCGGGTATTCCGGACAAGTTCAAGTTGGCTACACCACAACAGAAGTCATGACACGAAAAGCCGGTGGAGAACTCGCTTCAACGGCGGCTGAGCGATTCAATCCACTTTGCCCAGTCCAGCATTACGCGTTACCGGCTGTGTTCCCCTGGATTCCGGAAGCACTTGCTAGCCCGGCTCCACATGGCAAAGAAGCCCGTCAACTAGGTTGTTTAAGCTTCCTATTCGAGAAAAGGATCTTTGTCAGCGAGGCAGCTTGTCTCAACCACCGAGATGACCCAGACCGTGTTTCCCCCCACGCCAAATACAGGGCACCTCATTTTACCTGAGATCCTGAGGGGCCAAGTGCGCGAAGGATGGAAATTGTGGAGGTGGACGTACGTAGCTCCCAACCTTGGTGTCGCATGATTCTAACGTACTCATCACAGGGTTCGGAGTTAGGGGGGTCGAGGTACAGAGGTATGGCGTCTCGAGAACCACATAGCCGATTGTCATATAAGACCTGGAGGATGCCCTGAAAACTCTCATGCCAAACTCACTTTCATACTCTATTCTTAAGAGGCCTCACAGCAGCCGAGACAACCCCTTGAGTCCGAATCCCCCTCTATAATCCGCCATGCGTGTTCCTCCCCCTTCCTGGACCCTCTGGTCCACCGTCCTCTCGTCCGCTGCCACCACCACCGCACTCAACCCGCCCCTCCGCTCCCGTCAGCTAGACCCAACCTTCGACTGGACCGCCATCACCCCAACCCCCGACCTCCAATACCACCCCTGCTACGACAACACCTTCCAGTGCGCCCGCCTCCGCGTCCCCCTCGACTGGTCCAACCCCAACACCTCCTCCTACGCCGCCATCGCTATCGTCACCGTCCCCGCCACCGTGCCCACCAACTCATCCGCCTACGCAGGCCCCATCCTCATCAACCCGGGCGGACCGGGCGGCTCGGGCACCGACCTGGCGCTCACCACGGGCGCCGTCATCCAGGCGCTCGTCGACGTCCCCGGGGTGCGGCACTACGACATCGTGGGGTTCGACCCGCGCGGCGTGGCGCTGACGACCCCCGCCGCCTCGTGCTACGCGTCCCAGTTTGACCGGGCCGCGGACGGCATGCGCGCGGACGGCATGCCGGGGGTGTTGGCGCCCAGCGGGGTGGAGATGAAGTTTGAGATGGCGAGGGGGGTAGCGAGGCTGTGTGAGGGGGTGGATGTCGCTGCTGGTGGTGGTGCCCAGGGGGGAGTGTTTCGGTTCTTGTCGACGGCGTCTGTGGCGAGGGATATGTTGGAGATTGTGGAGAGGACGGAGGAAATGTTGAAGAAAGGGAACGTCACTAAGAAGGGTTGTGGCGTTGCTGGTGCGGGTGGTAACAAGGCGAAGTTGCAGTACCTGGGTTTCTCGTACGGGTCAATGTTGGGCAACACGTTTGCGTCCATGTTTCCCGGCAGGGTGGGTAGGATGGTGGTGGATGGGATCGTCGACGGGGAGGACTATGCTGCTGGTGTAAGTATGATCTTGGATGTTGCTTTGAAGTGGTGTCATGCTAACGGGGGCAGACCTGGGAGAAGAACCTCAATGATGCCGAAGCGGCCGTCGCCGTCTTCTACCGCACCTGCTTTGAAGCAGGATCAGCCTGCCCGCTGCGCCAGGACGCCGACGGTAGCTTCTCCGACATCCGCACGCGCATCACCGCGCTGTCCGCAGCCTCCAAGAGTCGCCCGTGTCCTTCATCTACAACAACCGCGTGCAGATGGTGACATCCTATCTCATCAGCGAGGCCATCCGCACCAGCCTCTACACCCCTATTGCCTCTTACGAGAGCTTGGCAAACACACTCGCCGGTGCCCTGACTGGAAACTTTACCCTTCTCCTCTCCAATAACCTGGTCGTCCGCTTCACCAACCCCACCGATGTGTGCACGGAGCCGGCCGCCCCCTCACCGTCGCAAGTCTACAATTTCGCCGACGAGGCCGCCACGGGCATCATCTGCGGCGACTCCCAGGCGTCAGCCGGCGACCGCAACCTCACCTGGGCGGCCTCCACGGTCGCGCGCATCACGACCCAGTCGACGACCATGGGCGAAGGGTGGACCAAGATCCCGCTGGCGTGCGCCGAGTGGCCATTCGCGCCTCCGTACGCCTTCAAGGGCCCCTTCGGCAGTCCCGCCCCCAGCAGCAACAAGAACGGCAGCGCCAGTATCGCCAGCGATAACACGCCGGCGGCGCCGCTGCTGATCCTATCGACGCGGACGGACCACGCCACGCCACTGGCCAACGCATTCGCCCTGTCGCGGCTGCACGGCGGGTCCGCGGTTGTGGTGCAGGAGTCAGTCGGCCACTGCGCGCTGCTGTCGTCGGTGAGCCAGTGCGTGTACGGCATCGTGCGGGAGTACTTCCACACGGGCACTGTGCCGGCGAACGGGACCGTGTGCGAGGCCGAGTGTGTGCCGAGTATCCCGTACAAGGAGTGCGTCGGGCTCCCGGGCGCTTAGTTAACTTGCAATGGATGGGAAAGCGTTGAGAACTTGGGGGGGTAAGACAGTATTATGGAGTGGAGTGCCTATTAGGTGTTGGAGGACTCGGTGTGTTGGGGATTCGGTGTTGAACCAGGGGGTGGAAAACGCATGCTTGCTCCTGATGTGACTCTCTCGTGGTCTCACTCGCGGTGCTAGGGGTTTAAGGGAGGCAAAATGTGAACTCTAGAATCAGAAGCCGGCGTGGCTGGTGAGTGTGTATCAGAGAGCAAGAGAAAATAAGGGGTGCTGTGGTTTGATTGTGGGTGGCTTGCAGCGGCAAATCGCAGCACGCAATTGACCTATGGAAAGCAATATATTCCGGTTTCATCCCTATCAAATGCCGACGGGCTGCGAACCGACTTTAGAGTTGATAGCGACCTCCTAACAAGACATCGTTGGTTCTCTGTGAGTGGAGAACGACGCCTCGGACTCTTGAGTCCGAGAATTAAGTAACCCCTGACCGTACCGAACTAAACCGAATTGGGTGTTAGATTGTTTGTTTGCCGCCGTTGCTGCCTGGAGACCCAGAGACTTCCAGTTGGCTCAGGAGTC
>FTEL01006733.1_pt1 | contig 17463 bp, 9 predicted proteins | sample 1658911 | NCBI WGS metagenome assembly FTEL01 (sample SAMEA3914869, study PRJEB12502) | metagenome | biome: forest; material: soil | place: USA | collected 2012-03-12 | depth 0.1 m
GATGGGATGGGATGGGGGAAGGGACTGGGATGGGTTGGATTTTGGGATGGCGAAGCGTGCTGGGCTGCACGCGAGCTTTTTTTTTCTGCGGCGGCCGGGGCGTTTTCTCTCTTTCTTTCAATTTTGAACTATTACTTTCCTCGCTCACTTTCGTTTTCGGGGATAGGGATAAATCCTGTGAGGCTTGGGGTGGTAGCGGTACCGTAGAGGTACCTGCCTGCCCCTCAAGGTTCTCGTGGTACAACTCGCTCCGCTCACATCCACTCATCACATCATCACATAGAACGCTCAGTACACGCACGAGCTGTGTTCCCTTTATTTTCCTGTCTCATGTCATGTCATGTCTACCTTTGTTACTTCCCTTTCCATGTACCCAGGGGCCATATGCGCGCGCGAGAGAAAAAATGCATCGCGGGGCCGGTCTATTGGGCGGCGGCAGCAGGAGAGGTGCAGAGATGGGGATGCAGTGGACGACGGTTTTGGTGGTTGATGTTCGCCTTTGTTCAGTAATCGGTTTATTATTTTTCGTGGTGTGTCTGTCCCCATTCCTTGTGCGACAGTGGGGAGATGCGGCGGATGAGAAGGCGGCGGCGTCTCGGCCGGTAATAAGCGCAGCAAGCAGCAGCAGCAGGAGCAGCATAGCATGTACAGGTGCGGCGAGGGAGCGGCGGCAGCAGCAGCACAGGTGCGGTGGTGGTGGTGCAGGAGGGCGGGTTGGAGGCGGGGGGTTTCTTCTTGGGACTTGGTTGGACTTAGGATTATGGGCCTTGGGGTCTTAGGACTTGGGGACTTCGGGCTTCTCTCCCCGAGGGCGGGGAACTCGAGCCGATGGGGGTCGGGAGGGACGAGATGTTCATCTTGGGTATGTACATACTGTGGTGCCGGTGGGGATGGGAGGCCTTCGACGGGTTTTGTGTGATGGGGTTTATGCCTTGGACCTTTTGTCTATTATTAGATGGGGGGGGCCGAGGGTGTTGGGGATGGAACGGGGGCACTGCAGAGGCATCTGAAACGATCGGGCGGGAAGGAGCCAGGAAGTAGGAGTTGGGGGGGGACAAGGGGGGGGAGGAAATGAGAAAATACAGGTCAGATGGAAGTGGAATATACACAGTGAGATCGGAGTGTAAAAGGCGAGAGAGAACGGAATAGATGAACTCGAAACAGAGAAACAAAGCAACTGCTGGATCGCATGGATTTCGAGGTGAGCGTGAGATACAATTCCCAAAAGGGTCATTTCAGGCAAGGCATGGTTGCTGGAGCACCCCTGCTGTTTCGCCAAGGCCAAGCTCAGCGAGCAGCGGCCTGACTGCCTGGGTGCTCTCTGCTTGGTCAGAGTGGGCTGCTTGGTCTGGGCTGGGCTGCTTGGTTGCTGTGTCGGCAACCCCACCCGACCTCCCCCGCTGCGGTTGTGGCGGGGCTGACACGACTGCCTTGCGCTTGACATGCACCACTTTCTGGCGCCTTCCACCAAGCACACCTGCAAGACCATCATCATCATCACCACCCTGTATTCCCCAGACTGCAGCCTGCTGCACCTTTGCGAACCAGAGACACGCATCCCCCCATCACCAACACCGACCACGACCACTCTCACCACCCGACCACCCGACCCCGACCACCAGACCGCTTCCTCAACTCCAGTTGCCCACACCTGCTGCACCACCCGAAGCTCGCCAAGCTGGGGAAGCGCAAGGTATCCGACGGGGATCTGGCCATTTCCCTCAAACGAACCATGACGGTGAGCGCCTCAGCTGCTTTCCCGAAGATCACTGTTTGCCCTGGGCAGCCGGCCCTGCCGCCCGGCAACCCCGCGCTGACAATGCCTTCGCAGGACAAGACGCAGCCCGGCGAGGTCGACCTCGTCACCCGCATGCAGGTCGACGACTCGGCTGCCGGATCGGCCGAGATCGACGAGTCCCTCTACAGCCGACAGCTCTATGTGCTCGGCCATGAGGCCATGAAGCGCATGGGCGCGTCCAACGTGCTCATCGTCGGCCTCAAGGGCCTTGGCGTCGAGATCGCAAAGAACGTCGCTCTTGCGGGCGTCAAGAGCCTGACCCTCTACGACCCCACCCCCGTCGCCATCGCCGACCTCTCCTCCCAGTTCTTCCTCACCGAATACGACGAGGGCAAGCCCCGCGACCAGGTCACCGTGCCCCGCGTCGCCGAGCTTAACGCCTACACCCCGGTCCGCATCCACGAATCTACAAGGTGAGAAGTAATGGAGGACATCATCCGGTTACAACCTTAAAGACCGAAGTGGTCATGGCATGGGCTAATGAACGGCCGTTGCGGCCTGCGCAGTCTCACCGAGAACCTCTCACAATTCGACAAGTACCAAGTTGTCGTCCTCACCAACACCCCGCTCCACATCCAAAAGACCGTCGGCGACTACTGCCACACGAAGGGTATCTACTTTATCACCGCCGACACCTTCGGCCTCTTTGGCTCCGTCTTCTGCGATTTTGGCGAGAACTTCACCATCATCGATGAGACCGGCGAGAACCCCCTAAACGGCATCGTTGCCGGCATCGACGAGGAGGGGCTGGTGTCCGCCCTGGACGAGACGCGCCACGGGCTCGAAGACGGCGACTATGTCACATTTACCGAGGTGGTCGGCATGGAGGGGCTCAACGGCTGCGAGCCGCGCAAGGTTACGGTGAAGGGGCCCTACACCTTCTCCATCGGCGACGTGTCGGGCCTTGGCCAGTACGAGCGCGGAGGTCTGTACCAGCAGGTCAAGATGCCCAAGTTTGTCAACTTCAAGTCCATCTCGGACGCCATCAAGGACCCCGAGTTCGTCATCTCCGACTTTGCCAAGTTCGACCGTCCCATGCAGCTGCACATTGGCATCCAGGCGTTAAATGCCTTTGAGCAGACCCACAACCGTTTCCCGAAGCCCATGAACGAGGAGGACGCGCTCGTCATCCTCAACTCGGCCAAGAAGTTTGCCCAGGAAGAGGGCCTCGACGTCGAGTTCGACGAGAAGGTGCTCAAGGAGCTTAGCTACCAGGCCAAGGGCGATCTCAGCCCCATGGCTGCCTTCTTTGGTGGTCTCGCCGCCCAGGAGGTCATCAAGGCCGTGTCGGGCAAGTTCCACCCCATCAAGCAGTTCCTGTACTTTGACTCGCTCGAGTCGCTCCCGACAGGCTATGCCCGCTCCGAGGAGCTCTGCGCGCCCAGGAACTGGCGCTACGATGGCCAGGTCGCCGTTTTCGGCAGCGAGTTCCAGGACAAGATCGCCAATATCCAACAGTTCCTGGTCGGCGCCGGTGCCATTGGCTGCGAGATGCTCAAGAACTGGGCCATGATCGGCCTCGGGACCGGCCCCAAGGGCAAGATCACGGTGACGGACATGGACCAGATCGAGAAGAGCAACCTGAACCGGCAGTTCCTGTTCCGGCCCAAGAACGTGGGCCAGATGAAGAGCGAGTGCGCCGCCGCGGCCGTGGAGGCCATGAACCGTGATCTCAAGGGCCACATTGTGACCCTGAAGGACCGCGTGGGCCCGGATACGGAGCACATCTTCAACGAGGACTTCTGGAACAGCCTGGACGGCGTGACCAACGCGCTGGACAACGTCGAGGCCAGGACGTACGTCGACCGGCGGTGCGTCTTCTTCCACAAGCCGCTGCTCGAGAGCGGAACCCTCGGCACCAAGGGCAACACGCAGGTGGTCCTCCCGATGATCACCGAGTCGTACTCGTCGTCGCAGGACCCGCCAGAGCAGTCGTTCCCCATGTGCACGCTGCGCAGCTTCCCGAACCGCATCGAGCACACGATCGCGTGGGCGCGCGAGCTGTTCGAGAGCTCGTTCGTCAAGCCGGCCGAGACGGTGAACCTGTACCTGACGCAGGCCAACTACATCGAGACGACGCTGAAGCAGGGCGGCAACGAGAAGGCGACGCTCGAGACGCTGGTCGACTTCCTCAAGAACGAGCGGGCGCTCACTTTTGAGGACTGCGTGCAGTGGGCGCGCATGCTGTTCGAGAAGCAGTACAACAACGCGATTCAGCAGCTGCTGTACAACTTCCCCAAGGACGCCGTGTCGTCGACGGGCACGCCGTTCTGGTCGGGACCCAAGCGGGCGCCGGACCCGCTCAGGTTCGACACGGAGAACTCGACGCACTTTTCGTTCATCGAGGCGGCGACCAACCTGCACGCGTTCAACTACAACATTAACGTCAAGGACAAGACGCGGGCGGACTACATCCGCGCGTTGGACGCCATGATGGTGCCCGACTTTTCGCCCGACTCGAACGTCAAGATCCAGGCGGACGACAAGGACCCTGTGAGTGACCCGCTGATCGGAAGAGAGAGAACCATGGCTAACCCCCACCAGGACCCGAACGCGGGAGCCAGCACCTTCGACGACGCAGACGAGCTGCAGAACCTCGTCACGGCCCTGCCCGACCCCAAGACGCTGTCGGGCTTTAAGCTGACGCCCGTCGAGTTCGAAAAGGACGACGACACCAACTACCACATCAGCTTCATCACGGCGGCGAGCAACCTCCGCGCGGACAACTACAAGATCGAGAAAGCGGACCGGCACCGCACCAAGTTCATCGCGGGCAAGATCATCCCCGCCATCGCGACCACCACGGCCCTGGTGACCGGCCTCGTCGTCCTCGAGCTCTACAAGATCGTCGACGGCAAGACGGACATCGAGCAGTACAAGAACGGCTTCATCAACCTCGCGCTCCCCTTCTTCGGCTTCAGCGAGCCCATCGCCAGCCCCAAGGTCGAGTACACGGGCCCCAACGGCAAGGTCACGCTCGACAAGATCTGGGACCGCTTCGAGGTGGGGAACATCACGCTGCAGGAGCTGCTGGACGACTTCAAGGCGCGCGGGCTGGAGATTGCGATGCTCAGCTCGGGTGTGAGTCTGCTGTTTGCGTCGTTCTTCCCCGCCGCGAAGCAGAAGGATAAGTTTGGGATGAAGCTGAGTGAGCTGGTCGAGTCGGTCACCAAGAAGCCGATTCCGGAGCATATGACGGAGTTGATCTTTGAGGTGGTGACTGAGGATGCGGATGGGGAGGATGTCGAGGTGCCGTATATTAAGGCGAAGATTCGGTAGATGGGGGACGGGTTGTGTGTGTGTTGGGCTGGGTTGTTTAGATTGGGGGTGGGGTGTTGGTTGTATTTTCTTGTTGAGACGACGGACACATGTGTGTTACCATCGTGTGGATGGATGAACCTACCCAGCTTCGTTTGGCAGTAGCAGGCAATTAGACGTTGTGTTCTGGGAGTGTTTCCGCCGTGTGCTTGTTGATGATGCCCCTCAAGATGGATGGATGTTCACCAGTGAGGCCCGAGTCCTGCCCCCAGTAAAGTGTCATGTTGTATTCTAGGAGTGTGCGGGACCTTGGTGGGATGGGATATCTCCTCGCCTTGGGATTGTTGATTCCATCAGTTCGCAATCCCTTCGATGTACGTGAGGGGTTGTTCGCCCAGTGGAACCCAGGGTCACAGTCCAAGCTTCTCTAGGGCGTTCGTCCCCGCTAAAGCACAGACCCCGCATCGGGCAACACCGTACACAACCGTGCGTGTCCTTACTCATCAGCCCGCAGCGGCGGTGGAGAAGGGGTTTGGCAGCGTGCCCCTGGGATTATGTCACCATTGGTCAATGTCTTGGTTGGGCCAAGAGCGGCAGGGGGCGCTGACAAACCAGCTGCAATGGGGATGCGATGGGGTGCGAAGATGGGTCAGGGTGGGCTAAGCAAGTCACAGTTGGGAATGGGGATGGGGATGGGGATTTGGAATGGATCGATGTATGGATGGATGCAGGGTGGGTTGTGGGTTGGAGAGGAGTAGGTAATTATTACGGATAGTGCAATGGGAGAGGTTGATGGTGGTTGACACGAGGTAAACTTTGGGAGGGGTGAAGAAGGTGTATATTACGGACCCCGCGCTCCATGACAGCTTCGCCGGATGCAGTCGCTCATCAGCTTGACAACCCCTCATGAGCGTCATAAGAAGGGTGGCCTGCCCACGTCTGCTTAACAAACCATCAATTGTCTGGACGACTGCTTCTGGTTCTGTGCGAGGATTTAGAAATATTTCGACACCAACCAGCTCAACTTCTTCGCGTGTTGCGAACCCCGCTATCAACTCCATTACCACCACCGCCGCAACTCGTTCCCTCAACACCTCAGCCATGGTATGTACGATTAATCCCCTTCTCGCCCCTCAACCCACCATCCAAACTCTCGTTTTTTACCCCAACAACCCCCATCCACCAACTCCAAGCAACATCAACCTCAATCCGACAACCTCAAAATTGTAACCTAACATGAGAATACCCAGGCGACCAAGATCACAGATTGGGTCAAGCCAGGCGACACCTCGGGCGAGTTCAAGCGCCAGCAGAGCTCGTTCCGGAACTTCATCTCGCGCGAGCCGGGCGCCGAGTACCCGCCTGAGAAGGGGAGGTATCACTTGTACGTGAGCTATGCTTGTCCTTGGGTATGTATATTCTCTCATTTATTCGTTTCCCCCGTTCTTGTGTTTCTTCCACCTCCTGTTTCCAGCCTTGTTTGGTAGGAGGTGTTGGGGGGGTTGAGTGTGAGATGGGGGTGGGAAGCGGTTGGTGGAGTTGAGGGTTATAGGAGGGCCTGGAGAGGGTGATGGGAGGGAAAGGGGTGGGCCGGGGCGGGTAAGAGGGTTGAGAGGGTTGAGAGGAGAGGTATAGACCAGACCTGCGTAAACGAATACTGACGGAATCCCCAGGCCAACCGCACGCTCATCGCCCGCAAGCTCAAGGGCCTGGAGGATGTCATTTCCTACTCCGTTGTGCACTGGCACCTGGGGGCCAAGGGTAAGTCTCTACTCTCATCTCCCCCGTCTCGAAATATCGAGTCCTCATCTAACTCGACCCCCAGGCTGGCGCTTCCCCACCGCCGAGGACACCGACGCGGCCGGCGAGAACGTGGTGCCGGATCCGGTCGCCGGCCACGAGGGCTACACCCACCTGCGCGACATCTACTTTGGCGTGAACCCCGACTACGAGGGCCGCTTCACCGTGCCCGTGCTGTTCGACAAGAAGACGCAGACCATCGTCAACAACGAGAGCAGCGAGATTCTGCGCATGTTTGGGACTGAGGTAACTATCCTTGGCCGATTTGATGCAGTATGAGTTCCCTTACTTACTGACTCCCCCCAGTTCAACGACCTCATCGACGAAAAGTACCGCGCCGTCGACTTCTACCCCGAGGCCCTGCGCGCGCAAATCGACGAGACCCACGAGTGGCAGTACGACAAGATCAACAACGGCGTCTACAAGTCGGGCTTTGCCACGACCCAGGCCGCCTACGACCGGAATGTGGTTGCGCTGTTCGAGGCCCTCGACCGCGCCGAGGCCCACCTCGCGAAGTCGGTGGCCGAGGGGCCGTACTGGTTTGGCCAGACGCTGACCGAGGTTGATATCCGGCTGTGAGTCCCCCTCCTTGCTGTTGAATGAGGGATATGAAGCTTACAGATGTGCTATATCAGGTTCGTCACCATCATCCGCTTCGATGTAAGCCCCCCTCCCCCCAGCCTCCCCTCTCACTCCCCAAGAAACACTCATGACTGACACCCCCCAGCCCGTCTACGTCCAGCACTTCAAGTGCAACATCCGCGACATCCGCTCGGGCTACCCGGCCATCCACAACTGGATGCGCCACCTCTACTGGGACGTGCCGGCGTTCCGCGACACCACCAACTTCCTCCACATCAAGAACCACTACACCAAGTCGCACACCCAGATCAACCCACTGTCCATCACCCCGCTGGGGCCGCTGCCGGACGTCCTGCCGCTGGGGGAGGAGGTCGCTGCCGCGCGGAGGGGGTAGTTGAGTAAGGTGTGGGGTGTTGTTATGAGGTGGCAGATGTGAGCATGAACACAACATAGTTAAAACGAGAAATAATTACTTTCCCGAACAGCCTTCCACTTGCACCCCCTCACTCCGCGTTCCTAATGCGACTGTCGAACGATCCGAAGCCCATAACATCCTTCCCAAAAAAAACCCACAACCATCACAGTGGACCCCCTTCTCCACCCCGTCCTCTCTCAAAACCCACCGAGCCCCCAAACCCACCGAACCGAGTCCACTCCACCACAGAACCCACCGACCCTACCTGCCTAGCCCACCAACGCAAGTCCCATCCAAAACCCAACCCTCGCGATCCCAAATCCAACAACCAATCAAAAGGCAAGGTGGCCGAGCGGTCCAAGGCGCCACGTTAAGGTGTTTCAACCCTTAATCTTCTCATCCGTGGTCTCGAAAGGGGCGCGAGTTCGAATCTCGCCCTTGTCATTTGCTTTTGGCGATTTTCTCTACAGCATTGGTTTTTAATGTCCATGTCGATTGGAGGGCTTTTGTTTTTGTTATGGAAATAGTTTTGAGGTGGGTGGTTGACCTCAGGAAGGACCAAGAGTGTTGGTGAAACGGATGCAGAGTTTTCAAGGTTCAAGTTGAGGGGATTCAGGGGTAAAATCAACAACATAGCCGGGGTTCAACTCAGAGCATGACTTCCCGTTTCCCTTGCCCGCATGATAAAGCTGAAACCCGACACCAATCATCTTCTAATGGACGACACTTCTCTTAGGTAGGGAAAGTCGGTAAAATTGAAGCAATGGCAGGAGACTCCCACAGAGCATGTCCGTGAAGTGCTTGTTGTGGAATATGTTGATCCAGCAGTACGTTATGGCAAACGGGGCTTCAAGTGAACTCCTTTCCCCCAGTGCTGATGACAGCGGTTCCTCGGCATTATAACACATGACAGTATATCATCTCAACTACTCCGTGGTAGCCCCCATGTAGACTTTACAAGCCCAAGGTTGCCAACTTGATGGAAATTGTAGTTTGGGGATGTGTTCAGAATCCCGCGGAACGAGAGCAGAAGGGCATAAAGTAAATACAGACGGGCAGATCTGTCGGCGAGATAACAAGTCGTAGTGAACGCATCGATAATATATCAAGCAAGCAACCGATCTATTATTACCATTCCTAGTTTTATCCGACCCAACCTTGACGATGACCATGGCCAATGGCTTTGCCATCAACACCACCGAATCAACCAACCGCAACCATCTGGCAAAAAAACCAACTCCAACCCACCGCCAACCTTTTTAATTACCACAACCCCATCTCCACAAGGCACCAACCCCCCTTCACTTCCTTCCCCCTCCCCTCTCCGCGACATCCACGTCACTTATCCACCCCCCCTCCGTCTCCGAGACAGACATGTCCCACTGCCCAGCACACAGCAGATTGAGGGAATAGGGGGTGACAGCCGGAGCAGCAAAGTTGGAGTGCTCAAGTGGGAGTAGCAAAGGAGAGTAGCAAAGTCATAGAAGCAACGAGCCACACAAGCAAGCAAACAAACAAGTCAAGCAACCACCCAACCAACGCAAAAACCAACTCGAGCAGAGTAAAAAGAGGCATTATATTAACCACCCCGCCCTCCCAACCCTCTCATCAAAAAAATCTATCCAGCTAGCCCAACCGTTCCAAGCCAACCGACAATAATTCTGATCCAGGGCTTGGGTTCTTCCTTGTCCTCAGGGGGGTGGTGATGATGATGATGATGACGTCGAGTGACTTTATAGAGACAGAGAGAGAGATGGATGGATGGATGACCGCTGTTTTTACCACAACCCAGAAAAAACAACCAAGACCACAACAAGAGGAAAAAAAGACTCAACAACCAAACCGGTTAAACCAAGACTAGGAAAAACAAGAGACAGACAGTACTCAAACAACAGCAAAAGCCAAGACAATAAACGATAACACATGATGATGCCCACTTTCTATCCCCTTTCTTCACTTCGTCACCTCCGTCCCTCGTTCAGCTCATTTAGAGCTGACCGGAGAGAATCGCTTCGGTTGCTATTCATATCTGTCAGCTTCTTGCTCATATCGTGTTTGGTGGATGGGTGACGGGGGAAGAGGGATGGGGATGGGGATGTGTGTGTGCGTGACTTACCGCTATTGATATACGCCCTCCTGGCATCCAACGGCACACCAAACCTCCTCTCGAGCTCCGTCTTGACCCCCTTCTTCGTGACCGTCATGAGATCCGCCGTCCTGAGGATATCCCTAATCTCTGCCAACAACGCATCGTCACTCGGCATGCCCGCCAGATTCGACAGCTCCAGCTCCGGCTGCGACTGCGACGGCGAGGGGCCCAGGAACTGCGACCCGCCAAACTGGCTCTGCCTGTTATTGGCTCCAAGCATCTCCGACGCGGCAAGAGACATCCTGCTTGGCGCGGTCGGCATGGCAGGGTACCCCGACAGCGACCCGGGGCGGCTGGGTCCGTAACCGCCGGCCGCCAGTGGGCCGCCGTACTCCGACATGGGCACATTCGGGCGGGTGGCGTAGGAATACCCAGACACCTCCGAGCGGGTGTCGTCGTGCAGGCCGCCGGCCTGGGTCTGCGCTTCCCACAGTTCGGCCTGGTACTCCTCCCACTTCTTTCGCGGGATGCTTGCCGGGTCGAACTTGCCCTCGTCCGAGATGACAATCTTCTTGCCGCTTTCACCGGCAACCACACGGGTATTGCCCCAGTTGAAGTCGTCCATGTGCCAGAACGCGTACAGCGGCAGGGCAAAGCTGAACACGGGCACCGCCATCACGTACATGACCATCCAGCCGATCATTTCCCACTTGCGGCGCAGGATGAAGATGATGGCCTGCAGACCGTAGATGGCACCGAGCAGGACGAAGGCCGTGATGGGGATGACGCTCGAGTTGCGCGCCACCATGACGATGAGGTAGACGATGTAGGCGATGGTGACGGGCTGGACGATGGTCGAGAGCAGGTCGACAAACACAATGAAGCGCATGCTGAAGCAGCAGAAACCGCACAGCTGGTTCATCGGGATGAGCTCCATCAGGTTGTGCACAGTCGAGTTGATCCAGCGACGGCGCTGCGAGAGGAACACCTGCCACGAGTCGGGCGCCACCGTCCACGCGTGCGCGTTGAAGATGTACTTGGTCTTGTACTTGTTGTGGAACTTGAGAAGCAGCGTCGTGAGGTAGCGATCCTCACCCAGGTGGAGCAGGTTCTTCATGTGCAGCGTGTCGACACGGATGGTCGAGTACGCCTCAACGACCTCGCGGCTGACAAACAGCGGCTTGCCCGTCTCGGCGGCGCGAATGCGGTACATGGAGAAACAACCGGGCAAGCAAGTGACGGACCCGAAGAGCGACTCGAAGGCCTTGGACAGATTGTGCGAGATGTAGTACTCGTAGACCTGAATCATGGTGACGAACGATGACTTGGCGTTGGTGAGGGCGGTCTCGCCGCACACGGCGATCAGGCGGGTATCGTCGAGGAACGCCGAAACCATGCGCGTAGCCGAATCAGGCGCCACGACCGTGTCGGCGTCGATCTGGAACAGGTATTCGTAGAAAGTCGGGTTGACGCCAATGATGTTGCGGATCTGGTGGTACATCTCGAGCTCGAGCGGGCTCATGGCCAGGTTGTAGTGCACGCGGTTGAGGAAGCGCATCAGGATCATCTGCGAGTCACGCTTGCCACGGTTGCCGGGGCGCGACACCTCAGAGGGCTTGCCGATCTTGACCACCACGAGGAACGGAACGATGTGGCCCTGCACCTCGTACAGGCCCGAGTACACCTTGCCCATGTTGTGCTGCTTGAGGCCCTCGCCGAGCGACTCGAAGCTCAGCGGCTCAGGGTCGACGGCCTCGGACACGCCCAGAATGTCGAGAACAATACGGGGGGTCGGCCGATCGTTGCCTTGTCCGATAATCATACCATCGCAGATGACCACCAGGAGTTTGCGCTTGTCGTCGTAGCGCATGCGGGCGGCGGAGTCGATGGCGCGGCGGAGCGACTCTTCGTCTTCCGTGTAGGCGGGAATTTGGCACATGACGAACTTGTCCAGGTTCTCGGGCATGTTCTTAGACCCGAACTGGAGCGCAGCGAAGAATTTGAACGCAATGACGCTGGCCAGCAGAATCGACACGGCCAGGACGAGGTATTCCGAGAACTTGCACTTAGCAGACGAGCGCGTGTCCACGTCGGCGACGTAGAACAGATTGTCGAGACACAGCTGCATCATCCTCTTCTGGTTCGCGTCGATGCCGAGCGCCTCCCACAGCGACGTGATGTCGTCGCCCGACCGCTGCTGGAACAGGTCCACCACGAGCGGGTGCATGAAGTCGGCCGCGCTCGCGTCCGTCGGGGGGTCCGCTCCGGGGGGGTTCTGCTGGCGCCGGCCGCCCTGGAGGTACGTCGTCATGTCGTAGACACGGCTGTTGAGGATGGCAATGACTTGCTTCTTGGTACTAAGAGTCTGCACGTACTCGGCCGAGTAGCCGATGTTGCCAACCTTGTAGTTGGCGCGGAGCATCTTCATGCGCTGCGAGAACCAGTCGGGGCGGCTGTCGTTGGTGAAGTGACGGAAGTCGTGGTACCGTGAATTCAAGTCCTGGCTGCTGATGACGGCGGCCGAGCCCGTGATGTTGGTGTTCTTGTAGTCGAGAAGGACCGACTTGTCGATCTCGCCGTTCTGGCCCTGGCAGAGGGCCGATACCTGCACGGGGAAGAGGCTCGTGATGTCCATGCCGCCGTACTGGGTCAGCATCTTGGTGGCCATGTACGGGGGGTAGTGGCGCGGGGCGAAGACGCCAATGTCGAAGATCTGGCCGCGGATCGAGGCGTAGGCGCTCTTGCCGTCCTTGCCGTTGTACTTGGAGAGCTCCTCGGGACTGTAGACGTACTGGTGCGGGCAGATCAGCATCGGGAAGACCACGATGAAGAAGGCCGACAGCAGACAGCTGAACCAGATGATCATGTTGATGGCCACCTTCTCGCGCCAGGCCATCCGCACGTCCTTGCGCGGCATGCGGCCCAGCCAGCGGATCAGGAAATCGGGGATGAAGAAGGTGAGCATGTACACGAGGAAGACCCAGCGCTTGCGGCTGGGGCTATCCTTGTACTCCTCCACCTCCACCATGTCCTTCTCGTTGCCGCGCTCAGCCATCTGCTCGCGCGTGTCCATGTTCTTAAACATGTCACCGCCGCCAAAGGCCGAGACGCCGGCCTCGGACTTCGCATCCACCTCCTGGCTGCCAAAATAGCCAGCCTTCTTCTCGCCCAGGAAGCTGTTGGGTGTGGGTCCGCCACCAGACAAGTACAGGCGCTCGTTGGAAGCGAGGAACGGGTCTGCGGGGGTGGTCATGCCGTCGCCGGCCTCCGAGGGAAGCCCGTACCGACCAGATTGCGAGAAGTTCTCGCCCAGCTGCGCGATCTCCATCCAGCACCGCTCGCTCAGGAACACACCAGTGGCACCAATGGCCACCTCATTGCTGGGCCACCTCTTGTCCTCGACCACAACCTCGACCTTCTCCCGTTCACTTCCAACAAGCATGGTGTCGGCATCCGCCAGCCCCAAGAACTCGCCGAACGGCAGGAACAGGCTAAAATCGGCAGACCGCAGCCGCTGGCTGATCTCGGCGATGCCAAACGTCTGCAGCTGGGCACGCACGCACTTGCTGTCGAACTGGTTGGCGATGCGGCGGTCGTTGGGCTTCAGGCAGAAGACAAAGTAGCAGTTCGTGCCGGGGGCCGTCACGGACCGCGTGACGTTCTCGAGGGCCGACAGGAACTGGCCCGAGGCGCCCTGCTGCGCGGGGCGCGACGAGTTGGCAGCATTTCTGCTGCTCTCGCCGGCATCGCTGCCCTGGTCGACCGACATCTCCCGCTCCATGGCGCGGGCGCGGGCAGTCAGGGCAGTCGAGGGTCGACCGCGCCTCGACATAATACTCGGGGCGCGCATGGGCTTGGAGCTGACCGAGGCCTGCATGACGGTGGACCGCTCGTGCGGGTGGACGACGGTCTGGAGGACCTCCTGGCCAAAGAGGCGAGCGACGAACGAGTTCTTGCTCGAGTTGATCAGGTTCATCAGGTCACCCGAGATGACCTCGCCGTTCTCCTCCACCAGGCCCTTGATGGGGTACTCGACCTCGCCGGCAAAGTGCTTGACGGTGAAGGTGGCGGCCGTGTTCTCGGTGAAGAAGTTGCTGCCGGGCAGCTTGGCAGTAGCAGCGCCGACCGTGATGGCCGGGTTCTTGCCCTCGAAGCGCTTCCGCAGGCTCTCGAGCAGCTGCATGTCGGTGCGGTGGCGGCGGGTCTGGTCGTCCAGGATGCCGAGGAAGCCGTTGCCGGGCTTGAGCAGGCCCTTGACGGCGTCCGAGTTGTCGAAGTAGCTCGTGGGGGGCACCGACACCTCCTCCGTCTCGAGCATGTCGGCCTTGCGATCGAAGAAGTTGTGCAGGGTGAGGTTGTACAGCGACTCGTTGGCGGCGTTGGCCAGGAGCTGGTCAAGAGTCGAGCCGGTCGAGGACTGCTGCTGAAAGCCGGGGAAGTCGACGATGGACACGGTGTTTCCAATGGTGTCCTCGGCAGCGCAGAGGCGCTGGTTGATGCTCTCGATGACAAACGCGGTGAGGAGCGAGTACAGGGTGCGGGCCAGCTCGTTGGCGTTGCCGCGGGCGCCCGCGGGGTCGAGCATGACCGTCACCCTCTCCTTGTGGATCATCTTCGTCTTGTAGCCCAGGGTGGTCTGGAGCTCGGCGGCGCCGACGCCCAAGAAGGCGGCGATAATGCCGAGAACATCCTTGTTCTTGACGGTGGTGGTAGTCTGGGCGCCCTCGTGGGAGAAACCGCCGCTGTCGTCGCCCGTCACGGTGGTGCTCGAGGTGGTCTCGAACTCGAGCTGGCCAATGTGCAGGATGCTGGCCAAGATCTGGCAGATCTCGGCAATCTCGCTGCGGGGGAACTCGAGCTTGCGCAGGGCCGTCTTGAAGAGCTGGAAGCCCTCGGCGTCGTTGATGCCGACCTTGAGCTGGGTCGGGTGGCCCAGATACCTCCAGCGGCGCTCAGCGGTGCCGGGCGAGTCGAAGCCCAGATGGGTCTTCTCGGCGGCACTCGTGCCGGAGAGGAGGTAGTAGAGGACGTGGAAGTTGCGCTCGCCCGTGGGGACGTCTGTGATCCTGCTCCTCTCCAGCCTGTGGTCCAGCAGCTTGGCGCCGATGAGCGAGGGGACCGTGGTGGAGGCCGTGTCGTACTGCAGTTCGTAGAACAGACCCGCCTTGGAGGCCGTCGGGGTAGTAGCCGTCTTGGTGGTTGTGAGGGTGTCGAAGACGTAGGCGGCGAGCGAGATCTTGGCGGACAGGGGCGTCGACGAGCGGTTGAGGAGCGAGGTCAGGAGGTGGGCGCGGACGGTGGTCTTGCCTGAGCCGGACTCGCCGCTGTCAAGGACGGAGTTTTGGTTAGCCACCACCAAGAGAAACACAAAAGCAACCGGAGGACAAGGAATTGGCAAGAAAAAGAGGTCCCATACAGGAAAAGAACAGCCTGGTTCTCGGACCGGTGTCCCATGCGGACGAGGGCGCGCTCGGCCAGGTCCTCGGCGGCGGACGCGGCGGACGAGTCGCGGGTGCCATCGCCCTTGGTCGAGCTCGTGTACGTGTTGATGCAGAGGAGGGCGTGGGACGACAGGCGGGCGGTCGGGATGGAGACGTGGAAGCGGCTGGCGAGGTGCGCAGTCAACTGTGTGTCGGACTGGGCGTGGGCGGGCAGCGAGGGCAGCGAGGGTTGGGTATGGGCGCCTCCTCCGCTGTTCCCGCCGAGCGGCGGGAGGTTGAGGGCCATGGTGAGCGGCGCCGCCAGGAGCTGGCCGTGATCAGCGGGGAGGGCGAGCTGTGTGTCCTGTGCCGAGTGGTGGGTGGTGTGTGTGGTGTGTGGCTTCGAGCGTGTTCGGGGAGGAGAGGCGAGGGGGATGCTGTGGTTGGTGTCTTGTCTTGGTCTGTCCTCTCGAACTGAACCTGGACCTCAACCTCAACTTCGACCTCGCGTCGATGTGGTGTGTGTGTTGGATGCTCGCTCACTCGGCCGACGAGACGGGCCTAGTGCAGAACAACGACAACAACAGCACAGCTAGCACAGCACAGCACGAGGGATGGATCCTCGGAGTTGCTGGCCTGTGATCTGATCCGTGTGTCCCTGTGGGCGTGGGCGACGGCGGCCCGGGCTTCGACGGGCGCAATCTCGACGTCGGAGACTAATTAAAAAAAATTAAAATAGGACTGGCAACAGCCAAACGAATGTCATATGGAGATGTGCGAAACCGTCTAAACGAGCGTCAGAACGAAGGGGGGGAGGATGGGGTGCTCGGGGGGGGGGGAAGCGAGCGAGTGGTTGTGTGAGTGAACAAAAAATGTCGGGCGGCGGGGATGGAGAGAGTGTGCAGACGTTGAATGCAGTCGTCAGTCGCCTGGGCAATGGGCGCTCACTCCTCCTGGGATTGGAAGGGTGGTGCGTGGGTGCTGGGTTTAGGTGTGGGTGTGTTGGGTGGTGTGGGTGGTGGGATGGAGGGAGGGATCAGGGCCACGCTGCAACGGCAGTGAGCGACAGCGCTGGGACTGGCTTTCAGGTTCCTTCCCACTGTCCTCTCCTCTTCCCAGGTTGCACGCAGTTGGGTCGGTGGTGATGGTGCCCTTCCTGCCCTGTCCTGCCGCGTCAAGTTGCTCTCTCTGCCGCTGGGGGAAAGGGGGTGCCGCTTGTCTGCCCTGGCTCTTTCTCTTGCTGCCTGCACCTCGCTGCACTCCTTGCGCCTGCGCCTGCTTTTTTTCTTTCTGTTTTTCCCCGAGCCAGGGGTGCGTCTACGGCGCGCCAAATCTGCAACCCACGCAGGTTCATCCAACGCCCCCAATCCCCGTCCATCCACATCCACCATCCACCATCCATGGCCCCCCCAGTCCGTCCAATGGCTCCAGCGATCCAATGGTCCCATACGAACAACGAACAGGCGAGCGAGCCCGCAACAAGCCAAGCAGCGCCTCCCTCGGACGGACTCCACCTGATCCGCAGGGGATGGAGAGGGATGGGGCACAGGTCCGAGCCAGGCATTGGATCGCAGCTTTCCAGGAAGTGGTTCAAAACAAAACAAGATCTGGAACGCAACGCTATGGGCCCATCCCGGGACTTGGGCGTGCAGAGTCTGGGGCGGCTGGCTGAGGATTTGCAGATGCCATGGCTCTCTTCTCTCCGTATGTCTCTCCATCCGAAAGACACCCGCCGTATTCACCTCCTCAGCACCACAGATGAACCAACAACCAGACGAACGAGCCCCTTCCCTCCTCTCCGGGGCTCCTCTCATCCCAAACCTTCCAGAGCATTTCGATGGGACCGGACGGGGGATCAGGCCGCCCGGCGGTGGAGCGCGGTGGACCGCATGTCAGGTATGCAGGGATGGCCAGCGGCCTGCATCGCGAGATCCGGCCCACGCGCTAGCCGCATGTTTTTTGGGTCCGCGCCTTGAGATTTCGAGGCAGCGCGCGCTGCCTTGCCATGCCCTGGCCACTCAGCAGCCAGCGTCGACGGCGGCGGCGCCGGCGGACGGCGGGCTGTTGTGAGCATCCATCCACACACGCCCCCCCTTTTCCC
>FTEL01010120.1_pt1 | contig 17463 bp, 27 predicted proteins | sample 1658911 | NCBI WGS metagenome assembly FTEL01 (sample SAMEA3914869, study PRJEB12502) | metagenome | biome: forest; material: soil | place: USA | collected 2012-03-12 | depth 0.1 m
ATGGAGGGGGGAACTGGGGATAGGTCATAGTCCTAGGGGGCGAGGTGTGGTTGAGAGGCTCTAGGCACAACGCATTGTTCTTCATCGTGTGACCTTCTTTTTGTCTCCTTGACAGAGAAAGCGTTTGTTCGTGCCGGCTACTAAGAGTTCAGGTGGGGAGAGAGTGTGAGCTCGCGGAGGAGACGGAGAGGCGAGCGCAGCTCGAACGGGACCTTATCGTCGTTGAGCACCAGCAGCAACCAATCATCATGGGCAGACCCGGCTCGAGGCTCTTCATGGTCACAGTACGGGCGAGCTTGAGCAAGCGATCTATATCCTTTAGCAGCGGATCGACGCCCGCCCTGATACTACGGATAACAGGGAGGGAGATAGGGAGAGGATGTAAGCCAAGAAATCTATAGGCAGAGGCTGCACTGACTGGGAAAAGGATATAACAAGGACCGTATAACATCTAGGGCGCTGGGAGGGATCTCTGGGAGGGGAGAGGGCAGGGCCGAGGAGTGCCTAATAGATCGCGAATATACTCTAATATTGAGAACTAAACTCTTATCATAATACTCTAAGTACACAAATGCGGCCTTGCATGAGCGGCGTCAGTCTACTTCACCAAATCCTAGGAACCCCACAGCCACATCCTGCTCCTTGTGGCGCCAATCTCTGCGTTCATCTTCATCAGCATCTCGGTAACATCCTCGTTGTGCCTAATTGAAGCTGCCCGGCGAGCGATGCCAGCGTCCTATGCATCCTCATGCAGTCGGCGTATCCGGCAGTCCCTGTCGAACGATTCGTGTGCTCTACTGCACAGTATAGCGTCGGTCTCGGCAGCCAAATGACCACCGGCCCGTCCAGCAGGCGGACGACACTCTTCGCAAGTAGGACGAGCCCGTACACGAGTCGGACTCGTGCCGGACATCACGCATGATGTTTGGGTTAGAGGAACCTTCCTCAGAGGAAGCCACGACGCCGGCGCTATCTGGGCCCACTGCAGAGGCAGCAGACCAAGAGGCTGGCTTTATTTTGTTGCTACCCGAGGGATGAAACTCAAGCTTCACCCTCGCCCTCGGGGCCGGTATTGGCACCACCCTAGTCTCCTTCCATAAAGAGCTGACTACAGGACATGCATCGTTCTACTACCCCCCCCCCCTTGGGGCCCGCAACAGATTTAACACGATGAGCTGGCCGTCCGGCGAGAAGGCGACGGCGCGGACCGAGCACGAATGGCCTTGCAGCACACGCCGTTCGGCGCCTGTGGCTGCGTCCCATACGCGGACGGTGCCGTCGATAGAGCCCGACACGATGAGCCGGCCGTCCGGCGAGAACGTGACAGCGTAGAACCAAGCGCGAATGGCCTTACAGCACACGCCGCTCGGCGCCCGTGGCTGCATCCCATATACTGACCGTATCGTCAGAGCCCGACACGATGAACCGGCCGTCCGGCAAGAATGCGACAGTATCGACCGAGCTCGGATAGCTCAGTGTCTGTAATGCACACTCCATTCTTATAAGAACCCCGGTGCGTGTACAATCCACTAGGAAGCTAGTCTATGTAGGGCTGCCCGGTAGCTTGCTTTGGGACTGAACACCAGAGCAGAAGAGTATACCTGAAGTGGAGCCTCCTCAATGATTGAACTGCGGCTTCACATGGATCGCTTGGCATCGTCGCATGAATCGCTTGGCATCGTAGACTACTGCTCCCAGGGTCGGACCCCTGCGGGGCCAAGGGTCGAGCATGCCTAGAAATAATCTCGTTTCTAGAAGCTGGAGCATAGCATTAATAGCAATCCCATCAGCCAACCGACTGATTAACGCGAGAGTCTCCACCCAGAAGAGGAAGCGAGCCTCAAAAAGCTCCGCGATACCGCGGTGCTCTTGAGGATTGGCATCGCTCCGATTGAGATGATAGACCCAATACCGACAGGCGTACGGAACCGCAAAAGGAACGCTCTTGTTCACGTCCGACCTGCAAACGTCGCCGACTCGAGTTTCTAGTCGTCTCAGGTTACATATATCTTGGCAGAGGCAACTTGACATAACCCTTAGACAGCATTCAAACAGGTGTCAGTGTACCTCCTTGGCGTTGATGCAAAACGTAGCAAGCATGCAATAGTTCCGGCTTCTCTGAAGGGAACTAACATTCCCTCACAACATCTAGCGAACCGAATTTGGACATCCTGCCAGCCATGTCGCCTAGTTCGCGTCCGTCGCAGGCAGCGGACGGGGCTGACGCGCCGGTAGCACTCTCCCGCCGCAATCTCCGAAACTTCACCACTGAAAAGCGGCGAGAAAATGCACGGCGGAGAGGGCGTTCGACGCCCTCGGCCTCGCTCAATTTCCACGAACTCGACACTCTCCCTTCCACGAGCAGCCCACCCAGGCAGAAGCTCTAGTGTGGTCGACCTCCGACTGCAAAGCTGCTGCCCGAGTTCGTCGAGTGGGAGAAGCAATAGCTCGCCCGACTCGCGGCCGAGGCACCACCCCCGCAATTCAGCAACACCATCAACACGAACACAAATGCCAATGCCCAAGCGCGCGGTCTGGGGGCCTCGGGTCGTCGGCGGCAGAAACGGAAACGCCAGAAGCGACAAGGCAGACATGAGTAGGATGCCGTGAACGGTCAGAGAGGTGTGAATCTAATGTCCCTGGCCCTCCTCGTGCGCCCACGACACGGCCCGCCATTCCACGTCAGGATGTCGAAGCAACAACCCAGCCCGGCCCTTCATTCCCTCCTGGATTCCCCGCATACCATGCTACCCACAACATGAACGAGATAGCCGCCTACCTCGCGAATGCGAGTTATGTCGTCTCGTTGGGTGGTCCCCTGCTTGCCGACCTCAAGTACGGTGTGATCATTGTGCCGTCTGGCGAGGAACCGCTCCTCTTTGGCCCTGCGCCCGAGACTGCGATTACCCAGGACTTTATTGATGCTATTGATGATGCAAATCGTAACTACGACAGGGCGTTGCGAATGCAGACTCCCGATTAGGATAGCAAGGGGTCTTGTATACTAGTGGTTTGATAATAGCTTTACTGTCTTATTTACGAAGGGTTAGGCAATAGATTAAGGGAGCGATTGCGGGAGAAGAGAGACGAGGGTTGATGGGAAGACAAGGAAGAGGGGCATTACACGCTCATAATATCACACCACCAAGCACATATAGATTTCTCCCTTTTCTCCCCTCATTTTCCCTTCAGAGCATCCACGGATGTCAAGATCATTGAGACGGGGAGCACAAAAAAAGCATATGGATTTTGCCACTAATACCTGCCGGGGCTAGATGTTTAAATGTCCAAATCAGGTCGAGCAACATCCTAATTAACTCAATGACCGATGCTTGCTGAAAGCCTTGCATCTCCTCGCCCCTTTTCCGTTTCACAAGCAGAGATTTCAACACCGGTTCTTCTCCTTTTCCCCTCCCACTTGTCCCACCGGCCGGACAACGTCCATACATGGGCCCAGTACGACGGACCCAGTCAGACACAGCAGCGTAGCCAGCAGCTGCAAGAAACCCGCCATGATCGACCCAGGCGTCAACGTAACAAACTTGAGAAACTCGTTCACCTGGTACAGATCCTGCTGCTTGGCAATCAGATACCGTGTCGGCGGGGTGGAGGGTTCGCCGGCCGTGACGGCCGCGTAGCTCGGCTCGCTGCCTTCCTGGACAGCGTGCAGCTTATCCTGGGCGGCATCGCATGGAGGAGGCGGCGGGGGACTATCTCCGCCACGAGAGGAGGAGGGCGTTAGGTGAAGGACCGTGACCAGGCGGACTGGGGCGCGGTAAAAAGGGATGAACCAAACGGCGAAGATCTGGAAGATGGAGAGGTAGAGGAGGTGAGTCCCTTCGTCGTAGGCTGAGACGGAGAAGGTTGTTAGCGGAAAGTGGCCCAGGAGGAGATACATGGGCAATGAGGGATAGTCTTGCCGCATGATTCGATCTCGAGGTCGATCCTTGGGCTGAGGATCTTGTCTGGTGCAGAGGTTAGTGTGGTCATCACTTCCAGCAAGGCTGGTGACTTACACCATCTGTAGATGGCAGTGATGAGTACTCTTGAGTCAAAGTTTCCCACGCCAGGGACTTGCAGGTTCTTGAAGGATGGAACGCGGCAGAAAGGATGGTCGAATGCGGCATCCTGGGCGAAGTACTGGTAGATTGTGTCGCGCTGTTGATCCGGAGACCCTTGAGTCAGAGTCCGGATGACATGCTTGATGTCGTGGGCTGGAGCGCCCGGGTCAAAACCTCAGCTCATACTTCTCGTGCCTTGAAATGGCAAAAGGGCATTCGCACCTGGATTCTCCATGACTGTTGGGAGGTTAGGGATGGGTTTTCCCACGGAACTCAGGCTGCTCTTAAAACTGGAAGGTTTCTCGAGAGTAACCTTGTTCTGATGGCTGTCTTCCTGTCCCGAGGAGTGCAGGGCGAGGGAAGAGTTACATGGTAGGGACCCTGCAGCTGGTGATGTCATTATTTGCCATGTCCGTTCCTAATTTGCATCCAAAACCCTCCTGGACATGTGAAAGAGTCGCCGCCCAAAACATGGGACCACAACACCATCTTTTCTGAGCTTCCACGTTGACTCAGCAACTGGCCCCTACATCCGCCCCGTTGGCCTCTCCCTCGCTCAGTCCCAGTCCGCCGCGAACCCTATCCTCAGCCGCCACAACTTGCTTCGGCAGCATGAAGCCCAAACCAAAGAAGACGAAGAACGTCCACTTCCAACGGAAGGGGTTAAACATCACGCAAAAAACGAACCACCAAACAAGCTCCAGGTATGTAAAGAACTCAAACGGCCCCGTGGGCGAGGCAATCTTGAGCAGCCTTGTCATATCAATCCACTTCTTCATCCAGAACGGACTGGGCCGCGTGAGGGGATCCAAGAGGAACATTAACAAGATCCTCGTGTAGATTCCAATGTGCCAGTTCCCCACCGTCCCGATAGCGTTCATGTACGTGCAGTTGATGCACGATATCGACGGGTGACTGGGCGGGAAAGCCTGTAAGTACCAGTTTGGGGGGTCATACGGCTTGGTGAAGCATGTCGCGGGGAGAAAATCCAGCTTTGGGCGCGCAAACCCCGTTGCCATCACCACCACGTCCCCCTCCACGACCTCCTTCTGGCCCAGGCCACCAGCGCTAACCCCCTTGGCGCGCCGGTTGATCTGCACGCCGTTCTTGGTGAACTGTTCAATATCACAGCGCACCCACTGGGCTTTACCCGACCGCAACTCCTCCATGACCTCCGAGTTGACCATGGGCGTGTCGGTGAAGAGGCCCTTGCGAGCCGGCGCCAAGTCCTCAAGGTCTCGGTAGAACAACTTGCGCAGGAGCAGCTCGGGGATCCAGCTCAGCCGCGTCTCTTGACCAAAGATGTTGAGCGCGAGCAGCATGTCGCAAACCGCGTTACGCGGGATGATCCACTTGTCGCTGCGCGCGAGGATGTACGTCTTTTTGGCTCCGCCGCGGTGCGCAAACTCGAGCGCCTCGACCGCGCTGGCGCCGCCGCCGATGATAATGATCGTCTTGTCCCGCGCCGAGCACGTGCCCGTCAGCCGGCTGGAGTGGTGGATGGAACCCTGGAACTTGTCCATGCCGGGCATGCGCGGGATTTTGGGCTCGCCGCAGGTGCCGATGGCCGCGATGATGCCGTCAAAGCTGCCGAGGGAGGGAGAGTTGACAATCCATCGGCCGGCGTCGCCCTGGTAGACGCGCTCGATTTTGGTGTTGAAGCGGGTTCGGCCGTCGAGCCCGTAGCGGCGCCACAGCTCGCGCACCTGGTCGAGGATCTGCTGGCGGTCGGGGTAGCCGCCCTCCCACTTCACCGAGGGGTGGAAGCGGTACATGAGTGAGTGGATTTGCAGCGAAGAGGTGCTGTTGACCCTGCTCCAGATGCCACCGAGCTCGTCCTCGCCGCCCGCTTCAAATATGGTCACGTTGAAGCCGTGTCCAACGCAGTGCGCTGCACTGGTAACGCCAGTGATGCCCGCCCCGATGACAGCAATCCTGGGCCGGCCGAGACCTGCCCTGGGACTGGGCGGGTTGGGTGAGAGGATCTTGTCGACGAGCCATTGGAAAAGCTGGAACGGGATACGAAAAGGGTGCCAAGCAGCGGAGAGTGTTGCGGATTCAGACGCCATTGCCGTTGTAGTTTTCTGTCGTTTGCTCGGAATGGCCTCATCCGTTGCCCGCATAAAAAGATAGGGAATCAAGCCATCATTGTCTCAACCCGAGTGTAAATGTTGGTTACTGGCTTGACTTCCTTGTACATCAATCGCCCCCATGATGTCATGCAAATTACGTGGCATGTGACAATAATCACGGACGAAATTAAAAGTGACGAAACGGGACGGGACTTTGAGGACCTCCTTGTTTCTGTAGAGATTTGTTGCCCATCCACAGGCTTATTCCCAACAACAGTGACGACAGTCTCTGAAGCCGCGGCGGTCGGAGAGTACTCCGAGCACTTCCGATGATGAGATGGCTCTAACTGCAGCAGCCATTACCCCTGTGGCGAAGATAACCCCAGAAGAAGCGATGGCGAGCACCGCAGGCAGCACGGAGAACCCACTCACGTCGATATTAGTACCTATACCTGCGACGCTATGAGGATTTCGGCTCTGTGTGCTGTAAAGCCTTTGGATTATGTGCAACTGAATGATCATGCTGGTCTTGGAAGAGGATCTTGTTGAGTTAGCAGCAACCCTAATGGATTTGATAGGGAACAATTGACGCGAATTACCTTTGGTGGATGTTTCACACCAGCATCTCTGGCTTCGTCCTTGCTCTTGACAATCCTATCAACGTCGCCTTCACGGTGACCCCCACGAAAAGGGGTCCAGACGTGGTCGCCCTCATTGATGGGCTGAGAGTTTTTGTCCTTGACCTCCGAGGGCATCTTGGATTTTAGAGTAAGTGAATTGAGCATGATTGTAAACTAGAGGGTCGCCGACACTAATAATGCAGTAGTACAGACAGCGGCGGATTGTGCTTCGTGGACTATAATCCCGATAATACCCGCGGCGCAAGTCCACGTGCCACGTCATTACGTGGATCCCTGATATCATCCCGTCCCGTTCCTTGATGCTTTTGTAATACGACGTCAGTGGTTGATCTTTAGCTGAATTGGTTCAACCGCAAAACTATCATTTTGGAAACGTATGTCCTCATCGAGGGGACCTGCAGAGTCGCGCCCTATCAAGAAGCATAAGTGCCTCTAGTCTTCTTACTTGGGCTACCAGCGACTCCGTAACCTGCGATCATATCGTCATTGATAGCCGTAAACGTTTTGTTCACTCCCCTCGGGCAGACGCTAAGACCTAATAAAGCTGCCTGCCTTACTTTCATCATCCTTTTCGTCAAACTATCCCGACTGACATCATAACGAAGGTGTCAGATCTGAAATCCGTGTTCTCAGCGTCGCGTAACGTTATATTACCCTCGCCCTTCCAAGGGTCCTATCCCCCGAATTACCTTCTGTCTATGCGTCACCGAAGATAATCACGGATATCGTCCCTGAAACCATGGAAGAAGTTATTCACGCTGTGTGCGGTGCTGGCGCGGGTGACAAGCTCGCGGACCTCGCTAACAACACCAAGGATATGACCAAGAAGGACCGTCTGACAACAGATTATGGCGTCAAGCAAAGTACAGCTGATGACTGGCTGAAGGTGGCCAGCACGGACAAAGCAGGTCCACTCCTGCTCGAGGACCCCTTTGCTCGTGAGAGGGTGCGCACATGATCCTGATTTGAACTCTCAGGGGAAGAAGGAACTAACACGGGCCCAGATCATGAGATTCGACCACGAGAGAATTCCCGAGCGGGTTGTCCATGCCCGTGGCTCAGGTGCATTCGGAAAGTTCAAGCTCCACGAAAGCATCGGGGACCTTACCACAGCCTCTGTCCTGACAGACACCTCGCGCGAGACGCCCATCTTCGTCCGCTTCTCAACTGTCCTGGGCAGTCGCGGCAGTGCCGATACCGTCCGCGATGTGCGTGGCTTCGCCATCAAGTTGTACACGCAGGAGGGTAACTGGGATATTGTCGGCAACAACTTTCCTGTCTTCTTCATCCAGGATGCAATCAAGTTCCCAGACGTGATCCATGCTGGCAAGCCCGAGCCTCACAACGAAGTCCCGCAGGCCCAATCAGCCCATAACAACTTCTGGGATTTTCAGTTCAACCATACCGAGGCGACTCATATGTTTATGTGGGCGGTAAGCAACCACAGCGCCTCGACCATTTGTTTCCCTGCTAAGACGGAGACAGATGAGCGACCGCGCCATTCCCCGGTCCTTTCGGATGATGCAAGGCTTCGGGGTCAATACATTCACTTTGATCAATGCCAAGGGAGAACGCCATTTCGTCAAGTTTATCTGGACCCCTGATCTCGGCGTACATTCGCTGGTCTGGGACGAGGCGCTCAAGCTAGGGGGCCAGGACCCCGATTTCCACCGCAAGGACCTCAGGGAGGCCATCGAAGCCGGCGTGTTTCCCAAGTGGAAGTTTGGCATCCAGGCCATCCCAGAAGCTGACGAGCACAAATTCGATTTTGATATTCTGGATGCGACCAAGATCTGGCCCGAGAACATGATACCTGTACGCTATATCGCCGAGCTCGAGCTCAACCGCAACCCCGACGAGTTCTTCACGCAGGTCGAGCAGATCGCCTTCTGCACCAGCCATGTCGTCCCCGGCATCGGCTTTTCGGACGACCCCCTCCTCCAAGGCCGCAACTTCAGCTACTTTGACACCCAGATCTCCCGGCTTGGCGTCAACTTTGAGGAGCTGCCCATCAATCGCCCCCTGTGCCCTGTCATGAACTTCAACCGTGACGGCGCCATGCACCACGCCATTACGCGGGGCACGGTCAACTACTGGCCCAACCGCTTCGACGCCTGCCCCCCGGCGGGGCACAGCGAAGGCGCCTACGCCGAGTACGCTCAGAGAGTGAGTGGAATCAAAGCTCGCCTCCGCAACGACAAGTTTAAAGACCACTTCACCCAAGCCCAACTGTTCTGGAACAGCATGTCCCCCATCGAAAAACACCACATCATCTCCGCTTTCAGCTTCGAACTCGACCACTGCGACGATCCCGTGGTCTACTCCCGCATGGTCCTGCGTCTCGCCGACATCGACCTCGCCCTGGCACAGGCCGTCTCAGCCAAAGTCGGCGGCGAGCCCCCGCTGGAGGGCGGCGCCCGCCCCAACCACGGCCGACGCGCGCCAGGGCTCAGCCAGATCGACTTCTTCCCGGGCTCGGCACCCACCATCGCCTCGCGGAAGGTGGCTATCCTGATCGCGGACGGCTACGAGAGCCTTGCGTTCGACGCGGCGTACGCGGCGCTCTCCACAGCGCAGGCTGTCCCGCTGGTAGTCGGGCCGAAACGAACCAAGATCGTGGCTGCCAACGGCAGCAGCACGACACGGCCAGACCACCACCTCGAGGCCCTCCGCTCAACCATGGTCGATGCCCTCCTTGTGCTTGGCGGGGCGGAGTCTGTTGCCACTCTCGCGGGAAACGGGCGGGCACTGCACTGGATCCGGGAGGCGTTTGGGCATCTCAAGGCGATCGGCGCGACCGGGGAGGCGGTGGGGTTGGTGGAGAAGGCGATTAGCCTGCCCGGTGTGCGTGTGTCGGCTGCCGGGGAGGTGTGCGACAGCTATGGGGTGGTGAGCGTCAGGGAGCTCGGGCGAGACGGTTTGAGGAAGGAGGTAGAGATTGCGAAGAGGGGAGAGGGCTTTATGGAGACGTTCTTTTACAGGGTGGCGGGGCATCGGTGTTGGGAGAGGGAATTAGATGGACTTAGTACGCAGGTTGCATATTAAACTGTTGGCTACATTATGGCGAAGCCGCAGCTTTGGCAAGCCAGGCCTGGATTCCTCGTGTCGCGAGACGCGGCAGACCCCGATATCTCTCCTCCCCGTACGTGTCTTGGATGCTCCTTGCCAAACGCCTACCCTTGACGATTGCAAGCCTCCCAGCCGGCCAACGAGTAACCCGCATAAACTCTTCTGCTTCCTTTGCCAACGCCCGCCGCGTTTCCCGCCCCGCAGGCTCATCTCCTTTCTCCGCGGCGCAGAGCGCGCAACCACAGTCAAACCCCCAGGTGGCCATCAGCACCTTTTGCCTCGCCTCGTAGTCCGCCGACTGGTCATAACTGTGAAAGATCTGTTCCCCGACGGCAATGTCCCTCGTCGCTCGCACTACCATCAGATCGCCAACAAACTCCCTCTCCGCGTTGGGAACGCACGAGTGGTTGATATACGCCGCGCGAACCCACAACCCCGCGCTCCCACCCTCCCCTATCCCAAACGCGTTCCGCGCCACGATATCCCGCACCCTAAACACATCCACCACCGGCCCGTCCCCCGTCTCAACCACCCGCTCACCGCCCTCTTCCCAGTCTCCAAACAATCTCATCACCCGCCCAATCTCGCCCGTATTCCCCAGCAACTTCTGTACCACCGCTCGCTCCAACCCAACAGCAGCGACCCTTACCCTCCCATCCCGTCCATCCCACGTCACTGCTGTCTTCCCAGCCCCTGACACCGCGCAAAACGCCTTCTCGACCATTATTACCTCGCCACGCTTCATCACTCGTCCGACAACAAACAACCCCCGCCCCATCGTGGCTGCCTCCCTGACCTCCGTCCGCCTATCAAGACTTGCCGCATCCACACTCTTGGCCTTGGTCGGAGAGGAAACGGCCATTGTGAGTTGTGTGTTTGCCGGGTCTGGCACGGGGGCTTTGCTTGCGGGGGTGGTGATAGTGAGTAAGTCAGAGGGGTGGTCAATTCGCAGGGTGGGCTCGCCATCAGGGGTGAGGGTGAAGTAAGGCTCCTTGAGGACAAAGGATCGCGCGGACTCGAGCACGTCCCGGCCGCCGGGACCGGTGTTATGTAGAGTAATCTCCAAGCGCTCTATCTCGCCGGCGTCGTCTTTCACCATTGTCCATGACCGGGTGGAGAGGGTGACCACTGGGCTCATGCGTTTGACGGCTAGCTGGCGGCCGCGGTGGTGGGTTGAAAGGCGGAGCTCGGAAATTTTCATTGGGTGCAGCTCGTCGATTCGGACGAGGCATGGGGGATATGGCTGGCCGACGATGAGGATCGGAAGGGTGCTGGGTTGGGGGTGGCTCAGGGTCATAGCGCCCATGTCGGCCATGAGAGAGGCACTGCTGGCCTGGCTGAGAGCGGCCTTTGCGTCGCGGGGTTCCCGTGCATGGCCGGCGAGCTCGGAGCATTTCTTGAGGTGCTCCGTAGCTGTCTTGCGGATGCGATCTACCTCTTGCTCGGTCAGGTAGATAGTAGTGTCGCTGTTTTTTTGAGCCATTGTGAAGGGGCGGGTTCTGGGTAGGGTTCAACTGGATTAGCATTGCGATGAGGCGCAACTATCCCTTTATTCTGCTTTCTCATTGCTCGACAATCGTTGCTCAAAAACAATCGTTGCCTCCTGATGGCATTGGGGGCTGAATCCTGTGGTCTTACTGTATGGGGCTCGCCGATGCAAGTTCTCCTTTACTCCGGCATGACTCACCGGTAGCGGACCAAATCCTACGGTTAAATCTGGTATCTCGTCCAGGGAGCCTTGCACCATACGCACCCTCTCAACAGTATACGCCGGCTACGCCACCCTAGCTGCCGCACCCGGCCGCGGCGTCCCGAGATCCATACATTGGGTGTGAACAGTCCGAGTCAGGCAATACAGAACCCGTCGCGATCGAGTGGTTATCCGCTGATGTCAGGTCCTAAGCGGCGGATTGAATGCCGGTAGATGGAGTGTCAGAGGGGTAAGGGAGAGTGGCAGCGTGAGGGTCATGGCCGAGCCCTCTACCGTTATTTGTTGTAAGAAAGGTCAGGATAAACACAGGCATAAAATACAATATCTCCAGAGAACCCCTTCGGGTAAGGGGGTAAAGACGAATGTATCACAGTCGCATTAGGAAACCTGCTCCCGCGTGGGTAGCCGCTTGTGATGAGAAATCCGGTACGGTTGCGTTGTAAAATTGGCACTGTCCGCTCTGCACCCAAGTCTGGGTAGCTGTGTTGGTTCCTGCTGCTGCTGCCTAAATCCCAGCCCGTTGCCTATGTAACCATATCCTGCTAACCTTCGACAGAAATCTTGGGACTCAACGCGCGGAGCATCTGCACGAGACTCTGTACCCCCAACGCTCGTCTTGTTCATTCGTTGGCCTCTCGGCTCCCCTGTCCCAGCCATCGAACAACCACGACACGCCCTTCCACTGTTTTCTACACCCCTGCCAACAGCACCCGCCATGTCCGACAGCAGTGCCTCGTCTCGGCCACAATCATGGAAGGTCGACAAAGACTTGAAAATGCCGACCGCGCCCCAGTCCAAGATCTCCGAGAGCCCTTTGTTCCGCGAGCTTCGCAAGTCTGTGGCAAAGGAGACCGTGGCCTTTACCTTTGCCTGCGGCGGCACCATCCCCATGTTCTCACGTGTAGACGATGCCACGAACGAAAGGGATGACGACGGCGAGGATCCCCACAGGACCCCTTGCCTTCCCATCGACCTCCGCTGGGATTCTCAGGAGAAAGGCTTGTTAGCTTCGCAGGCCAAGGTCACCTTCCCTCTGGAGCCCGGCACCGACGAGAACCTGGCCCAGCTCATCAAGGACATGTCGCCCGCAAGCTTCGGCCGCGGCAGTGAAGAGGTCTACGATGAGGCGTACCGCAAGGCTACGAAGCTAGATCCGACTTGTTTCTCATCCACGTTCAACCCGTATACACTGGGCATCGTTGACACCATTTCACAAGCCCTCCTGCCAAGTCTACGCCAGCGGAAGCACACAAGGAGCGTCAGAGCCGAGCTGTACAAGCTAAATGCGAGGCCCCCCCACCCCCTTTCGGCACGACACGGCCACTGACCATGCTACTGCTGCAGCTATACTCCGGGCCTTCGGGTAAGTTCAAGCCCCATCTCGACACCCCGCGGTCGCCCGACCAGTTTGGCTCCCTCGTCGTCTGTCTTCCTCTCCAACACCGCGGTGGCGCGCTCGAGGTGAGGCACAAAGGCAACACCGTGAGCTTTGACTGGAGCCACTCCACGGGCGACTCGGAGCACCCCTCACTCGGCTGGGCGGCGTTTTACAGCGACTGTGAGCACGAGGTGCTAGAGGTCACTGAAGGGCATCGCCTGACCCTGGCCTATAACCTCTTTTGTGTGCGAGGCAATGGTCAGCTGGCTGGCAACTGTCCGTGGCTCGATCCCACCCATCTCCCGCTGTACAAGACCATCCTCGCTCTGGTGCAAGACCAGGAGGGCTGGGCTGAGGGTGAGTCTCCCTGGAGCACCCATTCGCTGCGAAACGGACATGGTGGATTTCTGACGTCTCTCCCCTGGCCTAGGAGGGTACCTTGGATTCAACTGCAGCCATGCTTACCCCCATACTACCAACACAAATCTCATCTTCCTGGCCCCGGACAACCTCAAGGGCGCCGATATGCTAATGTACGAGATCTTCCGGGCTCTCAATCTCAACATCATGTTTCGTCCTGTCGTGAAGAAGCTTCTGTACTACGACGATAACGATGAAGAGGCTCGCCCAGTCGTTGGGCAGCATTTGGAGTGGGAGCAGTGGTACGGTTACATCGAGGAATATGAGGAGGCATACGATGGGTGGACGGGGAAGGTGCCCGATGACCCAGAACAGGATGAAACGGAGCCGCGAAAGTACATCCCGTTTGACGACGTGGACTGGCTCAATGACACTGGACATCAAGAGAAACAGATCTCGTGGATGGCGGTAAGTGGGCAAACCCCACCATCCCCGGCTTCGTCCGCCTGAATAAGGTAGTTGGGACTCTGCTGACACTTAGTTCAACGCTCGCTATCCAGTACGGAAATGAGCCCGATGCCATGAACACCTACTCATCTTGTGCCATCATTGCCGAAATCTCTCCTCGCGCTAGCCAGGAAGCAGAAACGGACGGGACCGCGTCCGGCGCGGAGGACGTGGACGAAGCCGAGTCGTCGGCCGTGCTCGAGGAGTCCCGAGTGGATCTCACTACGGCCACGCAGTAGGCACAGCAACTTTTCTGAGCTGTGCCTGAAGTTGGCATAGGCTAAGGATCCTTGGGTGTAGCGAGACCAACGCGCTGTTAGATTTAAACGCGGAGCAGGCAACCGGCACGTAACTTGAACAGGTAGCCTTGCTCGCCGAGAAAACGCGAACCAAGGCCAATACTAGTGTTTGCTTCCCTTCAAGACATGTTTGCATTGTTCATCCTTTTGTTGTAACCCAAGGGCAACGACAATGATATTGTACAAAGTTGAGTTTGACGCTAAACTTCAGCTTACCCCACTTTCTCCAATGTCAACAGTTTCTAATAACACTGCGAGCAATCTTTTCTGCAAGAGCATCTAGACACAGACAGTCAGCAGTCAAGCCCAACAGTCATCGCCGTCTCATCCACATTCTTGTACATGCCGGCGGCACGGGTGTTGAACTCGACCGCGGCCTGGGCGGCAAACTCGGGACACCCCAAGGCAGAAATGGTGGGGGCGTTGACCCGGTATGACGGTCCAAAGTAGATGTGATCCCGCATCCCCTGCCCGACCCCAGGTCTGTCTGCCACGACCGGAATCCGCAGCGGACGCAGGATCCGGGCAGGGCCCACACCAGACACCAGGAGAAGCTGTGGCGACCCGAAAACCCCCGCCGACAGGATGATCTCCTTCCTGGCTGCCAAGTAGTACTCGGCCCCAGCCGTGTTGACAACGACTCCCCTGGCCGTCCTGCCGCCATCAAACACGACTCGCTTCGCCATCGTCCATGGGTAGAGAAAGTAGTTGTCGGAGGCCAAGGACCGCTGCAAGAAACTGGTGGCCGAGCTGTCCCGCGTCATGGTCGTGGCGTTGATGGTGAACATGCTGTAGCTTTGTCCCAGGAGGCGCCCGCTCTGGAACCCGGGGATGATGTTGAAGCCGAGCTCGAGCAAGCCCTTGGTGGCCCAAGTCGCAAAGGCTTGGACATGGTGAGAAAAGGTGACGGACAAGGGGCCCGAGCCGTTCCCCATCACCGAGGCGTCGTATTGCGGTGTGCCGTTTGGCGAAGCGGAGAGCCATGTTGGGGCCCGTGAAGTTGATGCTTTTTTCAAAGTAAGGCAAAAGGTTGTGGAAGGTGTAGCTGCTGTCCCCCGTTGCCTCCACCCACTTCTGGTACGAGCCAACTGTTCCACGGTGGTAGCACATGTAGTTGCGTGCCGACGAGCCGCCAAACGTCCTTCCCCTCGCGTAGTGAATGGGAGGATTGTATGCCCCCTGAGAATGTTAACACCGGCAGCTGGCTTCACTCTGGACGGTGTGAACACGTACTACTTGTGGGGTTGTTCGGTACCCCCAGTCGATCATGGGCTGCCAGTTATGGGCACCAGTACCAGCAAAGATGCCGTCCAAGGTCGGGATCTGGCTCAAGTTGCCGTTGCTGATCTCGTAAAACGTACCCGCTTCGACGACGGCCACGGTCCCGATGCCCGCTTCCGCCAGCCTGGCAGCTATGGTAAGACCCGCGTTGCCTCCCCCGACAATAACGTAATCGTAAGTGGCATTGGTTCCGGGAATGCCGAACGAGGAACCGAGCAGTTTGGCGGTCGAGAAGTGAGCGAGAGTCAAACCGCGAGGGCTGGTAACGAGAAGCGCATCTTCTGCAGCGCGTGGAAAATATTGTGCACGCAGTCTGTCCTACTGACCGACGGGTGTACAATGACACCCAGAGCGCCATAATTATAGCTTCATCCCGCCCGCAACGACTCAAGCCATGCATTCCGGACACTCGCGAAGCATCCTTGAATCAGAGACACCTCCAGCGCCGCCAGCCATGTACGGGGCACGTACATATCCTACCTCATGTGGCTCCGGGGTTCTCTGGGGATTCCAGATCTTTTCGGTGCATCCCGGTCGACCCAGCCGAGGTGAGGAATGTCAGAGTTACCATTTTGGAGACGGTGCAGACAAGGGTGCAGGTTGATGGCAACACCCCGTGCAGTCATGGTGGGGGTTCAGGACTTGTGTCTCCGGACTCAGTCAGGAGCCTATCAGCCCCGAGGAAACAGCTGACGGGCGCTCCTTCGGGGTGCAACCATGCGGCGCAGGGACCGACAAGTGGTAGTGCAAGGCTGGTGTAGCTTGCCCAGCGAGACCCCTGACAGGGTTGCCCTCAGGGGCTCAGCATGTTCAACCCTTCAAGACAACCACCCGCCCGCTTCCCGTGCGGCTGCGCGTGTAACTGCCCTACATTAATATCCCACCGCAGGCAGCAGCTTGCGCCGCAACCACACAACGCCGTCTCAAGCCGGCGGCCGAGCTGGTACCCTACACCGCGCCATGTGTAAATACTGTGGGGTGTTCACTGCTGGTCTCAGGCACGGGCGAACCCTTTAGCCGATGCCAGCCCCAGCGTGATAAGCTGCCGCTCGTTGGCCGCGCGTAGCCAGGAACGATCGGCGGGGGCGATGTCCAGACTTATTGTGGCGCCACCCCGATCTCCGGCCAGAAAGGGGGTTGCCTTGCCTCGAACTCCAACCACGAGGGAAACGCAGCCCTTGGAATCGAACTGCTGCAAACGGCTCCGGCCACGCACTCCCCGAGCCACTCCGCGACAGATTCAAACAGCGTAATGTTCCTGACCTTTGGAACAACCCCGCAACAAGCCGGCTCGATGGACCTGGAGTCTGACCCCCTCGGCCCCGGACGCCCCAGGCCGAAGCGGGCCCAAGTAGCCCAGGCGTGCGACTGGTGCCGCGTGCACCGCACAAAGTGCGATAACGAGAGGCCGTGCCAGAACTGTGTTTCCAGAGGAGCCCCCTGCGGAAAGACGGGCAAGACTGATGTCAGATCGCTTCCGCAGGCCTTTAGGTGAGTGTGGCGTTTATGCGCCAAGCAGCGCGTGCCCGAACTCAGTGATAACTGCTTCGGCCCATCCCGCTCCTCCCTCTTGTTAACCTGGTTGCCGCCCGCAGAGAGATCCAACGCCTGACGTCGCGAGTGCACGACCTGGAACTGGAATTGGCCAGGCACAATGCCGGGGCAGCTCAAAGCAGCGAGACCTCGGCCGAATCATCGGTTACGGCGACGCCCTCCGTCCCGCTCTCAGCCTGCAGCACAGAGGTTGACCACACCGCAGAGCCCAAGAGGTTCTGGGAGGGCATCTATGCGAGCACTACACAGGCTTCTCCAAAGCAGGTATGTCGCTCTTGCGGGAGATGGCGCCGTGTAGCGCACGACTGACATTGCTAGTGGTATGGTGGTTCAGGGAGATGCCCTCGCACCGGTGTCCGTCTGGTCCGACGGAGTGGGTCCGGATGTTTCTCGTTTTTTCGTTGCATTCCGTGGCTGCAGGCCAGCTTTTGTATTTAGGGGAGCTCAACCTCCCAGTCCCATTTTTAAGGGGCAACCAAGTTTGTCAACTCAAGGCCCACGGGCAATATCAACCTTGCGTTCAACCCAAT
>FTEL01005642.1_pt1 | contig 17446 bp, 8 predicted proteins | sample 1658911 | NCBI WGS metagenome assembly FTEL01 (sample SAMEA3914869, study PRJEB12502) | metagenome | biome: forest; material: soil | place: USA | collected 2012-03-12 | depth 0.1 m
CTCCCACTCCCACTGCCAGCCACACACACGCATTGGTGCGATGCTGCTGCTGCCCCTCCCCCCACCGATTCCGGCCCACTGAAAACGAGCTCCCCTGCTCTTGCGTTCGCCGAAGTCAAATTCTGCCCCTCCTGCCCATCTGCTTCTTTTCTTCCTCCCCCTTTTCCCTTCTCCCCCCTCCTTCCTCTTCTCTCTTCCTTCTCCCAAACACAAACCACCTCATCCCTTTTCATTGAGCCAGACGCAGGCCCAGGAACGAGGTCTCTCATCACACTGCTACCCCGCGTCAGACCCTTGATACCCAGTCGACCCCTCCCCCTCCTCAAGATGGTTCAGTCTTCGGTTCTGGGTTTCCCGTAAGTTTGACAATTGCTCCGGTCCGACCGTGTTCGGGAATGCATCAACTAACCTGCTCCCCCTCCTCAGCCGCATGGGTGTCCTTCGGGACCTCAAGAAGGCCAACGAGGCTTACTGGGCCGGCAAGATCACCCAGGAGGCTCTCCTCGCCGAGGGCAAGCGTCTCCGTCTTGCCCACTGGAAGATCCAGAAGGATGCCGGTGTCGACATCATCCCCTCCAACGACTTTGCTTTCTACGACCACGTCCTCGACCACATCCAGCTCTTCAACGTGAGTTCAACCTGAAAACTCTTGCTCTCTGACAGTGGGTTCCCGGACTAACCAACTTCCCCTCCTCCCCAGGCTGCCCCCGAGCGTTACACCTCGCAGAAGCTCTCCCCTCTCGATGAGTACTTCGCCATGGGCCGTGGCCACCAGAAGGGCGGTGTGGACGTCCCCGCCCTTGAGATGGTCAAGTGGTTCGACTCGAACTACCACTATGTCAAGCCCACCCTCCAGGACAACCAGACCTTCAGCCTCGCTGCCGACCCCAAGCCCGTCCGTGAGTTCCTCGAGGCCAAGGAGGCCGGCTTCCAGACCCGCCCCGTCCTCGTCGGTCCCGTCTCGTTCCTTGCCCTCGGCAAGGCCGACCGTGGCTCGTCCGTCAACCCCATCACTCTCCTCGACAAGCTCGTCCCCGTCTACGTCGAGCTCCTGAAGGCCCTCAAGGCCGCCGGTGCCGAGTCTGTCCAGATCGACGAGCCCGTCCTCGTCTTCGACCTCGCCTCCGAGGTCAAGGCCGCTTTCAAGCCCGCCTACGAGGCCATCGCCGCCGCTGGCAGCGCCGTCCCCGCCATCACCGTTGCCACCTACTTCGGTGACATCGTCCACAACTTCGATGTCCTCCCCGCCTTCGCTGGCGCCCAGGCCATCCACGTCGACCTTGTTCGCAACCCCGAGCAGCTCGAGCCCGTCATCAAGCAGCTCGGCCCCACCCAGATCCTCTCTGCCGGTGTCGTTGACGGCCGCAACATCTGGAAGAACAACTTCCAGAAGTCCCTCGGCCTCCTCCAGACCGCCATCAAGGCCCTCGGCCCCGAGCGCGTCATTGTTGCCACCTCCAGCTCGCTCCTCCACACCCCCCACACTCTCGCCAGCGAGAAGAAGCTTCCCGCCGATGTCTACGAGTGGTTCTCGTTCGCCAGCGAGAAGGTCAAGGAGGTTGCCATCCTCGCCAAGGCTGTCGCTGATGCCGAGTCCGTCCGCGCTGAGCTTGATGCCAACGCTGCCTCGATGAAGGCTCGCGCCGAGTCGACCCGCACCAACGACCCCGCTGTCAAGAAGCGCCAGTCCGAGGTCACTGCGGCCATGCACGACCGCAAGACCGGCTTCGAGAGCCGCTATGCCCAGCAGAAGGAGCACCTCAAGCTTCCCCTCTTCCCCACCACCACTATCGGCTCGTTCCCCCAGACCAGCGAGATCCGTGTCCAGCGCAACAAGTTCACCAAGGGTGAGATCACGCCTGAGGAGTACGAGAAGTTCATCGAGAAGGAGATCGACTACGCCGTCCAGGTCCAGGACGAGCTTGACCTTGACGTCTACGTCCACGGTGAGCCTGAGCGTAACGACATGGTCCAGTACTTCGGTGAGCGCCTCCAGGGCTACGTCTTCACCACCCACGCCTGGGTCCAGTCGTACGGCTCGCGCTGCGTCCGTCCCCCCATCATTGTCGGCGACATCTCCCGCCCGGCTCCCATGACCGTCAAGGAGTCCAAGTATGCCGCCTCGATCTCCAAGAAGCCCATGAAGGGCATGCTTACTGGCCCCGTCACTTGCCTGCGGTGGTCTTTCCCCCGTGACGACGTCCACCAGTCCGTCCAGTGCCAGCAGCTCGCTCTGGCTCTCCGTGACGAGGTCGTCGACCTCGAGAAGAACGGCATCTTCGTCATCCAGGTCGATGAGCCCGCTCTCCGTGAGGGTCTCCCTCTCCGCAAGGGCTCTGAGCGTGACGCCTACCTCGAGTGGGCCGTCAACAGCTTCAAGCTGGCCACCGCCGGTGTTGAGGACTCGACCCAGATCCACTCCCACTTCTGCTACTCTGAGTTCCAGGACTTCTTCCATGGTGAGTTAAACCCGCACTCTTTGCTCTCAGTCAATACCATGCTGACTCATGTCTTCTAGCCATCGCCGCTCTGGATGCCGATGTTCTCTCCATTGAGAACTCCAAGTCCGATGCCAAGCTCCTGAAGGTCTTCATCGATGAGGCCTACCCCCGCCACATCGGCCCCGGTGTCTACGACATCCACAGCCCCCGTGTTCCCGCTGAGGCTGAGTTCATCCAGCGCATCGAGGAGATGCTTGAGTTCCGTAAGTCTCCACGTCTCGCCCGTATTGGATTAGAACAGGGCACTAACAGAATGCAGTCCGCCCTGAGCAGCTCTGGATCAACCCCGACTGCGGTCTCAAGACCCGCAAGTGGGATGAGGTCAAGGGTGCCCTCACCAGCATGGTCAAGGCCGCCAAGTACTTCCGCGAGAAGTATGCCAACAAGGCCTAATTTCGCCCCGACAGCTCACGAGGCACCACCCGCGTGTGGTGCCCTATGCTCTTCGGGATTTTTTTCAACAGCATTTAGCATTTTGGGGGTCCTCTAGCGGGTTATAAAATGGGTAACGATAGATGATACCTCAAAAGCGCCATTCTCAACTCGGCGTTGGTGGGCAAGGGAAAAATCCCGGATCTGTTTTCAACAGCATTAGCATACTCGGGAGAGGGGGTCGCCATTCTCAACTCGGCGTTTTGCGGTTACTGGGGGAAGGGGGATGAAAACGGGATATTGTTTTGGTCTTTTTGTCATTTATGGGAATGGGTTTTGGGATGATGAGAGAAAGGGAAAGGCTGCGAACTCCATCTTCAACAAAGATGGGTGGTTCTTGGCCAGAGAGCCGTCTGCCTTCACCAAGCAGCGCGCGTGTGAAGTCTGAGTGACTGGCTTGCAGTGAGATAGGGCCGTGGTGTCAATTGAAGTCATGAGTCCTAAGTTGAGATGCTGCTTGAGTGATGCCATGTCTTGTCAGTGATGCGGATGTGTTGCTGGTGATGCCGAGGCCTGGTCAGTAATGCCGATGACCTGTATGTGATGCCCATGTCTTGTGCGCGTTATCTTGTTCACCCGATGCGAAATCCAAGGCAAACTGCAACACCAAGCCAAGCGCTTGGTATGTCGAGAGATATATATCCTCTGGTGTCAAGAGATAACTACGAATCGTATTTTTCATGGCAAACGAGCTAGCATTAGACATGTACAGTTGTTGTTCCTAAGCCTTCATCTACAGCGGTTTGTGTGGCGGCGAGTCAACTCTTCAACCGAGGCCGACGAGTGTCCAACAAACAGCAACCACGCTTTGACTCATCCTTGACTGTGAGCCGCAACTCAGTATTTTCAACTATGTACTAACTAAACCAACAAGCAAGCAACTATAGACACATCTCACACATCCAACAGCAACAGCCCAACTCACTCACTCACTCATTCAGCCCACCCAAAAACCTCCCCCACCGCCGCCGTATTACACCTCACCCCCCCAAGCGCCACCACAATCCCCACCACATCCACCACAACCAACACCACGGCCGCCGTCATAAACCGCGGCCCAAACACCCGATACAGCATCAGATGCCGTCTCAAATGCCCTGCCCACGCCATGGTCGCTAAACTCTCCGTCGCAAAATAGGCGACAAACCCCCCTAGCGCACGGCTCACGCCCTGCAGGATGCCGCGTTTCTTCGGGCCCGCTTTCCAGAGCACCAACAGCGGTACGGACGCCGCGGCGAGGATGGGACCGGCAAAGGTGTTGAGGGCCACGAGGAAGGGGCTGTAGGGATAGCGGATCGTGAACAGCGGGATGAACGCCGCGTCCCATTGGATGGAGCTCAGCACGGCCTGGTGGCCTGTTTTGAAGAAGTGGAATGTGCCGAGCAAAGCGAGCATGACGGCGCCTGCGGGAGTGGGGAGGCGGTTGAGGTCGACGATTTCGAGGAGCGCGAGGGTCTGCCATGCCATGAGGGCGAGGGCGCCGGCGCCCATGGGTTTGGAGAGTAAAAGGCAGGCGGCGAGGAGGTTGAGGGGGAGGAGGAGGTAGCGCGCGCCGTGGGCGTTGGCGTAGCCGAGGATGGCGACCTGGGCTTTTGTGGGCTGGGTGGGGGAGGCGGAGGTGATGATTGAGACGCAGGGGGGTGCCCAGATGAAGGCTGTTGTGCCGGCGACGAGGGCGAGGGCGAGGATGATTTGGGCGGTGTAGACGGAGATGTTTTTGAGGGTGTGGTCTGGGAGGGTGGGGAGCCAGTTGCCGTTGTCGGCGGCGTCGAGGACCCAGTAGAGGGCAGAGAGCAGCAGGCCGGTGCGGAAGATGTAGCCGATCCAGGTCGGGGCGAGGCCCTCGTAGGAGCGGGTCGGTTGGAGGTAGGCCTTGATGATAGAGGGGAGGATGAGGGAGACGAGGAAGGGGATGGCGAGCTGCCAGGGGGCCGAGGTGGAGGAGGTCGCCGAGGCGTAGTAGGTGGATGTGCAGTAGGGCATTTGCTCCTCGCGGCAGAGTTTGGAGAAGGAGGCGAGGCGGCCGAGGAGGACGAAGACGACCGAGTGGTAGATGGCGAGGTACCGGTCCGGGCGAGAGGGGAGGCGGAGGGCGGCCAGCGCGGAGACGAAGCCGAAGGTGGTCATGAAGAAGAGGAGGATGGAGTCCTCCCAGATGGTGAACGAGTTGGACGCGAAGCCGACGGATTGGCTGACGGTGAAGACGACGGCCATCCAGCCCCAGATGGTGTTGGGGAGGATGTTGAACACCGACTCGTGGACTTCATACATGGTCGCCAGCACGGCGCCAATGCTCGTGAGCGCTGCGATGCCAGACCCACGGTACCAGTCGCCGGTTCCCGAGATGAACGAGGAGATGACGCCGCCAACGAAGCCGGGCAGGGCACCAAGGAGGGCGGCCGAGACCAGCCGCTTGTCGAGGGCGTCAGCGGGAGCGGACTCTCCGTCGGGGGAGATACCCTGAATCTCCAGCCTCTTCTCGGCGAGATCCAGCTCCTCGTCCTCGATGACGTCGTCGTCCTCACCCTTGGAAACGTAGACGAGCAGGGCAATGACGCCGAGCGCCATGATGGCGATGCCGATGGCCATGTTCTTGAGGTCGAATCTGGCCCACAGCGCCTTGCACTTCTGCAGCGTCTCGGTCTGGTAGGCGGTAAAAGCCGAGTGAATCGCTTGCCAGTCTCGCCTCTTGGCTCCCTGGGAGACGAGGGCTTCGGCCGTGCCCCAGAGCTCGGCGGGAGATCCGGGTGTGTTGGACTCTTCAATACCCCGGGCAGCAAAATAGGCGCTCTGGTACCGCTTGATGCCAGCCGCCGTGGTTCTCTCCGCGGCAGCCAGATTTTGCCACGAGTTCCCGGCAGCGCCGGCAAAGGCCTCCTCGATGGGTCGGCCGAGGTTGTTGAACGGGATGGGGATGCCCAGCATCAGTGCCAGGGTAGGAACCAAGTCGATCTGGTTGACGGGGCGGATCTTCGCGGTCGCCGGCGGGGTGGCATACTCGGGCTTCGTCCGTCCAAAGATGCCCTTGGGCGAGTACATCCACAGCGCGGCCTCAACCTCGTCGTCGCTCTCGCCGCCGTGGTCGCCCTTCCCATCCATTCCATGGTCCCCCATGACGATCAACACCGTGTCGTCATCAATCTTCGCCGCCAACTCCCTGATAAACCCATCCATCTGCCGCAGCTTCTTGGTCATCTCAGGATGATTCGGCCCATACCGATGCCCAGCATGGTCCACCCCCAAACAATGCCCAATCACCAAATCCCACTCCCCCTTCCTCCCCATCAACGGCAGGATATGCTCCATCACCCCCTCATCCACGGTATGCAAATCCCACACATTAAAGCTGTCATACGCCCTGCTCAGATTCCCCTCAAAATACCCCGGAAACAGCGCCTCCCACGTATCGTCCCCCAGATGCACAATCCTCCTCCCCGCCTCCCGCATCTGCCCCAGCAAATTATCCTCCTCGATCGCCGTCCCCGCAAAACTGCTCCCCACATCCACAAAAGTCGGCAACGTCCCCGTCGTCAGCCCCTTCAACCTCTGCAGCGTCGAAGTCGGCGGATCGGCGATAAACGGCCTTAAAAACGCCTTCTCCGGCTCCGCCACCGCCATCTCCCACAACACCCCCAAACTGTCATGAAACGCCTCCCCATCCCCCACCGGCACCGCAAAGTCATACCGCAACGCATCCACCACCACAACAACCGCCTTCTCAAACACCCTGGGGTGCCAACAGCCCCCCTCGGCCGTCCCTTGCCCCGCCCACGCGGGCAGCAGCGAATCATACCCCCCCGGGGGGGCGGCGCAAGAGGAGGTCTCCTCCAGAACCAGCCGCGTGAGGAGGAAGCCGGAGGTGAAGTAGGCGATGCCCGCGGCGTGGACGAGCAAGAGCCAGGCCCAGAAGGAGGCTGTCCAGGCCCAGCGGGCGTTGTAGGCGCGGCGGCGGCGGGACTCGAGGGCGGCGCGGTGGCGCTCGCGGGCGGAGATTTGGTCGAGGAGGGTGGGGGATGTGGAAGATGTGTCTTGCGGGGAGGGGTTCTTGGGGTCGGTTTGTTGGGATTGGGCGGCGGCCGCGCGCTTTTTGGCGGCGGCGAATTGGGCTGCGATGGCTTGGTATTCGGAGGTTGGGGGGTTGGAGGACGTGTTGTTGTTGGAGTTGGCGCCCGGCTTCTTGCGCGGGGTCTGCGATGACGACGGCATCATGACGGTTGCTCGGGGGGTTCGTGTCGTAGCTCGTTTTGTTGGTCGGGGCGAGAAGGGGGGAAGGGGTATCAATCGGGGGTAGGTAGATAGTAGGTAGTCAGACAATTAATGGATGTATGATTCTAAAGAGCCAAAACGAGAGTTGAGAAGCGGACAAAGAGAGAACAACAGAAGAAGAAAAGGGGGAGATCGAAGCTGGTTTCTTTCCTCAGCAAGAGTCGCCGCGTGCCATTGAGTAAGCAAAACGTGCTGGTCTAGACACGACCGGGCGCTGCATCCAGCGAGGAGGAATGCGCCATTTGCGTCGGTGGGCGGGAGAGGGAGAAGGAGGGTTTGGGGTTTGGGGCGTTTGGAGGAGTCGCGAATTTCCGAGCTCCAGAATCTATGAAGCAGCATCATCCCCACCGTCATTTTGGATGATCGACGGGACGTGACCCTAACCCTGGGTTATCAATGTCATCCACCCCCTGGCTGGCCGTGATTCCTCCACCACGACTCGGAGGACTCGGCAGCTGTCAATGACGACACCTGCGGCCTTGTTTGTTTCTGTTTCTGGGCTCTCTGGATCCTGGGAACAAGGTACTGTCTGCATTACGATGGCGGCAACATGTCCAGCCCCAGTCTTCAGCCAACCCCTGATGTTGATCCCGCTCGCCAGGTCATCCCAGTTCCTCCTCCCGCCCAGACGGAGCACTCACTCTGTCAATCGATGAGAGACAGGTGGCTTTGGGCGTTGCTCATGAGGCATGGCATGGCACGGGGTCCTCTGGCCATCGCCTTGTTGTTCAGCATGGATCCTCCTCTGCACGCCGACATGGAATAAGCTCTCGCGTGGGAGCTCGCCCCCGGCAGGGACCAGCAGCCGGGCCATCCACCAGGAAGAGCTCCGGGAATCTTGGCCCCACCATCACGAGAAGCTGCAAGGAGACGGTAGCATCGAAAGCTGGTGTAAAAACCGCCGTTGGCGGCGGGCGGTCGAATAGTAATTATACAATACGCGAATATATCCGTACAAAATATGCCACAAGCCCGCCCAGAACGCTCTCGCTCTCGTTCTCACCATCGACCAACCCATGCATCTCAGATATATACACACCTGCGCGCTTCGTCTGGCCCTGAACCCCCTCCTCATCCTCAGAAGAAAGGTCTACTCTGTCGAATGTACGCTGCCGGCGATTGCAGCACCCGCAGCCTAGGCATGCATGCATGTGCGCGCGCGCGGAAAAGGGTTGGTTGGTCCTTGGTTTCCCATGCTGTCCCCTTCCCGCCAACCAGCCTGCCTGCCGTGTGAAAAAATCAAGAAAGAGAAAAAAAAGAGAAACCAAGAGATCAATCAAATCCTCCCCCAGCCAGTCTTGGGATGCCGGAACAGGGAAAACGCCGAAGAGCAACATGAAGTAGAAGGAAGTAGAAGAAGGAAGTGTGGCCGGCGCGTGTATGGTATATATGTTTTTCGTGTCCCGGACCGGTCGTTGCAACTCCGCACGCCCATTAAAATCGTAAGGATTGCCAGCTCGCTCTTGGCCGAACGAGCGGGATAGATCGTGTTTTTTTCCTCCGCGGAGGGGGGAACTGGGGCGGTTTGCGGTCGAGGTCAGGGTTGGGGAGCGTCTCCTCTCCCCTCTCTCCCTTCCCTCACCGCCCGTTGCCCCCCCCAAGAAATGCTTGGCTTGGCGCGGCTTAGTGGAACTCCTTCTCCTTGAGGCCGCCGATCTTCTCCATGTCGATGGAATAGAACTGGGACTTGCTCTCCTTCTCGTAAGCCGGGAGCTGCTCGTCGTGCAGGGGCTCGAGGCCGACGGTGGTCTCGCCGACGCGGACGACCACCACGCGGCCGCTCATGGGGCGGCCTTGGTCGTCCTGCTCGTCGGGGAAGGTGATGTGGATCTCGGGCACGTTGTCGGGCGAGTGCGGTGGGGACGACGGGTTCGCCAGCATGGGCGTGCCGTTCTGGCCGACCACGATGACGCTCGACCGGCCGTTGGGCCCGCCGGTCTGGATGGTGAGGCGCCGGTGGTTGCCGGTGCGCTTGACGTCGTTGTACTGCGGGAGGGTCTCGGCGCGCATCTGCTTCTGCCGGCGCATCCTGCGGAGCAGCACGAGCAGGGCAAAGGCGATGAGGCCGAACAAGACGACGACGAGGAGGACGATCAGGAGGGTGATGGTCGAGCTGCTGCTGTCCTTGCCCTCGTCGGCGCCGCGGGCGATGAGTCTCGAGAACGAGTCCATTGTGGTGATAATGAATGTGGTGGTGGGTGGGTTTCGGGGGGTGAATGAGTGGTGTTGTTGTTTTGCGGCTGCAAAGTGATGGTGCTGCTTTCGGACTGCTGAGCTGCGCAGGTCAAGTCGCGGTCAGTGTCTGCCGTGGTGTTTTGCTTGTTCCCTGTCGCTTCCCGACGGCCTGATCCTGGAGCTGGGAGCGTGAGGCGACGTACCAAAGCGCTGTTCCTCGAGGGCAAGAGATCGAGGTGTTGCTGCTTTCTGCTGGAGGGACCGACGGCTGGACTGCTTTCTCGCGCGTGCCACGGGGACTTGCCTCGATTAAACAACAAAAAAATGACGGGACGGAAATCGACTAAAAGGAGTGAAGTCGACACCAAGAGCAGGATTCCCAGCGAGGGGAGTGGGGGGGAGGGAAAGAGTGACGGGAAAGAACGAACGAAGCAGTCCCCTGAGAGCCGTTGACGCCGGTGAGATGGTGGTGAGATGGGAAAAAGAGGAGGTGAGGAGACGAGCTGCACAAGAGGAAGCACACACGGCAGCGCAGCCCCCCAGCGCAGGCGCCCGCTCAGGGTCCAGCCAGGCACGCACCTCGAGCCGCCCACCAAGCAGCGAGCGAGAGAGCGCCCACCGCCCACACCAGGCACCACAAACCTGGTCAGGGGAGCAGGGCAGGGCAGCACACCAGCGCTACCCCAGCAAGCGAAATCGCTGAATTGGGATGAACCGACCCCATCTAATTCGCGGCGGGCCAATCAGGCGGCGGGCAGGCGTGCATGCGGGCGGGGCCTCAATTTGACAACCGCCCAATGACCCCTGGCGCGGGCAGCTGCGGATTGTGGCCCGTGCTCCCCAGCGCGCAGAACAGCGGCAGAGATCTTCCTGGGGCCGGGATCCAGACCTCGACCTGACCAGGGCCATCCAGGAACGGCCAGGGCAGACCCAGCATCGGCCAGGGGCACGCCAACGCTCTGTCTCTCTCTGGTTGGCCGAGGGCGGCTCTGGTTGGCCCTGTTTGGCAAGCCCCGCGGTTGGCATGAACGGTTCCTCCACTGGCCCCCGCCGGCAATGTGAGCTCTGTTTTGGTGGAGCACAAACAACGAAACCGTGGCTTCGCGATGAGATGAGAATATTGGGAGAAGGGGATTATGCGCGCGGTCCGCGTCGCTGTCACATCTCCTCTTGGAATATTGCGAGCAAACGGAGAACGCGAGAGCGCGCGCTCAACCTCGCCTGCGAATTGTCAGCAATATTCGGCTAAGACCAAGGGGAATAAGACAGTCGCATCACACCAGGCGCAATTTGCCCGCGCTGACTCTCTCACTCACGCTCTCACTTGGCCCCCGTCTCACGCACGCGCTTTCTGCCATTCACTCACCCACTCACCCTTGCTCGCGATGTTATCTCTCTCGCCCCCAGGATATCATCAACAAGCTTCCTCGGGTATGTCGCCCGCCTCCGCACCCGAGTCTCGTCTCAGCAGTCACCCTCGAGTCCTCCTCCTCCTCACTGAGACGCCGCGTGCGATGGCCGCCCGCCCGCACGCACGCACCCTCTCACAAACCCACCCGTCTGCACCCCTCGTTTGAGAGTCAGCCCAAGTCTCAACTCCAACGGCAACGCACTGGGCTGGGTCGACTGCAGCCCCCGAGACTTGCAGGGCGCAGCCACAGCAACAGCGAGACTTGCAGAGCATAGCCGCAGCCGCGGTAGCAGCAGCGGCCACAACAGCATGGTTGATAGTTGTCGATATGGCTTGACATGACATGCCATGCCATGACGAACAACAACCTTCACTCAACCCGCATGAGACAGTCGTCGATTCCAAACACGACCTACCCGGCCGGCGGGATGGCAGTCTGCAGCTGCTTGTTCCACCGCAAAACCGGCCGCCGCCCTGCGCTGTACTGCGAGTGATGCGGTGTGCACTGCAACCTCGCCACCACCACCGCGCACCCCCTCCCTCAACCTCCCTCACCTCCCTCTCACCTCCCTCTAACACGCCCTCCCACGGGCGACAGACGTAACGACGTCGTGGACCCTTTCACGCTCGGAGATGGGGGCATCGTGGCCTTTGGGGTTGCGGTGCGTCACGTTGCTGTCGTCCCACCGGGGAAGGGGAACGCTGATGCGCGGGGGGTCACCAAGACGTTGATGGGGTGGGTGAGGGTTGGGAGATGGGAGGAGGAAAGGACAGGAGAGAAGGGAGAGAAGTGGGGGATGACACAACCCTCCCCCGTTCCCCCCACCCCCTCTTCCCTTCCATCCTCCCTCCCTGACCTGACGACGCAAAATTAAGGGCCGTACGGCGCGCTGGCGCTGGCTCGCGGGGGCAACACAGCAGCGTGTTTCGGTGCGCCCTCCCACGGCCCGTGTCTCGGCCTGGCGTCTGTCTCCCCCAAGCGGAATATGAGCCTGTCCCCCCCTCCTTTGCACTCACCCCCTTTCCTCGTGTTGTGTGAGCGAGGGGAGAGGGGGGTGTGTGTGGGTGTGTCGTGATGGCGGGTGGATGGGTGGAGGGGCAGACGGGGCGACGTTGATATCACCGGCGGAGGAGACGTTGTACGGAAGGGACGCCGGGCGGGGGGGGGGTGGCGTTGAGGAGGTCGGCGAGGGGGCGTTGAATTGCTGCTGCCCCTGCGCCACCATCGCCAGACGCGCAAGAGACAATGTCTTTGCCTATCCCCGGATGGATGTCTGCTGGGTGGGAGTTCGCAATCTCCCCGGCCAGCCGCGGGGTCTGCTTCAGAGTCGAACCGGCGATTGTCTCTGCCTCCCCGGGCTGTCACCGCCGATGCGGCATCCCTGGACACGGCGCGACAGGGTGCTGCGATATATCAGCGGCCGCCCTCGACGGGCCATGCTCGCACCGCGGCGACGGCAGACAGCAATTGCCTTCTTGCGAGACAGGACCGGCCACAACAGCTAGCCAGCCAGCCAGACGGCCGGGGCCAATCTCAGCCTCCCCCCGGCCGGCGGGACGGACGGACGGACGGATCAAACTCGGCCGGGCCCCCGGCCACAGCTTTTGCTGCGCTGCACCGTCCCGCCGAGTCCGACGGCAGGTCAAGCACAGAACCCGACCGGGGGAATGGGACGTGTCGATGTCGACGAGTCAAACAAACACAGCGGCAGCGATCAAGCAAGCAAGCAAGCGACGTCGCCAACGCCGCGGCCCCCCAAATGCGAAGCGAAGCGAAGCGATGCGAAGCGGCGGGCCAGTGCCGTGCCGTGCCGCGCAGTTTCGTTCGTTTTCCCGAAGCTGTTTCGTTTCGTCGTTTTGTTTTGTTTGCTCCCGTCCCGCCCCAGCCCGGCCGACCGGCGGCCGGGCGGGTTGTTCGTCGCACGTCTCCTCGTTGGCTGGCTGGCGCGCCGGTATCCTGAAACGAAACGAGGAGGGGTTTGGAAGATAACCAACCAACTTCTGGAGGGGGAGTCCCATCTAGTGTGCGGCGTGGGGGGGGGTTCGTTTGTCAAGCACGGAAGGAGGTGGACGGGGATATGTTGTGGAGTGAGGGTGGACAGAGAAGGTGCCGTGGCGAGGCTGTGCAATGCGATGCGACACATGTTGGCTGGCTGGCTGGCTGGCACGAATGGGGGCCGGGTCTGGCCTAGTCTGGCCTGAGGCGAATGAATGGAGATGAGATGAGATGGGATGGGATGTGTTGGCCGCCGGATTTTTCTCAGAGGGCGGCGGAAGGGTGGCACGGGTGGGCGAGAAAGAGCGCTTGCTGTCGACAGGCAAGCCGGAGCGAGCGTGAGGCACGGGTGTTACAAAATATGGCGTGGACTTGGGGAGGGTTGTCTACCCCGGATTCAGCCGCTCGTTGGGGTAAGTAAGTAAGTGGTGTGAGTAAGTGGTAAGAGCGTAGACGCCCGGGCGATATCAATCGCCGAAGGGGCACTCGAGACATTTTGTGATGATCCGGCGAGGACAGGTCGGCCCGTCACAGGCAAGTGGAGATGACGGGCATTCCTCGGCGGTTGTGGCGCGGCGCGCGACTCCCTCGTTATCGACGAGGCGGAGATGGGCCAGATCAGATGACCCCGTGTAGTGAGATACATACATCCCTTGCCTCGGAAGGAGGTGGGTACACATCTCCGGGATTTACTCCATGCCAACGTTCAGGATGCGCGGATGGGATCGCCAGGACCACTGGCGGCGGGCGGAGCTAGGAGGAGGGAAGAGGGGGGTGGGAGGGAGCAGAGGGGCACATGCTGTCGCTTGTTGTCGTGTCGTTGCACGACCTTGTCGCCGTCATCCTGCGCGGTGTTGCGTTATCTAACGCCAGATTCTGCCCGTCCGTTGCCGGATGCCGCAGGCCTCGCGGATGCATACACGTAGGTGGTGGTAGTTACTCGCATACCGGAGCGTCCCGAGAGTGCGTGTGCCATCCATAGATGCCCGCCTCAGATGTGTGTGTGGTGTGTGCCAAGCCGATGGGCGGCAGCAGGAAGCCTGTGTCCACTCAGCCTGGGTCCTGTGTATCCCTCCATGCCACTCACACACAACAGTCGTCTGCCCAGATGCCCACTCGCTCGGATGCGACGAGGGAGGGAGGAGGGAGAAGGAAGAAATGCAAAGCGCATTCCGGCCGTTCGGGTACAATACTGGTGTGATCCCCTCTCTCGGGCCCCCTTCCCCCTTGGTCTGGAGTTCAGGGAGCTTCTTCACCCTCGACTTTCCTCGACTCGACTCGACGCTTGAGCCCTGCTCTGGTGCTCTCAGGGAGACGGCCGAGGTGTGCGTGAATGCATGCATGTACAGACGACACATACTTCCGCTCATATACATGCAACCCTCTGGTGCCTGTTTCTGCCTGCTTCTTCAAAACACGCTGCATTGCCGCCCGAGCCACTTGTCAGTCCCATTTGCTCTCGAACATACAAACATACTTGGTACATCGACATCTCCATACCCGCGCCCTCCATCCCCCCCTTCCCCCCACCGGCCACCCCGTAAGTGCTGAGTCTCTCCTGGGAGCTAGCCCGAGTTGATGATGAAGTGTGCTGTCATTCCCACCCTCTCTCACTCAGCTAACAAGCCCCCCAGGCCAAACAAGACAGGCAGCCCGCGGCGCAGCCTCAGATTTGGGTGCGGATTCCCTGCCCCCGGCCCCCGGTCCCCGGCACTCCTCCTCGGATCGCCCGTCGCTTGCCGCTTGCCGCCTGCCGCTTGTCACTCGCGATCACGGCCGAAACGTCCCAGTTCCCTGCTCGGCTGTTCCACTCCGCGACACACAGCCAACAGGCTTCCTTCCCGAGTCCGGCGCGGCAAAGCCAGGAGCAAGCAGCAAGCCAACAAACAAGCAGCGGCAGCAGGGAGAAGCAGCAGAAGCAGCCAAGTCCCAACGCCAGATCCAACCCGACTCCCGTCTCCACTCCCGCGCTCGATCACAGATCACAGATCACAGCCGTCAACGGCGGTGGCGAGTCTGCGCGTCTGACCTGACATAGCTACAGTACAAGTACATACAAGTCCAGCACGGCCCGATCTGCAGTGGGCAGAGTGTGTCCTCCTGCACGCCATCGACAGAAACACACAGAAAACTGCACACACAGACACACAGACGCACACAGCACACAGCCCCCCCAAAACAGACACCCACTCACCCCATCAACCCACCACAGCCCATCTCAACCCACCAGGGGTTTCAAGCGAAGAAAAGGGGCGCGCGCGCGAGAGCGGGACCAGCAGAAGGGAAAACAAAACGAAACTCGGCAGACGCACGCCACCGACGGCGCCGCTGCAACTCTGCGCGCTGCTGCAACCACAACTCGCAGCAGACTTTCTGGCATCCCACGGCCGGCTGCGGCTTGTCGCACGCTAGGGCGGGGTCACTAAGGCGTAGCGATCTCGTCGGCTGCTCGTTGGTGTCACCCGCGGCCTGCGCTAGTTTTGGAGCGTGCCCCGCCGCCCGCTGCAGGAGAGAAAACAGGAGGAGGGGAGGTTGCAGCACTTTGAGTGTCTGTGTCTTGCAGCAAGTCAACGAGCAGACGTGGAGCCGTGGAGACTGGAGCCCATCCGTCGTGGAGTTGCAGACCTGCAGTCGCCTGCTGCTGCAGCCGCGCTAGGCCCCACGTCAGGAGACGGCAGGGAACGAACCTCGACAACAAGGAAGCAATCAATCTCGCTCTGGCTTTGGCTCTGACGCTCAACAGCGTTGGCAGAGAGATCAACTCCTTTCCGCACTCCACAACCGAGCCCAGCAGCAGCCGCCTGCCAGCGACCTGACCCAGACCCGGCACCGAAACAGGCGGCAGGCAGCCCGCACTCTAATTCAAATTCCAGGCATCGATCGGCCTTTCGCCCATCTTCCATCTCTCTGCTCGGTTTCAAGTTGGCCCGCCGCACACTGGACTGGGATCGATCGCCAACAGCCCTCGACCGAACCACCAACCGGACCCAATCTCCATTTTTCGCACACAACTGCCAGCCGCACCGAAACAACAAAAAAGACAAAGGCCATCGACCAATCCGACCCCGACCGCCGCACCTCGGCCTCCATTGCAGGGGAGGCGTGTGTTCCAGCAGCCCCAAGCAGACCCAAGCAGCCCCAGCTGTGCCGAGCGAACGCCGCATCCGGGCGCTGGGCCAGGGCTCCAGCTGCGCAGGTGGTGTGGCCTTGTGCAGGCCGTGGGAGGCAGATCCGCACTCCCCCTCTCCCTAAAAAAAGGCACAAGGCATCGACTTGAGACGACGATTTCCCCAAGTCCCCCACAAAAACTTCTTTTTTGGGTTCCCTGGGTGCGCCAACCGACCGGCGCTGGGTCTCGGCATATCCTGGTCCCCTGGTTCAAAAAAGGTAAGGACCCGACCCTTGGGCTGCTTGGCCTCCACCTTTTTTTTTTCTTTTCTGCTGTTCGTCTCTTCTGCTCGTGTGCCTGCCCCCAGCAGGTCAACCAGTCCGAGCACACACCCTCCTCACCCACACCCGCACGCATCATCCAAGCTTCTCTTGGGCAAACTCGCAGTTTGTGGTGCAGCACCCACTGCAGCGCAGCAGTGCAGAGTGCCCGCCCCCCCAGCGACCCGTCCCAGCGACCCCCCGCTAAAAGCGACGCCCCCAGCGGCCTGCAGCCAATCGCGCCCCCGGTCAGACATCCCCTCGTTCTCGAGGCGGGCCCCTCCTGACATCCCCCCGGGCAAGCCCAGGTCAAGCCCCCCCCCCAGGAGTCAAGGACGCAGGCGGGACAAGGCATCCCTGACCTTCTCTTCCCTGGCAATCTTCCCTGGCCCTGCTTCCCTTGCAAGGTCGTCTTGGTGGGACAGCGAAAACCGATCGCCCCAAGGTACAGATTCCACTCCTTGTCGGCCGTTGCTTCATTCCTGTTCCTGGCCTGCTTGCCGACCCCGTCCTGCTGCGCTGCTCTTCCCAGGGGTGCGGCGCTGTTTTGCTGCTCTGCACCGCATTCATTCATTCTCAAGTCACTCCCAACAAATGGGCCCGCGCCTCCTCCTCGCTCGCTCTCTCCTGCTCCCGTCCATTCTTCCACCGTCATCCATTCCCTCGCGCCGACGACTCGACTGAGAGAGTGGATTTGGGAGAAGCGGACGGGGTTTGTTTGTGCGTCTGGGCTTTTTTTCCTCTTTTGTGTTTTTCTTTTTCTTTCTCTTGTTGCGGCCTGCAGCCTGAGGGCCTGAAACTGCGGTACATTACATACTGCCACGGCGCGCACCAAGCAGCCAGCCCACACACACCTTACTTGTACCCGCACCCACACACCCACACCCACACCCACACACACCCGCTCCCACACAAGACCACACCCACACACACTCAACCCAAAGCACCACCACCACTTGGGACCGCTGCACCGCTGGAGCAGTTACAGCAGACGGAGTACATACCACCGCCCACACCCAGTCGGTGCTTGCATGCGGCCCCCTCCGTCCGCCGCACCACTCCCACGGAAACCCAGTGGTCCTCCAGTCTAGGTACAGACCCAGACCCCCATTACATGCAGAGCACACGATACCTCCGCGGCCGCCTACGGCTATGTCCGCTGCTGTCTAGGACCCCGTCCAGAGAGCCCCAGGACACCGGAGAATACCCCCCTCCATCCCCCTCCCCCCCCAATCC
>FTEL01007840.1_pt1 | contig 17402 bp, 23 predicted proteins | sample 1658911 | NCBI WGS metagenome assembly FTEL01 (sample SAMEA3914869, study PRJEB12502) | metagenome | biome: forest; material: soil | place: USA | collected 2012-03-12 | depth 0.1 m
AAAAAGGGGGGGGGGGGGGAGAGAATGGGAGGATGGGAGGAAGGGAAAGAAAAGAAAAGGGGAGGGGGGTATTTATTATACTATAGAGAGAACTAATAACCTAAGTAAAAGAATAGAGGAGCTTTAGAGTAAAAAAGGAAAGAATAGAGGGAAAGGAGAAGAAGGAAAGGGGAGAGGAAGGAAGAAGAAAAAAGGAGAGAGGAAGGAAGAGGAAGGAAAAGGAAGATGTAAAGCTGGGTTGAATGGCGCACTGGTGATGTTTGGTGGACGGAACACGCGATGGTTACGATGAGCATTCCGGCGCCGACGAGCTGGTTGTAATTTTGGGGAGGACTTAGGAATGCAGTGGAATATGGCTAGGGTTACTCGGTTAGGTGCGGTGATGCCAAATTTAGGCAGCAACGGCCGGCGTACAGGATGGGTAATAGTCGACAATCGATGACTATTTCACCCGACTCATTCAAATTCCGGTACTCGGATGAGGGCAACCTCTGTATCGGGGATCTAGTCGTTGCCAGATCGTCTGGGATCCCGACAGGGGCATCAGGACCCGTTCTCGGGCGCAGCCCTCGGGAGTCGCGAGCACGGACGGAGTGATGGTTGTCGTGAACCATGTAGGGGCTGGTTTGTGGCGCTAGCCCCTGACCTGAGTGCAAAGAAGATGCAGAAATCCCTGAGATGCATGCAAGCACCTTACCTACCGAACGCTTTCCGGCGCCAGGTTTCTCAGCCCCTCGCAATAGCTTCATGTAGGCTGTCTTGGCAAGGCTCTCCCAACGGACGATTCAAATCTACCTTACCTCCTCCGTACGTCGCACGATGCCGTCTTTCGCCCATCTGTCAACATCCTCGACGTGTTTTTTTTTCTGGGTATCGAACCGGTGCTATGTCTCAATCATACGACGACGCGGGCGAGGGCGCCGTCTTCGTGGGTTTCTGGGTCGACCATGACCGAGGCAATATTCTGGGCGCGACTCTCACATTGCGAGCGCGCCATGCAGTTGTTCTCCTGGCCTTCCTGGCCGTCCTCGTGACCTTTGCAGCAACCCGGAGCTGGTTGTTCTGGCGTTTTCTACTGCACAACTTCATCATCGGCTTTGCCGCTGATGCGTCTGCTCCGGCTCTCCTCCGCCATGAAGTCATCATACGCAATGTCGTCACCCCCAGCCCTGCTCTCTAGAGCCTCCTTTCAACGTCCTCTCTGGAGCCGAACACCCGCAAAGACTCGCAGAGGGGTTCTCTTCACGGCAGGCCGCGTTCTCGCCTTTGCCGCAGCCAGTATCCTCACCTCGCAGGCCATCACGGGCCAGACCGTCGTTTCCAGGGTCGCTGAAACATGCGGGCAATGGAAGACCGCCTACGAAGGGGGGGTTGTGGAGGACGACATCTATTTCTTGGATTTCGAACTTAGTCGCAACGCTACCCTCGATGCCGACAACTACGTGCGGAACTGCCACAGCAACCGAGCTACGTCTAGACAGATCATGAGCTGCAACAAGCTACTGACGCACGAGCTCTCCTTCCACATTGAATCTGGCGCAGATTGCCCTTTCGGGGACAATGTGTGTCTCACCGGGAACCGCCCTATTGTTATGGACTCGGGCAACATTACCTTTGCCGATCTGGGCATCAACTCCAAGTTTGCGCGGGGCTTGACTATGCGACGACGAAGTACCTGCGCGCCGCTGGATGTCGGGTCCCGAACCCACCGGAACTGGCGGCCAACGGCTTGGTCGCGTCTTCGACCTATGCTTTCTTGAAGAGCAACGGCACTTGGTCAGCCTTGCAGTATCTCCGTCACCCCAATATCAGCGTGGATTACGATCTTCAGGCCTCCTCAATCGTAGTGCCTCCGGGAAAACCCGGTTTAGAGCTCGCGGCACCTCTGCGGAATGACCAAGACAACCGCACGGTCAGCCTAATCCTGCTCTCCGGCACTGGAATCTCCTTCATTTCGCCTAACCACGACCCTCTCTTCTCAGCGAATACCAGGAAAACACGGGACCCGACTCGCTACAGGATGGACAAAACCGTCAACATGATCGGCTGCGACGAGCGGGCACACTACTGCAGCTCTCTTACAGGGAGATGCACGTCTTGGCTGGATCTGCTTTCCTATTACGCCGATGCCCTATCCGTGCTTAGCGGAGAGGTGGCTGAGGACGATGCCATGGACATCGTACGGTCAACCGCGTTGATCCGGTTAGTGCTCCCGACGACCCTGCTGCCCGAGAGTGTTGGAGAACGTACGGCCGCCTCCGCCCTGCAGGCCGGCCGCTACCTCTATGCCGGAGCGCAGGTGCGGATTGAGCCCGAGCAGTGGAAGCGCGAGCTAGAATACTGGTTCGCCGTCGGCCTGGCACGCTTGCAGCTGGAAGTGTTCGGGACGGTAGAGAAGCCGCCCGGCGTCGACCCGAGCATAGCTGTCAACATCTGGGAGAACGACAAGTACAAAGCTCTGAAAGCGCTATGCGGGGGAATCAAGCTTAAGTCGCCGGGGCATACGTCCCTAAGCACGCTGGGCTTCGGGTTCATCCTCGGTGTGTCGGGCGTGCTGGCCCTGCTGAGCTTTGCGGATGTGGTGGTGCCTTGGACCGCCATTAAAGCCACAACATTGAGCTCGGATCAGGTGCCGCTACTCGGCGGGTCTCCTCTCGGTCGCGATAAATATAGTCGAACTAAGCCCGAAGTCAGACAGGAAAGATAGATGATGGTGGCCGTTCTCAGCCGCTGACATCGACGCTTGGAGGGGGAACTAGATAATGAACCCTCGGAGGACGGACGGCGACGCGGCAGGGCCGCTAGGACTCGTTTGTTTGGCCCCGCTCGTGTCGGGTCAATCGACGAGTCAGACCGCCCGCCGTCGGGATTGGCCGATTGGGCATCCTGGACAAGATGGCCCGAGTGGATCGGCCGCGAGGGCAGATGGCCCGGACGGAGTTAGAGACAAGGGTCGTATAAGCCCGGATCACGCGGGCGCGAGCATGGCAAGGGGGATCCATAGCGGATGGGGGTACCACAGGGCCGGGTTATCACTAAGGGATGATACGATGGGCGATTAAGAGAAAAGAAAAGGGCTCGGGTGCAGATACCCGGGTGCGCGGAGTAGAGTTATGCCCCGGCCGCCTCCCGTCTGTTCCCCGGATTCCCCAGATTCCCCAGATTCCCCATCTTCCCCAGATCCCCAGATCCCCAGATCCCCAGATTCCCCAGCTTTCCCAAGTTCCACATCCCCAGTATTCTCCACATTCCCCAAGTTCGTTAGGTTCCATACCCGAATATAAAAGAGGAATAATGGGAGTGTTCAGTCCGGGGATCTGGCGCTAACTATGGGGCGGAGATCGCGGCGCAACCTGGAACTGCAGCAGGACTTCGCGGCCCTAATCCAGGAGAATCCAGAGAACCTCGGGAAGCCCAGTAGCCGAGGTAAAAGCCGAAGGTCGGAGGACGGATGTATACATAGCGTGGCCGGATTTCTCTTCAAAAGCCATTGGGATAGCCAAGTCTGCAGCCAAGTCCGCCGCCAAGGTGCTGTATCGAAGTCTCCCGCAGATCGACAGCGCAATAATGGCAGCCCACACCCTCACCAAGCCGGGGAATGACCACCGCCCCGGCCACCACCACCAAAACCACGGCCTCGCCTTACTCCCGCCCCCATCGGACGATCCACGCGATCCGTTGAGGTGGCCGAAATGGATCAAGGTCGCCGCCTTGGCCGCGACTGCCCTTGCCAATTTCACAGCCAACTTTGCCGCGTCGGGTCTGTCTGTCGCCGCGATGGACGTAGCAGCGAAATATGACAGGTCCGCCCATGATGTCAACGCGTTGATGAGTGTAAGGGGGACTAGACTGTTGTGCCCTAGATCAAAGGGTTAGCTAATGTGTCATAGTTCAACTTGCTGTTTCTCGGCGTTGGCAACCTTGTCTGGGTGCCCTTGGCCGTCAAGTTCGGCAAGCGGTTTTCGATGCTCACGTCTATGGCGATGCTCTTCGCTTTCCTCGTCTGGACTCCCAAGGCCAACAGCTTCAATACCCTCTTTGCAGCTCGGTGCCTGTCTGGATTGGCCGGAGGAGCTGGCGAGGTATGTCAGAGACCTCCTGTACTTGGGCCCTACTTCTGCAGTTGACGAGGTACTTACCTGGCCTTTCTGCAGAGTCTTGTCCCGGGCATTGTCTCCGACATTTTCTTCCTCCACGAGCGAGCTGCTATGATGGCAGGGTAATAATACACGCCTCCCTCCCTTGTCGACAAGAAACCCCGAGGTTCTAACCCGATTGTCTCACTTAGATACGTCTTGTTGGCTGCTGGCGCGACTGCTGTCGGTCCTCTCATCGCTTCTATCATGGTGCGATATAGCCCTAATGGTTACATTGACTGGATGTGGGTTTCTGCGGCATTGGCGGGCTTCAATCTCGTTATGCTCTTCCTCTTTTACCCGGAGTCCAACTATCACCGCCCTGATACCGACGGCGCACCTCTCGCGCTGCCGCAGTCGGCGAAGCTCGAGGCCTCGGAAATCGAAGACGCCCATGAAACCACTCAGCGTTCCGATATCCGAACGGATTACGTTGTAGACAAGCCGTTGGCTAGTGTTTGGACCTCGTACATAACGGTCGATCACTCGGTCGGCTTCTTCAGAATCTGCATACGGCCTCTGATCCTTTTATTGTGCCCGGACGTCTTGTTTGCTACTCTTCTTTATGGAGTAACCCTGGCAGCGCAGCTTATTCTCATGTGAGTACAATACAGCCCTGCACGCCTGTGTCGAATCGCCTGCTGATTCCCGCGCCAGGTTTTCCGTCCCCTACGTGGTCATGGCCCCTCCCTACCTCTTCTCAGCGGTTGATGTCGGCTTGATACAGATCGCGGCCATCGTAGGTTTTCTCATCGGATGTTTCGCCGGCGGCTACATCGCGGATATAATTACCGCGCGTGTGATCCTCCGTCACAAGCGCGTCTATCCGGAGCAGCGGCTGGTGTCTCTAATCCCCGGGTTTCTCATTCCACCGGTCGGTTGCATCGTGATCGCCTTTGCCTGCTCACGACAACTATCGTGGGTCGCTATTGCATTTGGCTATGGAATGGGTAAGCGCTCTGGCCAGCCTCCCCCCTATCCCGAGGATACGAGATACTGATAACTTCGCTAGTCTCCTTTGGTGCAATTTATGGTCCGAACATCGCCATTACGTACGTCGTCGAGAGTCGCCCGAAGCAAGCCAGCGAAGCGATTGTTACGATCAACATGTTTAAGAATTTAGTCTCGTTCCTTTTTGTTTACGAGGCGGTTGACTGGGTGGGGTCTCGAGGCTGGCTCGAGGTGTACATGATTATGTTCATGTTGGTCAGTTTGGTTATGCTCCTGGGAGTTCCCTTCTATTTCTTCGGGAGCAAGCTTAAGGCCATGTCCTCTGGCCTGGAGCGTTGCTTGTAATTAATTAGTTGCAAACCGGCCGCGGTATCGCGATCGAGAGTGATAATCACATTACAGGTATTCCGGCACCGGCGTAGGCCGCTTTACACTCGCTTAATGTAATGTTGGACGAGCAAGCGTAACCTGATTGCGCGCGAGTTGAGATCAAGCTTGGCATGGATTACCTTGAGGCCGACAGTCTTGCCGCTGCGGTATCTCACAAAGCCCAAGTTTCGATAGCGATTGCCCTGAAAAGCCCGAGCAGCCCGTCTACGTTAACGTAAACATGGGCTCGGACGTGCAAACGTCCTCTGTCCAGCCTCACCCATCCCCCCCAAAAGAATGTCCTCGGAGCGTACCTGAACCCCCCCTTTGGCGCCTTCTATTCGCTCTTTAACTCCAACCGTCTCTGTCTATGCTGCCGCCATCTCTCTTCTTCCATGTCGGGCTTGAGCGGATTCCGTTCGCCCCGAACCTCTAACCCCCGCCATATCAGCCGCCGCAGTCTCTCTTCCTGCCATCTCCCCCCCCCTCCGGGTCGGGCGTTGGCAGCCTCCGTTCGCTCTCTGGCATCGACTCCCACCGTCTCTCTTTGATCCGCTGCCACTCTTCCTCCCATGTCTCTTCCTCCTGGTCGGGATTTGGTAGCTTCCGTTCGCTCTCTGACTCCGACTCCAAATCCCGTAATGGCTGCGGCCGTCTCTCTTCCTCTACATCAGGCTTCGGCAGCCTCTGTTCGCTCATTAACTCCCACCCCCTTCCCCTAATCCGCTGCCTCTCTTCTTCCCATCTCTCTCCCTCCTGGTCGGGCTTTGGCGGCTTCCGTTCGCCCTCAACCTCTAACCCCCACCGTCTCAGCCGCCGCCGTCTCTCTTTCTCCTTGAAAACATCTATGTCGGACTCAATGCCCACGTCGTCCGACCTGGGAGGCAACATCATCCGCACGACCCGGTTGCCCGTTTCCACTGGCACCGCACTCCTCTCGGATCTCCTCTGTCTCCTTCTCCTCGCTGCCTCCGATTCAAGCACCTGGAGGGCTTCATCCTCAGTAAGCTGACGGAGACTTTCTTTTCGCGGTTGCTGCTCAGGTCCGGGCGTGAGCGTGTAGAGACAGGTCCCCCTTCATAGACAGGGAGGGGCGGGTCAGCCGTAATAGCCCCTTCGCGCCTCGGGGGCCGTAGCACTTGGAACTAGTCATTGAGCCCCTGCCGGGACTTGGCATCCTTTGCTCGTCCTGGCGGGGGTGGGAGCGGAGGAGGCGGCGACGCTGGGAAAGAAGTGAGTGGCCGTCTGAACGGTTGCCGGCGTCCATACTCGTCGACGTCGTGCTCGACAAACTCGCGAGGATGCGGGATGCCCCGCTCGTCCATGTCGTACTCGACAAACTCGCGAGATTGTTGGCTCCTCCAAGACGCCAGGATCCCGCCCCGCTCGCCGGCGTAGTCGTGATAGCTCGCCGCTTGTGTTGCTCCTTTGGTCTCCAGGCGTTCAGTGTCACGGTTCCTTACGCCGACTGTCGGTGTGTCCTTGGATCTCTATGTGGCTGTCGCAGGGCTGGGAGGGCTGAGAGCTTTCGGGACTGTCGCGACTGGCCTGATTATAGTATCCTCCACCGCCTGATCGACAACGACTCCTGAGTCCCACTGGGCAGTTGCACGATACTCGTTGGCGAGCTCAGCCTTAGGGCTGCTATGGTAGTTAGGCTTGGCTAACGGGGCGCCCTATACCAGGGATACTTACATAGCAACTACATGGTTACGTCCGGTTACATTTAGCTTGCTGCTTACGCAGTTTCATGCAGCACGCCCGGCGAGAGTGGCTGTTTCATCCAAGCTTGCTCTTTGGCCTCTTGGGCTAACGGCCTGAGCTTGAGATCCCCGATCCATGATTGCTTTGATGAAAATACAGCCTTCTTGGCTGGTTCCATGACTTGCAAGTGCATCATCGGGGCCAATTGGCTCCTGCAATGCCCCACACCTACGGCATGATGGCCGCTAGCACCCTCGCGAACTTGGTTCGCATCCCGGGGGAGCGTACCCGGCCAGCTCCACGATATTAGTCGGCCCGAGGTCGTTGAGACGACAAGACAAACATCGAGCGGGGGAAAGCCTCGCTGAGAGCCCGCCCCGGCTTGCAAACCCGGCCCGCTGAATCTTGACCATTACCGAGTGGGGCAGCAAATGATTGGTCTGCAGCGTCACGTTGGCTGCAGTTGGGGCGACCCTGGTCGCCTTAGGTAGGCGAAACAGGCTGACCGGACGTGGTAGTGGTGTTGCGAGGCGTGTTTCAGTTGGAGGCAAAGAGGGTGGATGGCCGGGGGACAGCCGGACTGTTCTGCAATGGCCTCGTTCGAGGTGGACACTGTCTGTGGGATGAGGAGACTTACCAGCTCGAGAGACTCGTTCTCAAACCGCGCCTCATCGACCAAGTGAGGACAGATCGTGAAAACGGGGACGCCGACAGGAGACGTCAAGCCGAGCTGGAGGATATCGACAAGGCTCGATATTTGCCGGAAATCGGTTTCATCGAGTACCACCGTTTCGACCCTGAAGCCGGGGGTGCCGGTGTGAGAGGTCTGAAGGGTTGCCAGCACTGCTCCAAGAAGGCAGGGATGTCCCGAAATGGCAATGAATGCCGACAGTCTCAGGCCATTGATGCATCGTTAATGCGAGGAAGCCAACTGCAGCCTGGGCGCGCAAAATGCAGCCAATAGATTAAACATTCACATGCCTCCCTCATGAGTGTTGCCGCACATTTAGACGTATCGCGGGGAGGAAGGTCAACTTCACCGGCAGCACAAAGGTGATCAAACGCTTGATATAATGTACAAACCTACGACAAAACCAGCATACCTGCGCTGTCGAAACCCTCATACCCTCCGTTTCGCCAAACAATGTCAAGACTCCCGCCAGATTCATGTCAGCAGTTGTGCGGTCGCGATGCTCATTCTCCAAAAATTGAAAACAGGGGTTCGACCAACCTGTGCATTGTGCTGCTGTTAAAGAAGTACATCTTGGCTCCGACCCGCCGCATACAGTACAGCATAAATGGAGTTGTCATTCCTCTCTGGATCCCAGAAGTGTCGTAGAGCGAGGTCAAGATCAGGATCGGACACAAGTTGTTGGTTCGCTTGCAGCCTTCGAGGATGGCAACGATAGTGCTCAGGGCCGGATGACTTGTGTGTAGCACCAGGCGGGTTCCCCACGGTCAGTACTGTCTGTACATTGATCGAAACACTCTACTATGGAACACGCCGATGCTTACTGGTGGTTGCCGTAATGGCTCGAGATCAGGTACACGTCGGCCGTGTACTGATGATAGAAGTCGGCGCTGGTGCTCCTCGCGCTCCCGTGATGCGGCACCTTCATGACGCTGAAGTGCTGGGGTGTCACGACCGTCCCCCGGATGTCTTTGCTGCTTGGCACGCGGTCGTGGGCGTCCCCCGTGAAGAGGGCGCTGAAGTCGCGCTTCCCTCTGTCCTTATTGCTGAGGACCATGACGGTCGACAGTCGGTTGGTAGGCTCGGACCGCAGTCTCACAAACTCCTTCGCACTCTTGATGTTCTCTTCGCTGGGGCCGAAGAGGGTTGTGTTGAGCTTGGTGAACAGCGTGATGTGGTCGCGGCCGGGCCACGGGACGGCGCCGCCTGGCGCGCAGGGCCCAAGCAGCTTCGGGGCATTGCCTGACAAGGCCATGGCGGTTGCCAGGGAGTCGATAGTCACCTTCAGGTCGTCTCCCTGTAAGACGCTCAGCGGGCGTCGTGATGTCCCGCTCGGCGTGGTCCCGGCGTCGACCAGCACCGGCGCGCTGCCGATGGTTAGGCAGTTTGCCGGCACTTTGCCTTTCGTCTCGGGGATCCAGAACTTTGGGTCGTTGAACAGAAAGCTGGAGAATCTTGGGCAGGCGTCGTCTTTGGTCATATCGATCAGGCCTGGATAGATGGGCGGGTGGAGGTCAGGAACACGGGAGCATCATCAGTTGTGGTATCAATAGGTGTACAATCACATACCGTTGATGTGGTCGTCATCAAAATGCGTGCAGTTCACCCCGCGGAGCCAGTTGGCGCCCAACCGAGTGAGCGTCGGCTGCAGGTGGTTTTTCCACGTGCCTTTGATTCCACCATCGATAAGGAGGCGGCTCGTGTTTCTGTTCACCGTTTCGCTGATGATGAAGCAGTCGCCCTTCCCGGCCTGCACCATGGTGATGGTCACCGTCTGGGCGAAGTCGATGGTGACGCGTGACCGTTTCTTCCGGTCCTCGGGATCGGTGGCCAAGACGGTCTTTCTCTTGCGTTTCTCCTGGAGGAGAACGCGTCCTGGCCCACGGGAGGGTGTCCCGGAGGGAGTCCCTGCGGGCTTGTCGACGAGGCTGACCGTCACGTACCCCACCAGCGACATATGCGAATCATTGCGCACCCTGGCGAACGGCACGACATCTGGCTCGATCCGGAGCATCTTCGAGGGCAGGGGGTCTTCGTCGGACGAGGTTTCGTCCGTGAGCTTTACCTCGGGCATTTGCCCTTCGTCCAAGATGGCGGCGTAGGTAACGAGCAGGGTGAAGGAATCCTCACCCTGGTCCGACAGAGTCGGCTGTGTTGGTGCCAAGATGAGGTTCTGCTCTTTCTCGTCAATCAAGACGGCAACTGCGGAACTGGCTGGAGACCTATCCGTGCGGAACAGCACGCGTGGCTGCAGTTTGGTCGTCCGCAGGCTCGTGGCGCGGACCGTCACGCTCTGGCGGTCGATATCGCCGTCCGGAAACACCAACTCGGTCGGGTCTGTGTTTATGGCGGGGTCTGTGGTGGTGATGGAGACGGTGCAGGGACCTCCCCTGGCCGGGGGAAAGAGCTGGACCTCGAGAGGCTGCCCCTGTCCTCCTCCGTCCTTCTCGACCCTCACGGGGACTTCGGTGCGCGGACCAACCGTCTTGCCGTCGAAATACACGGCAAGCACGGGCATCGACTTTTTCTTGGCCCCCGTCGCCGACTCCAGGCCGTCTTTCAGCGCTCGTATGTGGTCCCGAAGCTCGCCGAACTTGACGGCAAAGCAGACGGCCAGCTTGGTCTCGGCGACCGAGTCCTTCATCCACAGATTCAGTGTATCGTTCAGCCGCTTTGTAGAATACGAATCAAATCCGACCCCACACGCCCCGGTTACGCAGGGCCAGTAGCCCCGTTTGCGGATCTCCAGATAGAGGAGGGCAGCCTGCCGTAACAGGGTCTCGGGGTTGATGATAAAGGCGCCCGGTACGGCGCCCTGGAGCACCGGGCCCGCCTCGATGGATTTGATCACGTTCGCGGGGTCGGGTATGGGCCCGTTGAGCTTACCCTCCAGGCTCATGGTCGAGAATGTCCCGGCGATCCCCAGGATTTGGGGGTCTCCCAGCATGTCCGAGATGCTGAATTCCAACAGGTCCGGATCTGTCACGCCGGATCCCACAAAGCTGTCGTGCATGCAGGTGATCATGCCTCGCGCGTATTGATGCCAGATGGCGATTATTTCCGGGTCGACGCCGCCGGGACCCGCAGGAGGCAAGGTCGGAGGGTTGACCGGAGGTGGCGGGGCCGCGCCCTGTCCCCCCGGACGTGTGGGCGCGGTGTATTCGGGAGTTTGGTACTGCGGGATCGAGGTGAGATAGACATGTGTCTGGGACAGCCGCCGGCTGTACGGGACAACGGCGCAACACCCAGTCGTCCAAAACAGAAAACGACTGAGACTTGGGTCGTCGCCCGAGTCGAAATTCAAGTCGACGACCAGGCCTGGGATGCTGCCGGAGGGGAGCTTGTACAGATATGTTCGGAATTCTTGCTCGTTGCGCGGAACGGACCACAGCCGGACGCCGTCCAGAAAACCTACGAAGCAGTTGGCCGGACTCGACAGCACGTCGGGGCCGCAGTACCCCCCCAGACTGAAGAGCGCCGTGAGACTAGCCACATCCTGCGGCAGTGCCAACGCCGCCTTGGGGACGTCACACTGCGAATCGCGTCTGCCGTCGATGAACAGTGAGAGCGTTGCTAGCCGCAAAAAGGGTCAGCCGCTGTTGGGCAATGTGGACATGCACGACATGAAGGGGAGCGACGACGTACGGGGTTGCGTATTTGGATCGAATGTCGTTGCTACGTGGCTCCAACGCGGGTTCCTCCAGTCGCCAACAAAGATGCTCTGCGCAGACTCAAGGACAGTAGAGCCCCATATGGCGACCAGCGTCTTGCCCCTGAGCTGGAGGCCGTAGCCGCTCGTGGGCGAGTCGAACTTGCCCGCCAGGATGCGGATCGATGGGTCCCACGTCACCGGCGCGATCCAGGCCTCGAGCGTGTAGCCCATGGCGTCGGTGAAATGGAGCGCCTCCGCATCGTTGCCGGAGAGGAGGGCGCAGCCGCCATCCGCGACGGCCAGCCCTTGGCTCTCGATGACCATCTTGGGGGCAAGGGGCACGTCTTTGAAGGGGGAGGAAACCCGGCCAAGGACCACGGGCTCCGGAGAGGTGAACTGGAAACAGGCTAGCAAGGGCGCCGAGGTGCGGTCCAGGCTGTACATGGACACTGCCAGCTCGTCATCGGTGAGTGCGTCGTCCCAAAACATGACGCTGCGGAAGCGGGCGGCGAAGCTGGTCGACCCGAGGATTGTGTCCACTGGCGTCGGTATAAGCGCTGGGGCCGTGTCAGTCGTCTCCGGCTGGTATCTGCCGTCTATTCCAAGCCTCAGAGCCGATCCTGTCCACGTCAAGGTGAGGTAGTGCCAGTCCTGTCCCTGGAGGCCAGCCGTGTTCGCATAGACTGCGGTCGAATGGCCGCCGCGCGCGCCGTTGACCAGGGCGCACAACGCTCCATCCCCTCGGATCATCAGCTGATAGGTCGCTCCATGCACGAGGATGGGGTACTTGGCAAGAATGTTGTCTCCTTCGTCGCCCTGGTATTCGTCCATCATGTTAGACACCCAGACGGAGACGGTGAACGGAGAAGTGCCGGGGTTGGAACCCTCGATGCTGCCGAGATTGATCGACTCCCAGGCGACCTCTAGGCACATCTGCTCCGCCGGCGCGAGGTGGAGATCGAGACGCGGCCGGTCGTGGGCCTCGAGCACTAGGTCTGTAATGGCCATGTTTCCGACTGGCGTGTCCGGGTAGGGAATGTCTGCCAAGCTCAGGCTGACCGAGAAGAGCGAGCCTGGCTCTTTCTGGAGACCCTCAACGTCAATCTGGAACTCCTCGGAGACGGAGAAGAGCTGATCGTCGTGCGAAGAGGGCGCCGCCATGGGGATGGTGATCTGGAACGGCTCGGTGAGTCTACCCAGCTTGGTGATTGTCAGAATCGCAGGGGGGGGCCGGGGTGGGTTCAAGCCGTTGAAAGCAGACGTGCGCACCCGGTATTCCCGGACCATGTCTGCTCCCAGGGCTGGCGTGCCGGCGGTGAAGAGGTCCTGGAACGTTCCCAGGGCCACCGCTGCTCCGTCTGGATTCCGTAAGATGGGCGACGGATCACGTTTGAGTTGTCTTTCCATGCTCTGGTAGGATCGAGTCGCAACGCTCTCCTCGGAGACTCGCAGCTCATGGACTTCCATCTCGAGGCTGTATAAGGTCGCAGTGGCCGTGAAATTGGGGCTGCCCTGAAGAGTGGGGACCAAGGCGACGGTGATGACGGTGCTCTGGAATGTTTGATCTGACGGAACAGGCCAATCATCCAGGGGATCGCTCCAGACTGTCGCTTGTCCGTCTTTTTGTTGCCCGGCTGCCTCATCAACGGAGAGCATCCATGATGCGAGCTCAGTCTTCTCCCCTCTAATATACCCAACGGCCAAAGCGACCCGAATCGAGGTCAGGCTATCTGGCAGGCCTACGTTGGCGCGCATCCTTATCACCCTTGAAACGCCGGGAGTCGGGGGAGCGAAGCGGTTCGGATCGGCGGTTGTAGTGATTTGGTGCTGCCGACAGAGCTCCACTGGAGGTGCTGGAGACTGCAGGAGAAGGGGAAATTTTTTCGACGCCGTTGACGGCCAGCCCACAAATATAGGTCGAGTCCAAATCTAGGCATATGGCTCTCGTCTGAGCAAAGGTGACCTCTACGCTGCGGGGAGGTGAGAATGCCTACAAGGGTGCTCTCCGGGATGGCGACCTCCAAGGCATACGGCGTTGTGAAATCCCAACACTCGAGCACGACTTCGAGGATGCGGGGAGGCTGAGCGTTGGCCGAAGAAAACTGGGCGACGAGATACGCCGCCTCGCCCAGGTGCGCAGAAATGTCCACGCTGGTGCCGTCTCCCCACGTAAACCAAGGCGTGGTCCCGGTCGTGGAGATCGTGCTCGGAGTCCCGCCTGTCTGGACCTGCAGGGCACTGGGGTTCAAGCCCGGCATGGCGGTCAGCCCAGACGACGAGGTGGAGAATGCGAAGGTGACGGTGCTATCATGGTCCTGCAACGGCCCCGCCTTGTCGTAGCTGGACTTCAACCTGTACTTTCTGTACGACCCGGGGCTCGGTTCGGCCGGAAAACCGGGCACGTTGTTGACAGCAGGTCCGATGCATTTCCACTCTTTGGCCACCCAGGGAGAAGTAGAGGGATCAGTAGGGTTGGGGAAAGGTTGGCCGCTGTTGTTGGGCGGATGGATGCGGCGGCTCGCAACAAACATGTTAGATATCGGTCAGTTGGTCGATATTGAGTCTTGAAAATATGCGGGCAAAGTGGGATAGTAGAAGTGATAATGAAGGCGTTCTGGTTTAGAGGCGTTTCCTGGCGGGTTTGGTGCCTTTTTCTAGACACGATGGAGCGGGTACCTTAGGTACTCATGCTATCAATTATCAATGTTGACCAAAACTACCCCCCTAGTACACATAGCTGACCGCCCCGCCTTCCGTTCAAGAGTGATGTTACGCCCCAGGTAACTCAGACGATAAACATCGGATTGGGTGGATTCACTCAACAACGACGTGTCAGACCCGCATCATCATCGCCGGATGCATCATGGATGCAGTGCATTTTCTCCACGGCTTCTACAGCGCAGGGAGGAGAGCGGTCCCGAAACGTCAAGGCATTTCTCTCAAGCGTACCAGGTAGCGTGAGATGCACCAGGATCAGTAATGACCATGGCCAATGTAACAATTACGGATGGTAATAGACTTTCTTATTACAGAGCTAGGTGACGTTCGGTATCGCTGGTACAAGAGACCACCGAGTTGTCTATGATTGTAGTGATATAATTCCTCGCCGGCTCAAACTCGGCGCACGTCTGATTCCTCCGTCTTTGTACGACCGTACCACTTCGCCACGACCGCCCGGAACGTCACAATGACCGAGCGACGGTCTGGTCGAGTTCATCTTGGAATCGGCCAAGACGACTTCGCAGGCGAGGGCACTCAAAGGAAATCACCTGTCTGCAGCTGTCGCAATAGTTATGCAGATCGTGTGTGCTGAGAGGGCAGGCAGGGCATTGAAAAAAGAAAAGTTGGAATTATTGGTTGATCTAGCACAATGGATGGTACCAGGTATATACGGACTCCTCGAAGGCAGGCAGCAGTGATGCTTGGCCTAGTTAGAAGTACTCGCAGCACGAGGTAAATAGGGGGAAGTAAAAAAGCACCAAGGGTAGTTAGAAGACCGGAGTCCTTAGGATCCGTGCAGGAGGCGTGGGAGGGGTACATCGCGAAAGGTCCTGACACTGCCACGGCTGCGCTTGCACCGGCGGCAGGCCTCGACAAAAACGGGATCTGGGGACTCGGGTGGTGGGCTCTCCGGCAGCCCAGCGACCTTCTCGACAACTCGTTCCGTCACAGAGTTGAGGTCGTTGATGACAGACTCCAGACTCAAGATCTTCTACGTCTCTCCGGATGCCGATTTGTAGATCGTGGTCGCGTCGGAGAGCAGCCTCGAGGCGAAGTCGACAAATTGAACGCCAGCGGCGGCGACGCCCAGGGCGCTCAGGGGCTCCATTGCGGACTCGAGCGGCGCGCGGGCGGTTGCGTTGTTGATAGTAATCGGTGTGATGGTCCGAAAGCCTTGCGAGATAATCGATGCTGGGAGGTGAGCTGTGCTGGCCCAGCGGGGGTGGTCATTGCTACAGCCAATCGCGAGCCTGGCAGCTCAGATTCGACTGCCTTGGAGAGTGCCTGCTATAGCGAGCTCGTAAGGGAATGATAGCGGGCCTCTTCCGTTTTGCTTATCAAGACCACGAGGCAACCGGCCTGCAGAAGAATTCGCCGCAAAAGATTCCGGAGCGGGAATTCAGCCCGGCTGAGCTGATGTTACTTTTCGCGTCGAATTTCTGGTCGCACCACTGCTGCTGCTAACTACTGGGAGAGATCGGTTGCGTGAAATTGTGAGGACAGCCCTCGAGTCTGGCCATTCGTTAGAATGGGTGTCCGTGTATGGAGAGGACATTCTGCGCGTGCTTGCGTTTGGTCCTAGCCAGGCGCTCCTCGAACATTGTCAGGGGAAGGAAGACACTCGGCCTCTCCAACAGACAAGGAATCAAACCCGTGTCGATACTGGGGTCTATAAAGTCAAAGATGACGTGGTATTAATTCCAAAACTACCTAACGTACTTTATAACAAGGCTTCTCACAACCCAACCCGGGGGGTCGGGTTGGGTTGGGTTGATTAGTTAGATCCTCGGGTTGGGTTGTGGAGTGGTCGGGTTGGGTTAGTTAGATGGGTTGTCAACCCATCCAACCCACTATACATATCCCTAACCCTAACCCACCCCCTTTTTTCTCCAACTACCCAACCAACCTACCCCCCCCAGGCGACCGCATTCCTGGCCTGATCTTTGAACCGGCTGAATCGACCGAAAATGCGATAAAATTCGGGACCGCCTACTTACTTTATTTTTGTCTAACTAAGCGGGCAGTCGCCGCCCTATGCCGCCGGCTCCCTCGCCCCCAGCCTACGTGCCTGCCGAAGACATTAAGATCATCCTCTACGAACGCTACTGCTTTAGATCTCTCTCTTCCCTACCCAATTCTTCAAGCTTTGAAGCATGTTGATTGAGTCTGCGCGAAGCGAATGTCGTTGGATGCCCACGCAGTGCTTGGCCCGATTGAACAGCCGCTCGCATTCTGACGATATGGCTAGGATGGAGAGATAATCAAAAGCCGTAGATACTGCTCTATATTGGCATTCTACTATACCAATGGGTTATCTACCTTCTTGGGCCTCTCTGAGAGGTACTGATCGACTTCGTCGTGATGTACGTTGTCGTAATAGTTGGCGGCGGTAAGGAAGTCTTTATGCCTAGGGCTTCCCTGGCGTTCTGATATAGTGGCATTTGCGGTAACGTCGATATAGGGGTACTGGTTCTCGAAATGCCGTTTGAACTTGGCGATCCATATGTCTATTTCATCCTGCTTCAGGTTCAATTCTATCTACCTCTTCCTATGCCCTGGGTATAAGATCATTACGAACTAGTATACAGACGAATCGTTGAGGTAGCTAATATACTCGTCGAGCTTGGCGATAGCTGACAGAGTGGTTGTCTGGCAGTATGATATCTTCTCGAGAGTACCTAGGGCCAATGGGGTATCGACAGCAATGCTTTCTTGGACGTATGGGACAGCTGTCGATCGTTGGCTTGGGAGCTAGATCTCGTAGTCCTCTAGATGCCGCGGAAGTTGTGAGGAGCGCCGGGGTCGGCGAGATGGCATCGGCGGCGGCAGCATCTCAGCGAGGATCTTAGGGGGGGCCTCGGTCGACGTCGGAATGGTAGTCGTCTGGCTAGGTAGCTCTAGGATACTAGCAAGTTCCTTACGTAGGTAATATAATGCTTGAATAACGCCGGCTAGCGTCGGCCTATTGCCTTCGAACAGCTTGGTAACACGTGCGAATAGCCTTAGTGCTACTCGAAGCCCTATCAATGTATCCCAGTCAGCATTATCAAGGACATCAATCGGTGGAATTCCGTCCTTTTCAGCTGCTGACTGGGCATTAGGGTTAGGGTTACTTAGGGTTAGGGTTAGGGTTAGGGTTAGGGTTAGGGTTAGGGTTAGGGTTAGGGTTAGGGTTAGG
>FTEL01004014.1_pt1 | contig 17385 bp, 19 predicted proteins | sample 1658911 | NCBI WGS metagenome assembly FTEL01 (sample SAMEA3914869, study PRJEB12502) | metagenome | biome: forest; material: soil | place: USA | collected 2012-03-12 | depth 0.1 m
CCCCCCCACACCACCACATCCACCCTCGGCTGACATGGAAGCTGACGAACCCAGCACCCCGATGACAAACATCCCCTCCTGCCCAATACCGCGCTCGCCAACCTCCAACTCCGAAGGATGGCCCTACATCGAAGCGATGCACCACCTCTGCCAGATCATTTCCCAAAGATTGAACCCTGATGCCATCTCGAACGCCACCTACGCCCAGATCCTGGAAAACTGTGACGCCGTCGAGGGCATCCGCAACAAGCTGCAGATCCAACTTCGTAGCAAGGAGACGTGCAAGTCCGCCATGGACCGCCTGCAGCATTTCGCGATACGGCTCCACACGTCGTACATGATCTCGGTGTCCTGCCGTCCCGCCCTGATGCGGCGAGACAGCAACCACCTCGAATCCGCACAGAAAAAGTTCCTCGCGGACCGGTGCAAAGAAAACCTGACCGAAACAGTGCGCATGTTCCTCGCCATGCATCAACTGTCTGTCATCCCCACACGCTCATGGGCTTTTACCTACCATGGTCTGTCGTCAGCCGTTCTGCTCGGCATCCTGGGCGAGACCAAAACCAACCCCGAGGTGCGCCAACTGCAAGGGGACCTCATCTCGGCGCTGTCCGCAACGGCAGCAAAAGAGCAAACCTCCCCACATCCCCACATTGCCAAATCCGCCCACGACATCGAGCTATCCGGGCCCCTCTCGCGGGCCCTCGAAGCCCTCAAGAACATCTACGACCATGGGTCCGTCGTGGGGCCCCAGATCAAGCGAGAGGGCAGCGTCTCCGTCCCAGCGTCGGGCACACGCACCCCGCTCCCCGGTCTGCAGGCCGGCGGGCTCCTCGCCAACAGCGCGCTGGGTCCCCATGATCGGTCCACATCCGTGATTGCGCTGGATCCCCACCAAAACGCGGCCTTGGCCATGACCGAGCTCCAGCAGCAAGGGGGCGGCTCCGTGGCGGATTTCTCTGCTGGGTAATACGAAGAACCCTTGTTTTCCTCCCTCACATTTCCCATCGGCTAACCGTCACACAGCATCCCCTTCTCGCAAATCCCAAACACATCGGGGGCCCAACAGCTCCCGGACCTGACACCCAACTTCGATCCCGCCAGCTACATGGCTCCGATGGATCTGTACGATTCCATCTTTTGGGGTAAGAGAGCCGAGCTGGTCCTGCTCCTTCAAGTCCTTGGCTGACCCGCGACACAGAGTCCCCTGATCCCTTCAACACCGGCACGGACTCGATGAACTTTGACTTTCTCGCCCATCCTCCGCCGGGGCAACCACCGCAACAGCAGTTCTACTTTTGAAGTGCTGCCCCGTGGTGATTTGCGTTGATGTTTTGTTGTACTATACCACTCAATCCAAATTGAACATTTGATCGGATATGTCGTTGCACCAACCCGCGACCGCACTCTCTCCTGTTTTTGATCTTGGCACTTGCCATGTATCGCAAAACAACATCTGGGTTGTTGGACGGCACTTCCCACTTGTTGAGGTTCAAGTCAATGAGGACCACCTTCCCGAGATGAAGCAATAGAGTCTGGGCTGGTTCAGCCCCTGAGTTCAAAGTGAAGGCGCGGTCAGCAACTGCGCGACTCCGCCCATCTCTCTCTCCACAACCCAGCACCCGAGACCGTCAGCATCACCCCAAAATGAAGGTCTTCTGCGCCATTTTGCTGCTCCACGTTCCCCTTGTCCTGCCCACGCCCGAGGCCCCCGGAGCGAGCCCTGAGGTTGGGCTGAATGAAAGTCTGTCTTCCAATCCCTACCATGCAACTCGGCTCATCAAGCTGACAGCTCCGTCCTTGAGCTGATGGATACCAAGCCCCGACCCTATCATGGTTTCGCAAGTACCACGGCTATGATTCACACGTCCATTTCCTTCACCAACTCGCCGCCGGGTACCCCTCCATATCGAGAGTCCTCACAGCCGGCAAGTCGTTCGAGAAGAGGGACATCTAGGGCATCCATCTCTTTGGGAACCTGTCTGGCCCTGGGGAGAAGCCTGCGATCGTCTTCTTCGCAACTATCCATGCGAGGGAGTGGATCAGCACCATGGTGGCTGAGTACATTGCGTACAGTCTGCTAAGTCAGTCCCATGTTGATCCGGACATCAAGCGCGCCCTCGACAGCTTTGACTTTTACATCTTTCCCGTGGTCAACCCTGATGGTCAGTCCCCGTCGGTTTCCCCTCCCATCAGCGCTAATAAACTTGAAGGTTTTGTCTACACCCAAACGAAACGCCGCATGTGGCGCAAGAACCGGCAGACAGAAAAGGGTGCATCCTGCGTCGGCCGCGATCTGAACCGAAACTGGGGCATTCACTGGGGTCAGAATGGAGGCGCGTCGTCCTCGCCCTGTCACGGGACTTATCGAGGCCAAAAGTCCTTTGATGCTCCCGAGACGAGGGCTCTCGCCATGGAACTCGGGGGCATCAAAAAGAGGCAAGGGATCCGTCTCTTCATCGACTGGCACGCGTTTGGGCAGTTGGTCCTCCATCGTGAGTCTGTCTTGCCTCCCAGCTGTCCCCTCTCCCAGTTCTAACTCCACCAACAGCGTATGGATACTCCTGCAGCAAAACCCTGCCTCCCTTCTCAGCGATCGCCTGGCTGGCTGGGGAGCTCGCAGAGGCCATGAGAAAAGTCCACGGCACCAAATACAAGTCAGGCACGGCGTGTAAGCTCCTCTACCCGACATCCGGGGACAGCGCAGACTACGCATTCGAGGTGCTCGGCGCAGACTACGCCTACACCGTCGAGCTGCGCCCGAACCAGAGGGACCAGAGGGGGTTCAGACTGCCGGAGAACGAGATTATGGACACGGCCGAGGAGGCGTGGGGAGGGATGAAGCATGTGCTGAAACTGATCCATCATTACTGAGGCTGGCGGCTGCTGTGGGAGTGAGTGAGGCGGTACATTTACAAAGTATTTACTCGGAACAGGGCAAACAAGCACTCCTTCATGGATCCAACCTTCCAGTCTGACAACATCCGTCCTGATGCAACCCCATCGTTTGCGCAGTGATCCCTCCCGATTTCAATAAATAGGGGTCAAAAGGGGGTTGAGGCGTTGCGGTGGGAAACATCGTTGACGCCATCCCACCCGCCCTGTCAGAGTTGAAATCCTTCTCCAGCGGTGTGGTGGCGACGGCACTCCCAGATCCGGGGTCATGTGCGAGCCCACTGGCCTTCACCCCGCGTGGGCGTCCAACCGCCGTCACCACCCCCAGGCCCGACCCAAACGGTGAAGGCGGGATGCTGGTGGTGTGGTGGACGTGACAGCTGCTGCAGGGCGGTCCGTGACCTGTGTACGAGCCGTCCGACTATTCGATGGCACGGATCGCCCCAAGCCCGCAGCGAGCGCGGGGCGGGTTGGAGGATGGGCCGCGTTGCGGCGGGTGCGGGGGATGCAGGTGCTTCGGGGCCGAAAAAAAGCTGCTGTCTCAGCGGCCGGATCGGGACACTAACATCTTGGCTGCGGGCAGTGGGCAGGCGTCAACGTTGTCTTGGCTGCGGGTTGGGATGGTGTCACGGCCGCCCATGCTGCTGGAACCGTTCGGACGGGCGCTGGGGGCCTTCGACCCAGAGAAACCGTCGGCCGTGCGCTTTGGGGTGGCTGCATCGGTGCCGCTGGTGTCATGTTTCCTGTCGGATCTAGATGGGCCACGCTGGCAGGCTGCCGCTCAGGGGATCCAGACCAGGTCGATAAGATGGGTCGGTGCCGTGAGCCGGATTCTGGCCAAGGTGTCTCCTGGATTGTCCCGGTTCGTGCGTGGTGTGTTGTAAGATTGTTCTGAATAATTGGTTGCCCATCCACAGTCTTTTCAGCTTCACTATCAGCGATGGATTACGATGATCGTGGTCCCAACATGCTGGCGACGACCTGGTCTCTGACCGGTCTGTCTGGCATCTTTCTCGGCGTGCGTCTTGCCTGCAAGCTCAAGACGAAGAGGCGGCTTTGGTGGGACGACTACGTCCTTGCCCTGTCTTGGGTGAGTTCGACGAGTTCAAGCGAATGCTCCACTCGCTGACTTGGAGACCGTTACCACAGTTAATGCTCCTTGTGTCCATCGTCCTGGTGACGATGAGTGTGCCTCATGGACTCGGCAAGCACGTCGCCCACGTCCCCGTCGAGAGCTTGTCAGCCCTGGGACTGATGGGCAACTTCACCGGCACCTTCTCGATCCTGGCCGCGGTGTGGAGCAAGACCTCGTTTGCCCTGACCCTCCTGCGATTGATGTCTGGCCGGATCAGAATCATGTTGTGGGCTATCATCGCGACGATCAACATCTCCATGGGGCTGAACGCAGTATTCATGTGGACAAGGTGTTCACCAGCGTCCAAAGTTTGGAATCCGTTTGTCCCTGGAACTTGTTGGGAGCCACACGTCTATCCTGCGTATGGGATGTTTGCAGCGGGTGAGTTTGTTGTTCAGATCCCTGTCGAAGTTCAGGCTCAATGATGCTGACAGAACAAGGTTACTCGGGCATCATGGACTTCGTGTTGGCACTTCTACCATGGAAGGTCATCTGGAAGTTGCAGATGAAACGCAAAGAGAAAGTGGGGATTGCCCTTGCCATGAGCATGGGCGTGTTGTATGTTGCAAGCCGATGGACCATATGTGACGGTTTGGCTAACGGACGGTTGTGTCCAGTGCTGGGGCAACCGCAATTGTCAAGACAACGGTGATTCCAACGCTCACATCTTCCGACTTTACCTGTACGTCTTGGACTCCCTATTTATCCAGTTCTATCATATGGTGTACTGACCCTCAGCAGATGTGGTAGCCCCCCTGGTTCTGTGGTACGTGCACTTAATGTTTAATCTCCAGCCCAGAAGCTGCACATCAACAGAGGGAAAACTCAGTTTGACAACCCAGGCGGATGGGGATCCATTCTGACATCCTTCAGGGGCTCGGCCGAGTCCGCGGTCACCATCATCGCGGCATCCATTCCTGTTCTGCGGACGCTTTTCCGGGACCTCCAGACCCTAAGCAGACGACAGTACGGGACAGGCAGGCACGGGACGCACACAGGCTCAAAGGACACGACTGACGTTGAGATGTCTCGCGGCAGAGCGACTGTTGAGAGGACCGTCACCGCCTCTAGCGCCGGGAGCAGCGCCCGGCGGGACTCTTGTGGTGAGATTCTGCAGAGGACAGAGTTCATGGTCACGGTGGAGTATTGCAAAGCGCATGGGGATGATGGTCACTACGACATTCAGCGAGTGTAGCAGACCGGTGACAGGAAGGCATGGACCCGTGCCACGGAGGAGATTGCGAATTTGTAATAATCCATTGTTTCATGTAGCTCTGCGATCCTACCTCTCCTGCTGCGCCTCGCCATTATTCAAATACCAGTCAAGCAACCATAAGACATCATGCCCCAGTTCCACCAGACATCTCAGCTGGTCGCCATCAGAGCGATGTGCTTGAGCTCACTACCCCAGAGTTTGTCAGCCAGCTGTCCCACCAATCGCAAGTCTCTAAAGGAAAGACAAACACAAAATGGAGGATAAGGGATACGTACTTGGACACCTGCTCTCCAACCTTGATCGGCGGGTACTCAACCTCTTCGCCCTCGTCCTTGCCGAGGTTGAACTGCTCCAACCGGACGCCGCGGGCCTTCTCAGCGAGCTCAGGGATAGGCGCCAGATCGTAGTCCGACGAGAGATGCCAGAAAAAGGTGGACGAGATGCGCACCAGCGGCCTGTCGGGCAGACCCCGCCTGCGGTCGTTGATGACCTCGACCGTCTTCTCGTTGACGACGACCTCGTGGTAACCGGCCTTGACGAGCCCACCCGTGAGGTACTCGAGCTGCTTGCCGGCCTGGACCAGCAGGTAGTTGCCCTGGGGGATCTTGACGGGGATCCGCTTGCCCGTGTTGCGGGCCCAGATGTGCAGACCCGGGTAGCGCGAGCGGCCGTGGATGGTCAGGAAGTTGAGGTCGGTGTGGAAGCCGGCCAGGATGGTGTCCTTTTCGCCGTACTTTTGGAGGTCGGACGCGGTGGGCGCGAGGAGATGGGGGCTGCGCGGAGGTCAGTTGAGTTGGATGATCAGGGCGAGAGGACCGGGTAAGAGGTGCTGCCGAGGTCCCGTGGTACATACCCGTAGCGGCCTGCATCTTTAAAGGTCTCTGCCGGGAGGCCCAGACCGACTGCGGCCATCTGAGTGAGCCCTTCGACACTGTTGCCGAATCATCAAGTTCAGTGACCATCCTCCAGAACCGATTCCCAAGCCCCCCCAATCATTCAAACGGACACGCTTACGCATTCTTCATCGACGTCCCCCACTGGTTCATCACCGGTCCCCAGCGCTCCTTGATGTGCGGGGCCTCCGGGGTGATGTTGTCGGCGTTCAGACCGGGGAACTCGGTCTTGTACGGGGGCTGCTCGACCATGCGCCAGAAGAAGCGGCACTTGGGGTCTGGGTCGTGGGCCGAGATGTCGAGCGGGCGCTCCGAGGGGGCAAGACGCTGGATGACATGCAGACACGGCTCGTCGACGGCGCACTTGGGCTTCTCGGTATTTTCAAGCGTCACGCCGATCTGGTACGACAGCTCGGGCCGCTCGTCCTTTTTGAGCTGCTCCTCGGGCTGGGCAAAGTAGTCCTCCAGCAAGTCCAGGAACGTGGCGTTGTCCTGCTCCGACACGCGCGAGTCGTGCAGCACCAGAGCGCCGTATGTGATGAGCGCGGTTGCTGCCTTGGCGCACTCGGCCTTCACCTCGGCCGAATCGCGGGGTTGGTGGAGGAACACATCGAGGTCGATGACGGGAAGGTCCATCGAGAGTTCTTGTGGCGCCGACATTTTTGCGAGTTGTGACTGCTTTTGGCTACAGGTCGTTGATGATGAAGCCGGCTTACGACGAACAAACAAAGAATAAATAGGGTATTAAATGAGGTGGATGGAAGAAGTGAGTCGTGATGTTGCAGTCGCAGCCTGCGATCGGTGACCGTTGCGCCTCCAAAGGTGGGAAACGGCGCTAAAATCCTACCTTGGCAATCTATCGCCCCCCCTGAGATAGGAAGGTTGCCCGCCAACCTGGGGCCATCCCAACCGGGCACATGCACCCAAAAAGCAGGTCCAGAACCGGGCGCGGGGCCTCAGGGGAGTGAATTGCTTGGCCATTCACCACAGAGGGCCGCTGCTCGCCGATGGCCGATGATTACCGTGCCCCACTCAGGCCTGATCCGGTGACAGGTCTGAGGCCTGTGGCTTTGTCGGAGTGTTGGTGTTTGGTGGTTTGATCGCAAATTCCACCAGGAGTGAGAACTTGCTGTATGGAGGGAACGCAAGAAAAGAACAAAAAGAAAATCGAAAAAGAAAGGTCTCTCCCGCCGGGAATTGAACCCGGGTCTCGAGCGATGTCGGGCTGGATGACAAGCTCACATACTGACCACTATACTACGGAAGACTTGCTGGTGTTGGCACCAGCCGTAGCGAGTTGCTGTGCTGGGGTGTTCCCGACTAGACCATTATAAAGCGGACCTTGTCTGCACCCCTGAACGTCGTCTCTGTGAGCGCTCCCTCTGCTTCTGAGCCTGGTATCTGCAGCATTTTCTCATCTCAGACAACAAAATGGTTATTATCGGCCGCATCCACACCCCAAACCGCTCTCGTGCCGGATTTTCCAGAACTCCATCTGCCACTCAGGCTGGCAGCCTCACAGCGTGACGACCACCCCGCCACTCGCCCCCTTGCGCGCCGCTCCCGTCGGCTGGCCCAAGCCGGCTCTCTGCGCCCCACTACCTCACGCGGTCTCCTGCAGCCAGTTCCGCCTCAAGGCTCACAGTGCCGTTTCCTCCCACACCCACGCCCCACATCATCAACATGGTCGTCGTCACCTCCGCCTCCTGCCCGGTTCAACACCACGCGCCATCCACCCAGTCTGGCCCTCGCGGCAGCCAACTGCATCACCAGTCTAAGAATACCCCCCTCACTCAACATAAATGGCCATTAAAGTGACACTCTTAAGTGACATCGACATGGCTCCCGGACCCCCGTGGTATTTCCCGCCAATCTGTCGTCGCGAATCAGGCGCAGGGCAAAGAGGGCACATTTGCCGACATCCGAACCAGCGCCAAGTGTATTTGCCGCCCTCTATATAGCGCGCCCACACCACCGGATAAGGACCTTTGGAGTGCTCGGAGTTGAGCCGATTCGCGCGTCACCTGGCTCAGCCCTCTCCCTCTCGTTGGCCAGTTGCCTCTCACTTTCTATGGTATATGAAGGCCATGCTTGTTTCTCGCCAAGGGTTGGACGCCCCAAGTGCCGAGAAGACGGAGTTCCATGCTTCGAATATCGAGGGACCCTGGGTTTCTTGCATCGGGAGTGGAAGCCGCAAGTGCCGAGAGAACAACCTAAAACGAGAAGAACGACTATAAAGATGATCCTGGGCAACCATGCAGCCCCGTTTCCTTCTTGTTCTGGCAACGCCAAGTGATCATTGCCCATCATCACCAGCGTCATGAAGAACCTCGCCACAGTCCTCGCGTTGATCGCGCCTGTCCAGGCCGGTCTCCGCTTCCCATGCTCAACCCTCACCATCCAACGGTAAGATATCCCACATCTCGAAACCCTGGTGCCCGGGACTGTTCTAAACCACACCTCGCAGGCTTGATCCTGTTGTCCAGCCGGGCGCGATCCCCGCTGCTCACGTCCACCACATCGTGGGCGGCAATGCCTTCAACGCCACCATGGAGGGCGACGTCGGTGAGAGGGCGACGTGCACGACCTGCCAAATGGCCGAGGACTTCTCCAACTACTGGACGGCCCAGCTGTACTTCAAGCACCCCACCAACGGCAGCTACTTCCGCGTGCCCATCGTGCCCGTCCAGCCTCTGCTGGGCGGTTCGCAGGGCGCCAGTGGCGGCCTGACCGTTTACTACACCCAGTTCGACTTGTCGAGGGACAATCTCGCCCAGCAGAAGATTACTGCCTTCAAGCCGGTGAGTGCATCCTTACATTCCGTTGACTCCCTTCCCCGCTTGTGGCCCCCGCAGTGAGCCGGGTAGCCCACTCCCACTGCGTGTGGCCTACTATCAGGGGCAGCCCGCTGTGGGCCCAAGAGCCCAAGATACACTCCAGGACGGCATCGATATCGTCTTGCTAATGTTTTTCACCACCAGGGCTTCCGCATGACCGTCGGCAGCCCGACTGAGTCCGGCAAGCCGCACGTTGGCCTGCGCTATCAGTGTTTGACGGGCCAGAACCGAGGGCGGGAGATGGACTCGTTCCCCACCGGGCCCTGCACTGGCGGCATCTTCACCACGCACCACTTCCCAGCGTCAGTTGGCCTCTCACCACCCATCCTTCTTCGTCAAATACTGACCAAACATGATTCTCAGATGCTGGGACGGCAAGAATCTTGATTCGCCTGATCACCAATCACACATGGCCAACACGATCCGCAATGATGGCTTTACAAACGCCCCGGCATGCCCATCCACCCACCCAGTCCGCATGCCCCAAGTCACATTCGAGACCGTTTGGGACACCACCAAGACCAATGCCATGTGGCCTTCTGGCGCCCCTAACCCATATGTGTGGAGTTTCGATGGCACCGCCGCCGGCACACACGCCGATTACATGTTCGGGTGGAAGGGCGACTCGCTGCAGAGGGCCATGGACAAGTCCGAGTGCTTCTACGATGGCTGCGGCTCCATCAAGAAGCAGGCCATGTCGGTTGCCAACCAGTGTACCATCAAGGAGACGGTGAGGGAGCAGACGAGCGGATGTAAGTCTAGCGCGCCATTAACATCCCCATTGACCGCCAGAGGTCATTGCTAACTTGAACAGGGCTCACGAAGCTTCCGGGTCGCTGAAGGAAACCTATGGGCGCACCGGGATGTTTTCCTTGCCTCTGAAGTTCTCGGGTGGTGGATTGTCTCCTTGTTTTCAACGGATCCCGGTCTCGTTCCATTATTCGTGTTTGGGGTCTCGAGCAAATGTCACGATTATGTGTCAGTGTCCTTGAGTCATAGTTCTTCCATGAAACCTTTGCTTCCAAGTTGAGTCTCCCGAGTAAATAAACCCCCTGCCCCTTTCCCCCCATGCTGTCCCACGCCTCCCCACTTTTTCGTCGGGTCTTGTGCAGGCGCCCCACAATCCACCACAACCACAACCTCAATTGACACAGGATCATCGGCATCACCACCTGTTGCCTTTCCTCCGCGAGAGCTCTCCCGTGCCCGAGTCCACCCTGGCCTGGTTATTTCGGCTGCACACACTGCGCCCATACCACACGCGCTGGGGTTTCCCTGGAAACCGCCAAAGTTGGCCAGACACAACCCATCACCAGCTCCGCTACATACAGCTTCGGTCCTCTCCCCCTTCCCCCCCTTGTCGCTTTCCCATTTTCTCACGTTCGTTCTTCCCTACCATTCCACCTTGTTTCTTCCCTTTTTTACCAGCCGCAGACCAGTTACAATTCATGGTTCAGCAACTACATTGAGCAAGTATGTCACGACAGGATAATGCTTATTGCTCATCAAAGACCCCCGCCCTGTCCTGCCCCTCATGAGATTCTGCTGCCCTCTCCAAGATGGTATGACCACAGGAGACCAACCCACCATTTTCACTGCACTGTTGCATGTGAATTTGCTTGATCATTCTGCCGGCATTCTCTCCACTACATGCAACCCACACGCTCATCAACCGCTTCCCACCACCGACTACTGCACGCGGCAGGCCACCTAGTTACGGACAGCATTGTCGTTGTGCTCGGCCAGCATCTTGAGCGCAGCCACCCGCTTGTCGGCCAGCATGTACAGCCGCTCGGCTGTGACCTGGGGCTCCTTCCTGCGCGACGAGAGCAGCTGCGCGCTCTTGAGCAGATTCTTGATCTCGCGCCCGTTGAGCGGCAGCCGCGCGAGCCGGTCGAGGTCCTCGTCCGAGACGCCAAACTTGTCGCGGCCAAAGTGGTCCAGGAAGTTCTGCCACACCTGCTTGCGCGCCATGGCGTCGAGGTCGTGGTACGGCAGGAGGAGGTCCACGCGCGACTGGAAGGCGTAGTCGATGCGCGAGAAGCGGTTGGTCGTCAGGAACAGGATGCCCTGGTAGTACTCGAGCTTGGTGAGGAAGACTGGGGTGGGGTGGGTGTGTCAGTAGGATATTGAGTGTTGGGGGAGGGTTGGGGAGGGACTTGCCTGAGACGAGTTCGTTCCTGGTCAGGCTGTCGTCCAGACGCGCCCCGAGGAAGACATCGGCCTCGTCGAGCAGAAGCATGGCGTTCCACATCCGGCAGAGCTCCAGTGCGCGAGTCAAGGCGGGCTCAACGACCTCGGGGGTGCTCCCCAACATGGCGGCGCTGATCTGGTACAGAGGCACTCGGGCTTTCTCAGCCACTGATTGGTGTGTCAGCTTCGAAGCGTGGTCCTGAGAAAGGCTGGGGCCTTCTTACCAGCTTCTGCCGTGTACGTCTTGCCAACGCCGGGCGGCCCAAACATGAGGATAATGATGCCGCGTCCTGAATGGCACCTGTGGTTAGTGGGTGGCCTCTTCACAGTGTGTCGGTCGGCTGACTAACCCTTCTCAGGCACAAAGTCATCGACCACTTCTTCCGCGTTGGCCTTGCTCTCGACGAACTCCCAGGCGAGCTCCTTCTCGCCGCCGGGGAGCACGAGGTTCTCGAATGCCTTGTCGTTCCACAAGATGTCACTCAGGTTCTCGATGAAGAATCGTCCTACTTCCGTTAGTTCACAGGCATCAACACCTGAATGCCCCATGGAAAGCTCATACCCCAATTCTTCTGCTTCAAGTCGTACCCAATCAGCCACGGCGTGGCCAGGACGCACTCGGTGTCGGACAGCTCAGCGAGGTCCTCCGCCCGGTCCGTGGAGTTGGACCGCCGAGCGACGGGTACCGGCGACTCCACAGGTGCTTCGTCATCCACGGCGTTGTCGTTGTCAGCCTCGCCGTCACCGTCAGCTTCCCCATTGCCATCAACCTCTTCATCGCCGTCGGCTTCGTCGTTGTCCTCAGCCTCGTCGTTGCTGTCAGCGTCATCGTTGCCCCCAACCTTATCGTTGGAGTCTGCTGGTTCGGTGCCAACCTCCTCGGTTTCACGCAAGATGCGCGTGTCAGGCTTGACCAGGTTGTTGCTGCGGTAGTACGCAAAAGCATCGAGGATGACCCGTCCCGACGACTGTTCGAGTTAGCCACGGCGGATTCCCGTTTTGAGAGAGGGGAAACTCACCGGGTGCTGCTCCTGATCCTCCTCCATGGCGACCCTGACGCCGCGGTAGTTGAGTAAGTGGTAGCCCCTGAGCTGTTCGAACCGGCGTCCGCGCGCCACCATGGTCTCCTTGATTTCTGCCTGGTTCTCGGCAAACCGAAGCGGGTAGATGGGCAGCCCGGTGACGCGGGAGAGGCCGGAATACCAGTTGATGGAAAGGGTCCAGGGCTGCCATCCGCACCTGTCGCCGTCCCAGTCGATATACTCGACCGAGATGTCGTAGCAGTTGCGGGACCGGGACTTGTGGTACTTGGTGACTCGGCAAGCAGCTTGGACACCCCACATATCGGTGAGAACCGTCTCCCCGGGCGGGAAGATCTGCCAGAGGTCATTGTACCTGACCTTGCCCGTGGTTCGGATGGATGCGAGGTCATTGACCGACGGGGCAAGGATGGGCTCCATGAAACTGACCAGCTCGTCGACGGCCTGCTTCTTCTCCTTCTCGGCCGCCGAATCCTTGAGCTCCTGATGCAGGGCCTGAAGGCGGTCCCAACGGTGGACGAGGGCGTTGTATGGAGGAGCAAAGGTCCAGCCCTCAAGGTCGGGGTCCAGGTCCTGGTAGTTGGCAAGGGTCTCGCCTAAGAAGGTCCTCATCTGCGGGCAGTTGATGGTGAACGAGGCAGTGCTCCAGGTCTTGGTATTGCGGTCGAAGGTGTGGCGGTGGACGATCTTCATGCTGCTGGCCTCGGCCTCGAGCTTGGCCTGTGCCTCCTCGTTGTCGGCAAACTTGGACCAACGGGGTGCGCAGCAGGCATACTCGCAATCATGACGATACAACATCCGGACGGGCTCAGCTGTGCGCTTGGCATCATCGGCGTCAGGAGGGTGGTCACCGTCGTTGCCAGGCTCTTCGGTGGGCTCCACATTCTCATCCGTGGCCTCGGCATCGTCAGCATCAGGAGACGGGTCGTCGCCATTGTCGGTCTCGCCGGCCTGTTCCGCGGTCTCGGTCTCAGCATCAGCCTCGACAGGCGTGAAGTCACCTTGGGCATCCTCGGCAGCCGACATGGTGTCGGTGGTGACCGAAACATTGCCATCGTCCATGACGACGACTTCGATGTCGGAATCTAAGAAGGTGGCAGGAGGCCCGTTCTCCATGGTGGCGAAAGGGAAAAAGGGATGATGGAATGGAGTTGCAAGTGTCAAGAATGTCAAGAGTGTCGAAAAGACGGGATGGGGGCGATGCGTCAAGCTCTCAGAAGGTTCGGGAGAGTCATCCGGGCTTGACTTATACACACATCTTACAGCAACCAGCAAAGAGGTGGGGGGCCATGCCGCCGCCGGCCTGACCAAGGCCCCCCACAAAGGCAGCCCACTTGCAGCGGCCGGAAGGGCGGCGACGTGATCTGCATGGCCCTTGGTCCAGCAAATCAGACCAGCAAAGACAACTCAAGAGGGCGCTGCTGCCTGAGTCTGCCTACCCAGTTGAGGGGTTCATGCAGCTGTGAACAATGCTGCTGGCCACCGCAGTGACAGTGAACCAACAACGGATTCACATGCTGCCCAAAATCCTGCTTTCAGGGCAAACTGCAGACGCTGAGATGCCCGACCAGCCCCTCATTCCCGGGAGGTTTGTACTTTGCACAGCCCTGCGGCCGCCTGTTGGTTGGTTTGTGGGCGGCCGCTGTCTGCAACATTGCCGAGCCAATCCAGCCCCTTGTTTGCTTGCTTGACCTGAGTCGCTCACAGTCAACCACAGCACACTCGGGCTTTCGAGTAAAGAGGGCGGCAAAACAAAAATCTTTTGCTTCGATTACTTGGCAGAAAAGGCAAAAGAGTACTCTCCCGCCGGGAATTGAACCCGGGTCTCGAGCGGAGTCTTGGATGGATCCAGTGACAAGCTCACATACTGACCACTATACTACGGAAGATTCGCAGGTGTGGACACCTGCTGTAGCTGCTGGTTGGTTGGACGGCGGTCCGGAATAGGCATACAAGAGGGTCTCGCCATGTGGGGTTTCGAATCCACAAACCCATCACCATCACCATCAATGCCACTCTTTTACATTAACATCGAGTGCCCATGAGGCCGACAGCCAAAGGTGGGCGTAACGAGCGGGCAATGAGTCGCAAAGTGGCAAAACGTTACAGGCCTTGAGCAGCGTTACCATGTTGCGGATTCAACGCCTGCAAAGCTTAGAGAACAAACAAAAAAGGAATCCCAGTTCCTTCTCCTAGGACTAACAACATGCAAAAAGAAGGCTTGCTTCCAAAGCCGCTGAAGGAACCATGTCCATCTAAAAAATACCCCCAAAACCCCGTGGCCCTATATCCTAGCCCCTTTGGTCCAGCGCTTATGCCCTGCCAGGCCTCAACCAAACACGAACCCCCTTTCTCCCACCAAAGCTCACCACAACTCCCCATACTCCCTATCCGATTCTTCCTCCTCCTCCTCTTCGTCCTCATACCCCACCTCTCCCCCGACCTCCCGTTCCAGCCCATGCAACACCCCCACCACCGACATCTTGCGCTCGCCCACATCAACCATGGCCACATCCCACGGCCCGCTCATCCCGGCATCATGCAAGATCTCCAACAACCCGCCGGGCGTCATGCACACTAGGGGGTCCAACCCCTCATACCTCACCGCGCGCGCGCGTGTGTGCTCGACGACGGTGTCCCAGAAGACGCAGTGGGCCTTGGCAGAGCTCAGGTCGTGAATGCGGTGGGGGCGGCGGAGGAATTTGATGACGGGCTTGAGAGAGGGGAGGGTTGGCATGGGCGGCGGGGCCGTTGCCGGGTCTTTGGCGTGCTGGTTGGCGCGGGCTTGCGCGATGGAGAAGTCATGGCCGATCTGGTCGGCCAGGCGCTGGAGCATGCGGTACGCGTGGCGGAGCGGCTCGGTGCGCTCGTCGTCGTCGCCGGGCTTGGCTAGGAAGGCGGCGATGCGGAATTCTTGGAGGTCGGTCAGGTCCTTGCGGCGGAGCATCACGCGCGGGAGGAGGTCGCGGCGGATCCAGGTCAGGACGGAGCCAATGTCCCACCGGGTCGGGTCGTGGGCTGTGTCGGGGTCGGTGCACGTCGGCCTTTCGGTGTCGTCGTCAGGGAGAACGGTGGCGGCGAGGCTCTTGGCGTGGCCAAAGTCGAGGAGCCTGAGCTCCGGCACGGTGCGGCCCGGGGTAAAGTGCAGGGCGAGGTTGAACGAGTGCAGATCCCCGTGGAAGACGGGGGTCACGAGGGCCGTGTGCAGGAACTCGAGGGTCTCGAGGACCTGCCGGATGAAGTCGAGGGCCAGATTGACGGGGAGGGCCACGCCCTTGGCCTTGCAGCGCATGAGGAAGGAGAAGAGTGTGCCGCCGTTGCAGAACTCCCAGTAGGAGACGGGCTCGTGGCCGTGGTCGCCGCTCAGCGTCGAGGAGAGGAGGCGGGGCACTCGGAGGTGCTTGCCCGAGGCATGCGAGACTTCTTGGAGGCGCGTGACGAGGCGGATATCGCGGGCAACCGCCTCTTTAGCCAACTCCAGGTCGCTCGCGCCGCGGCGGCGGATGGATTTGCGGACGCAGACGACGCCATTGGAGCACTGGCGCACCAGATGGGCCACAAGGGCATGGCCGTTGCTGAGTCCGCGGATGTAGAGGCAGCCATCCTCGTAGTCTTGGTAGATGCGGGCGTATCGGACCTGGGCTGCAGGGTGGATGTCGGAAGACATGGCACATGTAAAAGAGTGACAGGGGAGGGGTAGTCTGATACCACGAAGGAATATCGAAGAAGCAATTAGGACGATGAAGATTACCTAGAGCCTGTTGATCATGAGAGAGTCGAAGACTGTTTTGGAAAGCCCGCGAACCGAAGCACAGGAGTCAGACAAGGTGACAGGGCGGCGTCGGGGCTGGGGTGGGCAGATAAAAATATGGTTTCCGGCAAGGTACAAGTCCATTGTCAACTCTGCACAGTAAATAAGGTAACCAAAAGGCGGGTTTTTGATGGGTTGCCACCTATTGTCTGAGCGTTGACAATAACATGGCAGGTGCTATGGCCTTAGCAAACTCAAGGCTCACAACACCTCCACACAACACCGAAACCACGTGCCCCAAAAACGCAACCAGCACCAGTACCAGCACCAGCACTGCGTTGATACGTCATTTCCACCAACCTGCCGCCAAGTTCCAACCAGCAATTCACCGGCCCGGGCGCTTGGGGCGGTTAAAGGCCTTCTTCACCTCGACATGGGGATGAAGCTCCTCCATGACGACCTGCTCGGTGATCTCGCTCGTGTCCTCGACTTCAAACTTCTTTTGGGGCTGCAGGCCGGCTTCCTTCTCGGCGACGGTGAGCACGGCGCGTTTCATCAGCGGGTACATCATGCGGAACTTGATGGCCTTGGTGCTGAAGGAGCTGGGGCAGGTGTAGAAGAAGAGCAGGGGGCTCGACTCGGCGCCGGCGTGGGTGTGGGTAAAGCGAAAGAAGGTGAAGCGCGGCTCGGTGGACGAGATGGCGCTGACGAGCTCGGGGATCGAGGTGGGGGCGGCGGAGGCGTCGGGAACCAGCTCGACGGACTCGGAGTCGGGGTTGATTTTCTGAGGGAACGCAATGTGAGTACGATGGAAACTCGCCCAGATGGGGGGACACTCACGAGCATGACCAACGTCCGGCTCTCGGCGCCCAGCTCCCTCAGAGCCTGCAGGGCGTCCTCGGCGACGGGCATGGCCAGATTCTTGCTGAGGTGGATCTCGCGCGAGCCAGTGCCCATGCCGGCCTCCTGCTCGGCGCGGCGGACCTCGCCGAGGCTCCTCTCCTCCTCTGTGAGCGGGGCGGCGACGGCGCTGTGGGCGTCGTGCTTCTCGAAGCCGGCGGGGGAGAGCTCCTCGGGAGTTGTGGCGAAGAAGGTGTCGCGGAAGTGTTCGCTGCCCAGCTCGCGGACGAGGGTCAGGCGGGTGGAGGCGAACAACATCTTCTGGCGCACGGGGGCGGTGTCGGGCACGTAGGTCACGGCCACCAGGGCCGGGCTGGACGGGTAGCGGCGCAGGATGATGTAGAGGGCTTCATTGGGCTTGATGTGCGGGCGCAGGAGCGACTCGACGTTTGCGGCGAACGAGGCGGAGGACGCAGGGGTCAGCAGCTGCAGCGGGCGCAACTGTTCGGACGCGATGGTGGCGAGAAGGCCGAAGTGGGCATCGTTGGCGAGGAGGTCAGTGAATTGGGAGACCAGCTCCTGCGA
>FTEL01007465.1_pt1 | contig 17341 bp, 15 predicted proteins | sample 1658911 | NCBI WGS metagenome assembly FTEL01 (sample SAMEA3914869, study PRJEB12502) | metagenome | biome: forest; material: soil | place: USA | collected 2012-03-12 | depth 0.1 m
CCCCTCACAGTGTGCAAGCATCGCTTCAACTTACCGTGGCTCACCACGGTCAGCGTCTTGTTATCTATATGGTTCGGAAGGTTTCACGGACAGCATTGGCTGCAGTTGCGTTGCTTGCTCCCCGCCTAACGTATTGCTCCAGCTGCTCCTGCCCGTTGCCCTGCCCATTTCCCTGCCCGTTTCCCTACCTATTGCCCTTCCCGTTTCCCTACCTATTGCCCTGCCCGTTTCCCTACCTATTGCCCTTCCCATTTCCCTACCTATTGCCCTGCCCATTGCCCTGCCCATTGCCCTGTCCATTTTCCTGCCCATTTCCCTGCCCATTTCCCTGCCCATTTCCCTGCCCATTTCCCTGCCCATTTCCCTACCTATTGCCCTTCCCGTTTCCCTACCTATTGCCCTGCGCATTGCCCTGCCCATTTCCCTGCCCATTGCCCTGTCCATTTCCCTGCCTGTTTCCCTGCCCATTTCCCTGCCCGTTTCCCTGTCCATTTCCCTGCCCATTTCCCTGCCCGTTTCCCTCCCCATTGCCCTCCCCATTGCCCTCCCCATTGCCCTGCCCACTGCCCTGCCCATTACCCTGCCCATCGCCCTGCCCGCTGCCGAACCTGCCGTATATCTGGGATTAACCTTGGAATCAGTATCTTACAAGAACAGGAGGGGAGGGGGGGTTGACTGCCCGCCTAGGTCCGTTGCGCCCCTATGAGGCTCTCGTTTGGAGGATTGAAGAGGAGAAATGAAAATTGGCGACGGCCGAAGAACTTTGCGATTTTTGTACGAGTCCTTTTCCTCAAGGAGGAAGGTGTTCTTTCCATTCCTGTCAACGGCGATGGACTTCATAATCCTCTGCCCTGCCGTGGGCGACGTGCCCTGCCGTAGGCGACGTGCTGGATGTCGTGGCCGTCGGAGCGGTTGGAGGTCCTGAAAAACAGTCTGGCCAATCAATAGGCTATATTTATATGGGCTAGGGTATAAGGCAACTTGAAGGTATTAGGCTAGTTGCCAGTGTAAGGCTTGTTGGCCTTGCTGCAAGGCAAACCAGCCCAGCACCCCTCCTCAATTTCCCACTACGTACCGTCGCATTTCTTGTGGATCTCTTGCTTCAGATGAGCTGCAGTGACGTGGAAGGAAACACGCCGGCCCGGCGTCCGACAAAAGGGGCCGGTCTTAGGGCCGGTCCCGCACCGGTCCCGCACCGCACTTCTCAGCCTCAGACGCCCCTCCACGGGTAGCGGCGCGGTTCGGAAACAGAAGATGCGATGATGCTAAACTTGTGATTCGTTTGGTTTGTTTACTTTTCTAAATTTACACCAGTAAAAACACCAAGAAACATGGTCGGATTCGCAAAGCTGTCAGGCCGCCTCCTCGCTACTGCCAAAGCAATATGGGTTGGTGGCAGCCCCTTCGCCGCGATTACGGCCATGTGGCCGACCAACGACGAAGGCAAGTACGTGATCGAATCCGAGGGCATCCGGATCGCCTTTACCAATTATGGGGCCGCTGTTGCCAACGTCTGGATCAATGACACACACGGCCGGGAGCTCGATGTGGTTCTGGGTCTCGACCATGCCGACATGTACCTCGATTCGGGGCTCAACCCATACCCCAACGGCATGGTTGGGCGCTACAACGGCTACATCGACGGCGCTTCGTACGAGGTCGACGGTGTCCGGCACAAGCTGCACTCCAATGCCCACAGCGGCACGGCAACACACAACGGCGGCCCCAGGGGCTGGGGCAGGCGTGCATGGGCACTCCCCAATCACCAGGACCACACAATCAGCTTCGTCATGTTTGATCGGAGCTGGAACGGTTTCCCCGGACTGTACGTCGCCTGCGTTACCCACACTGTGACGCCTTACCGTTGGGATGTCGGGATCGGGGTAACGCCGCTGCTCATGCCCGGCGGACCCCTTAACCTCGGCCAACAGGTGTACTGGAATCTGGATGGTCTGCAGACGGTTAACGGCACGAGGACTGTCCACGACCACAGACTGTGGCTCCCTGTTTCGGGAATGCGATTTGGTCTCGACGACCGAGGCGTTCCAACTGGCGATTTGTTGGCCAACAAAAGGGGCAGCGAGCACGACTTCTGGTCCGTGCCAACACGGATCGGGGCATCTCTCGACGAGCATACAAAGTACGACGAAACCTTCATGGTGTCTCATCGACACCAAGACCTGCAGAGCAAGAGAGACACCCCCGTGACTGTCCTGTCTTCACCGCACTCGGGCATCTCGGTGGAGCTCTACACGGATCAGGATGCCCTCCATGTGCATACCTGGCATGGACGAAAAGGTAATGTCTTCCACTATTGGTCTACGTTCATAACATGCCAGCTAACTCCTTGGAAGATGATTTGAGCCTCAAGAAGACACAGGGGGAGGGAGTCGCGGTGCCTCAACACGGGGCAATATCACTGGAGCAGTCGGAGTGGCCTGACAGCATCAACCACCCCGAATGGATGCACAGAAAGGTCCTTTGGGGCAGCTTGGACACGTACAGCGCGCACATTGGCTATCGGTTTAATGTTGATAGGATATGATGGATGGTAGGAAACGGACACCAATCAAGTCTGGCGTGTGGGCTTCGCGCCGGCGTCGCCCCAAGCCTTAATCACCTCGTCCACCACTACAGCGACGTCCTTGGGACGGCTGGGTATTTCGTGCGAGATTTTGCACTCGATTTTCCGCGCTTTCTCAGGCACAAAATAGTCGTTCATGACTTTCTCCCCCTGTCCCTTCCAGCTGTCCTCCGTGCCCATCACATGAATCGAGGGGATATCGATTTTCCTGCCCTCCTTGCGTCCAGCGAGCCACGCTGCGTTATCCGTAACCGCCAACGCCGGATACAACCCACAGACGCAAACCGCAAACTTGATCCCGGCTGCCAGATCAGCATCCAGGCAAAGCCCGGCCGCCAGGCCAACCCCTTGACTGAACCCCAGCACACCCACGATCTGGCCGCCGCCTTCCTCCTCGACTCGTGACACCGCATCGCGCAGCAGTTTTCGCACCGCTTTTTGCTCTTCCTGTACTGCTGTATCTGACACCCCAAACAGCTTTGATAACGTCGCGTCCGTGTGCCATCGCCGAAAAGGCCGCGGTCCATCGGCAAAGGCCGGCATCGCCCCGGGACCTGGCATCGAGACGATAAAGGGTGCATCGGGGAAGATGAGGTGAAAGCCATGGGCCTCCAGCGCGGCGCCCAGGTTACGCAGTTGCAGGCGCAAGATGGCCCCGTTGGTCCCGTAGCCGTGGAGGCAGAGGATGGCGCTTGTCGTCGCAATGCTCGGCATGGTATCGTGCGTTTTCGTTTGTGTTATTCCGTGATTAAAGTTGGCCGCAACAAATTGGCGAGTCGGCCCTAGAATCCGGTGTTGTTTCCGCCGTCCGGCCGGCCGAGCCGGAGGGTTTTGGTTTGTCGAGGGGGCCAGTTGAAAAATCTCCGGTCGGGCAGAAGATGTCCCGGGGAGGTCCTTCGACTGTGTGGGCTGCGGCTGGTGTGGATGGATGGCAGGCAATCGAGTCGCCGGGCAATTGGCATGACACGGCTGCAAGTATACATCTTTTGATAATCTACCCCTGACCAAGCCAAGTTGTTCATGTAACAAGAGAAAAGACCATCGTAAGGCCTGCTCATAGCCGACTTCCTCCTAAACAAGTCATTCTGTCTAACAACGACTTCTCCTCCTCGCTGACAAGATCCGCCACCGTGAGCAGCGTGGCTGCAATCGACGATCCGGATGGCGTCGGATCACCTTGCCTCTTCCGCGATGTTGGACCGCCGTTGACTAGTATCGTGGAAGGAGAGCTGAACTGAGAGGACAAACTACCGACTTCCACGTCCTCGACCGCGTTTCCCGCAACGCCGCCCTCCGCAAACCCGGCCACGAGGTCCCGAATGAGGCCACGAAGACGGAACACCATGCGCAAGACCAGGTGCACCACCACCTCGACATTGAGTTCCGGCTGCGATGCGAGGTTGAAGAGACCGAACTGGAGGGAGGGCGGCAGCGTCTCCTCACCGGGGTTTGGCGTCTCTTGTGGTTCCATACCTCGTACCACACGGTCCAAGACTAACAACACGCAAGAGTAACAAGTCAAAGCTTGTTGTGCAATCATGCAGATCCTGGTCGACCGCTGTCTCCTCTTTCCACCGTTAGCACTCCCTTGGGTGCTCTGGGAAGCAGTTGCTGACAACTCCCCGGTCGGGTTCCTCGAGTCTTGCGCAGCAGTTAGGTCCTTCGTGGCAGACTGCAGGATCTCGATGAAGACCTTGACGATCTCGAGGCTCTCCTCCACCAGATTGGCGTCCGGGTGGTTGTCAACGGTCCACAAGAGGCGGTGCAGCTGGCCCTGCAGCTCGAGCAACCTGTCCGTGCTACTGCCCGCGCTGGAGGCAGCTCTCAAGCTCTCAGGTGACGGCGGCGGTACCTGGTCAGGCATCCCGAGCAAGTCCTGGTACACGCCATGATCGTGCTCGTGAGGGTGACTGTGAGGATTGTGGGTCAAGCCCAGGGTCCAATCCATGGCGACGTGCTGGTGGCCTGGTGCTAGTGATCCAAGTTAGCCACTTGGCTGAGGAGGCGGAACGCGGGCGTCCCCCGTACCTTCGGGCGATAAAAGGAGGCCCATGACCTCGGAAGGAGAGCCAATGAGGCTGCTCGCGTCCTGGACGCCCTCGACTTGGATCCCAATCCCACTTTCTCCGACCCTGGCTGTACCGGGAATTGGCGCATCTAACGACTGCTTGCTCATCCGCCGCTGAGTCCTCGGCCTCCCGATGCGTGACGCGATCCGGTAAACACAGTCAAGGTCCAGTCTCTCGCAGCGGTCACAGCGGCTCTCAACACCCCCTGTTCTGACGCAGCGATTCTTGAGATGGCACCGATCGCAGGCAGCGCGCAGCCTCCCGACCTTGGCTGATTTGAGGCGGTGCATGTTTGGCCGTGGGTGGTGTGAGGTTGCGGTCGACCTGAAAAAAGACTACTTTAGCAGCCAAGCATACCAAGCATACCAAGCTTTAAAGCCGTTGAACTAAGAAGCTTAGCGCCCGAGGCGGGCGCCTTGGCATTTAAATACCTCGCCTTGCCCCAGTTGTGCATTTCGCGCTCTCAAGGGGGCGGATCCTGCCCGCCCCTCGCTTGCCTCGCGGAACGAGGGGCCACGAGCATCGACCGATATTTTGGGTGGGTTGGGAACCAACAGTCGAACATGCAGGCATCGGGTCCAGGACAGTGCCAGCGTTGGCAACCATTCGCCAGGACACGGTGTGTTGCAACCAGACGCGTGTTGGTTGTCCGAGCATGGGGGCCGTGGGGGGGGCGGACGGGGGCGTTCCTGTTGTGCAACCACGGGAACTAGGCAAGGAGCGCCGTTCCCCTCCCTGACTTGCAGCTGCTGACATCGTGCGTGTGCAGTGGTCTTGCTTTTATTCCTGTTCCGGCTCCCTTTTGCCGGCTTCCCCGTGGCCTTCCTGCCACCACCTTTCGGAATCCTGCAGCTCGAGCACTTCCATCTGGCCCGGCCCCCACCAACACGCGGAATCGCCGCAAGGCCTCGACTTCGACGTGCCAGAAGCCCCCCAACCCGACTGCCAAGCATGAGCCCCGACGCGACCCCCGATGAAGCTCCCGACGCGCTGCGAGGTGGGTCTCTCGAAGGGACCAAAGAGATGGACAGCGCGGTACCACCTGCGGCCGACGCAGAGGGCCGGCACGAGGACCCGAAGCAACCCCCGCAGGATCAATCCCCCCGCGGGGCCCCGCTGCATGGCGTCCGTCTCGGTGCTGTTGTGCTTGGCGTGTGCTTGGGATCCCTGATGATGTCGCTCGACATTACCATCATCGCCACGGTACGCCCCGCACGCCGCGGCTTGAACGTCGGGGAATGAAAAAGAAAGACGGGGAGGAACTGGAAATTGGAGAAGGATGGTTGAGAACCCAGAAGCTGACCACCTTGACGCACGCCACAGGCCGTTCCCCAACTCACCACCGACTTTGGAGACACCACACTCATCGCGTGGTATCCTGCCGCCTTCACGTTCGCGACATGCGCCATCACGCCTCTCGCGGGCAAGATGGCCGCAGTGTTTCCTCTCAACGTGGTGTATCTCTCCTTCATGGTCATCTTCCTGGCTGGCAGCATGCTGTGTGGCTGGGCGCCGACCAACACTGCATTCATCGCGGGCCGCGCGCTGGCCGGCGTGGGCTCCGCTGGTGTCGCCGCCAATGGCATGACAATGCTCGTCATAATCGCCGAGCCGAAGAAGAAGCCCATGTTTGTCGGTATGGCGGCCGCCTGCTTCGCCATCGGCCTGGCGGTAGCACCCGTGATTGGGGGCGCGTAAGTCGATCCGGTCTCGACACGTGTTTTTCGCAGAGGTTGACGACGGCTGTGCCAAACGGATAGATTCACGGCAAGAGCAACATGGCGGTGGTGCTTCTGGTGAGTTGCTCGAGTCCTTACGCGCACCGTCTCTCGCTGACTCCCCGGACGGCCTAGGATCAACATTCCGGTTGTTGTGCTCTCGTTTTCCGTCATCTTTTTCGGCTTTAGGCCTCCACGCAAGCCCCAAAACGAGACCACAGTGCAGCGCCTCAAGAAGCTAGACTTGGCTGGGTTTGCCCTTTTTGTCCCCGCTGTATTCATGTTGCTGTTTGCCATGCAGCAGGGCGGCCAGCGATACGCCTGGGACTCTGCCACCATCATTGGCTTGTTTGCCGGGGCTGGCATTGTGATGCTTCTATTCGCTGCTTGGGAGTGGCGCAGAGGAGAGAACGCCATGATCCCCCCCGAGGTGGTGGCCAGACGGACCGTCTCGTTTGCCGTTCTGTTCGCCTTCTGCCACATGGGATCGCTTACCGTCGCGGCATATTATCTGCCGCAGTGGTTTCAAGTGGTCCAGGGAGTCGATCCTCTCCAGAGTGGTATCAGATACCTACCGACCGTCGGCACTCAACTTGTCATGACGATGACGGCCAGCATCCTGGGTACGTCCTCCCCTTAGTGGCGCTGGTTATGCGTCGTGCTGATTTGCGTCATCTAGCCGTGCGCCTCAAGTACTACAACTTTTGGTTCTTCCTGGCGCCCGCCTTCCTTGTCGCCGCAAGCGCCCTCTACAGCAAGTTCACCCCAGATACTCCCGCAGCCCACTGGGCAGGATTCCAGGTCATCCAAGGCGTGGCCGCAGGCTTCGGCATGCAAATGTCGTCACTTGTGGTCCAGCTGGAACTAAAAGACAGCGACGGTTTTGTCCCTGTAGGCATTGCCCTTGTCAGCTTTCTGCAATACCTGGGCTCCTCGGTGACCCAAGTCATCGCCGGCGCCATCTTCAACCAAGAAGTACGGCTGAAACTTGCCGCCGCCGGACTTTCACCTGATCAGACGGCGATCTTGCTCCAAGGCGGCACCAGAGGCGTGCGTGATGTTGTCCAAAACAACTTCCCTGAGCAGATGGCCGTGGTCTTGGGGGCATACAACGCGGCTATTACCAAGGCGTTTGTAGGCTCTCTCCCCGCCCTTCCCCGTCGCCCCTCCATGCCGAAATTTGCAGCTAATCCGGAAGCAGTATGTCCCGTTGGGCGCCTCGGCTGCAGCATTTCTCTTGGCGTTTGGGATCAAATGGACAAAGATTGAGGGGGCAAAGTAGATGGCAATACCCCTATGAGACGGGCAACAGGGACAGTTGGTAGATGTGGCAGCAATTCGGGCTTCGTTGTGTTATTGCTCTCCGACAAAGTTTATCCATCTTGGGCCCCGCTAATGAGCCAGCGACCCTCTGTCTTGAGCATCGTAAACACGTTGAATCCTCGAATCCTCACCTCCCCATCCAGTGAGACGGTAAACGGCGTCCACACGACCCCAACATCTCCACAGCTCCGTCCGTCCCAATCCATCAGGGCCTGCTCAACGTAGCCGGGTTTCGCCTTTTCCAGCATGGCCCTCATCTTGCTAAAGAAGTCCTTCCACCCAACCATGATCAGAGTGTGCGGGAAGCGCATGTACGTGGCGCCCCCGCCCGGCACCATCAGCGACTCGACCTCGTCCCACCGTTCCTCGTTCAATAGCCGACAGAGCTCCAATGTCGGTGCCACCATTTCTGCGGGTACGTTGTCGGTGTGTGTGGGCTCGGGTGCTGACGCCTCCCACTGCTTCTCGGCCAAGGCCCCGATGCGCCAGCCCTCCTCACGTTTGAACAGGGTAAGCTCCGCCACGCCACGCCTGATCTCCGTCTGCGCCGCCTTGTCCTTGACAAGGATTTTGGTCCAGACGGCGGCGAAACGCCCGCCTATCCATGCCTGTGGCTCGGGAGAGACGGCTGCAATGTCGCAAGGGGATGCGGCGTGACTCGATCCAGTGCGCGAAATAAGGTCGGCGAGGGTGGAGGTTACGAGGGCCGGGCCATCTGCCAGCTCGAAAGGACCGCGAATGACGGCGTGCGCTTCCGGGAGAACGAAGCTGCGAGCATTCTCCGGTGAGGTTGAGAGGGCCGAGAAGAATGAGGAGATGGTCTCGAGGATTTCAAGTCTGTCGTCAGCATTTTCCGGAGTCATCTCGGTGGTGAAGGGCCAGATTTCTTGACAATCAACAGCAAAAATAGTCAACTGTTAGGAATGAGGCAGGTAGCAGCACTGTCATGGCAGCGCCGAATATCTCGAACCGGTAGAGGGATGGTACCTAGCACCTCCCATGGTTAATATAATTCGCCCTGCTACCTTCCTCAGTGGGCAGCAGCTGGACCGGCGTTGACCGGAGTTATGGGAGGATTGTCCGGCTACTTTCGGCCGGCGACTTGTGGCGGCGGCGGGCAATTAAATACATAATTGGGCGGCGGCGAATTTCGGCCTTGCCGGAATGCTCCGACGTCCTTCGGGCTGCCCACACCGCATCCCCTCGGTGTTTATGGAGATAAGATTCTTACTGTGGAGGAGCAAGACGGAACATCTGAGCTTCGACGGGTAAATCAGAGAGTAAATCCAGAATGCTTCCAAGTGCTGTCGCTGTCACTCCTTCGGCCCCCCGCATTTCCACCACTTCGCCCATCCTGCCCCGAATCGGGTTGTAATTCTCGCACATCGGGGGGCGGGGGGCGGCAGAGCAGGGACAATAAAAGAACTTACCGCTGCGGCGATCACTAACCAGTCATCCCAGTTGGGGCTACGCAGAATGCATATCCTGACAAAGAAACGCAGCCCGAGGCATATGGTGCTGATGCAGAGGGCGATAATCTCACGATGACCAGAGCAGGCCCCGAGTCACTAGGTCAATGTAGTTTAGGGCCGGCCACGAGGCCATGACGTCTTTGGGCGGTAACCTCATGTTGGTGGGAACGAGGGCATTGAGACACGAGTAGCGTGACGGCGTCGTGATCGCTCTGTCCGGGGAGTCTCGTCGGGAATAGTTGATCGGCTCAGTGGGTACTGGCGAAATGGGAGAGATGAAGGTCGAAGAGGGTTGGACAATGCGAGGGATCGTGAGTCACCAAGAGGGCATTATTATATTGTCCTATCCGAATCTGGAACGCATTCCAGCCTTCTCAGTTTGAACCACCAATCTATCAATCATTTCACAGCTGTCGACCGAGGGGGTTCTCGGCCTCCCGAAGGAGCCCCTTCTCAGGTATAGTGCAGCGCCTGGCCACTTGCGAGGGGCAACTCCAGACCCCTCGCGATGGGGAGCTCCAGACCACTTGCAATGGGCAACTCCAGGCTACTTGCAATAGGCAACTCCAGACCCCCTGCGATGGGCAGTTCCAGACCACTTGCGACGGGCAGCTCCAGACCCCTTTCGATGGGCGGCTCCAGACCACTCGCGATGGACGGCGGCAAACAGGACGGGGCTGCTTCTGTGGCTGGTCTGGGCTAATTGCGAGCAAGGATTTCCTCTATACTACAAGAGGTGCCATCAACACAATGGCGTCCATGGCTCCCTCGTGGAACTTTGAGGTTAAGGAAAAGGGGCTGGCTGGTGTGATGGCTGCGTGACTGTCGCATATCCCGTATCTGGTGAGCGCGAACCTTGGCTGGCAACCAATTGACTAATTTCGTTCGTGGGTGGAGATGTGGCGCTCTCGCCACAAGGGGAACGTGCTGATCGCATGGGGGGGCTTGAGGTTGCGACGATTGGGCGTCTAGAATGCCTGTCCACCCAAGACGTGGTCTGTGTGTACGCGAGATATGGCCTGTGCCAGGTGGTCCCCAGCGTGGTGAGGTTGCTGCCTGTCGGACGAAGTCCTTTTGTGGCACATCAGATGAATCGATCTCGTTCAAACTATCCGGATGAGCGGGTGACTGTGGCGAACTGCCACGCGCCTCCTCCTTCGCTTCATCCTCCACGGGATATTGAAGGCAGGGCGCTTTGAAACGGAACGTCCCGCTGGCCTGGGACCGACGGCGTGCTGCGTGCTGTGATAGTGGTTCAGCGACATGATAGCTAATCCATGTCCAACGTCCAGATCGGAGCTATCTTGCCCCGGACTTGTTCCGTCACCTGAGCGACCCAATGGGGCGTTGAGGTAGTTGCCACATGAGGGGACACTGGTGCGAAATGGCTGGGACGAGCCCCTGTCAACCCCTCAGCCGTTCCCGCCGGTGAAGGCCGATCGTGATGCTTTTCTGCGCGCGCGCGAATTGACTTGTCATCGTTAATAACGGAGAGAACCAGTGACTAAAGCTGACCTATAGGACCGGCGGGTATACTAACCTTACATGACCCCCCCCCCCCCCAAAGCACATCAGTGTGAGCTCATGACGCGGCCACATCCCGTACTCTAGCTCAACGCGTCTCTGCGGGGTAGGCGACCCGTGATGGCAACGCCCGCCACCGGGCAGTCGAGCCCTGGGTTTCCTGGCCAGGAGACACGTCAGGTTGATCGTGAGGCGTATTGCAGTCAAGGGGCGTTGAGATGGCTTGCGCTACATCGTGGTACACGCCGCCAACTGGGGTGGCGATCCGACCTATGCCAGGAAGGGGTGTAAAAACGTGGAGAATATAGATATGTGCCTGGGACCAAGTCGTCCTCGACAACGAGCAGCAGCACCGAAATGACTGCATGTCATTGTCAATTTGCTGCAACGCCGCCATCAACCCCTAGTTAAGACAACAGGCTGCCCTCGCAACTCGCGCTCGCGATGGCAGCAACCTGCCAGCCCTAATGCTAGGCCCGCTCTCACAACTCTCACCTTGATCCCACCTTGCTTCAGCTCTCTCGGCTGTCACCTTTATCTCACTTTGCTTCAGCTCTCTCGGCTGTCACCTCGATCTCAGCTCTACAGCTCTCGACACCTCGACACCTCGACACCTCGACACCTCGGCACCCCACCGCTTTGACAATACCAACAGCTCGACATGGGCTACACCGGGAGTCCCGCGAACGATGGGCCAAAAATGAGCGCGGCCATCGTTGCGTTCATAGCCCTGGCACTATACAACGCCGTCGAGCTCAACGTCATCATCTTCTCTTCGTTCAAGCGCCGACGTGGCCTCTACTTCTGGAGTTTCCTCGCCGCAACCAACGGCATCATTCCGCATAATATCGGCTTTCTCTTCAAGAATGTGCTCAACTCGCATACCTTCGGCCTCTATATTACACTCGTGGCCGTTGGTTGGGTGCCTATGGTCACGGGCCAGTCGCTCGTCCTCTACTCACGGCTCCATTTGATCTTTCGGAGCCCGTTTTGGCTCCGGATGGTCCTGGCCATGATTCTCACCAATGCCTTTATCCTACACGTGCCGATTATCATCTTGATGTACGGGAGTAACGCCTCAGCCGATAACCCATGGGCGCCAGTTTACGACATCTACGAGAAGGTTCAGGTTACTATGTTCTGCCTGCAAGAGCTGATCATCTCGGCGATTTACATCAAGACGTGCTATTCCTTCTTCGACACCCAGAACAGCCTATACGGCGATACGGTTCGTAAAATGCGCCACCACCTGCTGCTCGTCAACGTCGTCGTCATCCTCCTCGACCTTACAGTCTTAGGGCTTGAGTATGGGGGGTTCTATGACGCGCAGACAGCATACAAGTCCTTCGCATATAGCGTCAAGCTGAAGATGGAGTTCCGCATCCTAAACCAGCTCGTGGACATGACGCGGGCGCAGAACAACATGGACCGGCTCTTCTACAACGGCTCCGGCATCCAGACCCACGATGACCCGACTCCTGGCCTGGAACTCTCACAGGTTTCCACAGTGAAAGACAACGGTGGTGATAATGTGCGATGTCTTGGGTGATGTGGTGGTGAAAAGGGGTCTGGGCGGCAGGCTGGTGGGCGGTCTGCAATGTGGGGGCACTTGCGCTCTACACGCGACGGGTCTCATCAAACCAAAAAACGGCTGCAAGGTCTTCGTATCATTAGCAGGGCAAGCAAGTCACTCTGCATAGTACACAATTTATGTATTTAGCACGTATCGTACCCGATAAGAAATGTACATGTATATTAGAGAGGAAGCCTTGTGAAGAGCGCCATTTACCGCCGAGGTGGTCAACCCCACCTCAGCTCAGCCGGTAGAGCCCCCGGTCGTGAACTTTTGTCTCGTGTGTGTTAGCGGTTGCAAACCCTCTAAGGCCAAGCTGAGGACTGGATGTGGGTATGGGCAATACGGCGATCGTGTTGCCAGGATAACTCGCTGGCCCGAAAATGGAGGAATCCGTGTGGGTCGAGGTAGTTTATGCACTACTACTACGAGCCCAGAACTGCGGTTCGTTGATGTTCGGAGCCTGTCGTACAAAATTGATATGGTCTGAGATTTCGAAGCATGGATGGTCGGTTCGGGCGCCATGACATTCACATGCTTTGAAGCCTGAAGAAGTCCCTAGGCACGGCGAATTGGTCTGGGGAAGCTACTGAATCTAGCGAGGGAGGATATAGGGATAGGGTAAAAGTAAAGGAAGAATATGCTAGGAGGGTCCTCGGCATCGGTGCTGGCTTTATATATTAAGGAAGCGAAAGAGAGGAGGAAATCAAAGAAAAGAAAACGGATAACGATACAGAAGAAAAAAAAAAATATCGGACAAAAAGATAGTAATCTTAAAGAAAGATAGCGAAAATAGATTACACCCCGGGTTTAAACCCTGAATGGGTATTACGCTTAATATAGAATTACTAGCGTTCCCCTCTGTTATGGACTTGGTCTTTGACCAAGGTTAGTGCCTGGGGACTTTGCCCCAGGCCATGGAGGGCCTGGGGGAGCTCTGGCTTGGCTCCGGCTTGGCTCCGGCCAAGCCCCGGCCAAGGCCCGGGCTGGGCAATCGGGTGGGAGACGAGGGACCATGGAGAAAAGGACAGAGTGCGGGGGATTTCCTGTATTGTTCCTCTTTTCTCTCCTTAACTTCAATCAATCACACATCAATCACCTGTCTGTAGCTTGCCACAGGGCTAGATTGTTACACCCTCCTCCTATTAGATGAGGGGGTATATCAACTAAAGTCACTTCATGTAGAGGAGTAGATATTACCCTTAAAACAACTAACAGAAAGCTCCTACCTAATTACTATCAATGTATACCTAGTAGTAGCTGCGAGCAAACAAGGTACATAGATACTAGTAATTAGCATTTCGTGTGTGGTGAACCCCGCCTATATATTCCATGACTATTTCGACCTTCTACGTAGCCAATTTGCCTCTATAAACCCTCCCGACAGCTTCTCTCCCCTGGGCGCCTCTACCATAGTCTCATTCTCTCCTAACCCGGTCGTCTCGTCTCCCACGAACGGCTCCCAGCCATCCGGCGGCCCGCTACCGCCCTGCGACGATGACTCGCTCGTTGTTATCGTCGTTAAGTTTTGATGCGACGAAGTCGAGCGCAATTCCCCCTTGGCCTTAACGAGGTGCTTGCGCGGGTGGAATGGACCGACCTCGCGCGTGACGCTGACCTCCGTGGTCACGAAGATGCGGCCCCAGGTCGTGGTCAGGACGGGCCAGAAGACGGGCAGCGCGGCGCAGACCGTCGCGAGGTCGGCTTCGAGACAGGCCAGCCCCGCTGTCGTCGCGTTGTCCCAGGTTGGATCAAACCGGAAGGCGCGCACGCTGAACTTCTGGATTACGTAGACCATGCGGAGGGTGGCGCAGAGGATGGACCTAGAGATGGGGTTAGATCACGACGGTAAGAGTGAGGTAAACAAGGCGGGCATACAAGGACCCGAGTATCAACAGCCCGACCAGGCAGAGCCTGGTATTCCTCAGGGTATCATGCTTAAAGCAGAGCGGGATGGGGATAGCAAAGATGATGAAGTCGAGCACGACAGTGCTGATGGCCTGGCCCACGAAGACGTGCATGAAGGCGATCGGGTTCCGAGAGCTGAAGCCCCAGCGGTGGGCGTCCGTGAGGGTGAGGTCCCAGTAGGCGCGGACGGGGTAGCAGGGAATCCAGCGCAGCAGGGTGAAGGCAGTGCCCCACGCGGCCGAGATGACGATCATGCATTTGCAAAAGACGCGGGTCCGAGACCCGGGCTTGAAGACGCGCAGGTACTGGAACAGGAGCGCCAGCTTAATAAAGGTGGCTGAGAGCGGGTACATAGCGTGGCCGATATAGAGGACCTAATTATAGGGGTAGTGTAAGGTGATAGCGCCGGGGTGGGAAAGGAAGGGAGCTTGTCAACATACCCGCAGGAAATCCACGATCTGGGGGAGGGTCAGGGTGGCCACAGGTTTTCCCAGACCATAGTCCGGCACTGAGAAACACAGAAGGAGACGGGTTAACCATGCGGAATTATAGTGCGGTAAACAGACGGGTTTGACAAACATATACAAAGAACGATAGAGCCCGCGGCCGTCGTTAGCTATTATAGCAAGTCAGAATTAAATCATCGGGCTGTTGCTAGGCCGGCTGGTTGAGGGGCTGCGCACTAGCGTAAGGATCATGAACAAGTCGTCCCATCCCGGCGTATGAAGTATGACAAAGCGGGTATATAACCTCAGCAAGGTGCATACCCAGGAAAAGATCTGGAGGGAATGCCATCAGTTACTCTATTGCAGATACATACAAACAGGAAGAAGAAAGCTCACCATGAAGGATATCAAGAGTGCTAGGAGGGTTGTCCGGTCGTTAAGGAGAGGTACCGCGCGGTAGATCCTGGAACTCCCGAGTGGTATAGCTGCTGACACCGTTGCTGACGGTGCTGCTGACAGCGTGGTCGCAGCCACAGGAAACGGAAGAGACGGGGGCATCGTGGGATCCGATGGATGTTAGTAAGGAAACCGAAGGAAGGGAAGGGAAGGAAGGGAAGGGAAGGAAGGGAAGGGAAGGAAGGGAAGCGACAGAACTCGTGGTGTCTCGTCGAGGCACGGTCCTGGGCAGAGGAGGATGCGTCGTGGGTCTTATACCCTCATCGCCCTTTCCAGTCCCGAAAACGAGGAACAGAACCAAACCAACCCAGTGGGCTGGAACGGCCGGACGAGGGCCTCGCATTACCAGGATGGCGAGCCCCCTGGTCCGAGCGAGAAAGTAGAGGAGCTAAACCCCCTGTCGGGTTTGTCCGATGTCTACCGTATGCTTGGAGAGGCGATCATTTTGCCACGCGCCTGAAGAGCGCTGGGATCATCCTCGACCAACCCCTACCTTATCTCTGGGCCGGCAAAGAAAAGACCCAGTGGGATGGTTGGGTGTGGGGAGAGCTAGCGCGGAGATCGTCGCTCTTCGCCTGTTGGGCTCGAGTTAAAACTGGGTCAATTATGGGTCGTGTCAACAGAACCATGACATAAAAGTAGAGACAATGTTGAACTGATAACAACCGAAGGTTTTTTTCTTTGCTTTTTTCTCCCCTTCTTCTTCTTTTCTGTGCGGTGTTTTTCTGTCTTTCCGAGTCCAAGTGGTAATGCTAGCTCCCCTATCCGGCGCACCACCCAAATCCTTCTCAGCCAGGTGCCTGAAAGGGCGGTAACAGCAACCCGAAGTCTTGTCGTTACAGAAATATCTCCTGTGTAGAACTCAACCCAACATCGTTGAGTGCGAGAAAGCAGCTTGTCTTCAGGTGGCTGCGGCTTGCAAGGCGGAGCCCAAATCGGACTCAGAGGTCGCGGTCTGCCTGGATTAAGTCGGCCCCTGCCAAACTTGCGGTGCCTCGAGCAAGCGACTCGCATACTGGCCAAATGCTAGGATTGTTAGTTTATTTTGCACTAATAATAGGATCAGTGTGTGCAAACCCGGATGCTTTGGTGCGGACGAGATGAGCTGCGCGCTGATATTGCGTTTCAATGTTTACTTGCCCCTGAACCCCTGAATCCCCATGAACGCGGGCAGCCAGACAAGACACCCCCAAGCTGTCAGCCGTCGTGCTTAAAGTCTACCACGAATATACGAGATTAAAGGGGCAGTTAGAAGGGGGTTTCTGTATAGTAACCTTTTGCATCTGGTTAGGAATGCGCGTTCCCCAATGGATTCGTAGCTCAAGGTAAAATATGAAAAATAAATAGAAACTGCATCACATATAACGTATATGATAAGCGAGTGGCGAATATGAGCGAGTAGCGAATTTTCAACTACCCTATAACAACAATCTTCAATTACAAACAACAACACTAGGAACCAACAATAATAACATCAGAAGCAGCTGAATCGGATACTTCTGCAACCTCCTGGCAAGTACGGGCATTATGGCCAGGCTTGCCGCATACACCACAGCACCGAACTTTCGTATGCCCCCCCCCTATACTACTACTATCCGCCTGTGTTTCTTGCACTCCCTCCCTACCTACGGCCCCTAGGCCTAGTAGATCCATTGCATCTTGTAGTATAAGTGATCCTCCAAGCTGTACGCATGTTCTTTTGGCTCTCCGGCGCTTGCTTAGTGCCTCGTTGGCCTTACGAAGCGAAGCGTTCTCTGCCCGAAGGAGGGCCACCTAGTACATCACAGCTATCGTACCCTTGGTAAGCTAGTCCACAGCAGCCAACATCGAGGTTAGGGAGCTATTTTGATGGTTGGTAATACGAGTCTTGATGAGCGTTAACTGCGAGTCAGCTTCTCGGGGGTTATAGGGTATCTGGAAGACCCAAGGTTATAGGGTACGAGGCCGTAAGGTTAGGGGTATCGGTATATGAAGCTTGATATCCAGCTTAGAAAGTACCCTCTCTGGATCGTACGGCATAAGGCCAGTACCTGTGAAGCCGCCCTGGATATTTCTCTCGGTAATAGAGGCGAAGAAGGCCTCGCGAAAGGCATAGAGGAACTCGAGCTTGCTGACGTAGTTAATATACATCCGCATCAAGTCCTCGATCTAGCGACCGTACGCCCGCTTCAGTAGCCCGAAGCACCTAATATCGAGTGGCTAGAGGAGGTAGGAGGAATACGGAGGTATACAGAGCGTGATGATATTGTTCTGCTAGTAGTAGAGCTC
>FTEL01003539.1_pt1 | contig 17332 bp, 14 predicted proteins | sample 1658911 | NCBI WGS metagenome assembly FTEL01 (sample SAMEA3914869, study PRJEB12502) | metagenome | biome: forest; material: soil | place: USA | collected 2012-03-12 | depth 0.1 m
CTGAGCCCGCTGGCCTGCTTGATGTAGCTGTAGACCTGCGGCGCCTTGGTCAGGCCCACGCCCTTGAGGTCCATGATGGTGCAGCACGTCTCGAGCAGCTTGTCCGCCTTGCGGCTGCACGCCGGCAGCCGCGGGTCCGCCAGGCGCTCGTACTCGACCGCCAGGTTCATCAGCATGCGCTCCGCCGTCGTGATCTTGTACATGGCCGTCAGGTCGATGCCGCCGAGCTGCTCGATGTACACGGGGCGGCCATCCTGGTGGGGGAGAGGAGGGTTAGCGTTGGCAAGCGAGCGAAGGAGGGGTCCGCCGGTGGGTGGAATGGACGGGATGGACGGAGCAAACAGGGCAGAGCAGCGCGTACCTTGTCGGTCTTGTGGTAGTACTGGGGGTAGTACTTGAACATCTCCTCCTTCTCGGGGTACTCCCAGGTCGGCACGGTGTCGTCAAGCTTGATCTCTTCCCGCCACTTCTCGCAATCGACGAACCTAAGACCCGATCAGCATTTCTTTTCCCCCCATCCCATTCGTGCCATTGCCGCCGCTGCTGACGCTGGAGAAAAGAGGGGCTCTCACATCTGCTTGGAGAGGTTCACATCGAACTTGCGAGCGCGCAGGAACCGCAGCTACCCAGCCTGTCAGCAAAGGTCCGTTTCCATCTCCCCAATGGCTTCCCATCATCCCTCCCAGCGGGGGTGGTGTGGCCTCTCATACCAACGTGAGGGTGTCGAGGCGCTTGGTGTAGCCCTCGGACTCGAGCATAAGGCGGAGCTGGTGCACCTGGGCCTGCTGTTGCGCTGTCAGGAAGCCGGGGTGCCCGTTCTGGGGGACGGGCGCGGTCGTCGGGTATTCGAAGTCATCGTACTTGGCGTCGAGCTCCAGGGGCGCGGGCGCAGGGGGGGCGGCCATTGTGTCGGGATGGGGGGGGTTTGTTGGGGGGATAGCTCCTGGGTGAGGCTAAAGTTGCGGTGTTGTGTTGTTTGGTCTTGGGAGGAGTCCCCACTGCGTGGAAGGGGGTCGCGCGGAGCGAGGGGGTGTTAGGGGCGGATGCGGTGTGGCGGGGTGCACTGCAAAGAGGTGCAGGACGTAGGCTGGCAGTTCGTGGAGTGGGAGATGGAAGTGCACCGTGTGGATCGAGGGGCGCCGGGTGTCTATCGTCGTCGTCTGGAGATCGGGGACGAGGGGATGGGGGGACGCGGCTCAGGCAGCGGACAGGGCGAGTTATTAGGGGAGGGCCTGAAATACCGAGTCCAGGGGCGCCCCGCGCTGTTGAATTTTCGTCATGGGTGCTGGAGCCCAGCGGTCAATCATCTCCACCACTCAACTGCTAGCGCCCAACCTTGACGATAGCCCCGCACTGGGCTGGGTCCCCCTCTCGGGCTCCCCACCTGATCTGGGAGGCCCCCCTATTTCCAGAGGGAGCCCCCTGAAACACGAGCAACGCGAGCATCAAGCCAACAAGCTGCCCATCCCAGAGCGGCCGTTGGGCCTGCGTTGGCCCGAGTTACCAGGCCGTGTGCGCCGTCTTACGTTGTGCTTGTTGGATGATGACACTGCGGCCCGTTGCAGGCCATCATCCATGGCACAGCTGCATACCTCCCAACCGCCGCATTTTGAACCACCCCCCAAATGACCCGCCAGCATGGTTTGTCAATATGCAGGCCACGGCATACGGAATGAGCCCCCATTTATCATTATGGAAGTGGATCTGGAGAGGTGGTGGTCCCCAGAGGGTTGTCCGATTTCGACCTTGTCTGCAGGCGGGTGCTCCGTATTTGCTGCTGGAGAATCTCCGTCGGGCAACGACCGTATGCCAGCACGGCACGCGGTAAACTCGACCTTCTTGGACGGCACGACGTGAACCGGCGAGGATGCTTCGAAACGGGGGCTCCGCGGAGACTTGCTTTGGTATTGGCACGCTGTGGGATGGCATGAGCCGACAACAGCAACAGGATATCCAGGATCGACTCGAGGGCACCCCCACATGCGCCCAACCCTGCGAGACTCAGCTTCCGGACGAGCCTTTGCCTGCCTTGCCCTCCGCCTTCTCCTCTTCCTCCTTTTCTTTGCGCTTTTGAACAACATCCCAGTTGTACACTCGGGCGACTGCCACCTCCATGGTCTGTCAACGTGGCGCCGTGGTTAGCAAGACTGCGCTGCGGAAGGGAGAGCGAGGCGTCGCACCGTAATCTGTTCCCGCAGGAAGTCCAGATCTTCCTCGCAGTTTGACAAGCTCAGCTTCGCGGCCTGCAGCTTCGAGTCGAGGAGCGACTCGGCCTCGTCGATCGGGTATGACAACATCACGTTGGCCTAGGTCTGGTCAACACTCCTGCTCGCTCCCCGCGTAAATTCTTCGAATCGACGGCGACAAGACATACCCCAAGCCACAAATACACCTCGTCAGTAGGGGGTATCTCGGCCTTTGCGTAGAGCGTGTCGTTGAGCTCAAACGTGGTCTCAATCGGGTCTGACTCGGACTGTCGCATCCAAACGGTCTCGTCAGCGCCATCCGCTTCCTCGGGGTTGACTTGGTGGGCCGCCATACCGTCCGCAGCTTCAAGAAGCGCACCGTGTCCAGCGTCTTGCGAATGTCGGGCAGCTTGTCCTTCAACCCCACGACCCTCCGCTGGAGGTTTTGCTCCATAAACTGGTATTTCCTGTTTTCGCGACGGGCCGCGCCGCCATGTATCAGCCGAACGCCGCCCATGCGTTTGCGTATCCCGCAGCGCCCTCGGGAGAAGCTCACGCGATCATCTCCTGGAAGCGCCGTAATGTCGGCTCGACGTCCGCCCGTGTGGTGACATAGTCCTCGACTTTATCGACAAACGGCGCTTGGGGGATGCCGCGAGGGTTGGAGGGGGTCGCGTCGCTGCGTCGCTCTCGACGAGCCTTCGTTAGCATACAGGCGCCCGCATTCTCCTGATCGCAAGGGGGTTTCGCTTTGGAGGCGGTGGAGGGGCATCATACCTCGACGCTGTTTCCTTGTCTTTGCTGGCCATCCTGGGCAGGCCCGTTCACATGTTGCAGCGGGAACGAGGAAATACAGCAGCAGCCGCCGTCCAAACCGACTTCGCAGAGTGACGTATCGGGTTAGGGTGCCTGGTGCGGGTGCGAGAGCTGCTCCTTGGGGCAAAAATTCATGGCGGGGGTGTCTGGCAGCTGCCCCTCGCGGGGAGCAGCAAGCTGGCGACGATTGTGGGGTAGCAAGCAGGGGTCCAGCGAGGAGACCCAAGGAGGGCTGGCCCGTGCTTCAAGCATCTTGCTCCCAGCAGCGTGTGTTGGGCTGGGAACAGAGCATCGGAGCAGGCATCCAATGCTGCGTACCATGCATGAGGCGATAGCTGGTAAATTCTCCAACAGCGTTCTTGCCAGCCTCTTGATCAGCCATACGAGCACGCGTACGCCCATCCGTGTCCGGAGACTACTTAGTACTGGGCACGGGCTGGTCTTGAGCTCTCCCCGCAGGCTCCAACAAGCGACACCAGCACATCGCATCGTCACGCATCCGGGCGTCGAGGCCCCACAGCCCGAGCCAAACCGGGCAGACAGCGCAGACAGAGGCTAGCCTCTCCACCTTATCTTATCATCATACATCAATTAGGCGGTCGGGTTGCGCTGGCTGCGGGGTTCCCTCCGCTTGCGAGGACGACGGCGGCGGAGGGGATCATGAGTCGAAAGACGTTGGGGCACGGCTGCCGAGGTGTCCAGGGGCCAATCAGGTCTGGAACCCGGGGCGATCTGGGCCGAGACTCGCTGGGCTGCGTGTGTTCCAGAGCGGCCGCGTGTTTGCCTCTGGAGGCGCGCCGACTGCTAGGAATGTTCCAAGCGGCGCAGGTTGGTTGGTTTCCATTTGGCTGCTTGTGGAAGAATGGCCAGGCACGAGAAGCTGTGATGGAGTTGGCGCTCGCGCAAGATGCTGGGACGCTTGTTGGGATGAGACGGGCAGGCAACCGCCCAGCATTGTCGCGAGGATGGAGGAGAGCGAGCACGGCATCCGAACTCGATTGAGCGGTTCCCCAGCAACTGGACGCTGCTTGGCTGGGGGAATCAGTCACCAGGCGGTGCAGTTCGGCAGGGGAGCCCAGGCGCAGCGCAGCACGTCACCCCGGCCCGCTACGTAATCAGCTGCAGGAACGCCCAGCACCTGACACCTGACCACCCCCGTCGCCTCCGCATCCGCTGCCCCCAGGCCCTGGCCTGCCCTGCTCTGTGCCGTCGCTCGTGCCCTCCCTCCCCCCAGCCATCTCTCCATCATCAACAACACAACACCGCCCGTCTCCCCCCATCTCCCACCCGCCATCCTCACACCCGCCAGTATCGCCATCAGCGCTCCCGACCATCGCCGTTTTTATCGCCGGCGACGGTCTGCATTTCCGACTCCCGCCGCCTCGCGCGCATTCATTTATCTCCCCGATCTACCGCCGCAGGCAGACGCTCGCCCATCATGAAGGGTGCTCTGCTGACCGCAGCTGTGCTGCTCGGCTCTGCCCAGGGAGCCGTCCACAAGATGAAGCTCCAGAAGGTCCCTCTCTCGGAGCAGCTGGTACGTTGGTCCCCGTGCTGTCAAGTCGACCCTCCCCTGCCGCGCGTCGCCGCTGACTCTTATCGCGCGCACCCAGGACGCCGTCCCCATCAACACCCAGCTCGAGCATCTCGGCCAGAAGTACCTCGGGCTGCGCCCGCGCAACTCCCACGCCCAGGCCGTCTTCAACGGCTTGAAGCCCGAGATCCAGGGTAACCACCCGGTCCCCATCTCCAACTTCATGAACGCCCAGTGTAAGTCGTCCCTCTCGCTGCCGCGGCCGCTGCCCTTGTCGCCCGACTGACCATGCCCCCTCCCCCAGACTTCTCCGAGATCACGATCGGAAGCCCGCCCCAGTCCTTCAAGGTGGTTCTGGACACCGGCAGCTCCAACCTGTGGGTCCCGTCGACCGAGTGCGGCTCCATCGCCTGCTACCTGCACTCCAAGTACGACTCGTCCGCCTCGTCCACCTACAAGAGCAACGGCACTTCCTTCGAGATCCGCTATGGCTCCGGCAGCCTGAGCGGCTTCGTCTCCCAGGACACCATGACCATCGGCGACATCACCATCAAGGGCCAGGACTTCGCCGAGGCCACCAGCGAGCCCGGCCTCGCCTTTGCCTTTGGCCGCTTCGACGGCATCCTCGGCCTCGGCTACGACACCATCTCGGTCAACCGCATCGTCCCGCCCTTTTACAAGATGGTCGAGCAGAAGCTGATTGACGAGCCCGTCTTTGCCTTCTACCTCGCCGATACCAACGGCGAGTCCGAGGTCACCTTCGGCGGTGTCGACCAGGACAAGTACACCGGCAAGATCACCACCATCCCCCTGCGCCGCAAGGCCTACTGGGAGGTCGACTTCGAGTCCCTATCGTACGGCGATGACACGGCCGATCTCGAGAACACGGGCGTCATCCTTGACACCGGCACCTCGCTGATCGCCCTGCCCAGCCAGATCGCCGAGCTGCTCAACGCCCGCATTGGCGCTAAGAAGGGCTATAACGGCCAGTACAGCATCGACTGCAGCAAGCGCGACGAGCTCGAGGACGTCAACTTCAACCTCGCCGGCCACGACTTCCCCCTCAGCCCCTACGACTACATCCTCGAGGTCGGCGGCAGCTGCATCTCCACCTTCATGGGCATGGACTTCCCCGAGCCCGTCGGCCCGCTCGCCATCCTCGGTGATGCCTTCCTCCGGAGGTACTACTCGATCTACGACGCCGGCGCTAACACCGTCGGCCTGGCCAAGGCCAAGTAAGCGAACCGGAGGGAGAGCGGAGTAGGAGGAGCGAGCCGGTTGGGCGAGCGCCATGGGTTGGTTGATGGACGGCATGGATACGATGGAGTTTTGGGACCGCGGGGGGAGGGTTGCGCCGCAGCTGTATCTACCTCGCTTGTTTGATTTATTACTCGGTATTTGTTTAGTAACCTTAGCACAGAATGCAATTGACTCGAGCGAGACGGTCCCTGAGATGTGTTGTGATGTGGCCGCCCTTGGGGGGTTACTTATATGATCCAAATGCTTGCTGTTGCATGGGAATGGTACTTTGGGAAACTCATTCAGAGATATACCTGGACACTGTACGCCACGCACCTTGAAGGCCTGGTAATGTTTCTCCCTGAGCTGAGACATCCAAGGCTGTGGCCAGGTAGCACAGCATATGTAGTTGATTCAGACAGTATCATAAGAGCCTCATCCTCATGCTTGGCTAGCAATGTATTATTTCTCCTCTCTTTTTGGCCCATTCCCTTGATCCGCAGAAGAGGACGTTTTCACGGATCTAGACGACTATGTCCAAACAAGGTGCTACAACTCTGAATCTCCGCCCTAACCCCCCTCTCCAAGCTCAGCTAAGTGGACCTTCCATCACTCCTTTGCTTTCCACTACCATCTAAGACCCTCTCTCATCCATCCATCACACCCTCCCTCAAGTCCGTCATCACCCAGCTAAGCTCACTTTTTAAAAGTTGCCGTCCTCCCTGACCGCTCGTAATTCATCTTTCTCGCGCCCTGGGGCGCGTCGCCCGACTTTTTGGCGTACGGGTCAAACGCGGGCTTGTTGCCGCGCCGGCCACCCTTGCCGCCCTTGCCGCCGCTTGTGCTGTTCCAGTTGGTGTTGGAGCTGTTTGCGCGCGCCGCGTGCAGGACCGAGGTGGCTTTTGTGTAGTCGAATGGTTGTTCCTGCTCTTGGGGTTGTGGTTGTTGTTGCTGGGAGTCTTGGCTGGCGGCGTCGTCGTCGTTTTCGGAGGCTGGTTCGTCATCGGGGAGGGATTGCTGTTGTTGTTGCTGTTCCTGTTCCTGTTGTTGGCGTTTCCTGCGCTCTTTGCGCTCCTTCTTGCTGGCGCGAGCGAGGGCTACCGGGTCCAGCTTGGCCTCGTCCAGGAGCTGTTGCGCCGCCTCAGGTTTCCCCTGCTTGATGAGCTCCTTGGCCTGGCGCTGGATTCGCTTGAGCTCTCGTTTTTGTGCCCGCTTGGATTGCACCCTCGCGCGTTCGATGGGGTCGGGCTCGGAAACCTCGTCCTCGGACTGGGGCGTGTCGCCCTCGTTGGCGGCCGCTGGGGTGTCATCCATATCGACGTCAGAGGCGGAGTCGGGGACGGACAGGGGCGTCTCGATGTCCGACTCGCTGGCTTTCCGCTTGCGGCCGCCCTTGAGCGTGAAGCCTTGGTCTTCCATCGGGGTGGGCGGCTTTGACTCCACTCGGGCCTTGGGAGGTGCAGACTCTTCGGCCTTCGGGAGCTCTTCCTTGACCGCGGCAAAGTCGAACGAATAGAGCGGAATCATTTCCTGGTAATCCATCCGAGGCGCCTTCGCCGATCCATCCCGGACCGAGTTGAGCGCCACATCCCCCCATAGCTGAGAGCGGTTGCTCTTCAGCTCCTCGATGCTCAGCGGTTTGGCCTCGACTTCCACTACCGAAGTGACTGGTTTGGCGCCGAACGAGGCCTGCACGGTGCCCGTTGATGACTGCCGGAAGAACTCCAGCATTGTAGGGCCATGAGCGCCCCTCTCCCGCGCTTCTTGGACGACGTCGAACAACTCATTGAGACGAGGCTTGAGCCCCCGGGCATTTGCCTCGAGCAGGCTCCACAAGGCCTTCATGTCGGTAGGCATGATGCGCGCGATATCGCTCAGAACCTGCTGTGTCATGATGAAGACCGGGCTCTCATCATCTCGCCGGGCAACTTCGTCGCGCCACTTGTGCACCGCCTTGTAAACGGCGAATTGCTCGCCATTGTACAGAGTGGGCGACTTGATCAACGTGTTGTACCACCCGCGGTTACCAACACCAGTGTCTGGATCACAGAAGGGATGCTCGTAGCGCTGCAGGGACACTTCTTTCGACTTGTGAATGACCCGGCCAATGGGCGTCTCCTCGGCGGGGCTTTCGGAGGTGAGTTCGGCGAGCTCATTCCGCAGCATGTCGTAGATGTAGAGAAGGTAGTGTGTGTCGGACCGGGCGTAATAAAACATCTCCTTGGGGAGGGGCCTGGCGATGGTGTTAGTTGGGCATCTTGGACAAGGTCAGAGGCTCATTCTTACCGTATCCGCCAATCTGCCAATTGATACTTCTTGTCGGCATCAAAGTCGGCAAACTTCTTGAGCAGGAACGCCAAACTCCGGCCGGGGTACCCGAGGGTTTCGCAGGCATAAAAGGTATCGAAGAGCCCGACGACATACAGCCCGAGGTCCCGTTGGAGCCAAATGGTGTCCATGAAAGCGCCATGGAGGACCTGGATCTGTCAGCCACCGTGATCCGCCAAAGACTTGACAAGTATCTTACCTTGAGGATCTTTGGGTCTGCAAAGACCTCGTTCAGGACCTCGAGCTTGTGCCGCCAGGGCACCAGGGTATCGACGATCCAGTCTTTCTCCCTCGTGCTGATCTGCATCAACGACAGCAGCCCAGTGTAGGTCCTGAAGTCGTGATGCTCCAGGTCGATGGCAATCTCGTTTGCCTTCTTCAGCTCCTCCAACATTTCCAACACGCCCTCGTACGTGTCCACCCAGATGGCTTTTGTCTTTTCAACTGGGAGGTACAGCACTGGTTCGCGCGACTCGAGGACTTGGGCGGGGTATTGCATGGCGGTGATCTCGTGCTCGTAGGGATGCTTGAATCTGCGAGGGTAATAGAGAGTCAGCATCAAGAGGGCAGCGGTCGGGGTCAAGGGCGTGGCACATACTGGGTCAGGCCCTCCTCGTTGGTGAAGGTTGTCAAGCTTGCTTGGAGGGGTGTTTGCGCGTGGGGTTTGGTTGTCAAGAGAGGCTTCCATGGTCCAGGCTCGGAGTTGTTGGTCTTCTTCTCGAACGCGTTCTGCGGCTTGAGGATGTTGGCTCGCTTCAGGGACCAGTCGAGCCGGTCGGTGGTCGGCTTGGAGCGCTTGAGATCGCGGCCCTGGGACACGGTTAGCAAATGCCTGCTAACGCGAAAGCTCAGCGAGCATGGGAGCGGCGTACAACTTCTGAGGTCGGCGCATCCTTCCTCTTTACCAGACCCGTGTATTCGTCGAGGCAGGTATCGGCCTTCTCGAGGAGCGAGTCGATGACGTCCACGATACCCTTCCAGTTGATCTCCACGTCGTCGACATCTTCGAGGCCGGGTTCATGCTGGGCCGTGAGCTTCGCGGCGGACTTGAGCACGCCGCCAGCCAGCTGCAGCAGGCGCTCTGTGTTCTGGTCGAGGCGAGTGGCGACCGAGGGATGGACGGTGCGCTGGAACTGGAGGTCCTCGTTGGCGAGCGCGTTGGCTGAGCGGGTGACGGTGACGAGGGCCGATTGCACGGCGTCGCGCAGGGGCTGGAGCTCCTGCGACGAGTCCATGGCCGCCGTTGCCGATTCGGGAGATCGAGATGGTGTCGGAGTGAGGCGATTGATAAATGGCGATGAATAAGGCGGGGTTGGGGTTGGGGTTGCGCGTCGCTGCGAATCAAGGTTGGGTGAGCCAAGTCTCGTCTTGATCGTCGTGGTCGCGATGTTGAACCCGCCCGATCTGGGAACTTTTTGATTTTCAGGCCCGCTCTGGCTTGGCTCCGTCCGATAATGCACCTGCAGCTTTGCGGATAAGGAGGTGTGGGGAACTGACCACAAGGGTTCTGGCGGTTGACCCGCAGCGCTGACGCCCTGTGCGATAAGATAAGGGAAGCCTGGCGCGGCCCGCGGCTTGCCTGCCGTCTTCATCCATCGCATTCCAGAACTCAAGCTTACAATTGGCTCGACATCAGCGACAGCCACCTCCGACCCGAAGACACGAAAGGGCCTTCTCAGCGCAGTCGTCCTGGTTTCTTGTTGAGAGAAGTTTAGGGGGGTGATCCGCTACATCCGAGGACTTGCCAGAACACACACAACATGTCGCAGTCACTTGCGCCGGAGTGCAACGAAGTCAAGGAGTCAGTGAGCCAGCTCAGCACCATCCATGCCTGTCTCATCAAGCTGACAGACAGCACCCCCTGCTATGAAGGCGATATGATACGTGCTTCTTGAAGTGGTACAGTGAAAGTGAGTCCCGTGCCTCTGGCCCCTTCTGAAAACCGAAACCCTGTGTGTGCTGGTCCTTATGGATTTTGTGTCTGTAGAATATCTTCGAGGGGTTGGGACCACCGATAACAATGAGTGCGCGGCCTTATTCAAAGAGTACAACAAGTGTTTGCATGTGAGCCAGTTCCTCCCACCAGCCGGCCGAGTCCCTTCTCCAGGACTGAGCTAATGTGTCTCAACTCCAAGGGCGCATTGAAGGAGCGCGGGATAGACAAGCTGCTCGACGAGGCCCGAGAAGACAACAAGGAAAACGATGCGACACTGATGGGGAGGAAGAAGTGTGAGTAGGCCGCCAGTTTGGTGTGCTTCCGACACTGACAAGATGAAGAAATAGAAAAAACCGATGAGCTGTACGATACGGGCTGTGTTGTTTGAATGGCATTTTTCGCAGTTTGTTCAACTCGGAGCAAGTGTCAAATGAGGGAGGCAAGACTCAAGGACTCGCCTCCTGTGTAAGATAGGTAGTCAGACTTGGCCGGCGATTTTTCTCACCTTCTTCCAAGTAATCCGTACCTAGGTACTTAGCCACTTCCCCAAGATCTTGTCGGATAGTTTATTTGTCCAATCCCTGGGCTGTCCCCTGTCCCTCCCCTGGTGATGCAAACAGAAGCCAACCAAGGCACGGCTCGAGTTGAAGATTGCATTGCACGCTATTGGCTGGATGCGGCTTGCTGTGGAGTCTTGGACCACCAGCGTCGCACTCCACTGGAGCGAATTCGAGTGGGAATCTAGAACCGCGAGAAGCCACTTCCCCTTTCCACGCAACCAAGACCCAGCGCGACGACGACGTGCCGAATACTCGCTTGCTCTTTACGTCAATTCCCCCGCATCCCAGCGCCGAAACACAACACCGCGAGCACCGCGCCTGGAACCGCCGAGCCGTCGAATCCGTCGAGTTGCGCCCCACGCCCCGCCTCCCTGCGGAATGCCCCGGCCGTAGCAGCCCGCCAGCGCGATTCTATGCACCCCTTCTCCATCCTGACTCTTGGCATCTTCGTAGCTGGCTACATCACCGCTCGATGGGACCTCGTCACTCGCCTTCATGAGCTCGCCATCTTTGCCTGGAACTACGGTGTGGTCGTGAGCTGCCCCCCCGCCCAGAGCTGCCCAACCATTCCCCCATCCCCCCTGCCCAAGGGCGAGGGCCAACAAGGCGCGCTGCTAACCGCATCATGTGCTGCCCCCTCCCCCCCATAGACTCGCGCCGCCAAAGGCTTTGCCGTGCTCAGCCTCGTCTTCTTCTTGATCTTCTTGCCCGTCGAGCGTCTTGCGACCCGCGAGGGGAACCTGGTACGGCCATGCAGCTCCTCGCCCCTGCCCAGCTCGAGCCCTGCTGATCATCATCACCAACCCTCTCCAGCACCCGCGCTCGACCGGAGCCGGTATTTCGGCCAGAGAACAACTGAGGCGGCGGGGCTCCTTCTAGTTGATTGGCCGCGCTGCTGCTGTCTGACATGCCAGAGCATGATGGCTTGATGCGCGTCTTTTGGCCGGCCGACCTGCCACGGTCAGAGCTCCGGGGCGTCGTCGTGGGCTGGAGGAATTCGGCCTTGGATGTCTTTGTCCTGGCCATTCTGGAAGAGGTTGAGGTGCGCGCGCCCGTCACAGAGGAAGCCTACACGATGAGAATAGCTAACCCCCCTGCAGCCCAGGAACGTCGAGTTCGCCCTCAAGATCGGCACCCTCCTCCGCAACGCCCCCCACCCTGTCAGTCGCATCTACGAGTTGTGCGGCCAGTCGGCGATACATGTTCTCGGCCTCTCCAACACACCCGACTCCGTCGAGGCGGACCCATCATGGATCCGCGCCACTGTCGGGTCGGGCCGCCGGGTCCCTGCCATCACGTGTCCCCGAGCCTCGAGCATCCAGACCATTCTCTTCGAAAGACCGCACCCGGGGCGCATGCAGTACATTTCGCTGAACCCGATAGCGCTGGCTCTGGGCGACAAGCACGACGGTTTCAGGCAACAAGTCCCCGACGGCGATGAGGATCCCGACGAGAGGGAGGATCGCAAAAAGAAGCAGCAGAAGCGGCAGCTGGTCGAGAAGCTCAAGCAGCACTCAATCTTCAAGCGCGTCCCTTCGGCAAAGGAAAAAGCCCTCGCCAAGATCGTAAACCAGATCAACTGGGCCTGGGAGCTTGAGAAGCTGCTGCAGAAGAACGTCTCCCGCATTGGCACGAGGCCTAAGAGGAGCCTCAGTGTCTCGGAGAGGGTCGTCGAGTCGGCGACAACGGCACGGGACATGATGTTGGTGTGGATGTGGGATATGTTCACCATCTACGTCTGGCCCGTCATCAAGCGGTTGTTTGTGTTGGGCCTGATGGCCCACCGCATTGCTGCCGAGGTGCTGCTGCGCATCCTGGAGTGGCGGGCCCAGCCGGGGTACGCCGCGCTCAAGGACATCTCGGCCACCGCGCAGCAAGTCGAGATTCGGCTGCAGCAGTTCTGCTACTGGCCGATGCAGTATGTCACCCTACGACTGAGGAAGAAGGACTGGGAGAGTGTGACGACGAGCCACCCCGACTACATCCGCTTCTACAACAGCCTCTGGCTCGTCGCCAACGACGTCATCATTGGCATTGCGCTCGGGTCCTACATCATCGATAACGCCGGTTGGGTAGCCGAGCAAATCAGCCAGCTCCTCACCGAGTACACGGTGGACGCACTGCAGAGCAGCATCTCCTGGCTCATGGGCTGGCCTGCCGGGTTGAAGCTGAACAACGAGCTTGGGGCCTTTCTTGGAGACTTGTTTTTGTGGGTTATCGACTACTGGTCTAGTGAGTAACCCAAGCATTGGCAGGATGTGGTGGAGGTACGAGACACAGCGCTAACACCGGACAACAGGCTGCATCGAGACACTCCGCCCGATCCTCCCTCACATCATTTGGTTCATCGGTTTCTCGAGCTTCGCTGGGGCGAGCATGCCGATAGCCCTATTCTCGGACCTCCTGTCCATCCTCACGGTGCACATCTACTCGTTCTACCTCGCCTCGGCTCGCATCTACCACTGGCAGCTCAACATCCTCATCTCGCTGTTCCACCTGTTCCGAGGAAAGAAGCACAACGTGCTCCGGAACCGTATCGACTCTTGCGACTACGACCTCGACCAGCTGCTCGTGGGGACCATCCTCTTCACCCTTCTCTTCTTCCTCCTCCCCACCGTCATGGTGTTTTATCTCAATTTTGCCATCGCCCGTATGGTTATCATTTCGCTCAAGGCCGTTTTCGACACGCTGCTTTCTTGTTTGAATCATTTTCCATTGTTTGCGCTTATGCTCCGGGTCAAGGACCCCGGGAGGCTCCCTGGTGCGTATCTCTCCCATTCTCTAGACTGATATGTTGCTGGGCAGCGGCTGATTTGGTATGCAGGCGGTATTCGTTTTGAACTTCGAGATACCCAAGACTTTAGACATTCTGTTAATGACTCATCCAACCAACTCCCTTCGACTTCGGTGATATACCTGAAGGTAAGCCCCCCCCCGTCTGTTCCTCCCTTCTCCCTCCGCACAAACTAACAATCCCCAGTCCATCCCCCTCAACTTCAAAGCCATGTTCCACCAGTACTTCCAGATGGGCCACCGCATCCGCAAGCACTACCTCTCGCCGCGGGTGCTGCTGTGCCTCCTGACGGGCAAGTTCGTGCCGCCGCTCAACCGCAAGAACCTCTACAGCCTGCAGTACAGCATGCTGCCGGCGCGGCGGGCGGGCGTCATGGACATGTGGACGGCAGTCAACTCGCTGCCGGAGCCCAAGAGGAGGATGCAGCCCGTTGTGGTGCCCGTGCTGGCTAACGGGAAGAAGATTCCGAGTAGCTTTGGAGTCGGGGGGAGGACGAGGGGGTATGGGTAGCTTAATGGCCTCGCCGGGCTGGGTTGGGCTATTTGGGGTATTCGTACTGTGTAGACAGAGAGCGCGAATAAATGTGATGGAGTGTGGTTTGCTTCGCTGCACAAGTAACTTATCTGTGTTGGGGTATGTGGGATGATCTGCCGGGTGCTGTTGTCATCGAGCATAAGGGGGGGGAGCGGTTTCTTGTTTTGGAGCAACCAGCGGCAAATCCTAGGTCACTTTCATGCAACCCTTTCCCGTCTACCGTTTTGCTTCACAGGCCGTATCTGAGAATGCAACGATGACCCTCCGTTAGATAGGGTATGAAGACCTAGATGTTGGGAGATCTCCAGCGTCCCCTTTCCTTCCCCGGTTGAGGCAGGGGGGTGCGGAGAGGTTTATTGCGACGACGTCACCAGCAACCGGGTTACCAAAAAAGGGGGAAGCTCAGGGGTGCTCGAGCCCGGCAGGGGGGAAACATGGGACGGGGTGCATGTATTTCTACAGAGGAAGGTCCAAGTTTGGTTTTCACGGGCCTGTGTTCCGCCACTATCCTTGCCCTGCGGTGGCAAGACTGTCGTGCCTTGGTGAAGGTTGAGGTCGTCCTGGAGACAACCACAGAGAGCGGTCAACGAACCACAGGCCTGGCGAGCCCATGGCCCATCTTAAAACAAGAACACCCTTGCCCCTTTTCAGCCTAGCGCCTGGCCCTGAACCCCACCACTGTGCCCCCCTGACATTGACACGCCCCCACCACCAGTTCCCGATTTGCTGCAGCTGCCCCTCCCATCCCACCTCGCCGCACGCCTAGAGTTGCATGCACGACAGCGATGGGCCTGGGAGCTCGCACTAATAGTTAGTTAGTGCCCAGCAAAGGAGTTGGGGTGATCTCGAGTGATTCGATCCAGAAGGAGTCAGTCCCCTGATGTACTTCGGCTTGAGGGCTGCTGTCGTCCCATCTCGGTGAAGGTACCTACAGCTTTGGGGTGTGGCCTGGTAACTGCTCGCCTGCTTGTTTCTCTCATCCTTGGGAGAGTTCTGAAACCAACGTTGGGCTGGTCTTGAGGTCGGTCGGTCATTTTCTTCCACCCAGCTTTCTGGCACAGCAGCAATATGAGAGGGAGAAGGGAGGCGGTCATTCTTTTTCTGCTTCATTCTCTGTCCTGCACGGGTTTTGCAATCCAGGTCTGACCAGAAACTAACTTTTTCTCTGTCTTTGAAGCGCGTCGAGCAATACCCACAACCCAGCAACCCGCTGCTTGTTGTTGTTTCCCGTTCACCAATACTTTCCCCCCTTTCTCACTGACCACCCGACCAACACTCAACACCACCACCCAAACATCACCAACTAAAACCGGCATCATGGATCCAAAGGAGAAATTCTACCGGCAGTTCCAGAACTCGGTCGTCAGTGAGTGAAAATTAATTTCCCCTAAACCGGTTTCCTATCTGCAGACTAACTAACACCGGTCCTCCCTAGCCATCCAAGACCAAATCAGCCAGCTGCCCTCCTTCGCAGCCGTCGGCGGCGAGCGCCAGGACGCCGTCGAGCACATCCTGAGCGGCATCTCCCGCCTCTCCCTGCAGGTCGCCGACGCCGCCGAATACGTCCCCGCCTATGACCAACGGACTTACTCGGACGTTGTCAAGGCCCTGACGGACCAGGTCAACGCGGCGACCGCCAAGCTCGCCCCCAAGAACCGCTTCCAGTTCAAGAAGCGCGCTGCCGGCGCCGCCGCCGGGAATGCCGCTCCTGCCCCTGACACCAGACGCCTGAACCCTACCCCGGGCGCTGCCACCCCCGGCCCCGCGGGCGGAGACGACGGTGCTGTCGCTTCATCGTCCAAGTCAGCGGAGGCTGATGCTAACGACATCACCTCCACCTCCACCTCCGCCCCCCCGGCCAAAGACTACAACACCGAACTCGCCAACGCCCCCGCCGGCGCGGGCATCCGCAAGCCCAGCTTCTCCACCGCCCGCGACATCGCCCTCTCGGACCACAGCCACATGCACATCACCCTGCCGGCCTCCGCCGCGCGCGCCACCTCGGCCGGCACGCTGACCAACCTGACCGAGTGCGTGGTGGACATGACGGCGGCGACGGCCGGCGCGCCGTTTGCCAGCCTCGCGCTGAAGAACATCGAGGGCAGTGTTGTTGTTGCTGGACGGGTTGAGGGCCCCGTGCATGTGACGGGCGTGAAGGGGAGTGTTGTGGTGGTTGCTGCGAGGCAGGTGCGGATTCATGAGTGCCGGGATGTGGTGTTTTATCTGCATTGTGTTAGTCGGCCGATTATTGAGGACTGTGAGGGGGTCAGGTTTGGGAAGGCGCCTGAGTTTCTGGTGAGTCTCTTCTTGCTTTACCTTTGGGAGGAGAGGACACAGTGGATGTGGATGTGTGGGGAAGAAGGAAGCTAACATTGACTGCGTGCAGTTGACCGACAAGGAAAAGAGCGAGACCAACATGTTCGACCAGGTGGATGACTTCAAGTGGCTCAAGGCGGCCGCCTCGCCCAACTGGAGCTTGTTGCCCGAGGCTGAGGCCATTCCGGACCAGGTCTGGGAGAAGGCCCTGGCTGGTGGCCCCGGTGTTGCTCTCGAGGATACCCTCCGGGAGTTGGGTGTCGGGAAGGGAGCCTGAATGGCAAGGGAAGCTGAATGCCAAAGACGATTGGTTGAGAGGGTGGACTGGTTGGGAGGGGATATCGTGTTGCACCGTAGCTTGGTTGCCATGGATGGGGAGGTGTATCTGCGCAACCGCTAGTGGCGGGATGAATTTCAACGGTGATTTTCCGTGACAGATCGTTGGGTTGGTGATGGCAAGTAACTGTGCTGTCAGCGGGTCTATGATGATAACCGCCGCTGTGTTCACCTCTCAACCCGAGATCCACCTCATCGAGAGGAAACCCAAGAGAGCCGGGATAATGACTTGTCCATCTCTTGCTTGGATTCCACTTTGACCAACCTAAACTTCTCCCCAAAACAAATCTGGTATCAACCCCCACCCGCCCAAACGCCGTCCACAAATATACATCAAAGAAACAGAAACCTCTCTCCCTTCCTCACTCAACCATCCTCCCACTCAAACCACCCCCCTCCCTCACTCAACCATCCGCCCAAGCGCCTCCTCCTCCTCCCCCCTCCGCCTCGCCCCCTCGCTCTCGACAAACCTCATCCCGTCCTCCTGCGTGCTGGCAAGCCGCGCCGCCTGCCGCGCCAGTCGGCCCTCGAGCGCGCGCAGCTCCGCCTCCTGCTGCTCGATCGACCGCTGCACGTCGGCCAGCCCGCGCATCGCGACCCGCGCCCGCTGGAGCTTGTGCTTCAGGTTGTCCGTGGCCGCGGGCAGGTCCTTGACGGTGAGGAGGTTGGGGTCCGCGCCGGGGGTGTTGCCGGTGGTGGTGCTGCCGGTGGTGGGTTTGTTGTTGTTGCTGGGGGTGGCCGCGCTGGTGGGGA
>FTEL01005032.1_pt1 | contig 17326 bp, 16 predicted proteins | sample 1658911 | NCBI WGS metagenome assembly FTEL01 (sample SAMEA3914869, study PRJEB12502) | metagenome | biome: forest; material: soil | place: USA | collected 2012-03-12 | depth 0.1 m
GGCTTCGTCTTCGTCGTCGAACACCTGGAATGCGCGCAGGCGGTCTGCGATCTTGCCGCCGACGGGCTTTCGCGACTTGGCGGGTTTGACGGGCTCGGTGGGTTCTTCGGTGTCGTGCCACACCTCGGTGGCCTCCGCTGCGACTGCCGCGCTGGCGAGGGCAGCTTCCAGATGCGGAGATGACTCAGCAGGTGCAATTTCCGGGGCGTCTGCTGCTGCCTGCTGGGTGGTATTGTCGTCAGCCCCAGGAAACCACGAGCTGAGCAGCGACTTTCTTTTGGACGTCGTCTTCTTGGCAGCCCCCCAGAAGCTGAAGACGTCGTCGCCCGCTGGCGCTGGCGCTGGCTCTGGCTCGGCCTCCTCCTTGGCCATCTCCTCCTCTTCCGCCTTCTCCTTAGGCTCATCAGCCAGCAGCTCCTCGATTTCTTCTGCTGTGAGGTTGAGGTCCTTGAAGGCCTCGTCGTCGTCCGCATCGCCGTCCTTCTCCTTCTCCTTCTCCTTCGATTTCCCCTTGCTCTTCCCCTTTTCCTTCTTTTTTCCCTTCTCTTTCGCCTTCTCCTTTTCCCTCTCCTTTTCCCTCTCCCTCTCTTCCCTCTCCCTCTCTTTCTCCCTCTCACGCTCCTTCTCCTTCTCCCGCTCCTTCTCTTTGCTACTGCTCTTGGACTTCTTCGACTTCTTGGAAGACGCAGCCGCTGCAGCCGCCGCGGCTTCCTCAGCCTCCTGGCGCTCCCGTTCCGCCTCTTCTTCTGCCTCCCGTGCGGCCGCCTCCTCCGCTTCCCGTGCTGCCTCCTCCTCCGCTTCCCGTGCTGCCTCCTCCTCTGCCTCCCGTAATGCAGCCTCCTCTGCCTCCCGCGCGGCCGCCTCCTCAGCTTCCCTCTCCGCCGCCTCCTCGGCTTCGCGGGCAGCCTCAGCTTCTGCTTCCTGGGCAGCCAGCTCATCCGCCTTCCTCTGCTCCTCAGCCTCGCGTACAGCCTCCCGTTGCCTGATGCTTGCTGTCAACCGGTCGAGCTTTTCTTGGTCGTTCTTCGTAAATTTCTTCTTCTTCGTAGCCTTCTTGGTCTTCAGCGCCGCAAGCTCCGCCTCCTCCTGGGCCGCTTCGGCCTCCTCGGCCTCCCTGGCGGCCTGTTCTTCGGCTTCTTTGCGCAGCCGCTCCTCCTCTTCCTCCTCCGTCTCCGCCGGAGGCTCGTCCGCCGCATCAGGCTCGCCGCCTTTCGTCTCCTCGATGCCTGTGCTCCAGGAGCTGAAGAAGCCGGCCGTCTTGTCCAACTCTGCCGGCTTGTCCAGATCAATGAGATCATTGATGCTCTCCTCGACCACCTTTTTCTTCTTCTTGGTGTCTCCGAATGAACCCCAAAAGTCGTCCTCCTTTTCGGGTTCGGGCTCGGGGGCAGGGGGGTCTGGTGCTGCATCTTTGCCTTTGGACTTCTTCTTCTTTTTGTCCTTGTCCTTCTTTGATCCCATCAGGCCCCAAGGGTCTTCATCCTCCTTGGGCTCGGGCTGAACTTCTGGCTCTGGCTCGGGCTCTGGCTCCAGTTCTGGCTCCGGTTCTGGTTCCGGTTCCGGTTCCGGTTCCGGCTCCGGTTCCGGCTCTGGCTGGCTCTTCTTGCTCTTCTTCTTGTCCTTCTTACTGCTGCCGAAACCCCAGATGCTGCTGCTATCCTCCTCCTTCTTTTTCGCCACAGGTTCTGGCTCCGGCTCCGGCTCTGGCTCCGGCTGGCTCTTCTTGCTTTTCTTCTTGTCCTTCTTACTGCTGCCGAAACCCCAGATGCTGCTGCTGTCCTCCTCCTTCTTTTTCGGCGCAGGTTCTGGCTCTGGTTCCGGCTCGGGTTCGGGTTCGGGTTCTGCTGCAGGTTCAGGCTCCGGCTCGGGTTCAGGCTCTGGCTCCGGCTCATTCTTCTTCTTCTTCTTCTTCTTCTTGGTTGAGGTGTCGTCCCAGATGCTCTCTTCCTTCTTCTTGGGTAGCGGTTCTGGTTCTGGCTCCGGTTCCGGCTCCGGTTCGGGTTCGGGTTCGGGTTCCGGCTCCGGCTCGGGTTCAGGCTCTTTCGGTGGCTCGGGTTCTGGCGCAGCGTTCTTGCCCTTCTTTTTCTTGGTCTTTTTGGATGTCGTAGTGGCCAAGCCCCAGGGGTCGTCGTTCTTCTCCTCAGGCTCCTTGGCGGGCGGTTCCGGCTCCGGTTCCGGCTCCTTGGGCGGCTCGGGTTCAGGCACCACGTTCTTGCCCTTCTTCTTGGACTTCTTGGAGGAAGTTCCCCAGATGCTGTCATCTGCGATCTTCGTCGTAATCTCGGCTGGCGGCTCCGGCGTTGGCTCGCGGATGGGCTCCGGCTCCGGTTCTGGCTCCTTGGGGGGTTCATCAGCAACATCATCCCTACCTTTCTTCTTCTTGCTCTTTTTTGTCGTCGCGCTAGCACCCCAGCCCCACGCACTCTCCGCGCTGGCATCCGGGGCCGGCTCGGGCTCCGGTTCCGGTGTGGGGGGTCTCTCCTCGGGTTTTGGCTCCTCGCTGGCTTTGGTCTTTTTCTTCGCGCCCCAGAAGCCCCATGGGTCCTCTCCCGCCTTGGCATCGGACTCAGCTGGCTTCGGGACCTCGTCGGTCTTGGGTTCCTCGGCAGCCAGCAGTGTTCCCTTCTTTTTCTTCCCTTTCTTGGACACTATCCCAAGCCCGTCATCCTCTGGCACGGGGTCGGCGGGGGGCGGATCCGGAGCCGGAGCGGGTGGTGGCTCAACAGGCTCAGGCTCGGGTTCTGGGTCCCAGATGCTGGTCTTCTTCTTCTTCTTGGTTTTTGTCGTCGTTGTCGCAGTGGAAAAACCAAAGTCAAAACCGTCGTCCTTCTTCTCGTCCTTCGGCTCGCTCGCAACGGGCTGCAGCTCCGTAGTATTCTGCCCTTCCTTGGTCTCGTCGAGGGTTCCAAAAGATAGGCCGGCCTTGCTCTTGAGCTTACCCCAAGGGTTGTCCTCAATGGGAGGGCTGGGGCTTTTCTTCTCGTCCTTGGACGATTTCGAACCGAACCCCCAGCCGATGCTGCTTGTAGCCCAACTCGAAGTCCACGCGCCAAACCCGGATTTCTTGGTCTCCGTGGTCGTCTCGGTCGGTGTGTCTGTGGAGCCAAATTGAAGGTCGAGCGACGGCCCTGAATCCAGCTTGATGTCCTGGAAATTGTCGAAAGTCCCGGACCCGGAGCCAACGGCGGGGAGCCCAAAGTCGGTGCCTGGCTTTTCTTCTACCACTGGCGGCGGGTCCTCTACCACAGGCGGCGGATCAGGAGCGGGCGCATTCTTGCCCTTCTTCTTCTTCTTGCCGGTGGTGACCGGGACAGCGCCCCAGCTATCGACGGGATCGGCGGGGGGCGGGTCCTTCTTCTCTTCCTTCTCCTCCTCTTTGGGCTCTTCCTTCGGCTCTTCCTTCACCTCCTCCTTCTTGTCATCCTCCTTCTTGTCACCTCCCCCGTCACCGCCCCCATCCCCGCCAGCGTCCCCGGCCGGGGCATCGCCTCCTCCGCCACCACCGTTGTCCGCGCCACCGGCCTCGTCTTCCTTCTTCGCACCGTCGTCCGCATTGTTATTCGTGTCGTTGGTGCTTGGTTTCGGAGCAGGAGCAGCAGCCTTCTTCTTTTTCTTGGCCAGCTGCCGGAAGCCCTCTTCGCTGGTGAAGTCGATCCGAAAGGTGCTGGTGGGGTCGTTAAGGAGCCCGTCGGGGTGGTTTTCCCTCTTGGATCGGGATTTGGTGGCTTCTGCGTCCGCTGCGGAGGGGCAATCCGAAGGAGGTTGACGCCGTCGGGCGTAAGCGCCACTGTCGGTTAGGTCGCAAAGCACCGAACAGGACGGTTCATCGTCTTGGGCGGGGGAGAGAAGTCGAGTCCATCTCGGGGAGATGCATGGGAGAATCAGAGGGCTACGAGACACGAGGTGCGCTTCCTACAGGCGGGTATGTTAGTACGGTGGAAAGAATGCGAGAGTTGTAACATGTTGGAACACTGGAATCTTGGCAAGTCTCGTTGTAAAAACGTTCTTTGTACCTGAACCAGAAGCTGTTGCCCGGGAAGGCGCTTGCTCACGGCCGTTGGCCGTACCCGAGTGCTTGAGATGGGGATGCACCCGGCATGGGTGTTTTCTAAACCCCTTACCTTGAGACTTGCGCAGAGCTCAACCCAGGCGCGAGCGATACGGCCCAACCGTGCTTCCAAGATTGGCTCCTCCGAGAACCGTCCGGACCACTCAGACCATCCAGCCTCCCTCGCAACACCCCCCGCTGCTAGTGGGCAAAGAGCCGAGCGGCCTGGCCAGGCCCCGGGCAAGTTCAGAACCTCGACAGAGGCCATGTTGAGAGTCGAATGGATTGGCGATACGACGGCCCGCTGTTGTCAAACACATGTGGTGCTGCGGTGACCGACGGGCGAGAGCCAGCGGGTGCGAATCGAGAAGGGGTGTGTTGTATAAGCGGAATCGCGGTGAGCGGAGGGTCGAGGAGGTAGTGAGGGGGTTCCCAAGGATCGCAGGGTGGTTCGTCTCGTGAGGTCGCGCGGGGGGTGTCGTGGACTGGACAGGCTCCTCCCTGGCGCGAGCGAGGTGAATACCGGGCCGATGGAGCTGTGTCAGAGATTTTTCCACGATGCCGACCGCCTCACCAGAGAATGCCCCTTTTCGGGAACCCTCAGTCTCCTGGCTGCAAGGGAAAAAAAGATTCGTCGGCCACAGCAGTCGGCTGCGAGACTGGGGCCAATGGTCGGGCGGGATCTGGAAGACGCGCGCCCGAGGGGATGGGGATTGGCGTGGTGGTCCAAGGCTGGCCGTGTTGTGCCACCACACCGCCGATGTGGCCTCTTCGAATCGGCTGTCGCTGCGTCAGGCAACTGGGACGGGTGAAGGCGAGGGCAGAAGAAGGCTGTGGTGTGAGCGACGCGGGTGGCCGAATCGTCAAACTGGATGGCGGAGCGGTATTCATGCACGACGGCGGCCGAGAGCATAGCAGACCTGCTGTATGGACGAGTATCCGCACATACAACCCCTCCCTCCCGGGCTCATGCAAGCAACTACAACGACGCAGCGACAGCAGCTGCGGCTGCAGCTGCACTGCAGGGATGCCGAGAATCGGTAGGAAAGGTCGGCTGCGTTTAAAATGGCAACCCGGGCGAGGGGGATGCGATTTTGGACATGAGATGACGGAGGGAGAGCCGCTCGGGGTGAATGAACATCGGTTCCTCTGATCACAGCGTCTCCCGCTATCCCTGCCCACCATCCATCCCGCACCCCATCCCGCTCTCAGGTGTGTCATGTGGGGTAAATACCGACAAGCTTGGGTCCCTGCCATCACCCTCCATGACGAGAATCTTTTGTGGATGGCTGGGTCAAGCGGGGGTCGTGATTGGGCGGCAGGGGCTAGGAGTGGGTGGGGAGCCCGACCCTGTTTGGGACGACCATGCCGCCCATGTCCCCGATGCTCGGGGCTTGTTCGATGTTGATGGGCTGTCCCGCGTGTTGATGAACATGGACGACTGTCTCCGTGGAGGGTTGGCGGGTGCCGAGTTTCCCAAGCAGGCAAGGGGATAACATGAGGCCATCCGGGGGCAGAGCCTACCGTCTCACATCCCGCGCTGTATTCCCTCTCCTCGTGGGTTGCGCCCGATCGTACCTCGCTTCGTGCCAGTAAAGATCACCTGCAGCCTGGGCATGAAGTCCCACCCGCGCTTCCCCTAACCCAGAGACAAGGTGCCCAAGCTTTTTGGGCGCCTTTGACGAGGATGGGCGCAACCGCGGCGTCTGACGGAGTCTCCTTTCTTCTCCAGCGAGATATCCGGGCAGTCACTGGTACCGCAGGCGCTGGGGATCGTTGCCTGCCCCAAGAAGGGCCGAGAAATACACAGTAGGTTACTTTTCCCCTCTCGTCATGTCTGTCATGGAATTCTTGCCTCGGTTGCTGGCATCTGCGGGACGGGAGAGAGGGGGAGGAGAGCCGCGACGTGATCGAGTCTCGTTCGGACGGCATCGTCTGAGCGGCCATACCATGCCGTGCGTCGTGACCGACGTGACCATGAACACCTGCAGCCTGATCTCCAGCTGCAGAACACGCGACGGGTCCCGCGAATAGTGTGCGCGCGTCGCCGGTAGTGGGTACTGCTACGTCGCAGGCTGGGCAGCCATGCGCCTGTCGATGGGTATCAGGGACGAGGTGCGGGGCGCCAGGCGGAGGGCGCACTGGCTGTTGATCGAGGGGTGACGGTTCCTCCCACCCGATCAGAGATAGGTGGGCATTCGTCCGCGCCTGCGGCTGGGTCCCCGGGCACAACGAGAATTCAAGACCTGATTGACGGTGTTGGTTTCACCAACAAAAGTTTTGTTTTCCATCTCACGGCGCATGTTGCCCAGCTTAGCTTGGCGATGACGGTGGAAGGATGCTGGGTGGACAATTCCTGTCGTTCTTGTGGCACCGTCCCTGGCTCCACTCCCTGCTCTTTGGGCCGCAGAGCCCCCGGTGCCTCCCGAGTCAGGACCCCTACCCACCAAGTCTGCGTGTGGGGCGGGGGGCTGGCGCCCAAAAGGCTGGCTGGCTGGTGGTTCGGACTTGCCTGCATGCTTCCTCACCGCCAGAACCTGTTGTCGAGACAACAAGACGCGACGAGATCAACACCTTCCCAGAAAGTGAAAGTGCACTTCAGGTGGGCAATTGTCTTATTTTTCAGCAAGAGAGATAGAGCGGAGGGTTTTCAAGCCCAAACACGCCGTTCACAGCCCACCCGTATGCACCAGCAACCTGCTCGGGTACATACAGGTACCGAGCGCTGTGCCATGGACATTGGTGCTGCCTCTCAGCGCTGACTGGCTGATCGCGGATCGCGACCTGGGCTGCGCTCGGCTGGGGACCATGCCGTCCTGGGGCTGCAGCCGCCACGTCGACATCCGGCTCCCTGGAGGGATCCGGCTGGCAATTGGACGCCCACGCGCTTGCTCTCAGCATTTTGCGGGCGCTGCTGCTGTCGATGTTGGTGGAGGCAATCAACTGCGACCATGACGCGGGGGCGCTGAGCCACAGTGCAACCAGACCTGGCGTGTTTCAGATGCTTGGCTGTGAGCGTATCGAGCGCATCAGATGGGTGAGAGGCTGCTTGCTGACCCGTGCTCTCTGTGCCCCTCGCCCCCATGCTTCACACTCGCTCCGTGCTTCGATGGGGCACTCATCCATCCGCCAAAAAGGCCTTGCATGTGTCCGTATGTGCTTCACCTGCGATGGTGGTCTGAGAAGCCACCGCAAACCCCGACGCTCTGCCAGAATTGATGACGTGAGACCTCGTCTCAGGGTTCGCTTACAAAGGCCTCGGGCCCCGAGCGTCTCTGCATTTCACTCAACAACAGCCACAATCTCGACACCAACACACCCGGCAGCAATCACAGCAACTCGCACATTGTCATTCGTACCCACAACACACAAGAGTCGTCCCGCGCGGCCGTTTGCCCCGACAGCTTGGCAGGTCTCTGGCAGCGTCCAACTCGGTAGCCTGCAGAGTGTCGAGCCCTCGACGTGACAAAGGCTCGCGGACAAAGCCGGCCCCTCATCTCCGCCGCTGATCATTGTGTTCCCCGACCAGGAGCAAGGAATCTCGTCCAGTCAACCCCTCACTCGAGCACTCGCGCGTGTGGCTGAGCCAACCAGGCCATGTCTCCCTCGGAGCCCTTCATCGTCATCACTCGGGTGCCGATCCCGGCCTCCCTGCCCCCGGCAACCGTCATCGCTGCCCTGCAGACGTACGAGGCCCTGATCGTGCCAAACCCGTACCTCGATCGGTACGAGCGGCGGCCCGTGGAACTCAGCGAGGTTGTGAACGATCCCTTCTTCAGCGAGGACGGCCATAAATTGCAAGCCTTCGTCGTCTACGACCGTGTACCCATCATCCCCGGCCTCGGGTCTTGGGCCATGAAGCAAGTCGCCATCCCGTGCATTTTCCAAAGCATCGAGCACGGCGTCCGGTGTTGCGCCCATGCACAGGGAGGCGTAACTGTGAGGAGCAGATATGAAGTGAGGCGCCGGGGCGAGATCAAGGACGGCCCCGAGCTGCCAGTTGGGCCCGAGGATGGCGAGTTCGAGCTGGTCGACATTTCCGACATCGAGTGCAGCGCGCTTGTGAAGCCCTTTGTCAGGACTCGCCTGTCCAGCGCGCACCAAGCGCTGCTCGAACAAGTTATCCACGTCCTCATGAATCCGGGACAGGGCCAGAGCCCAGCAGGCCAATAACAGCAACTTACATGGAAGTTGGGTAGACGGGCCTCCGGAGCCCTCGCCCCCTTTTCTCGATTTCGCCTTTCTCACTTGCATTTACTTTCGAGATACCCATCAGCTACCGGGTGGGATGTTTGTCATTTGGACCGGGATATCTGGAGCACTCTATCTGCACTTCGCACTCTCTCGCCGCCCCCATAGCAACAATACCTTACACATCATACACCAACTTCACACCGCTCACCTTGCCCTCCTTCAACTCCTTCAACCCCACCAGCACGCCCTCCAGACCCTTCCCGCCGCGGTTCACATCAGTCCTCGCCGGCTTGACCTTGCCCTGGGCCAGCACCTGGGCCGCCACCTCCCAAAACATCTTGCCATACTCATAATCCGCCGGGATGGCCGGCACCTTGGCCCACTTCTCGAACGGCTCGCCCATCATGGTGTACGCCAGCCGGGCCTGGCTGTCCACCTTGTCGTTCACCGCCTTGATGACCGCCTCATCAATCCTCAGCAGCGACCGATGGTGGCCCTCGCGCGTCCTGCTCAGCGCCGCGGCGCAGATCTTGGCCGAGTCGGGCGTGCTGACGCAGTCCCACGCCAGCACCAGCGCGTCGGCGTCGGCGCTCCACGCGCGGATGTCGTCGGCCACGCTCGCGGAGCGGTAGTCGAACACCCCGTCGGCGCCGAGGGACTTGACGTAGTCAAAGTTGGAGGGCGAGCAAGTCGTCACGACGCGGTAGCCCGAGAGCTTGGCGAACTGGATGCCGAGGATGCCCGTGGCGGTGCTGCCGCCGTAGATGAGGACCTCCGGGGCAGGGGAGGCAGCGGCGGCGGCGGCGGCCTCGGGGGTGCCGGGGAGCGGGAGATGGAGGGCTTGGTAGAGGCCTTGGCCCTGTTTGCCGGGGGAGGGGGGGATAACGGGTCAGTTTGTGCTCGGTTTGGGTTGGATTTTCCCCCGCCTGGGGGCTGGGAAAGGGGCTGGGTTGTGGGGTGAAGGGGTTCACGAAACCCGGCAACTTACGACAGTGCTGACCCCCACGCCCAGCGTCGCCGCCTCTTCATCGGTCAAATTGTCGGGCGTCTTGGTCTGTATATCACCCTTGACGATGATGTACTCGCCGAACGCGCCGCTGTCGGGCCGCACCTTGTTGGACCCGTGGACCATGCCGCAGATGCGGTCGCCCTTGGCGAACGGCTTGGTCACCTTGGGACCGACTGCCTCGACGACGCCGGCGTAGTCGCACCCCGCGCGGGCTCCCAGGGCGAGGATGTTCTCTTTCATGTCGATGTGCTTCCAGTCCGTCGGGTTGAGGGCGACAGCCGTGGTGCGGACGAGGATGTAGTCATCTGGGAGCTCTGGGAGGGGGACGGTCTTGACCTCCGCGGTGCCCGACTTGGTGATGACCACGGCTTTGATCTCAGAAGGGGGGGCCATGGTGATGGGTGGTTTGTGTTGTTTTGGTTGGTTGGTTGGTTGGTTGGTTGTGAGGGACTCGTGGATCTTTTCTGGTTCAGTGCCGGTGGGTTGTGAAGGGAGTGGGGGTTGTGTTGTGCTGACAGCTCAGTTGGCAGACGGATGAGAGGCCAAAGCCATCAAGATATAGAATTCTGTACCTCTTGCGTGATTATAAATGCCAATCTCTGTCTCAAACTAAAGCCAGTTGACGGAGATGTGGGGGCCTCGGACAGCGCTGGCGTGAGACTCAACGACGATCCTTGTGCTAGTCACTAGGCTGTGATCGGAGTCAAGGTGACCCTGTAGCTTTCAGCCCATGATGCAACACTGCCCGTCCCGATGCTTGGCTTGAGTTGTCCAGGCGTAGTGGTGGCTTGCCCGGTGAAAGATTACTAAGTCTGCCGGCGACATCATAACCCGCACAAGCTTGCGTGGGGTCGGAGTTAAGCTGACCCGCTTTGTCTTGTTGCAGCTCAGCTAGCCATCAAGTGCTACCGTCTTTGACAGCTCGGGGTCGTCGTCGTCGCGATTCGTATTCGGCATGGGGCCAGGTTGTTGTCGAAGCTTTGATACCCTGCGGCCACAATAATGCCTCTGGCAACCGACTTTGTGGTGGGTTTCTTGCCAGTTTCTCGGAGACTTTGAGACTGACAAATGCAGAGATGTGGAACTCGAGATCATGCCGCTCTGTTCCGGCGGATAGTTGGAAGCCCGACTCGAGTGGATGTTGTGCCGAGGTCAGTATCAATGAATCTGATGCAGTTTCGCATGAGGATCCGAACACAGCCACCAAGATCACCAGGCAAAGGTTCCCTGGCTTGGCCAAACGAACGAAAATCGGGAAAAGACACGGACTGCCACATGTCGAGCGGAGGAAATTGCCGAATCCGGCTTGTATCTATAAGCATTGCAATCCAGTCTACAACACCGGGACCCAGTCGACCGTGGCAGGGCGGACAGCCCTCTGGTCTCCCGCCTTTCCTGACCCAAACAGAGTGACCACTCATCTACCGGCATCGAAAAGAAGAGGAACAAAAATGCAACTGAATCATGAGTGTCATCAACAACGTCCCCTCCCGTACGGTCCGCCACCGACGGGGGATCTCCAAAAGCCAAGCACAACTGAAAACAAGGTATAAGCCGACTCGTCCATCCAAGAGCCAAAAGGGGGGCAGGGGGGAATTTCCGTCCGTTGACAAAAAAGGGGTTCCTAAAGAAATCCGGTTGCTGTCATATACCAAGCGCAAAGAAAAAGCCCAAGAAAAAAGCGAGAGAAAATCAAGGAGAGCCCCGGTGGTAAAGATATCACCGCCCCCCATAGTCGCTGGCGTAACCCATATCGCCGAAGTTCTCTTGCATCCCACCAGGGCCGAACCCGGTACCAGGCCCGCTGACGTAGCCACCGTCGTCACCGTCATCGTAGTCGCTGGCATCAAAGCTACTTCTGCCGCTAAGATCGTCTTCAATGCCGCTGCCGCCGCCCATGTCCGCCCCCCAGTTCATTTGCGCCAGGGCGGGGTATTGCGCGAGCAGCGCTTGCGGGAGCACGTAGTTCCCGCTCGCGTCCATCGGGTACCCGCCGGTGTTGGGATCGATGCCGGGCGGCATCATCATGCCCGACTGCTGCATGGCCATGCCCTGGGCCATGCGTTCCTCGTCCCACTGCCTCATCCGGTCGGATATCTCCTCGTCGAGGAGCGGTTTGATGCAGATGCGGCCGGCCTCGGAGCGGAAATGTCGGCCGAGCGCATCGGCGCGGGCGAAGCGGCGGCCACAGCCCCACTGACCGCCTCGCTTGAGGTCTCCTTTGCAGACAAACTTCTTCTCGCCGGAGTGAAGGCCCTCGTGCCGCTTGCGGTCGTGCTGTCGCGCAAACGCCTTGCCGCACACGGTACACACGAATGGTCTCTCGTCAGTGTGAGTCCGCAGATGGGAGCGCAGGTTGTAAGCTCGCGTGAAGCGCTTCGGGCACAGGGTACACTGGAACGTCGCGGGATGCTTCTGGACGCGCTTTGACCCGCCGCCGGGGCCCTCCCCTTGGGCACCGCCGTTGTACTCAGGGTCTGCAAGGCGGAGCGCCATGACATTGTTGGGGACGGCGGAGGTGGACTGCCGTCTCCGACTGGCGGAAGCGGTGGAACTTGGGCGGTCAAGAGGGGACAGAGAGCGGGATGAATCGGCCCTCACACCCACGGCGGCGTCGGGGGACAGACCCCCGGAGGCCGAAGCGCTACGGTGAACATTGAGGAGCGCACCGGTGTTGTTATAAGGATCGGTGACAGCCCGCGGCCGCTGTGCTCTAGGCCGGCCTGGGGAAAACAAAAGCATGTTAGTCTCGTGCGTTTTCAGGTTGAGAAAAGTCTGCTGCAACGTACCTCGTTCTGGAGGGGTCAAGGAATCGATGTCGAGGTTCTTTGGTTGATCAAAGCCGCTCCGGACCGCAGTCGGGGCAAAGTCGATGTTGATGGACGGCGGGGCCGGCATACCCTGTTGCATGTCCGGGATCTCTTGGGGCAGTTGAGGAAAGGCCTCTTGGGGAGCCTGCAGGTACCCCGACGCGCCAAACCCATTGTTCTGAGTCTGAAGCAGGAAGGGGCCCTGCTGGCCCATGTCGGGAAGCTGCTGGGGGAGGATGCGGGGCGAGATAGCCGGGCTGTGGGATGGGCTCCTGGTCGCCTGGCCGGGGCTGTGCGTCCCCGTATCGGAGATGCTGAAACTTCCTATTCCGTGTAGCTCGTGGAAAAGGGCGGCATCCTGCGGTCGCTGCATCGGCGAGTGGCCCTGATCAAGGTGATCGAAGGTGTCGGAGCTGACGAGGTTCGGGGAGGCGGCCGCCGACGAGACATCGGAGAACTCTGAGGCGGACCGTCTATGCCCCTGGAACTGGGGCCCGGCGTGCCAGTCTACTTGGCCCGGAAGGAGGGCCGCCTCCGGGCCCAGGGACACGTTCCGGGAGTGCCTCCCCGGCGGCGAGGAGAACTGGTGCTGGCTGAAGCGCGGGGAGTGGTTCGCGGAGCCGGGCTGGCGCAGGTCGGGGTTGAGGAGGTGCGGAGGGGTGGGGCTATGGTTCGCCTGAGCCATCATGTTGGCTTCGGTGGCGGAGAGCTGGGGCCGGGTGTCGGTGCCAAACAGCGGGGCGTTCAACTGAGGCTCGCCTGCGGTGGGCGGGAAGATGGTGAAGTCGGCCTCGGCAAAGGTGGCGGCGATGAGGTTCGGCTGCTGCTGCTGCTGGGTCTGGGGCGGGTAGGCTCCCGGGGCCGGGGCGCCAAAGGGGGAGGGTTCAGCCTTGATGTCGGCAAAGGCCTGGGACAGGTCGAACGCGGTGATGGTGGCGGGGTCGGGCTGGGAGAAGGGCTGTGGTGCGGACTGCTGGTTGCCCAGGAAGCTGGCGGCGTTGGCGTCGTAAGCCGAGAAGTCGGGCTGGGTCACGGGGAACTGCTGGACTGCCGGGTCGACGAGGCCGACTCCGAGACCGATAGATGAGGCTCCGGCATCGATCGGATTGGGGAAGCGGACAGGCGACGGCGAGGGGGCGTGCCTTATACCCCCACTGGCAGACGCGGCCGAGGGCGAGCGCCCGCGGGCCTGGGAATGCTGTTGGTCCATGTGTCGGGTGCCGAAGCAGCAGCTTCGGTAGGGCTGGGCCTGGGTGGTGCGCCGGAGCTGTGGGTGCTGCGGGTTGTGTGGTGTTGCTGTCTTTAGAACCAAGACAGGGCAGTCTTGCAATCAGCCTTCCGGGTGGCAGTGCAGAAAGGCTGTGCTGCGACGATGGCGCGCCTGGGATCCCGGCTGTTGCAGCTGCTTCGCTGGCAGATCTCTCTCGTCAGAAAATAGCTGGGTACCGACACAGGCACGCACGCGGGATGCTCCGAGCCGCGCTCCGAAGTTTGGGCCAGACGTCGCAGATGGGCAGGCGGGAGGTGTGAGGTGCGAGGTGGTTGTGAAGTGAGGATCGCAATTCAACGTCTCGTGTACGGGCAGGCGATCGTAGCCGCCCACTCACCCCTCTCAAATGAGCATGGAGACCGCCAGGCGGGCGTGGAACCGTCGAGGGCGGGGTCCGCCCAGCCCAGCGCGGGTCCCCCAGCCGCTGCTTGGAGGGATGCTTGCTTGGTCTTGGCCTTGGCCGTGGCCGCTGCTTGGTGCGCTGGTGCGCTCCTGGCTGGGGGGTGGTGCTGGGGGACTGGACTGGAGCCTGCCCTGGGTGGGTCCGTGGCAGCCAATCGTTTTGGGTTAGCCTGGAACGGCAGCTTGTCCCTCGACGCAACCCGTCCGTCAAGCCCACCCAATGCGCATGCACGGTGCCACGGTCTGGTCGTCGGCCTTCTTCTCTTCTCTCCCTTCCCCTCCTCCCCTTGCTCCCTGTCTTTCTGCGGCTTGGCCGCCCGACTGGGCCAAACGCTCCAGCAGCAATCCTCCTGCAGTGCAGCGGGCGCACACTTTGCTCGCTGGAGCTCGAGGGCTAATTTTGACAAGCGCCGCGCGCTGTTCGCAGATGTGGCCGCATGCACCCATCCGTCTCGAGAGAGAGAGGCTTTGCTCTTCGTCCATGGACTGAGACGGTCGACCCCCGCAACCCCTCACCTTCCTTGGCTGCAAGGGCAGCCGTCAGTGCATTTCCACACCATGGCCTCGCCGTGAGCGCTTGACTCCCCGAGACAACTCCATCCTCACCCATACTGCAGACCGACTTTGGAACCGAGCGCAGGGTTGTGAGCTGCTGCGCTTTGGGCGCCAGCCCTGTTGGACCTGCGTTTTCAGTCACCACCCTGTGGCCCAACGCGGACGGCATGCAGAGGTGGGGCAAGGACCAGGCCCAAATCCTTCCCCCGCCCAGCTTTTTGCACATCGACGGCGAGGCTGCCGGTGAAGATCAAGACTGGCTTGACTCGTGGCTTGAGGAGCAGGTGGCAAGGCCACAAAGTCTCCCTGCGCTTGGGTCTTTTCCGGGGCGTTGTGGCTCAGAGGGCATGGGTGAGTACGAAGCAAGCCATGGGATTCTAAAACCGTCGACTGCGTGGATTATTGGCGTGTGCGCAGGGGGTACCCGCACTGTCAACGACATGTCCCCCCCCAGAAAGCGGGAGGAACAGTGAGGATGACGGCCGCCGCCGTTGTGTCCCATGTGTCTCTCGCTCCTTCTTGCCTCGGTCTCTCGGCCAATGGTGGACCGGACCTCATCTACCACAGACTCGGTGAGATCCCACCAGGGTCTCTCCCACGTCAAGACGCCTGGTTGATTCGCCAGTTGCCCGACTCCTGTGCAACGTACCCCCCAGCAGCATTTACCCGTCGGGTGCCTTCGAAGCACATCCAGGCGTTGAGACAGTCGTGGAACGTCCTGCAGCCCTACACGCATTTTGGTTCTCCAGTGACGAAACCGGCCGTGTGCCGCCTGCGCGGCCTGGCAGTCCGGCAGGCAGGCGGGCAGGCACCAGCAAGTCAGATCTGGTGGCTGTGAACTGCCAAATAAATTATATCGTGCCACTTCCCTGGATTCTGAGCAGGTCGCATGCTGTCAGGGAATATAGCGGCCGGGAAAGGGGTCAGCCCAAAACCAAGCGAGAGACTCGTGGGATGTACCGAGGGAGCCAAAAACCCAGACCTTCTATTTTGACTTGGCGAGTTACGCCTTGAAGCCGTCTTCCCGACGCCTCATCCTAACCTTTGTGCCCCCAGAGAGTGGAAATGTATCTGTCTACCTTGACCATGCCGTTCTAACGCCGCCAGACTGCGTACCCACGCCCCACGCGTACCCGAACCGTTAACGCCGCGATGAAGCCAATCCCAGGAAAGGAGAGAGAAATAACTAGTACAGAATTACTGCCGCCCAGGGCAGTCTCGGCGCCCGCCAAGACAGGATCCGAGTCGAGCTCTCTCTCAGCCGATGACCTCGTCCCGCTCATACCCAGTGCCCTTCAAGACCGCGCTGGGCTTCCGCTGCTCCTCGCCGGCCTTGTATTCGCTGACAAACGGGTTGGGGTCCTCGGCCTGGTTCAGGTTGCCCAGCGTGTGGTTGACGCCGCGGTGGACAGCCTCGTCGGCCCTGATGTAGAGGATCAGGTCTCTCATCGTCCGCTTGCCCTCAGCCATGCGCCAGTACGTCACGGCGATCTCGGGGATCTGGAAGTTCGGGTCCGACCACCGCGGCAGGTCGCCCTGCTCAATCTCGCGGAGCAGGCGGGTGTAGGTGTGGACGGCTTCCTCCTCGAGATAGCCGACAAATCGGTGCGTGATCTTAGGCGAGATGAGGTAGCTGAGGAACACGGCGTTGAAGAAGACGCCCTGCGCCCCGAGGATCATGGTCTTCATGAACCACCCGATCTCGGCCATCTTTGTGCACACGAGCAGGTGCATCCGCTCGTTGTACGACTCCTCGAGGAGCGTCTCGATCCAGCCGTTGTCCCTCTTGAGACGCCGGAGGGAGTGGAGGTGGCGCAACATGCCCCCCACCATCCCGGGAACTCCAGCAATGGATTCGAGGAAGATGAGTCTCACGAGCTAACAAACTTGTCAGCAAGGACCTTTTTTTAGTTGACAACGTCTCGGGGTGTGGGGTGCTCTGCTCACCCATTGAGCTTCCGTCAACGGCTTCTGTGCCACAACGGCGGTTGTGGGGTTCTTCATATCAACTTGCTGCTCTCGCCCAATGCCAGTGGCGAAATCGGTTGCCCATCTGTGTTCCTGTCAGTTTTATGACCATGACCCATGGGCATTTTGGAGCCAAGACCACTGACCTGGCGATACGGACCAACTTCCACGCGACCCAGTCGCCCACGGTCTTGGGTGCACGGTGGGCCGGGGTCACGGCCAGCATCTCCTCTTCGGTGTACCCGGGATGAGACCAGGCTGGAGGCGTCTTTCGAATATACGCCGTCTCCTTTGCAGGGAAGACATCTCGGAGTCGGTTGGCACTTGTGGTGGAGAAGTTTCTTGTGCCTGTGGCGGGAGAGGGGTGATGAGAGGCAGCGGATTGGCGAGCGATGTCAGCAACACGGATCGCTGCCGGGTAGCCGAGCCCGAGAGTGTGGACTTGGTAGATGAGGGGTGCCACGGAGCGGCCAAGTCGTGCCGCTTGCTTCGGCGAGCTGCAGCAGATCGTCCGGCTGGGACCTCCAAGGGGCATCATCTGATTGGGTTGGAAATGGTTTGTGAGGCTTCGAGCCAGTGGGTGGATTTGGTGGACTATGGTGATGAGAAGTGACAGAATCCAGCATGCCCCTCCCAACGGCCGCAGCCAGTGGCTTTATATCAACTCTGGAATGCGTCATCCTCCATGGAGAAACGAAACAAAGCAACAGGGGAAGGCACGGATACGGTCGCCTCCCGGCCGAATTCGTCCGGTCCCTGGCTGGCTCTGGCAAACAGGAACCTCCGCCCTGCAACATTTTTTCTTGGTCCATTGAGGCCCAGCCAGCAGGCGAAAAACCAACGGCGATGCGAGGTCAGCTGCGAGGTCGACGTTTGGTTTGGCGTCGGAATCTCTCGGGTCTGTCGGTCTGACTAAGCGTGCCCTCCGGGATCATTTCCGCTTTCCTCCATTTGAAGCCTGCGGGGGCAGGTTGCAGCTCGCGAGGGACAGAAAAGACTTAGGCGGGGGTACCCCACCTTGGTTAGCGGGGGATAAAAACACACACTACTGCTCATTATCTATATAATCA
>FTEL01003279.1_pt1 | contig 17322 bp, 25 predicted proteins | sample 1658911 | NCBI WGS metagenome assembly FTEL01 (sample SAMEA3914869, study PRJEB12502) | metagenome | biome: forest; material: soil | place: USA | collected 2012-03-12 | depth 0.1 m
CGACATGCGCTGCTTCGGCGGCAGCCCGGGCAAGACCGTCGCGACGGTCGCGGCGGGCAGCACGCTCGGCTTCGTCGCGTCTGCGGGCATCATGCATTTTGGGCCCTGCCAGTTCTACATGGCGCGCGTGCCCGAGGGAGCAGATGTGGATACCTGGGAGGCGGCGGGAGAGGTGTGGTTCAAGGCGGGGAGCATCAGTGCGGTTGTGCCGCCGGGGGGTGGGGCTCTGAAAGGGGATGAGGCAACTTGGCCTGCTTACCGTAGGTGGTGACTTTTGTCTGCGTCCTACAAGGATGATGGAGAAGCTCAAGCTGGGTGCTGACGGAGAGGATGTTGGGGGCAACAGATAAAACGCAGGTGAGCTTCACGGTGCCAAAGAAGGTGCCGAGCGGGAACTACCTGGTTCGTGTGGAGAGTATTGCTCTGCATCTGGCACAGAACGTGGGCGGCGCCCAATTTTATATCAGTTGTGGGCAGATCACGATCACCGGAGGAGGGGACGGGACTCCGGGGCCGTTGGTGGCGTTTCCGGGGGCGTACAAGGCGAGTGACCCGGGCTTGATCTGGCCGAATTCGCCGCCGCGGACAAGCTACACGGCGCCGGGGCCAGCCGTGTGGGAGGGCTGATGCAAACGCCTCTAAGGCAGGGAGTGAGGGTGTGTTTCTTTGGGTGGTTTGCTTGCTCTATCCGTGCTACAGTTCATCTTTTCTGGGGTAACAAAGAGCTCAACAATCACCTTGTGCTATCCGTATCTGGGTTTAGTTCGAACTTCGAAGCGGCTTGGCGGTGATAACGATATCCACTTGGAATCGGCAGCTGATGTCGAGCCCGACGTGTCGGTGATCTAATCTCGGAGGGGAACCCCCTCGGGAGTGTCCGGGGAGGGGTTAATTACACTCTCCAGTGAAAACGGGAAGCAGCCGGCGTGAGGCCGCCTCTTCGTCGGGCTGCATCCCTCCCGCATCCCGCATGTACGCGGGGTGTCGGCCACCATGGCTCGGGGGTGGCTTGCCAGCTGAAGAGAAAAAGGAAAAGCTGAAGAAACAACCGACCATCGGTGGCTCGGTTCCCATCCTCAACCAACCAACTCTCGTGCAAGCTCGCACGGGGCCCAGCGCGGCGCTGGGAGGGCGCCAGCCACCCCGGCCGAGACGAGGAGGGCGCCAACGTCCCCAGCGTGTTATTAATTCTCGTGAGACTTGGCGGTGAACCCCAAAGACCGTCAGCTTTTTCCGACTCTCATTCCACTCCGCATCCCAACGGCGCCATCTCACAGCACACCTAACTCGAAACACAACTCCAAGCATAAAAAGACAACAAAACACAATGCCCGCCGTCGAGCCCCCAAGACAGCAACAGCCCATGGAGGCCATCACCGCGGCCACAACCGGCACCGCCTCGCAAAACGAGCTCGTCACACAGCAGCCGGTAAGTGTGGTCCGCGACCGCCACCGCCACCCGGTTCCTGTTTCTGGCTTCAAGACTGGCTGACGCGCACGCGTGCCCGTAAACTGCAGAGAAGCGAGCCTCGCCCCCAAGCCGAGAGTGAGCTCTCCCTGCGCGGTGGCGGCATGAACCTGGGATGCACGTGCTGCGACGGGTCGTGTTCGTTCCACAAGAACTGCTGCTGAGCGGGGTGTCGGTTGTTGATGTGGCTGCGGGTCATTGTTGGAAACGTTTGTACGGTCTGGTTGTTATTTGGGGGTTCTCTTTCCTTTGGTGGTGGCTGCTTCGTCTTCTTGACCTTGGGGTTGTCGGGTTTGGGGTGCCTTTTTCAGCAAGTAGGGGTGGGATTAGGTACCTACATAAGCGTTGATGAGATGATGTTGTACAGATTTGAGGAGGCAACCTGTGAGCCATTCCTCGGGCCCCCTACCTTAGTGATATTGCCTGAAAGTACAGAGGTACTTACCTAGGTCTAGCTGCGATGGAGATGGACATTGCCAGTCTCTGGTGTGTGACAGCAATAGTCGAACTCATTGCCGTCTGAGCGTATCTACACTTAACACACCTAATCATCCCATCATGCCACGAAGTGAAAACAAACTCAAAACAGTGGAGACAACGACCCAGCCGTGTGTCCCCTTGCATGCCTGTCCGCAGAGATGCTGCGGGTCATGATGTCATGGGTCACCAGCATCGAAATGCAGGAAACCTTCAGCGTCAACGACCCCAACTTTGACCAGCCAACGGCATCAGACCACTCTGTACTATTGCTCGGCTTGCATAAACCACTGTATAACACACAGGACGGCAGAACAGACAGCAATGCCGCCAATTATGAAGCTTGGAAGGCCACCTGCTCTCCGCGCTGTCGTGCGCTTTGGCGGCGTGGAGCGAGCACCTCGTCGCCGACTCGTCCAGCTCCGGCTCGCGAGCACCGGTCCAGTCCCCAAACCGCAGGGAGAATCAGGCAATGAGGGCGGCACTTCTAACAAGAACGTCGCGTACAAGTAGGCGATCATGCACCTTCCCGATGTGCGACACAGTCTGGATGCCGGACTTGACTCTAAGATGTTGACTGCCTGAGATGCGCTTGCTGATTAATTTTGTAGATCTCTCGGCCTCGGTATACTCGGACTTGGAGGCGTCTACGCCATGTATGCGTCCAGGGTTGAGGAGGTGCCTCGCCAGCCGGAGACGGGTTTGCCCCGGGCTCGTTGATGCTTTCTCTGTTTCGGGATGTCAAAAATGCTGGGATGCATGCAAGGGTGGTTGCTGGTTGTTGTATGAATCCGTTACCGGGAATGATATTGTGCCTCTTTCGGCCGACTCCGTCCTGGACGAGACGAGATCCGATTGCTGTCAAGATCGAGGATCGATGATCGAGGATGGATCCGGGCCCGGTCCGTGTGGGCCTGGTCGGGGCGGAAGGAAAAGCGGGTGTCGGACGGGTCCACATCCGATGGGGGCGGGGTTGCGCTGCAGGCCTTCGAGTTGTGGAAGTCTGCGCCGGCTGCTGCATCAGGGCAGGCGCCTCAAGTCACTGGATTCAAAAGTGCGGAGAAGAACTGGATCGTCTGACCACCGCAGTGACCACCCTGCCACCTCAAAATGACCCAAAAGCAACCATCACCCACCATCACCGGTTCCGGGTCCACAGACCGGCCTGGAAGCGATGAAAGCCAGACGGAGACTGTGGAGACCGACCTGCAGCAAGTCAAGACTGAAGAGCGTCAGTTGATGGCGGGGGTGGGGAGCCAGCGGTGAGGGGTCGGTTGCCAGCGCGGTGAGCTCGCCTCATCAATGACGTCCGACGAGTGCCCAGGATGACTTAGATGGCTGGCTGTACAGAATATCGGTGCTGTTATTTAACCCCTTGCAGCGCGCCTTCCGACCGAACCTCTTGCTGCGGCGTAATCCCCGAGTATTTCGTACCGCGTAAGTTTGGTGTGTTTGGGTTCAGTCCTTGGTTCAGTGCGGCTTGTCCATCACAGCAAACAGGACTTCGGTACAGTGGGCCCCGCCGTCTTGTGCCTGGCTGAGCCGCCGAGGAAAGACGCAGAGCTCGGATCTGGCCGCCGCTGACAGCATCACCACCTACCTCAGGCACTTCAAAGTCTCGGGAGCTGTTCAACGCCGGCAGACCGGCTGAAACCAGCGCACACACGACCGAAATCAAGGGTCTTGTTGATCCTTGCTGCCTGCCGCTGCCTGCTGCCCCGCGCTGCATCCGAACCGGTGCAGAGAGCCGGCGCTCTGACACCTGCAGGAGCTGCCGCCAAGCGCACGCGACACCACGCATTGGTTGGATTGAACCACTTTTCGCGACCTTGCGTTGGTGACGTCGTCCAGACCGAGGTTCTCACAAAATCTAGAACTGCGACGACTGGCGGGTGGGCTTGAGACCGGAGCATACCAGCAGCTTTCAGACCTCAATTGAGTATTTGAAACCCAGAAAAGACCAAACCACCACCGATTGCTGGCCATCAGCGGGCCGACAGTCGCCTGGCTGCATCCAACATGGCCGCCCGCAGCCCTAAGATCGCGACGGGGCCGACCCTGCTGGGCATGCCCTTGAAGCAGGCCTCGTTGCTCACGGTACGCGCCCGCTTTGACTTTGGGCGAGGCGAGAGGAATCGCGAAGCTAACGCAACCGATTTTGCAGTTAATGCTGCAGAACTCAGCACTCATATTGGTGCGCGACCCCCAAACCGCGAGAGCACGCCCCCTCGATGCCGCCTCAACAACCCTCGCTGACACCACGACCTCAGATCATGCACTACTCGAGGATAATGACACCCCCAGGTGACCACCGCTACTTTGCCTCGACCGCCGTCTTGCTCAACGAGGTCATCAAGCTCGCCATATCCCTCACATTCTCCCTGCACGAGGTCTCGAGGAGCCTTGCGCCCGAGACCCCCGTCACGGTGCTGTTCGAGCAAATATACAACCAGGTGTTCTCGGGGGACAGCTGGAAGCTGACGATTCCTGCGGTTCTGTACACGTTGGAGAATACTCTCCAGTATGTGGCGTTGAGCAACCTGGATGCGGTGCACTTCCAGGTGCTCTACCAGCTCAAGGTAGGATCGGTACCGCGGGCTCGGATAGGATTTGTGTCTGGGCGCGTCGCAGGCTGACTGGCTCCAGATCATCACGACAGCCATTTTCATGGTCGTTCTGCTCGGACGCACGCTCGGAGCCAGGCGCTGGCTCTCGCTTGTCACCCTGACCGTGGGCGTTTCTGTCGTCTCCCTGCCCTCATCAAACTCGAAGGACCTGTCGCTGGACATTCACGACTTCAGCGACCACTTCTTTCCACGATCCCTACACGAGCTGGGACAGTTTGCCGGTGGTGTTGGGGATGCCGCCAGGGAGTTGACGAAGCGCGGCGTCATAGGGCTGGCGACTGAGCTGACCAAACGATCGGCAACATACGAGGGCATTGCTGAGGACTTGGACGGCACCCCCAAGATGAACTACTCGATCGGTCTGACCGCCGTTCTTGTGGCGGCGGTGGTGTCAGGGCTGACGGGCGTCTATTTTGAGAAGCTGCTGAAGGACTCGGCGACCCCCGTGTCCGTGTGGACAAGGAACATTCAGCTCTCCTTCTACTCTCTCTTCCCGGCACTCATCATCGGCGTTATCATCAACGACGGCGCTGAGATTGCCAAGCACGGATTCTTCGACGGATACAACAGCATCGTGTGGACGGCCATCACGTTCCAGGCTATGGGCGGGGTGCTGGCGTCGCTCTGCATCAACTACGCTGACAATATCGCCAAGAACTTTGCCACAAGCATCAGCATTGTCATCAGCTTCCTCTTCAGCGTCGTGTTCTTCAACTTTGACGTCTCCTTCCCCGTACGCCGTCCTCGTCCTCGGACCATCCCTGAACTACCAGCTGACCTCTACCATCTAGTTTGTCGTGGGCACCGCCCTCGTCATCGGCGCGACATACATGTACAGCCTGCCCGAGCGCAAGCGGGCCCGCCCGCCGCCCATCAGCATCGTCAGTTACGAGAAGACCACGGTCGAGGCGGGGACGCCGCGATATCTTGACCAGGACCGGCTCGCGGTCAACCCGCTGGACTCGGCGCGCGGCGCTGCGGCACTGTCGACGTCCCGACCGGCTTCGCCGCTGATGTTCCATGAACGGGCGTCTTCGTCTAGGGCGCGGAAGAGCGATGATTGAAGCTGGGATAGGTGGATGGGATGGGGTGGGCTCTGGTGTTTACCTTTTGCGTATTACTCTGTTTATATTGGGGATGGGCTGGCACCGATGGCGGTGGTCAAAATGGAGTTTTGTGGTACGGACGGATGACGGTGGCAAGGAAAAGGTACAACGCATTTACGTGGCAGGAAGGGAGAGGAGTATAGCGGCCCCGAGAATTGGCGTCGCGGTGGGAGTGGGGGACACTGGATCCCTCGAGACACAAGGTCGGTCTCCGTGCTTGACATGGCTGCGCAAGGCGCGCGCGTTTTCGGATAGACGGTGGACGGCATCATTGCCCGCATATATCTACCCACCTTGGAATATGCACATAAACTTGTTCTCGCCTTGTCTCTGCGAGGCAGTCACTTACTGTGTACTACAGTATGTGTGGCGAGCCGCGCGCGGCGCTGTCAACACCTCTTCAGATCCAAAAACCCTCCGATCGCATCACACCGTTGCGTGCGCGCATGTGCCGGCACTGCAGCTCCCTCAATGCGGGCCGTGACGAAGCTTGAACCTGCGCAAGCTTCCCCGCGAACCAACCTACATGCCTGCAACTGACTGGGCCACAGGAGTTCCTCCTCCTTACCCCTCTCGAGCCCCCCTCAACCAACTTGCATGTGCCTCCCTACTTGTACAGCACCCACCCCTCACCGCCGCCACCACCAGCACCACCACCAACCACGGCGCGCACAAACAAGCCTGCCTGTGACAGCATCGGGATATGGCACGGCATACGTACACAATACTCAGTCCAAAGCTAGCGCGTGATATGGCCCGCCGTCCGTGCCCTGACCCTCTCGCAGACAGATGGAGAAGGTGACGGCGGGTTTGTGTGGAATGTGTGTTGCAGCGGCGGCCCATCCCCGCACTTCGGCCGGGGGTCCGATCCCGCGTGCCTCGTCCATGCCCGCGGCGGCATGCGGTTGCCGGACGGGACTGCGCTGCTTTGACAAACCTAACCTGTGGTATGGGTTTTAGGGGTTTGGCGAGGGGTTTACTCGGCTGTTGCAAGTAGGGACTCGCAAGATCGACTGTTTTCGGCACCGACGCCGAGACGGGGGATACTATTACTGCGGACGGGGATATGCTACACAGGCATGGTGCGACGCATGGTACAGTACGGAGTAACAACGTCAAAGGTGTCTTGCGGTTGTGAAACCGTGTGGTAGCGAGACGGCCGTTGTCACTGGATGGGGCATGCACCTGGGCTCACCACCGAAGACGGGCAGGCTCCGGGCTGAAGGGTAAAAGAAGAAACGGAGCAAAATAAAAAATAAAAAGAGAAAGAAAAACCCCGATATAACCTTGGAAGGTCCAGTCCCCGCTGACTGCCATGTTTACACTACTTGGTGCAGTATTATTGACCATGGGCATCGCAATGGCATCGCTGTCCCTGTCGGAAATGCCGACCATGCCATGGTTGAGCCACGCGAGTGTCCACTGCTGATGGGTTCGCCTGGCTTGGCTCCCGAAGCCGAATCAGCGTGAACGGGCCCATGCTGGTGGTGCCCTGAGGCCTGTGCGCCCACCCAAGGATGAGCCGTGCCTGGGGGAGGCCCGTGTGCCTGGGTGACCCCTGGCGCCCGTCTTGGATCGTCAAAGTGTCAAAATTGAGATGTTGATTGATAGACCTGGCCTGGGACTGCCGAGATGGATGCGACTGTGTCCTGTGGTGGGTGCACTTGTCGGCCGCAGCGTGCCGTGGTACGGAGTACAGTCTAATATTATTAAGCATCCTGATGGGCCGGGCTGGTCGCAGATCGGTCGGTGATTTTGCCCTTTGCCCTGCTCTAGCGTGCCTCTCGGCGAGTTGAAGCGCAAACGACGGAGGGCGGTCGGCGGTCGGCGGGTTGCAACCTGGAAGTTGTTTGCTCGCCCAGGTTGGTTGTGTGCTTGTCCCTTTGTGTGCTGTCAGGCAGTCAATTGGAGCCTGGAAACAACCTGGAACTGGAACAGGCAGCTCGGGGCATTTTTCACTGGGCGGGCTCGAGGCGGGCTTTCTGTCTTTGCGCATGGCCCCCGCCGGCCACTGACATCACCGCAGGCTCGGCTTTGCTTCTTCTCGTTTTTATTTTGCTTCTTCCCCCACTGCCGGGTCCCTTTTTCTCAGCTGCGACGGCCGACGGACGAACAGGAATTAATTTGCCATGCTGCCCACCTGACACATCCCAGCTCGACATCCCGGCCGCGAGTGGGATTGTTGGGAAATCCGGGGATCGTGTTTCCCGCCGTCGCCCCTTGCGTGCGCCGGGCGATCGCTCGCCGATATGCGACGGGGCCATCGAGGCTGGCGAGATTGCTGGCGATCGCCTGGCTGGCCCGGCTCGTCTCCGTTGCTGCAATGCGACGCAGGCTGGCAGCTTCTTGGTGCGGGGGTTTGGGGGCGGCCACGCTGGAATGAGACACGCTGATCGCTGTTTTGTTTGTTGCGCACGCAGCGAGCCGCCACTCGCTTTTTGCTCTCGACCTCGTCTCTCCGCGGCCTCGGGACCATGCAGCTCGTGCGCAACCCGGGAGTCTGAGGGTGAGACTTTTCAGATGAGCCGCTGCTTGCTGCGTGCGATTTCTCAGGCACGGCACAACTGGCCTGCAGGGCCGGGCTGGGCCATCCCTGCAGAACTCAACGTTAACGACAGGGTCCATGGTGGACTGAGCACGTCCGTTCGTCATGTCCGTCCTGTCCGGTCTTGTCCCATCGCCCAATGGGCCAGGTGTTCGTTCCTCGGCGATGAGGTCGGTCGTGGCCGGCCTGGCGTGCGCCACATGCAGGGTCGGCACCTTTCCTGCCCGCAAGCCATTGGCCATTGGGAAACGTGCCCTGATATTCTCGCCGAATCTTCTTCTCGCTCCCGATCCTTCGTCGAGGTCCCTTTTTGCGGAGGAGCAGTCGACACTCGACAACCGGGCAGCTGGACAGACATCGAACTTGCTGACGGACTGTTCCCCTTCCGATCGAGGCTACATACACATCGTCGCTGTTGGTCAAATTGCGCCGGTCGTGAGCAGCCTAGGGGGGTGGAGTCGCCGCAACCACCAGGGATCCTGCTGATTGCCGACGCCGGGGTGTGCCCGGTCTGCGCATGTGTTCGACGGAACCGGCCAAGGGACACAAGTCGGTTTGCCGTATTTTGTCCGACATATCCTCTGTACATCTTCCAGGGAATCCCAGGAAGTCCAATCTTTCCTACCCACGCTTCCGAACATAAGACGCAACATCCCGTCGGTCGTGTCGCGCAGCCAGGCGGTATACAGGCGGCTCCCTGCATAGGGAAATGAACACGCCGCTGCGTCGGGACTGGGAATCCATCTCTTGTCAGCTGGACGACACCACACCTGCTGTTGGCTCCCGAGAGCGGCTGGGTTCAGGCGACGACCGAAATCTCCACCGCCTGTTGTTGCTGTTGGGATCCGCATGACGCCGGCGAACGGGTTCTTCGAAGTGCTTTTCTCCCGCCACTCCCGGTATCCTACAAAGTCCATCCCATCCCTCTCTCGCCCGTGCTCGTGCGGCCGAGATCAGAACACCACGACACCGCACCGCGACACCGCGACACGACACCGCACCAAGACACCACGCCCAGCTCGGGACCACTCGGCACGGGAACCCGGAATCGACGACTGAGTCGAACCCGGAGTTGAACGAGCCGAGCCAAGCTTGGAAACAGCTCCCAGGACGCCCGCGATGGGCCATTCTTCCAAATTCGTCTTTCCCCTCCCAGGCCGCAGACCGAAACACGCCCCTCACCCGCCGATACCGAACCCCTCAGGGCCCTTCTCCACCAAAGCGCAAAAGATTCTTGGAACCACCGAACTCGCCATCGGGGCCCCGGCTTGGGAAACACATTCGAACTCGGGCATCAGCATCGCCGTGAGCGACTCAACAAATGGCGACCATGGCCATGGGACGGCCCGCGATCGACGGGGCGCGCCCAATACCCCACAAGTAACGCGGGAGAGGCGATGGGAGCAGGACTCTGAAATCATCCCAGCAGCCTTGAACAAGATTGGGTCCATGGCCCCTGAGGGTGCAACCGACGCCTCGAGCCTGCGCCGCCGCCAATCGAGCTCGACGATCACGTCCTACTACGACAAGGCCAACCTCCCGCTTGCCATCTCGCAGCAGACCTCGAACTCGGCCATGGCAAAGGGGCTACCCGCGAAAGCGCAGGCACTGTTGGACATTGACGGCGAGTTCAATGAACTCCCTCATGTCAACAAGGCTCGGAAGAAGCCCTCGAGGTTGGATTTGTCCGCATTGCTCCGCGGACGCAAGTCGCCCAAGCAGCCGCCCCCGGACTCCAACAAAAAGAATCTTCTCACGAGCGACTCTGCGACGAAATCTCCATCTTTCAGGTCGGCCGTCTCTGCATCACCAAGTCCGACCCCACCACCAGCACACCAGCGAGGGGATTGGGGGCTCAGGAAGAAGGTCACAAGAGAGTCGCTGAGGGAAAGCCCAGCCGGCCGGCCGGGCACCGGCACCGAGCAGCCGACAAAGGCGAGCGTCGATCTTTACCATCTCTACGACCACTACGAGCAGAGAACCTTCGCCGACGCCATAGATCACGGGCACGCGAGAGGTGAGTACCACCAGGAGCCACCGTCGGACAGGCAGCCTCCGTCTTATCCTGTACCGGTCCCATGCCAATCCGGGACAGCGTTCCTTTCGCCGTTTCCGCCAAACGCATCGCGGAGCGGCCATTTGCCCAAACAACCGCCCCCGAGATTGACCGCGGCCGAACTCCGACGGGCAGGCGCCGGGACTCCCTCGAGCCCCGTCCCGGCCGACTGCGCCAGCATCTCAAGCCGGCATACTCGCACGTCAAAAGCATCGAGACGCACTGACCACAGCCTCCAAGAGATCGACCTGCTGCAGAACAGCGTATTGGCGTTGTCGTCCGACTCGGAGGACGATTACGAACTTTCGTCTAAGGGATCACTCGCAGTTCCGCCACTGAGCGATGGGCAAGCGAGCCCTACCAGTCCGCGATCGCCAATGTCCCAGACCAGCATGGGCGCTTATGATGGGAATCGGGCTGGGGGCAAGCCTGTTAAGCGCGCCACCTTTGCACCCACCACCCCTCAAGTCTCGCCTGCCAGTCAGGGGCCTCCGGCGATGAAGGCGCCCAAGATCAGCCCGCGATCGAGCTCGTTGAACTCCAAGCCCAAGGCGCAGCCGGGTCATGCCCTCGTGCACGAGACGTCCCGGCTGTCAATTGGGACCACCTCGACGGACCGCACCGTTTCCCGTGCCCCAATCCAGAACCAGAGCGCCAGCCTCGGCCCCCTAGCCAACAAGGCGCCCAAGAAGATGCGCAGCGAGTCTCAGTTTGACTTTCCGGCTCCCCCCACCAACCGCGCCTCCCGATCTGCGTCCGTCTCGCGTGTCATGGACCAGCCGCGTGCAGTGGCGCCGTCCACCGTGGACTTGTACCTGCAGAGCCAGCGCTCACCCGCGGCGCCGGACAACGCATCGATCCTCAGCAGCACAAGCCTCAGCAGCGCGACCAACGGCCGGCGCGGCAGCGCCGCCAGCGTCGCCAGCAGCATCCACGACGGCAACAGCGGGCGATTCATGGCGGTGACGCGTCAGGAGGAGATGCTCTTGGCAGCACTCCGGATGAAGCGTGCACGGATGCGAGAGGACATCATTGCCGAGTTTGAGGGCGACCCGGACCGGGACGAGGGGCACCCCCTCAAGCGCGAAATGACCAACGACAGCGTCGGTAGCATGTCGCGCCAGTCGTCCCGGAGCACAATGCGCCAGGAAGCCGGTACGCTTAGTGCTCGTCCGCGGCAAAAGTCGCTGGTGAAGCCGGCAGAGAAGAAGGAAAAGGCGGCCGACACTCTGAAAATTGTGGTCGATCGGGCATCCTACGACGCTCTCCGCTCGCCCGGTTCGGAGATGAGCGACTTCATCCATTTCGACGACAGCGTCGTCTTGGCAGGCGCTGGCGGGCTCGAGCGGCACGACAGCAAGGCTAGCTCGGCCAGCAGCCAAAAGTCGGCCTCGGCAAGGCAGAGGACGTCGTTGGGCGCCATGACGGCGCCTGCGCCGCGGAGGTCGCCGCGCCGGGATCCGAGCACATCTCGGCGGAGTTCCGAGAGCACCCCAATGGGTCAAAATGACCTCCCGCACCGGATTTTGGAAGACCCGGCAGAAGACGATGATCATGGAGTCCCACGGCCTGATTCCCCCATCTCGCCCTCGGACTTCCCAACGCCCTTGTCCATGTCCATGAAGAATAAGAAGCAAGTCAGGTTGAGTGCTGTGGGATTTTACAAGCCCAGCGACGCCGGCTGGTGAAGGGAGTAAGAGGAGCGGAGAGAAGACAACACAACCGACAAGCAGTCAAACATTTCCTTGGTCAACAGCGTGGGGTAGCGAAACAGGATCGCGGTTGGGTCAGTCTTTGCAAGCACGGAGTTTCCTTAGCAGGTGGACGGATGTTTTCGACGGCGGGTGTAATAAGGAGCAAGGAAGTTTTGGATACAGGAAAGGAGGGCATGATCTGACGACGAGGGCTCATGGTCACTCACACTCGCTTCATTCGGTGCTGGTCTGGCGGCGGGTCCGACGGCAGTCTTGGTTTGGCACAACACGTGCGGATAGACATTTATACCCTTGTAATCGGCCAAGACCGATGCGCATGCAAGGCATGCCCGAGAAAATACACTCTAATTACTCTTCTCGCCTCTCTTCTCGGCTGCTGTAGATGTGGGCGTCAGGTTCAGCACCGCATGGCTGGAGCTTGCCCGGGCACCCAAATCCTTGAGGTCTGCGCTCAACTGGCAATTTGAAAGCAAAAAAAGACCCATCTCCGCTTGCACCGACCGAACCTCAGGATACCGTTTCTCATGGCAAATAAGTGCAGACAAATAACGACAACACGCCAAGGAACCCGCAAACCAAATGCCCTGTCCCAGTCCCAACATCAACGACCCAAGGAATATCCTCCACCTCTCGCACTTCCTTCTCTCTCCTCCCCAACACACTACCCCAACCTCGCCTGCCGCTCAACCTCCTCCCGAAACACATTCCTCCCCGCGCCCTCCCGAGCGGCGGTGGGCCCCCTCCCTGTCGGCGACCAACTATCCCTGTCCGTCAACTCGACAGCCACATTCGTCTCCGACTTGTTATCAGCTCCCCACGCAGCCACGCCGCCCGGCAGCGACGGCCCAACCCTCTCTGAGCGGCTCTTCCGCACCCCGTACCCGGCACCCGACAGCCTCTTGCCCACCACTCCCTCGGACCCGAACACCGGCACCCGGCCCCGCTTCCGCCACGTCACCACACACACCGCGCCCAGCAGCACCAACACCGCCACCACCACCACGGGCACGGCAATCGCCACGGCATTCGTAGCATTACCGGTCGGAGTCGACACCTCGGCAGGAGCAGGCGTGATAAACACCTCCGGGCCGATCCTCATGGAGACATCGCCGTCTTCGATCGTGCCTCCGTCGTCGTACTCCAGGGCAAAGGTGATGGCGAAACGGGTGGGGTTGCCCGCCCGCGAAGTGAGGAAGTCGGCTGGGACCGTCCAGGCAGAGAAGCCCTTGGAGGCGGGGACGGGGGTCGAGGAGAAGCCAGTTCCCGCTGGGGAAGAGTAGTTGACGAGGAGTGTGAGGGGGAGGGAGGACGGGGAGAAGTAGGAGGGAGACCAGGTTACTTTTCATGGGGAGGTCAGCCAGTTGAGGGGGCCTGAGAAGAGAAAGGGGAGGTGGGGCGCGTACTGTAGTATGTCGTGCCCGGGTGCAATTCGCTACCCGCCTTGGGGAGGCAGAAGGGTTCGATTGGGCCGACGTTGGCGTTGCCATCGCATGCTGGGAAGACGCCGGCCAGGCTGCCGCCGGTGCCGGTCGCCGACGCCACGGGGGCCAGGCCCGCGTAGGTGGATGCGTGGCCGCCCGGGGAGAGGGTGTACGTCGCGGTGGAGACCAGGGTGGCCGGGGCGTTCGAGATGGTTGCGAGATGGCCCTCTGTCGTGATCACGGCGGGAGTGACCGTTTGCGCCGAGCCCGAGGCGTCAACGGTCACCCAGGTGATAGGGGCAGCAGCGACGGTGATGCCGACTTGTGGGAGCGCCACGGCGGGCTGGAGGAGGGAGGCGGCGACGGCGAGATGCCGTAAAAGGTGGTTTCCTCTCATCACGACTTCTCTCCTCAAGTTTCTTGAGGCTGCGGAGATAATGATCGAGCAAAAGCCTTCTTCAGAGCCTGGTTACACGGTTGATCTTCCAGGCTGGATTGATGTTGGAGTTTGCAACGACGCGAGTTGCCTGCCAGCTCGGCTGCAGGATAAGGCTGGAGAGACACACCCCTCACGCAGTCTCACTTGATTACAGATGGCACCGACTGGAACAATATGACGGCCGAATGCAGTCCGGAATCCGGGAAGGGCCAGTTGGTGTGCAGCGGTAGCACCGAGCCAGTAGGCTATTTGCGGACGACTCACGCGAGGGTGTCTTAAGCCTGGATCCTTGGATTGAGCATGAGCAGGCCAAGAGGACGGGATCGTGGCATCACAGACGCGGCAGGTTTGCTGACAAAATCCCCCGCTCTCGACCATCGTGCCACCTCACCCCCGCGAGTGCGAGGGCGGGACGACAGCAATGTGCCGTGCTGAGCTTGACCTCTGTGGGATGCCGGCATGGACGATGGCGGGGCTTGCATATGGCTCCCGTCCGTTTGTGGTCCAGTGCAACCCGCGAGGTGCCAACTCCCGGAATGCCATGGTGGCCAAGGGGGGTGATTGGTTGGGGGGGGCTTGTGTGAGCTGGTTGTGCGGGGAAACGGCATGGCCACCAACCCGTGCGGCCATGGGCGCTATCGACTTGCCACTTATAGCCCTCATTTGTGTTAAGGTCGGCGAGATGGACGGCCGGCGCCAAGCACGCCGTTCTTGGTTGGGATTTTGGAGTTTACGTACAAGCAGGTGTAAGGCGGCGGGCAGAGCAGCCGAGCTGCGTGGCATACTATACCAAGCATCTCTTATCGGTCACCTCGTGCTCGTTACCGCCCTCCCGGTTCAGCACATTGCCCGCAGCAGGCCCCACGTTGACACTGCCGGCTCATACAACCGGGCGTCCCCTGACCTTGATTTTGGAGGAACGACTCCAACGAGAATATCACCACCCGTTCCTGACATTGCAGCATGAAGACATTAGCCGAGTTAGCTCTCGCGGTGAGCTTATGCACGGCGGCCGCCGTTGCCCAGACGGCCTGCTCCAGCATCCTCGTACCGACCTACTCGGCGCCCGTCGTTGCTAGCGGATGGCAGGCCCAGCTCGTCGTCGGCGGCCTGACCAAGCCCCGTAGCATTGCCTTTGACAACACCGGCGCTTTACTCGTTGTTGAGAGCGGTAAGGGCATCAGCCGGCACAGATTCACCGATAACGGTGGGACGTGTCTCGGCGCGAATCACTCGCACATGCTCATCGAGCTGGCCACGGTAGGTACTCCTGAAGTATTCATTGACTTGGGTTTGAAAGGTTGGACTGCTAACACGAAACGAGCTCAACCACGGTCTTGCACTCTCCAACGATGGCAACATCCTCTACGCTTCCTCGGCCGAGGCCGTCTTCGCCTGGGCCTACGATGCCAAAAACGCTGCCGTGAATAGCCAGCCGCGCACGCTCATCGCCAACATGAGCAACAGCGACCTCGTAACGCGCACACTCCTCATGTCCCAAAAGCAAAACGGCACGCTCCTCGTCTCGCGCGGCAGCGCCGACGAAAACACGGTCCAGACTCAGACCATTACGTCGGGCCTGTCCCAAATCCGCGCCTTCGATCTCACCAGCCTCACGGCATTCTCGGCTCCCTACATCTTCTCGACGTCTGGCCTTGTTCTCGGCTGGGGCTTGCGCAACAGCGTCGGCGTCGGTGAGCACCCCGTGACGGGCGGCATCTACGCCGTCGAAAACAGCGTCGACGGCGTCAAGCGCAACGGCATCGACGTGCACGAGAACAACCCGGGCGAGGAGCTCAACTTCCTCGGGTACCTCAACGGCACAACGTCGGCGAACCAGGGCCGCAACTTCGGATACCCGGTCTGCTACGCCGTGTGGCAAGTGGACGAGATCCCGGACAACGACGGCCTGGCCATCGGGAAGCAGTTTGCGACGCAGGAGAACGCCACGCTCAGCGACGAGAAGTGCGCCCAGGACTACGTCCCCCCGCGGCTGACCTTCCCGGCGCACTACGCGCCCATCGACATCAAGTTCACGACAGGGGGCGAGACGGCGTATGTGACGTTTCGGGGGAGCTGTGAGTGTCCTTTTCCTTCTCGCAGCATGTCACCCCACTAATCGAGCAATTCGCAGTCGACCGCACCTCGCCCGTTGGCTACCGCGTCGCGTCCATCGCCTTCAACGCCGCCACGGGCGAACCCGTGGCGGCGGCGGACAGCAGCAGCGCGCTCACCGACGTGCTCACGAACCAGAACACCACCGTATGCCCGGACAAGTGCTTCCGTCCCGTGGGGCTGGCGGTTGACAGCGCGGGGAGGTTGTGGATGTCGTCGGACGCGACGGGCGAGATTTATGTGCTGCAGCGGACGGGGGAGTCCGGGCCCGGTAAGTTTGTGCAGCCGCCTGCTAGCAGTGGCAGTGGCAGTGGCAGTGGAAGTGGTAGCAGTGATAGTAATGGAAATGGCGGGACCAAGAACGCGGCGGCTGGACTATGGAAAAGGGAGACCATGGCGCTGGGAGGGAGTGTGGTGGCTGCTGTTGGTATTTGGCTGGTGGTATTTTGATGACATCGAGATAGCGTTGGCTCTCAACTCGGCTGTCTTTTTCGCCTCGCATTGACTGCTTTTGGACGGCTCCTCGCATCATGAGCTTCCCTAGCGTGCTGTGAGAGGGCGAGGCGGAGGTCTAGCGCACTCATCCTCATCCTCATCCTCATCCAGACATCTACACCTCAGTGCTCCGGTTGCGGAGGCAATGATGGTGTGCGAGATCTCTAGTGGGAACGGCAAGGGGTGTTAGTGGTGCCCAGAAACTAGTGCGAGGTGTCTGGGTGGGTGTGACCTGCTGGAGACGGGATATGGCCAAGACGGCACAAGGGAGCCTAGCGTTCACCTCAGCTCCAACATTGGCATAGCTCGGGGATGAATTGGCCCGGAACCGAGGATCAGAATACTTCTGGACTGGGAGGGCTTTTTCCTTGAAAATGCGGGGAAGGGCTGGAAGCCACCGACGTGGGGGGGCACGGCGTTTCCGGTACGCGGTCAACTTTCGCCCTGGACGTGCGGTTGGCAACTTTGAGTGTAGATTCAGCTCCCAGGTCCAGACGCACAGATTTACCGGGCATTGTAAGGTCTCTGACCTTACGCGTGGAACGCTAGCCCCCCTCTCAGCTCGCTCGCCAGTCCCCGGATCCCGTTCTGCTCCTCTTGACTCAACACAATGCCAAAATACTTTTCCAGTGCCTTTACCCTCTGCTCCTCGCTCTTCAGCTGCTCGATAATTTCTGATTCGGGCCCCAGCCGGCGTTTGACGTAGTCCCGGTGCAGAATCAGCAAGCCAACCGGCTCCTTCTCTTCCTCATCCAGGACTGTGCACATGCACATGACGCTCTGCACGAAAAAGCTCTGCGGCGTGGACATGGTTCGCAAGTTCATGACCTCGAAGTCTCCTGGCATGAACTCGGTCTC